>OCTA010004225.1_pt1 | contig 12604 bp, 11 predicted proteins | sample 1538991 | NCBI WGS metagenome assembly OCTA01 (sample SAMEA3539302, study PRJEB22396) | soil metagenome | biome: tundra; feature: field; material: soil | place: USA | collected 2010-05 | depth 0.15 m
GCATACGAGATTGGTCAGTGACTGGAGTTCAGACGTGGTGCTCTTCCGATCTATCTGATGCGCCTGGCGCGTACGACGGAGCCGTGGAAGCGGTACCGCCGGCGTCTCCTCCACGCAGCGTACGACGCCCGGCGAGAGCGCTACGACGCGATTGTGCGTGCCAAAGGAGCCGTCTATCGCGAGTCGGACGTCGGGCCCGCGGTCGCGAAGCGGCTCAGGTCGCGCGGCTACGAGCCGAAGGTGCGAAGCCGCGGCGAGGTCCACACGTTCGCATTCATCCCACGGATTGGCTGGCACGCAGCGCTTTATCCCGATCTCGCCTTGCTCGGCCCCGTGTCCGATTTCGATTACGCGGCCGAGGGGTACACCGCCGAGGAGTTCTCCCGGGGAACTGAGGCCGACGAGGCGCGGCGCGTCGAGATGAACGAAAAGTTCGTCGCGCGTGTGCGGGAGGTTCACGCGCGGCAGCCGATCGACTGGATCTACGTTTACGCCAGCGGTCTGGAGATCCTCGGGTCTACACTGCGTCGCATCAGCGACGCGATCGGCGTCCCGATTGTCAATATGTGCCTCGACGACAAGCAGTCCTGGGAGGGCGCGGCCTTCGGAGGGCAGCGGAACGGGCAAGTTGACATTGCGCGGCAATTCGATCTCTGCTGGACGTCGGCGCGCATCGCATGCGACTGGTACCTCGCCGAAGACGCCGTGCCGGTCTATATGCCGGAGGGGTTCGACCAGATGGTCTACCGCCCTATGGACGTACCGCGCGACATCGACGTCAGCTTCATCGGGGGAGCGTACGGCTTTCGCTCTGCGGTCGTCGAGTTCCTCCGCAAGCACGGCGTCGACATCCGCGTTTACGGCACCGGCTGGAAAACAACCTCGGTCTGGGGCGAGAAGCAAATCAAGGTGATCAATCGCAGCGCGATCAACCTCGGGATGGGCGGCATCGGCTATTCCGAGGAGTTGACGAACGTGAAGACACGCGACTTCGAGATCCCCGGGACTGGCGGCGGGTTGTACCTTACCTCGTTCAATCCCGATCTCGCGCTGCATTTCCGCATCGGGGAGGAGATCGTCTGCTACCGTAATCGCGACGAAATGCTCGAGCTGATCCGCTACTACCTGCGCCGGCCCGAGGAGGCGCGGGCAATCGCTGATCGAGCCCGACAGCGTTGTCTACGCGATCACCGCTGGCTGCACCGCTACGATCGCGTCTGCCAGCTGCTCGGGATCCTAATTTAGTGCGGTTCTACCTGGCTCCGGGGCTCCGATGAGTCCCCGGATCGATCGCGTGAAGAGCTTCTTCGATCAGCCGTTCTACCTGGAGCGAAGCCGTCTCGTGATCGAAATCCGTTCGATGATCGTGCAGGAGTTTCTGGGGCCGATCGACCACTCGCAAATACTCGATCTGGGATGCGGCGACGGAAGTCTTTCGATTCCGCTTCTTCGGGAGATGAACAAGGTAACGATGGTGGATCTGTCACCGCGCATGTTGGAGATCGCCGCCAGCCGGATTCCGGCAGGGCTGGGGAGTAGGGTTCAGCTCATCAACATGCCGTTGGACGAGTTTGTACCGTCAACGCTGTACGACGTCGTGCTCTGCATCGGTGTTCTGGCCCACGTGCCTTCGATCGAAGGGGCCTTAACGAAAGTCGCGGAGTGCCTGAAGCCGGGTGCCGTCGCGATCGTGGAGTTCGCGCCCACTCCGAGTCATTTGGCGGGCCTTTTTATCCCCTATTATGCGTTGCGCAGGCTGTTTTCGGGAGACGCACAAGGATATCGTACGAACAGGATGTCTCTTGGACGACTTCTACGTATCGCGGCATGCCACGGTTTGACCCTGCGGCGGAAGCGCCGGCACTCGTTCCCACTGCCGGGCATGGCGTTCTGGCCTAACCGTGTGCTGCAAAGGTATACGATGCTCACATTGAACAGCCGGGTGCTTTCGAAGATTGGCGTGGAACACATCATGCTTTTTACGAAGGACCTTGCGAAATAACCTCGCCGTCTTCGTCCACCCGCTACCCTTCACGTGTGCGGCCGGACAGCTCGAGACCCAGACCTACCAAATGACTATTGCCACTCTTTCGAACAACTGGGTTTCAACGTCTTCATTCCGTAGGCAGAGTGGACTGGCGCCTTCCTGACCTCTTCCCGCCGGCGGCGCTCCGGCGCAGCCCGCGCTCGGCCCTCTCGGCTTCAGTAATCCACGGGCGCGTCGGGCGAATGGCCTACGCCTGAGGTCTTGGGGTGACCCAGCGCCACTCCGCGGCCGGGAACTCCGACTACCGCGGCCACTAACATTAACACAGTCACTGGGTAAAGATAACGCGATTGTATGAACGAAAAACCCGCAACGGGAAAAATGAAAACCAGACAGAACGTATACAACTGCGTAACCTCTCTGTCGACCCGGGGCTTCTCTATAATCATGATGACCAGGCGGCGTATGAACGTGAGCCAATAGCGGAGCAATATCAACGCCGCACCAACAAGAGCAAGACCCCAGATCGAAATACTTCCATCCTCGATAAAGCTCGGCCTACGACCGAAGGCCAGCAGTGGTTCAAAGATGGACTGTACGATTCTGATCAGTACAGCGCCGGCCGACGCGACCGGTACCGTTTCGCGAACTGACTCTACCCATCCGCCGGCGGAGCCAGCCGCGCCAAACAGATCTCTGTAAGAGGCGGTAGTTTCCGCCTCGAACATTTGAAGGTGAATCAATGGATACATGGCGGCAACGAGCATCAGCGTCAGAAACGCGTACGGTACCGCCCGACGGCCGAAACGCACAAACACGAGAAAGAATACGAATACAAATGCAAGCTGATATCGAAATAGCACCGACAGGCAAATAAAGGCTAGCCAGCGGCTTCGATTACCCCTTATGTAGTGATAGAAGAAGCCGGTCAGACCAAAAAGCGTGGGAAGTTCCTTCAACGCTCCTATGGAGTAGTAGAGGGTGGTTGGCAACAGCGCGACGAGCGCCATTAACCGGAGAGTCGTAGCCGCTCGCACTTCCATGAGCCGCGCCGTTCTGGCGAGATACAGCAGGGTGAAGAATAGAAACACAGCATTAGCGAAAATGACCGGTATCCAACGGTTTGTCGCGAGAAACCAGAGGAGTGAGGGGCCAAGGGTGTTTTTGACGCCCGAGGAGAGTACTGAACCTAGGGGATCTGAGTAGTCGAGCGCGTTCTGATATGCAAACGTATCAGGTATGACGAGTCGCGTAAAGCCGTCAACATCGAGCCAGTCTTCGAAATCGAGTGCATGCGCAAAGTGGAAATAGTATGCGGAGGATAGCGCGAACACCGATAATGAGAGAAGGAGCGCGAAGGCGAGCTCGCGGCGTGTCAAGCGCATAGGGCACAATCGAGGCAATTAGGCAGTCGCAACTTCGTCTTGATGGGGTTGAGTGGCAAACAGAAGAAGCCGAGATCGCCGATCTATCCGGAGCGAGCGGAAGCGTGCAGCGCGGCGGCTGTCCATGTTGTGGGGCAAAAGGTGGTTCCGGGCAAAACCCCGCGAAGGGCGAAAGCCAGACGGTGTGACAGCGTATCTCATACGGCAGGGTGGAGTATATTGGAATGAGTCGCCGCAGCAGAAAGGAGGTCTATATAAGCAGAGATGAGGTTCCCAGTCGCGGTGATCCCTCGGTCCGGCCGGCGGTGAGATCGAGTTCGGGACATGGTGAAAGTACCGTGGTGGGAGCAGTCGGGCGCCATCAGGCCGCCCGAAACGCCTGGGACGCCCGCCTTCATGAGCATGCTAGAATGGAAGCGTGCCTTGGATAGGCAGGAGAACCAGCGGGCAAATGGCCGCGCCCTACTCGATGCGCGTAGCTGTGGCAAAGTGAGAGATGAAGGTTCTTCTCGCCGGCGATTGGCACTCGCAAGTTCACGAGGAACCGGTGGCCAACGCGCTTGGTTTCCTCGGGCACGCGGTCGAGAGGTTTGCTTGGCATCGCTATTTTGTGCGCCCCGAACGGGGTCCTTTGTGTGTCGCGAGACATTTCGCACGGCGAGTTGAAAACAAATACGTACTGGGTCCGTCGATACGGCGATTGAATGGGGACCTTGTCCGTGAGGCCAAGCGGGTTAGACCGGAATTGCTTTTCATATATCGGGGCACGCATGTGCTTCCGGAGAGTCTCCGGACGATCAGGAGGGTCGCGCCGGCGGCGATCATTGCGGGCTATAACAACGATGATCCGTTCTCGCCGAGGGCTTCGAAGCGCATGTGGCGTCATTTGCTGCGTGGCCTTCCGGAGTACCACATCATGTTCGCGTATCGGCATGCCAACGTCGAGCAGTTTCTGGAGGCTGGCGCGCGGCGCGCGGCGCTGCTTCGCTCCTGGTTCATCCCCGAGCGAATGCGCCCGGTGACGCCGACAGCAGTGGAGCAGGAACGGTACGGCTCCGACGTCACTTTCATCGGTCATTACGAGGCGGATGGTCGCGTCGAGATGTTGAAAGCGATCGTAGACCGGCGGATCCGTCTTCGGCTGTTCGGGCCCGGGAAGGGAGAAGGAAGCGGAGACTGGGACGGGGCGATTGGTGCGTTCGAGCAGATGCGGCACCTTGTTCCGGTGAGACCGGTCTGGAACGAGGATTACAATAAGGCGCTTTGCGGAGCGAAGATCGCGTTGTGTTTTCTTTCAAAGCTGAATCGCGATACGTATACGCGACGTTGTTTCGAGATTCCCGCGAGTGGAACGCTCATGCTGTCGGAATACACGCCCGATCTGGCGACGCTCTTCAAGGAGGGAGTCGAAGCCGACTTTTTCCGTTCTGAGGCGGAGCTCGTCGAGAAGGTGGAATATTACCTGGCGAACGAGGAGGTTCGCGGGAGGGTGGCCGACGCCGGTCGGCGCCGGGTCATTGCGGACGGCCACGACGTGGTTTCGCGCATGCGCGAAATGCTCTCGCACATCGAGGCGCTACGGTGATCGGCGTCAGGACCGCTCGCCGGGCCGCGTTGGCTTTGGGCTTTCCAAAGTTCGCGTGGAAGCTTCGCAAGCTGGACTTCGATATCGGGCACGGCGAGCTAACGCTCGATGTCGGCTCGGGCTCCGGTCCTAGCCCATATGCCGACGTGGTCGTTGACTACGACCCTGAGGGGCGCGAGACGAACGCAGGAATCGCACAGTCCCATGGGAAGGCGCTCGTATGGGCGAACGCACAGCGACTGCCGTTTCGTGACGGGGTGTTCGGCTTCGTGACGTGCTTTCACCTTCTCGAGCACGTCGCGGATCCAGCCGCTTGTCTCGAGGAGATGCAACGCGTCGGGCGGCGTGGCTACATCGAGACGCCGAATGAGCTGTTCGATTACGTGATTCCGTATCGTGATCACAGGAATCGAGTGAGCTTCGACGGACGGCTGCTGCGCCTCATGCGGAAGTCCAGATGGGATGTCGAGCGATTCGCGGCCCGCTTCGGTCGAGGGCGGTCCCGGCAGGTCTTCGACCTTCTGATTCGCAATCCGGCGAATCTTCACGTCTGCTACCGCTGGCAGGGCAGGATCGAATATTCGGTGTCAGGCGAGGTGATCGATGATGGCTGCCCGGCTTCCGTCGAAGATGCGGACACGGAACGTTCGATCGGAGAATCGTCCCGCGTCAACGCGCTTGTCTGTCGGATCATGAGGAGACAGTCGATCGGCGACGAACGCCTGCTTACCCTGATGCGATGCATCGAATGCGGTGGTGAGAAGCTGATGCTTGCGGACGGTCAAGCAAGATGCGAGGGCTGCGGGCGCGGGTATGGCCGTCTCAACGGATACCTCGATTTTCGGCCCAGATGACGACCAGCCGACCCTTACTCTCGGTGTGCATTCCGGCGTACAACCGCGCGCAGGTTCTGCCGGAACTGCTCGAGTCGATTCTCACGCAGGACTTCCAGGACTATGAAGTCGTCGTCTGCGAAGACAATTCACCGGAGCGGGAAACGATTCGCTCGATCGTCCGGCAATGGTCGGCCGGGAGTGACCGGATCCGGTATTTCGAAAACGAGCAGAACCTGGGGTACGACGGCAACATTCGCCGGGGCGTCAGCCACGCCGCGGGAGAATACGTCGTGTTCATGGGCAACGACGACTTGATGTGCCCGAGGGCACTCCGCACCATCGCCGGCGCTATTGGGCGCCATGAGAATGTCGGGGTGATCCTCCGCTCGTACGCGGGGTTCGCCGGGACGCCTTCGAACATCGTGCGAACGGCGCGGTACTTCGAGACCGAGCGGTTCTTCGCCGCCGGCGTACGCACCATGGCGACATTTTTTCGTCGGTCGGTCGTGATTTCCGGATTGGTGGTCCATCGGGACTCGGCGACCGCCGTCGCGACGGACCGTTTCGACGGAACGACGTTGTATCAGCTGTACCTCGTCGCGCACATTCTCTGGACGCGCAACGGCATCTTTCTGCCGGACATTGTCGTGCTGTATCGCGAGGGTGGGACGCCGGAATTTGGCAATAGCGCGGCGGAGAGAGATCGTTTCACTCCGAAAGCGCAAACGATCGAATCATCTCTGACCTTTGTCAGGGGAATGCTCGACATCGCGGCCGACGTGGAAGGGACGCTCCGCGTTCCGTTCTATTTGCCGATCGTGCGAGATCTCGCGAACTACTCATCTCCGATCCTCGCGATGCACAGGGACAAGGGGATGGTGTCGTTTAGCCGGTATGCGCTGGCATTGGCGGCGCTGGGTTTCTGGCGAAGTCCGTACTTCTTTCTCTATTTCGGACTGTTGCTGATTCTGGGGCCGACTCGAGTGGAACGGCTCATTCAGCGGGCGAAGCAGATCGTCGGATACACACCAGTACTCGGCCGCGTTTACGCGGGCGAACGGCGGCGCTGAGGAGCCATGAAAGAAGACGATGCCCAGTTGGCGCCCGAGGAGAGTCCCCGGCCATGCGGGGGGCTCGAAGACACGGGGGAAGGAACGCTTCGGCTGGGGATCGACGCTTCGAACCTTCGGCGCGGGGGGGGCATCACGCATCTTGCGTCGCTTCTTTCGGCCATGCGGCCGTGGGAGCATGGAGTCGACCGCGTCGTCGTCTGGGGTGGAGAGAAGACACTGAAGGCATTGGCGGTGGCGGGATGGCTGCAGAAGGAGCACGACCGCCTGCTCGATGGCCCGCTCGCGCAGCGGGCCTACTGGCAGTGGAGGATTCTGCCCAGGCTCGCCCGCGCTCGGGTGGACATTCTGTTCCTCCCCGGCGGCTCGGGCGTTGCGGGCTTCAGGCCGTACGTGGCGATGTCCCAGAACCTTCTGCCATTTCAGCCGAGGGAGATGAGAAGGTATGGAGTGAGCTGGATGCGGCTGAAGCTTCGGCTTCTCCGGGTGGTGCAGGGACGAACGTTCCGCCGCGCGGACGGTGTGATCTTCCTGAACGAGTACGCCCGGGATGTCGTGTCGGGCAGGCTCGGGTATGGCCCAGGCCGGGTGGCTGTGATCCCGCACGGATGTGAGGAGCGGTTCCGATACAAGCCGCGGCCGCAGAGATCGATCGGCGAGTACAGCGTCCAATCGCCTTTTCGAATTCTCTATGTCTCGACGATCGATCAGTACAAGCACCCGTGGCACGTCTGCCGTGCCGTGGCGCTCTTGAGGAGGCGAGGCCTTCCGATAACCCTGACGCTGGTCGGAAGCGGATACGGGCCCGCCCTGGGGCGCCTTCGGAAAACAGTCCTGGAAGCGGATCCCTCGGGCGAGTTCCTTGATTACCATGGCACGGTCGAACATGAGGAGGTGGCGGCGGTCTACCGGACTGCGGATCTCTTCGTCTTTGCTTCGAGCTGCGAGAACTTCCCGATCATCCTGATGGAGGCGATGGCATCGGGGCTCCCGATTGCGTGTTCCGCTACGCCTCCGATGCCGGCGATCCTGGGGGATGCCGGCGTCTACTTCGACGCGGAGAGTCCGGAGGAGATTGCCGGAGCGCTCGAGACGCTGATCGCGAGACCGGACCTGAGGGTACGGAACGCGCAGCTGGCCTACGACCGTGCGCAGAATTACACTTGGGAGCGGTGTGCCAGCGAGACGCTGGACTTCATCGTGTCCGTCGGCCGCGCCGTGCGAGGACGGAAGCAGGAACCGCTGGCCGTGGCGCCAGCTGAAAACACGGCGAGGAGTACGCCGGAGAGATGCGAAGGGCTCTCGTAACGGGCGGAGCCGGCTTCATCGGCTCCAATCTGGTCGGGCGCCTGCTCGACCTCGGCCACGACGTTGCGGTCCTGGACGACCTGAGCTCGGGCTCTTCCAGGAACCTTCCGGCCGACCCAAGGCTCAGATTCGTCGAAGGTGACGTCCGCGACCGGAAGACCGTGCGCCGTGCGATGGATGGGGCGTCGTCTGTCTTTCATCTCGCGGCTTCCGTGGGAAACAAGCGCTCCATCGACGACCCGTTTCACGATGCGGAGGTCAACGTCCTGGGGACCCTGAATGTGCTCGAGGAGGGGCGCCGCGGGGGCGTCGGACGGCTCGTCGTTTCCTCTTCGGCCGGCATTTTCGGCGAACTTAAGACGCTTCCCATCCGCGAAGACCACCCCGTCGAGCCGGACACGCCCTATGGCTCCACGAAGCTCTGCGCCGAAAAGCTCTCCCTCGCCTTTGCGAAGCTTTACGGTTTTGGGGTCGTCTGCCTCAGGTACTTCAACGTCTACGGCCCGAACCAGCGCTTCGATGCCTATGGAAACGTCATTCCGATCTTTGTCTTCAAGCTTCTGCGAGGCGAGCCCTTGACGATTTTCGGAGACGGCGAGCAGACGAGGGACTTCGTCAATGTCCGCGACGTCGTCCAGGCGAATCTCAAGGCTGCGGCGGCCGACGGGGTGACGGCCGCTTTCAACATTGGAAGCGGGACCCGGATTTCGATCAACGAGCTGGTGCGTCAGATCGAAGATGCGAGCGGCCGCAAGGTGACGGTCGAGCACGGAGCGCCGAGGGCGGGAGACGTGCGCGACAGCCTCGCGGACATCGGTGCAGCACGTTCGCGGCTCGGCTTCGAGCCCGCCGTCGGCCTCGACGAGGGCCTGCCGGAGTACGTCCGATGGGCGGCGTCGGAGGTTGGCTTGTGACGGGCGGAATCGTCGTGCTGGGTGGGGCCGGCATGCTGGGCCACAAGCTTTTCCAGATACTGCGCGAGCGATTTCCCGGGACGATCGCCACGACGCGTGAGAACGTCCACGTGCCGCCGTTGTCGGGCGTGACGCTGCTGGCGGGCTCCGACGTCCTCTCGGGCGTTGACGTGCTCGACTTCGACGCGCTCCGCACGCGGCTGGAAAAGCTGGCCCCGGACGTGATCGTGAACTGCGTCGGCGTCATCAAACAAAGAGACGAGGCGAAGAGGGCGATACCGAGCATCACCCTGAATGCTCTCTTTCCCCATCGCCTGGCCGAGGCAACCGGGGCGTGGGGGGGTCGTGTCATCCACTTCAGCACCGACTGTGTGTTCAGCGGAAGGCGCGGGAACTACCGGGAGGAAGACGCCTCCGACGCGGACGACCTCTACGGAAGGTCGAAGTTTCTCGGCGAGGTCGCAACGTCGAACGCGATCACTTTGCGGACGTCAATCATTGGCCGGGAGCTTACCGAGCACAGGTCCCTTCTAGACTGGTTCCTGTCGCAGAAAGGGAGAAAGGTTCGCGGCTTCCGGAAAGTGATCTACTCGGGGATCACGACGAACGAGATGGCCAACGTGGTTTCACTCATCATCAGGTCGTTTTCGACGCTGTCGGGACTCTTCCAGGTGGTCTCGGAACCGATATCGAAGTACGACCTTCTCGTCCTGATCCGGGAAACTTACGGGCTTGAAGCCGACATCGAGCCGGACGACCAGGACGTCTCCGACCGATCGATGTACGGGGGGAAGTTTCATCAGGCGACCGGGTGGCGGGCTCCATCGTGGCCGGATATGGTGCGCGCGCTGGCGGCCGACCCCACACCATACGAAGACTGGCAAGGGATGGTAGGCCCGGCAGACGGCCGGCCCGCCGCCTAAAACTGCTACGGACCGAAAGAGGCAAAGATCGTGTTTCGCGACAAGAAGATCCTGATCACGGGGGGTACGGGCACCTTTGGAAACGCGGTGCTCAGGCGCTTCCTGCAGACGGACGTAGCAGAGATCCGGGTCCTCAGCCGGGACGAGAAGAAGCAGGAGGATATGCGCCTCGGCTACAGGAACTCGAAGCTCCGGTTCTTCATCGGCGACGTGCGGGACCCAGGGTGCGTCGCGGCGGCGACGGCCGGAGCCGACCTCGTTTTCCACGCAGCGGCGCTCAAACAGGTGCCGTCGTGTGAGTTCTTTCCCCTGGAAGCAATCCGCACGAACGCCCTCGGTGCCGAGAACGTTCTGAACGCGGCCGTGAGCTTGGGCGTTAAACGGGCGATCGTCCTGTCAACCGACAAGGCGGTCTATCCCATTAACGCCATGGGCATTTCCAAGGCGATGATGGAGAAGCTGATGGTGGCGAAGGCGCGCCTTACGAGACCGGGCGGCACGATTCTTTGCGGGACGCGCTACGGGAACGTCATGGCGTCTCGGGGTTCCGTCATACCGCTCTTCATCCGACAGGCGAAGGAGGGGCGGCCCCTCACGGTGACGGATCCAAAGATGACGCGCTTCCTGATGTCGATTGACGGCGCGGTGGATCTCGTCGTCTACGCCTTCCAGAACGGGCAGCCTGGAGACATCTTCGTCCAGAAAGCCCCCGCGGCGACGATCGAGACCCTGGCCTTGGCAGTGAAGAAGCTATTCCGGGCGGACAACCCGATCCAGGTCATCGGGACGCGCCATGGGGAGAAGCTCTACGAGACGCTCCTGACCCGAGAGGAAAGGGCCCGCGCGGAGGATCGGGGAGACTACTTCCGGATTCCCTCCGACAACCGGGATCTGAACTACAGCGCCTATTTCACGGAAGGCCAGGAAACCGTCTCCCGCGAAGAGGACTACCACTCGCACAACACGCGGCGGCTGGACGTCGACGAGACCGTTGAGCTGCTCCTGAAGCTCGACCTCGTGCAGGAAGAGTTGGGGAGCTTGGGCTGGCCGGCGGAGGCTCGCCGATGAAGGTGATGACGATTCTCGGGACGCGACCCGAAATCATCCGCCTGAGCCGGGTGATTCCGATTCTCGACGAGCACGCAGAGCACGTGCTCGTGCATACGGGGCAGAACTACGACGACCGCCTGAGCCGGCTCTTCTTCGACGAGCTCAGCGTCCGGGCGCCCGATGAGCACCTGGGAATCCGGGCGGACTCCGCCGGCGAACAGATTGGAACTATTCTCCAGCGCTGCGAGGAGATGCTCGTCCGACACCGGCCGGATCGCCTCCTGATCCTGGGGGACACAAACAGCGGCCTCTCTGCGATCATCGCGCGGCGCCTCGGAGTTCCTGTGTACCACATGGAGGCGGGGAACCGGTGCTACGACGACCGGGTGCCGGAGGAGGTCAACCGCAGGGTCATCGACCACAGCAGTACGGTCCTGATGCCTTACACGAACCGGAGCCGCGAGAACCTCCTGAGGGAGGGCATCGCTGGCGAGCGGATCTACGTGACCGGGAACCCCATCCGAGAGGTCATGGAGGTCTACTCCACCCAGACGAAAGGGAGCCGGGTTCTCGAGACCTTGGGGCTCCGTCCGCGGGGCTATTTCCTCGTCACGATGCACCGCGCGGAGAACGTGGACGACGAGTTGCGCCTGCGAGACCTCGTCGCCGCGATGGAACGGCTCGCCCAGAACTGGTCATTCCCGGTCATCTGCTCCTTCCACCCCAGGACGCGAGCGAAGGTGAACACCTTCGGCGTGGACGTGACCCGTGCGGGCCTGCGCTTCGTCGAACCCTTTGGGTTCTTCGACTTCGTGCGCCTCGAGCAGGAGGCCTTCTGCATCCTGTCCGACAGCGGCACGGTCCAGGAGGAAGCGTGCATCCTAGGCGTGCCGAATGTCACGATCCGGGACGTTACCGAGCGTCCGGAGACGATCGAGTGTGGGTCGAACATCCTGTCGGGGGCCGAACCCGAGGAGGTCTTCCGAGCGGTGAGCTTCGTGACCCGCCGGCCGGCTGAATGGGGCCCGCCCGCCGAGTACATGGCGGAGCACGTTTCGGACACGGTAGCAAGGATCGTTTTGGGCTTCAGAATTCCAGACGCCGCCGAGGTCATGTGGCGCCAAGCCCGCAGAGGTAGTGTGGGGTAAGAGCCCTCCCACGGCCGTGGCGAGCATTCTCATCCTCAGCCTGGTTTTTCCGCCGGATGCGGTCTCGACCGCCCAGATCATGGGTGAGTTGGCCATTGACCTGAAGAAGTGCGGACACCAGGTTACCGTCGTAACCACCCGGCCTCATTTCAACCGTGACTACGAGGTGGAGGCGAAGCAGCCGATCACCCCGATCTGGGGCCCGTTGCTCGGAAAGAGCGACTTCTCGGGAATCCCAGCCTTCCATACATTCATGCCTCGAAAGGGGCGGAGCGTGGCTGGTCGCCTGCTCGGCTGGGCGGGTTTCCACGCTCTGAGTACCGCGGCGGCCTTCGTCATGGCACCTCGCCCGGACGTAATCCTGTGCCCGTCGCCGCGGTACTCAGAGCGTGGAAACC
>OCTA010004226.1_pt1 | contig 12600 bp, 7 predicted proteins | sample 1538991 | NCBI WGS metagenome assembly OCTA01 (sample SAMEA3539302, study PRJEB22396) | soil metagenome | biome: tundra; feature: field; material: soil | place: USA | collected 2010-05 | depth 0.15 m
CCAGCCGCAGGCGTGAAATTCTGACAGGTGTCGCGGGCCAGCCGCCTCACCACCAAGGATGGATGCTTTGCAGCAGGGCGACCTTGACCGCCTTCGAGACAGAGGATCACCTGCTGTTTGCCGGCATCACCGATGACGGCAACGAGCTGGACCACACCCAGTGCCGCCGGCTTTTCGATATTCCGGCCGAAGAGGCGGGGCCGATTTCTTGCGATCAGGAAATCCGCCGGCGGTGCGAAGGCCAGATCACCTCCGAAATTCAGCGCATTGCAGTCCGCCTTGCCGAGAAGAACGGCATGTGGTTTGACGCCGAGATGGACAAGCTCGACCGATGGGCGGACGATCAGCGGAGGTCCCTCAAGGCTGACCTTGAGGAACTGGATGCAAAGATCAAGGAAACAAAGAAAGAGGCGCGAAGCGCCCCCAACCTGCCGACAAAACTTGACCTTCAGCGCCAGCTCCGGCAGCTTGAGAGCAAGCGCAATGAGGCGTGGAAGGAATACGATGAATCATCCCGCGAAGTGGAACGGAAGAAAGACGGCCTTTTGGACGATATCAGCCGACGGCTGAACCAAAAGACCGAACGGGAAGATCTTTTCATGATCCGATGGCAACTTGCTTGAGCGAATGAATATGAGCATAACCATGGGCAATTACGTGTTGTGGCGGCGTCTCACTGAAACCGACTTCAATGCAATGCACGGCAAAGCATCACCTCATGGACGTGGAGGTGGTGCGATGCACGTCGCTCTAGGTGTCGGTAACGATGTTTTCCCGATCGATAGATTTCTGAATGCCCACGGACGATCCAACGTCACTATCAAGACCGCCGCCCAGCCAGGCAATCACGACGTTGCTTCTCTAACCTTCCGCAGCAATCCTGGCCGCAGAGGTGGAGAGTGGTTGATCCGCGACCAATTCAGTCACCGTCACCCAGCTTGGTCGCCAGCCGCAGGATTTCCGATTGCTTATGACCACGCTGACCCACCTTATGTGCTTGTTTTTCGTGTGGGCAATACTTTCCACGTCCGATTCACTACGGCGAATCAACTTTCCAGGCTGCAACCGTCAGCTCTCCCTGAAGGACTTTTATCTGAAGCCAAAGGAATTCGGCCAGTACCCGCCCCAGTGCTCGCGATCTTCGGTATTTCGCCGCACACTCTTTTGGACACTTTTGAGGAGCAAGTCAAACAACACACTTCCGAGATGTTTGATCCCAAGGGTGTCGCTGATGGGCGACGGCGTATCGTAGCTGCTGTCGTACAACGATTGGGACAGCAAGCATTCCGCCGGAAGCTGCTGGCAGCATACGCAATGCAGTGCGCAGTGACGCGGTGCAAGACTATATGGGTTTTGGAGGCAGCCCACATCACTCCCTACCGGGGAATCAAAACGAACGCAGTCTCAAATGGGCTACTGTTACGAGCTGATATCCACACCCTCTTTGATCTGGCTTTGATTTCAATTGAGCCCACGCGCATGAAGATTCGTGTGTCCAGTCTACTTGCCAAGTCACAGTACGCGGACTTCGACGGAAGAATGCCAGCCCTACCCAGCAAAGCCTCGATCCAACCGAGTATTGCAGCTTTGGAGGAACACTACGGCTCATTCCATCCTTAGGACACCATGCCATGGAACCATTCAAGTCGGCCACCAAAATATCGAACGAGGGACTCGAAATGACGCAGCCAGAAAGGCTTACCCTGACATCCTTTGATCTCTGCGGCGAGCGGCGCGCAGAGCTATTGCGTCTCATGCCTGAAGTGCGAGCTGACGGAGACAAGATCGATTTCGATCGGTTGAAGCTTGCGCTCGGCGAATCTATTGAGGTCGGGCGTGAACGTTACGGCATGAGTTGGCCTGGCAAAGTCGACTGCTTCAAGACCATTCAAACACCAAGCGTCGGAACGTTGCGACCCTGCCCGGAAGAGAGTGTTGGTTTCGACACGACCGAAAATCTCATCATTGAGGGAGACAATCTTGAGGTTCTTAAGTTGTTGCAGAAGTCATATCTGGGCAAGATAAAAATGATCTACATCGATCCGCCCTACAACACAGGGAACGACTTTATCTACCCTGATACCTTCTCGGAAAGTCTGCAGACGTATTTGGAGTACACAGGGCAAGCCGACGATGAAGGCAAAAAGTTCGGAACGAATACTGAGTCTGATGGCCGGTTCCACTCGAAATGGTTAAATATGATGTATCCGCGGCTGTATCTCGCACGGAACCTGCTTAGCGAGGACGGAGTCATTTTTGTAAGCATCAGTGACCACGAAGTCGCCGCGCTACGCATGCTGATGAATGAAGTCTTTGGCGAGGAGAACTTCAGCGCCCAGTTTGTGTGGAAAAGCCGCAAGTTTCCAGACTCTCGTGCTAAGTCGGGTGTCTCAACCGACCATGAATACATCGTCCTGTATACGCGGTCCGAGCAAGGCATTCTTCGGGGTATCGAGCGCGATGAAACAAAATTCTCCAACCCTGATAACAATCCGCGCGGACCGTGGATGAGTCGCAGCGTTTTGGGATTGGCAACCCGGACTCAGCGACCCAATCTTCATTATTCCATCACCGATCCATCGACTGGTCGCACATTCAGTCCTCCGGATGATACGGGTTGGCGTTAGGCCGAAGAGCGAATGAAGACACTCATTGCGTCCGGCTGTATTCTGTTTCCATCAAAGTCGGACGGCCGCCCACGGGAGAAAAAGTTCCGCTCCGACTTGCAAAGTGAGTTCGTTGCGTTTCCAAGCATTATTGATGACGTGTTCACGGCTGACGGCACGACAGAGATTCGCGATCTCTTCGGCAAAGATGTCTTCGACTTCTCCAAACCATCGTCGCTAATAGAACGCCTTATCAAGCAAGGCGCCGAAGACGAATGCATCATTCTCGATTTCTTTGCGGGAAGCGCTTCGACAGCGCAGGCCGTGCTTCAACTCAATCAGAAGGATGGAGGCAAGCGGAATTATGTCCTTGTTCAGCTTCCGGAGCCGACAGGAAGAGCCGACTATCCTACTATCGCTGAGATCACCAAAGAGCGAATTCGTCGCGCCGCCAAGAAGCTCAATGAATCTGACCAAGAGAGCCTTTCGTTCAACCGAACAACTGTGCCAGATCGTGGCTTTCGCGTCTTCAAGCTTGCAGGGTCCAATTTTACCGAATGGGACGCTCGGCTTCCCCACGATTCTGACACCCTGGAGAAGCAACTAGAACTGCACGTTGACCACATCCGCCAAGGTCGCACGTCCGACGATCTTCTCTACGAACTGTTACTTAAGAGCGGTTTCCCGCTGACGACACCGGTCGAGAAGAATTCTCTGGTAGGCAAGACCGTCTATTCCGTCGCCGGCGGCGCCTTAATGATCTGTCTGGATCGTTCCCTGACTCTCGACCTGATCCGTGCCATTGCAGACATGAAGCCAGAGCGGGTAGTTTGCCTGGACGAGGGCTTCGCTGGCAATGACCAGTTGAAGGCCAACGCCGTGCAGACATTCAAGACCAAAGGCGTCACCAGTTTCAAGACGGTTTGATGGAGCGATCATGAAACTGCAATTCGACGCCAATCAACTCTACCAGCTCGAAGCGATCGCAGCGGTTACCGACCTGTTCGAGGGTCAGCCGCAGGGCGCGCCGGAGTATTCCGTCATTCAGATGGGTGATTGGGGTGGGATGTTCGCCGGACAGGAACAGACCGAGCTGGGCGTCGGCAATCAGGTGCTTCTCTCATCGGACAAGCTGCTGGCCAATGTCCGTGCCGTCCAAGCCCACAATGACATTGATCTTTCCGATCCCTCGGTGCCTTTGGAAGACTGGGAGCTATTTGACACCGCTGCCAATGCAGCCCGAACCTGCCCGCATTTCTCCGTAGAGATGGAGACGGGCACCGGCAAGACGTACGTCTATCTCCGCACGATTTTTGAGCTTTCACGGCGTTTTGGTTTCCAAAAATTTATCATCGTTGTCCCGAGCGTCGCTATCCGCGAAGGCGTTCTGAAGAATATCGAGATCACAGCCGATCATTTTCGGGCGTTATATAACAACTTGCCGTTCGAGCATTTCGTCTATGACGCCAAGAAGGTCAACCGGCTCCGGCAGTTTGCTGTCAGCAACACGCTCCAGATCCTCATCATTAACATCGATGCTTTCCGCAAGAACTTCACCGGCACTGAAGCAGAGCAAAAGAGCAACGTCATTTACAAGGAGAGCGACAAGCTCTCTGGCCGCCAGCCGATCGAGTTCGTCCAGGCGGCGCGCCCCATTGTCATCATCGACGAGCCGCAGAGTGTTGATTCTACCGAGAAAGCTCAGGAAGCCATTCGCGCGTTAAACCCACTATGCACTCTGCGGTATTCCGCTACCCACCGGAACCCCTACAATCTCGTCTTTCGCCTCGATCCCGTCCGAGCTTTTGAGCTTCGTCTGGTAAAGCAGATCGTCGTGGCCAATGCCGCTGCTGAAGGAGGCGCTAACGACGCCTTCGTGCGGATCGAACAGATTGACTACAAGAAAGGCATTAAGGCGAAGCTTCGAATTCACACGCAGACTCCCGAAGGCCCGAAGGAAAAATCTTTCACCGTCAAGAACGGCGCCGATTTGTTCCAGCTTTCCGGGGAGCGTGCGAGCTACGAGAATGGTTACGTCATTGCCGAGATCAACGCCGAGCCAGCCAACGAATACGTACGGTTCAACAATGGCCGCATCCTCCGGCTTGGCGAGGAATCCGGCGGAATGCGTGACGACGTATGGCGAGCGCAGATCAAGCACACTGTCAAAAAACACCTAGAGAAGGAGCTTCAGCTTCGGCAACGAGGCATCAAGGTCTTGAGTCTCTTCTTCATTGACCGCGTTGCGAATTACCGCGATTACGACGCAGCCGGGCAGCCGGTGAAGGGCAAGTTCGCCGAGGCTCTTGAGGCGGCTCTCGCCGAGTTCGCAAGGGACCCGCGCTATGCGCCCCTTGACTGGCTCAAGCTGCCGTTTGGCAGCCTGCACAATGGCTACTTCGCGCAGGACAAAAAGGGCGTTCTCAAAGACACGCGTGGTGATACTCAGGCTGACGACGACGTTTATAACCTCATCATGAAGGAGAAAGAACGTTTGCTGTCCGAGGACGAGCCGCTCCGCTTCATTTTCAGCCACTCTGCTCTCCGCGAAGGCTGGGACAATCCGAACGTTTTTCAGATTTGCACGTTGAATGAAACGCGCAGCGCGATGAAAAAGCGGCAGGAAATCGGGCGCGGGCTGCGCCTGCCCGTCGATCAGAACGGCCAGCGCGTGTTCGACGAGTCGGTCAACAAGCTTCTCGTTATGGCCAACGAGAGTTACGAAGATTTTGCCCGCGCGCTGCAGACGGAGTACGAGGAAGACTGCGGCGTGACCTTTGGAAAAGTGCCGTTGACCGCTATCGCCCGCATTTCGCGCGTCGTGGACGGCCAGGAGCAGCCCATCGGGCGCGAGACCGCGGAAGTCATCCGCGAAGCATTGGTCCAGCAAAAGATGCTGGACGCCGAGGGTCGAATTCAGGCCGCTTTCGATCCCAAGAAGCCCGGTTTCAAGATTGACCTGCCCGAGGGGCAGACAGACCTAGCCCCGGCAGTGACCGATTTACTCGCGTCGTACCAGATCGAGCGCCACATTCGCAAGGACCAGGACGAGGGGCCTAATCGGCTTAAGAAGGAAGTTCAGCTCAGCCCGGAATTCAAGGCGCTTTGGGATCGGATCAAGCCGAAGACGACCTACCGCGTGGAATTCGAGACCGAGACTCTGGTGCGCCGCGCCGTGGATGCCATCAAGCGCATGGAGGAAATCGAAGCACCGAAGATCCGGGTGCGCATCGGACAGCTTGATGTCAAGCGCGGGGGCATTGCGGCGACCGCCATGAGCGTCGCCGAGGAGCGGATCTCGGCCGATTCCTACCCTGTGCCTGATGTTCTGGGCTATCTGCAGAACGAAACGGAACTGACCCGTTCGACTCTGGTTCGCATATTGAAGGAATCCGGCCGTCTTGGCGATTTCTTCACAGATCCGCAGCGATTCATGGACGCCGTTGCCAGTATCCTAAAGTACGAACTCCACCGCCTCCTCGTGGACGGCATCAAATACGAGCGCATCGGCGGGGGCGGGCCTGAAACCGAATGGGAGATGATGCTCTTTAAGAACGAAGAACTCGTCAGTTACCTCACCGCCCTGCAGGTGAAGCATTCACTTTACGAATATGTTGTCTACGACTCTGAAATCGAACGCGAGTTTGCCAGCAAGCTCGATCAGCGCGAGGACATCAAGCTGTTCGTGAAACTCCCTTCCTGGTTCGAGATCGATACGCCCGTCGGGAAATACAATCCGGACTGGGCCATCTTGAAGCACGATGGGCAGGCCATGTACCTTGTCCGGGAGACAAAGGGCACCAAGGATTTTCTCAAGCTGCGGACCAGCGAAGCCGACAAGGTCCGTTGCGGCCAGAAACACTTCGACGCGATCGGTGTGCCGTTTGCGGTGGCGGTTACTGCGGACGAGGTCTAAGCGTAAATGAACGGGTCGCAAGGGTCAAAAGAGACCTGATTAAGCAGTTCTTTTTGTATTATTTCGCTTTTTCTTCGCTTCTGCAGTAATATACATTGCATGCCGGAACGGTGGTGCACGGTCACGGTGACAGACCCGCAGGGTCGCCGCCGCAGCATTGACGTTCTAGCATCGAGCACATATGACGCCGCTCATCTCTACGTCGCTTATGCCAAGACTCAGCCGCAGACGTCAGTGGAGTTGCCATTGCCGACAACTACAACGACGTTCGAGGTAATAACCGGTGGCAGGGTATACACCGTTCCAGGCGCAGCTCTGCAGCAGTGGATCGAACGACGCCGTGCAGACTGGAAAGGGCCGAGGGCCGCACTTTTCAAGCGGCGGCCCACGCTCGAATAGGAACTTCCCAGCGGATGAAATCGGACACGATCACCTATCGCTTGCCACGACACCGCGTTTGCTGCATGCTCGACTCATATGGAAACATTTTCTGTAATCAAGGAGCAGCCCTCGCACCATATACAGGGCACGTGATGCGCCATGAAGGTTGACCTCGTAGGGAAGGTAAAGAACACCCAGCTTCCGCGTTCGAAGGCCTTGCTGCCTATGTTCGAGGCGGTCGTGAATTCTTTTCAGTCCATCGAGGACGCCGGCGAGGCGCTCCGGATGCCGAGGATCGAGATTGTTGTGACTCGCGATCCGGGTCTGCCCGGCATTGACATGGATACAGATGTCAACGGTTTCACGATCACCGACAACGGCGTAGGTTTCAACGCCGTTAACGTGGATTCCTTCTTCACCTCCGATACCCAGTACAAGGTTGGGCGCGGCGGCAAGGGAATCGGACGCTTCATCTGGCTGAAGGCTTTCGACCGTGCGGAAATCGAAAGTCACTATCGCGACGATGGCAAGCTTTTGGAGACGCAGTTCGACTTCAGTCTTGAAGGCGACTACCCGCCGGGTCCGCCTACCAAATCCGACGAGCGCGCTCCAAAGACGACAGTTCGCCTCATCGGCATGAAATCTCCTTATAAGGAGACCTGCCCCCTCGGCCTGGCCGTGATCGGTCACCGTCTTATTGAGCACTGCCTCCCGTTCTTTCTTGATCCGAAATGCCCGACCGTCACAATCAGCGATAACAAGGAGCGGATCGACCTTAATGAGTATTTCCGCGATAATTTCGCGGCGAAAGCGACCCAACACACATTCAAGATTGGCGAAAGCAGTTTCACTCTGCGCGGGCTGCGTCTTTATAATCCGCACGAGACCCACCACCGACTGATCTATGCCGCAAACTCTCGTGAGGTTTTTCCCGAAAAGCTCGAAAAATACCTGCCCAACCTGCAGAGAAAGCTGGCGGACGGTGATGGAGGTTTCGCTTATTTGGGATTTGTAGAGGGCGATTACCTCAATCAGCATGTCAACAGCGAGCGGACGAATTTCTCGTTTCCTCTCAGTCAGGACACTACGGATGAGCTGTTCGACGACATCACTCTTGACGCCATCCGCAACGCCGCCCTTGCCTGCGTTTCAGAGGATCTCCAGCCCTTCCTGCAAGAAATCAACACCGAGAAGCGGGCTGCGATAAACAGCTACATCACCGCTGAAGCCCCTCAGTACCGCTCCCTCGCCCGCTACATGAGTGAATTTATCGACCGGATTCCACCCGGCGCCAAGGGCCTCGCCCTCGAAATGGCCCTGCATGAACAGATGTACCAGAAGCAGCGAGCTCTGAAGAGCGAGAGCCACACGCTCATGGAGGAAAGCACCAAGGCGGCCCTGAAGCCCGAAGAGTACGAAGCAAAAGTAAACGACTTCCTGGAGCGGGCGAACGAGCTGGGAAAATCGTCTCTCGCCCAATACGTCGCACATCGAAAGGTCATTCTTGAATTCCTGGAAAAGAGCCTTCAGTCCGACCCGGAAACTGGTAAGTACCCTTTGGAAGAGATCATTCACAAGATCATTTATCCCATGCGCACCACCTCGGACGATGTGCCGTACGAGCAGCAAAACTTATGGATCATCGACGAGCGCCTCTCGTATCACGGGTTTCTCGCATCGGATATGCCGCTCAATACGGCCAGCGTTCTGGCCAATGAATCCGATTCCAGACCCGATCTGATGATCTTCGATCGTGCCCTCACATTTGCAGAAGACGATGCGGCATTGAATTCGCTCGTCGTTGTCGAGTTCAAAAAGCCCGATCGATCTGACTACCGGAAAGAAGACCCCATCGATCAGGTATACCGCCTCATTCGTGAAATCAAGAGCGGGCATTTCAAAGACAAGACCGGCAGGGAAATTAAGGTGCAATCAGACCGCATCCCGGCCTACGCCTATGTCATTTGTGATACGACAAAGGAGGTCGAGATCATCGCCCAAAACAAAGGCCTCCTGCCCACACCTGACCAACTCGGCTTCTATGGGTACAATCCGAGCCTGTCGGCCTACGTCGAGATTATTTCCTATACAAAACTTGTGCGGGATGCAAAGAAGCGAAACCGCATTCTCTTCGACAAGTTGCATCTTCCCGTAACGTACGACTGACAATCTTCCGGATCGGTGTCTAATGCTGAAGTTCAATGGCTCGTGGCGTTTCGATTCCCCCGGCAAGGTGCCGAACGGAGTTGTCACTGGTTTTTCGGAGCTGATCGGGAAGATCGCCACTCAGGGGGATCGACAGACGATCCTGGAGCATTTCAAGAGCTACTTTGGGGACGCGGCGGGCACCGCGACAAGCTGGAGTTCGAGCGCCAGCTGGGCTGAATCGGATCTGAGCGGTTATATGCATCAAGCGGCCGAGAACGCGCCCTTGTTCATTGAAGCGTTCTTCGATGCCTGCGAGACGTTACGCACGAAGCATCCAGAGTTTGCTGTTCCTGATGTCAGCAGGATAAATCGTGTGCTCTTCGAGAACGAGGCCGGCTACGAGATCCAGTCACCCAATCTAATCTCCCTCAATCCGCAGACGCCAATTGCTGTGCCCGACCGCCCGGCATCGCTTGACGAGCAGGCTCGGGAGATCATTCAACAATCGCTGAAAGACTCGGAACAGCTTCTGTCCGAGGGGCGGCACAGGCAAGCCGTTCAGGAAATCCTGTGGCTCCTGGAAACGGTATCGACTGCATTTCAAGGTCTCGACACGGGAGTTGGCACGGTCCAAGGCAAGTACTTCAATAAAATTGCGGAGGACCTTCGCAAACACCACAAGGGCACAACGCTTGATCAGGTGCTCACCTGGGTAACGACATTGCACGGTTACCTGTCTTCCCCCACGGGTGGCGGTATCCGGCACGGAGCCAGTTTGAAGGCGGGTATCGCGCTCCAGCCGAACGAAGCGCGGCTCTTCTGCAACCTCATCCGCAGTTATATCTCGTTCTTGATGGCTGAGCACGAGCGACTGAGCAACAGGTAAACCCCCTGAACAAAGGGGCCTCGTCTAGGAAAATATTCTTGAGTTATTTGTTTGAGGTGCCCGCAATCGCTTTCTGCACCGGATTTCCAACCAGTGCTTTCTGAATGCCAATGAACGATTGCACCAGCTTCTTCGGCATTGTCGCCTGAGGGGTATGAACGGTCACGCCACTGTCCGTGATCCGAATCTGAAGCTCCGAATCTTCGATGGTGAGATCGCAATAAGAACAATCCGCAGGATAATAAAGTTTAACGTTCTTCGCATTGAGCTCTTCGAGCTGATCGATCAAATCCTCAACGTCCAATTCCTCCTTGAATTCAAAAGTGATGTCCTCGAAGGAGCTTTCGAAAACCTTATTAAATCCATCGTCATCGATGATCTTTGGCGAGATATTGGTCAACCGGCGCGAAATGATGGCCTGTGACGGCTCTTCGGAATCCTGATGCGTCTCGACCCAGAACTCAAAATCGGGCGTCACGATGTGGCCCGTGTCGACAATCATGTCCTTGCGCTTGTAATTCATGAGGGAGCGAATCTCCCCGTGGACTTCTTCGACCTCGTCTTCGATTTCCTTCTGCGAAATGTTCTCAACAAAGGATTCAGCCGCGCCGCTAACCCGATCCGGAACCCGGTGACGGCCTTTTATAAAGCCGCTGAGCGATCGAATTTCCACCGACTCTTCGAGCTGGAGAAAAGCTCTTTTTACCTGGTCATAGCCGGGCTTTACGGCCGCTCTCTTTTTCAGGACATCTTCCAGATCCGCGATAACGAAGTCCTGGCTCTGACTGCCATAGATCCACGGCGTTTGCGACACCGGCTTGCTGAAAGCCTTCCGCAGAGTTCTCTGGATTTCTGCCGCGAGGTAGTTCTGCAGGGAGAAGGCCGTCACAAACCTTCCCTTTTCAAGGGCGGGCCGTGCGTTTCCTTCGAGAGCCTGTATAACCTGATATGTCCATACGCCGTGCTTCAGCATATCGGTTGAGTATGAGGACTCCGATGTCTTGCACGATGCGAAGCAAGTCCTGTACTCAGCCGCCTGAAAGAACTCCTCCAACTCCGTCGCCGACATGGTGGCGTATATCCCGCGGATATCAGGGAAGTCCGTAATGCCGCTCTCGCAAGAATCCAGGAACAGCGCAATCCGCTTGCAAGCTGACTTCCCGCACGTGTCAAGCAGCTCTTTCAGCTTTATGCTCGTATCCTCAAGATCGTCAGGGTCTGTGTCGTAGCAGGTGATGTAGTTGTGGCCGTTTTTTGAGAAGCCGTGCCCTGCATAGAAGATATAGAGATAGTCTTCTTTCGTGAGAGCTTTCACGTGCTGGCGCACTTGCGACGTTATTGTTGTTCTTGTGGCCTTGCTGCTAAGCAGAAAGACCGTGTCGAGCAGGCCTCCATTCTCCAAAGCCTTTGCAAATCCCTTCGCATCGGCTTCGGCATATTTGACCGCATGGATACGGGTATCCGCATACTTCTCCACTGCGATCACGATTGCCAGTCTCTTCTCCATTGATACCTCTCCGCGTAATTTTCACGCTCTGCTGTGATACTCGAAATCTGCCCCCTTGGCTCCCCTACTTCGCCGCATAACGCTTCAGCATACCAACCAGCAAGTTCACAGATCGCCAGTACGGATGAGAACAGACCCGTCCGGTTCCGTGCGGCCGGCAAGATATTTGCGGCGCGCTTCCTGCTCGATGGTTTGCCGGTTCGCTCTGAAGACTTCCAGTTTGTCCTTGTTATCCCCGCCGAAATGGTCGTCGAGAGCTTCCCTGCTAATCGCGCACGGTACGCGCGCGTTGCCGTCCTGCCCCCAGAACGCCACGACCTGGCGGTTAAAGTTGTAGTTCTCTTCCTGCGCCGGAAACTTCAGATCGTGCTGTTCAAGGGACCACCGCACACGCTGCGCGATGAAATCGGCAAACGGACCGATATCCCTGTCGATGCTCGCGCGATCCATGGCGTTCAAATAGGCATTGCGGTCCTCGACGCGGATGACCGTCCACGGATAGCCGCCCGAGGCCAGCATGGCGTTCATGAGAAAGCGCGCCATGCGCCCGTTGCCGTCCGGGTACGGGTGGATATAGCCAAACAGCCAGTGACCGAGCACCGCGCGGACACTGGGTTCTGTTTCCTTTTCGAGGAGATCGAACAGCGCCGGCATGGCGTCGCGCACCGCTTCCCAGCGCGGCGGCACATACCGCGAGGTGCGCAGATACACCGCTTCGTTCCGGTAGCCGGCCAGCGCCCCGGCGGGAATCAGGCCCGCCGCAACACAAGGCTGGAACAGCTCGCGATACCAGTCCTTGTGAGCCGTGCGCACCAGTGTGCCGGGATTGGCTCCGCCGATCACTTCCGCGACTGTCCCCTTCACGACCTGGAACGCCTGCCAGTAGCCACGCGCCGCTAGCGCGTCGCGGCTCTTGCGATCATCATCATGATGATCGGGGTCCCAGCCTCCCCCCCTCACCCGCTCGATCAGCGCCGGAGTGACAGTGTAGCCTTCGATCGACAGCGAGTGATAAGCGTCGTGCTGGTAGATTTCATCGACGAAGCGCAGATACGCAGCCTTGTCCTTCGGCAGGCCCGGCGCTTTCGGGAACGCCGCGATAACGCTTCCGCGCATCGATTCCCACATCGCCTGCAAGCGCCCGACAACGGGCGCC
>OCTA010004230.1_pt1 | contig 12594 bp, 10 predicted proteins | sample 1538991 | NCBI WGS metagenome assembly OCTA01 (sample SAMEA3539302, study PRJEB22396) | soil metagenome | biome: tundra; feature: field; material: soil | place: USA | collected 2010-05 | depth 0.15 m
ATAGCCGAGGCGCTGCTCCCAATTGAAGCGGGAGCCGATGGAGATGGTGTTGTCGATGGCGGCGACCTGCGAGCCGTTCTGCTGGGTTACCGGGAAGCCGCCGGTCTGCGAGTAGTTGTACGGTTTGGTGACGGGCGCGTCCTGATAGTAGTACTTGGCCGACAAGCGATCGGAATTGCTGAGGTCGTAGTCGAGCGAGACATTGGCTTGCTCAGCAGTCAGCACGGATGTGCCAACGAGGGTGACGTTGGGCTGACCATATTGGTAGGTCTGGTTGGGCACCTGGTTGGACGGGATGAGGTATTGCCCATTGGGCAGCTTTGCATTCAAAAGTGCGGATGCGATGCCATTGATATCGCTGGCGGTAGCGGAACCACCCCAGACTGCATCGGCGGCGGCGAGGCCGGCCGCAGAGCGGTCGTCCGTGAGGCCGGAAGGCACCGTCATTTGCGAGAGGCCGGTGCCCTGATCGGAATCGGAGCGGTGCTGATAGCCGACGAAGAGGAAGAGCTTGTTCTTTTTCAGCGGTCCGCCGGCGGTGAAGCCCGTCGACCAGCGGTTCAGATAGGGATTGACCAGGGAATGCGGGAATGAGCCCACACCCTGCTGGGCGAGTTGATAGGACTGGTTAAAAAAGAACTGGTTAGCATTGAGCGAGTTGTTGGCGTAGCTTCCGTAGACTTGGCCATGCCACTTGTTGGTACCTGTGGATGTGTTCACGTCGATTTGGGCGCCGGCGGTGGCTCCCTGCTGGGCATCGTACATTGAAGCGTTGACGCGCAGCTCCTGCATGAACTCGGGGGGAGGAGAAGGCATGCTGTTGCCGTTGGAGCCGTAGACCGATGTGCCTACTGCGTAGTTGCTGCCGCCTCCCGGACCGCTGCCAATGTTGAAGTTGTACCTCTGCGAGGCATCGCCGCTTGAACTCATCCCGTTGAACAGGTTAGTGGAATCGACGCCGTCCATCTGGAAGGTGTTGGAAGTGGCGCGCTGTCCGTTGGCCCAGATGTTTTGGTTGCCCAAACCGGCGTTAGTGTCGAGGTTGGGAAGCAGTTCGGCGTTCACACCCGCCGAAAGTACAGCAATCTGCGTGAAGCTGCCCGTGGCCAGGGGAGTGACATCGATCTGCCCTGCATCCAGAGTGTAGCCGTTGGTCGCGTCGGTGGCGTTCAGCAGAGGACTCGAGGTCACTTCCACCGATTCCGATACCTGGCCGATCTTCAACGAAATGGGAAGAGTCTTTGCCTGCGCCTCCTGGACGGTGATCCCCTTCAACTGTGTAGTTTCAAATCCGGCGTGGGTCACCGTGACGGTGTAAGAGCCGACCGGCAGGTTGAACATCTGAAAGAACCCGGTCGATTGGGAGGTTGTGCTCCGGGAAAAATTGATTGCGGCATTGGTCGCCATAATCGTGGCGTCGGGCACGGCTGCTCCCGAGGGATCAAGAACGGTGCCGTTGATGGAACCGAGTGTTTGTTGAGCAGAGATGGGGACAAGCAAGAAAAGCGCGGTCGAAAGTACCAGGCCGCACAGAGCGACACTCCTCCAGAAATTTTGTTTCATGATTCTCCTCACAGCATGCTTTGGCTTGCGGGGTTTTAGGCTTTCCACCGATTGAGACTCTGAGATTGCCTAGAGTCGGGTTGACCTGTTTGCTGAAGAGATTCTCAAAGGAAGATGACTTGAGTATGAATAGTTTGGGACAGAGGTGCGGGTTTTCCAAGCAAGAAATGACGGAATGTGATTAACTTCCGGACGCGGGTCTGTGGAAATCGACGGGCAGAACCTGCGCGGGAGCGCTCCTGGACGGCTTTTTTCTCCTGTCTGGACCGGGAGAAGAAAGGGAGGAAACCCCATCGGCAGGCAGGAGTCAATTCACATGCCCCGCCCGCCCGATGGCCAATCTTCCGTTGTATTTCCGGGTGCAAGGGAACCGTTTCAGTGTCCGCTTCCCTTGCCCCACTGGAGGCGGAGCCCGGTGCGGATGCTTGTGGGCAAACTCACGTATCCGATGGGCGCAATGTGCTGATTGTCGGTGAGATTCTCCGCCTGGCCGTAGATACCCAACCAACTGAGCAATTGATAGCTGCCGCCCAGATCGATTCGGGCGTAGCCGTAATCCAGGTTGCGGTTGGGCAACAGCAGGCTATTACCGCCGTTGATGTCTTCATATTCAAGATAGGTGGAGTCGTCACTGCGGCTGGCAAAAGCCGAACTGAACAGGGCAGTGAATTTTCCGCCCGTGTAGCTGGCAGCGAAGAATCCCGTATGGGGAGGACGCCGGAACGGCCTTGCGCTCTTGAGAGGCGAAATGGCGCCGATGGGGATGCCGTTGAAGGTGGGCGCATATCCGCCGATGAACGCCTCATTGTCGCTGTCAAACGAGCGCTGAACGGCAGCCTGGAGATAGGTGTAACCACCGCGCAGGAAGATATTGCGGCCGATGCCGCCCTCGACTGTGGATTCAATCCCCTGGGCGCGAAAAGCCTCTGTATTGACGGAGAGGCCGAAGTCGTCGGTGTAGTAGTAGCCGAGCGCGGTTTCCAGTTCCTGCTGCTGCGTCGGGGTGAGATTGGGAATGAGATTGGGAAGAAGCCTGCCGCCCACCGATTCAATCTCCCTGCCAAATTGATTGTGGAAGTAGCTGGCGCGGAAGATGATCCGCTCGCTGAGGAATGACTGTTCGACACCACCCTCGTAAGTGCGCGCCGTGGGTGCTTGCAGGGGCGTGATGTGGAGTTGCTGCGCAACCGGCTGGTAGCCGTTGCTGACAAGGAATTGGTAGAGTGAGCTGAACTGGTCGGTTAGCGCAGGTTCGCGTACCGCGTCGCCGTAGTTGAACAGGATGCGCGTGCCGCTGAAGATGCCTTTGCGCGGCCGCAATGCGTAGACCGAAAATCCTGCGCGCGGCGATGTCTGCACCCCAAAAAGCGAGTAATGCTCGAGGCTGCCGCCCAGGTTATAGAAAAACCTGTTCTTGAAGTCGCCGTGCACCGCTGCCAGGTAATCGTAGTTGGTTCGTTCGGTTACATCGTGCGTGAAGAATGACGAGATATTCTCCAGGCCCCTCTCATCTTCATAGTGGAAGCCGATCAGGCCGGCCAGGTGCGGCGTGAAGCGATAATCTCCTTGATAAATGAGTTGATCGCGGTTGGAAGCCAGTTGGTACTGGTAAGGGTATGTCTGGGGGAAATCAAGCTGCGCCTGTCCTGAGACTGAATAGCCGTTGGCTCCGGTGATCGTAACCGGTTCACCATAGTACGCGGAATAGCCGTCGATGGGGTCATACTCGATGAGCTGGCCCGAAGGCTGCCAAAGGCTGTATTGTTCGCGCTTGCGGGTCATGCCATAGCGCACCAGGTTGTGAAAGTCCGGGGTCGTCTGGTTCTCGATGGAGGCACTCAGATAGATGTCCTGATCTTTCTCTGTAGCGTTGTCGGCAACGTGATAGAACTGCCACGCGTTGGGGACTCCGGTCGCGTCGACGCCATAGTGCACGGTGCCGCGAATTTGGGTGGACCCATTGGGCTGCCACCCCACGTTGGCCACCGCTGTGCCTACGTGAAATTCATCATGGGGCAGGTTGTTCGCCGTCTGCAGCCAGCTGTATTCACCGAGATAGTCCAGTTTGTTGTGCGCACCGGCAACTTCCAAATCTTCCATTGATGTCATGAAGTTGCCCACATCGCCGTGGAAGAGCACCGAAGGAAAGCTGGTGGTGCCATGCGGAGTGGTCATGCTCACGACGCCGCTGGCGGCATCGGCACCGTAAAGGCTGGAGTTGGGACCGCGATAAACTTCGGCGCGCTCAATGGCAGTGGTCGAAAACGGTCCGAAATCAAAGCGGCCGCCGAGATCGCCGATGCTTACCCCATCCAGAAGTACCTTGTTCGAATCCGAATTGCCGCCGCGAATAAACAGAGCGGTCTGCGCCCCGCGCTGCCCGTCCTGCGCGACAGACGTGCCGGGCATCAGCCTCAGGGGGTTCGCGAGAGTCTCATTCAGAGCGAGATCCGATGGGCCCAGCACATTGATCGCCGCGCTGGTTTGCGGCTCAGGCGTGGGCGTACCCGTTGCCGTCACCACAATGGATTCGTGCACCCATTCCGGCTCGAGAACCAGGTTTCGCTCGACGGTGTCGAGCCGTCCGGCGTAGAAACCCGGTGTCTCCAATTGACGAAAGCTTTTGGCTGAAGCCACAAGATAGAAGCGCCCCTGGATGCCAGTGAGGATCTGGAAACTGCCGTCGGCTCCGGAGACTGCGGAAGCAACGACACCCCCCTTGTTGATGAGGGACACTGTGGCTCCTGTAACCTTGGCGCCGGTCGCATCTGTGACGACGCCGCGGATTGATGCCGCGTGACCGACGATAAACGAAACAAGGAGCAGAAGCACTGTGAAGAGACGGAAAGGGATGATGCGAAGATGTCCAGCAAAAGGCATGAAGGCTCCTCCGTTCCCCTCGGAACGCAAGCGGGTTTGGGGCGTCAAGGACCGGTCTCCTGACTTGCGCCTTCACCAGCCACCTTCCCAAAGACGCGCCGAGATGGCGTGGCTCCAGTGGTTGCGTGGCATCTCCGCTGGCAGGCGGAAACGCCTTGGCTGGTCTCCTGCCCAGGCCTATAGGACGGCCTGGATGGCAGGGGCGCTCACAGTTGCGGGGCAGTGGCGGAGTTTCACCGCCTTCCCGAGCATCCTGACGATTGCCGTTGTGAACTGCGCCGCTCCTCGGTGGAGCGGCGACCGTGATGCCATGAAAGCGACTTCCATGACATGAACATTTATAGCTTGGTTGGGCAGCCAAGTCAAAACCCAGGTTGTGCAGATTGATGCCGCAAATTGCTTGGCCTGGGCGAAAGGAGCGAGAGTGGTGACCCCGGGAAGACTCGAACTTCCGACACGCAGTTTAGGAAACTGCTGCTCTATCCACCTGAGCTACGGGGCCGAAGCAGAACCGACGATTAGCTGCACAGACAGCTCGATCCAAACCCATATTATCCCATGGGATGAAGCTTGCGCGGCAGAGGAACCGCATCGGCGAATGGAAGTCGGGGACTGGTTGGCAGCGGATTCCAGCGCCGCTTTCAGATCAGAATGAGACCTTCTTTATAGCCTCGCGTCACTGCTTCAGTCCGGGTGCTTGCGCCCAGCTTGCTGAGGATTGAACTCACGTGGAATTTCACGGTGTGCTCCGAGATATGAAGCTTTGAGGCAATCTGCTTGTTGCCCGCACCTTCGGCGAGAAGCGACAGCACTTCGGCTTCCCTCGGCGTCAAGGCTTCTTCCAATCCTCGGTCTTCTGTTTCGGCCGCATCGTAGGATTTGGGCAAGAGGAGGTCGAGGATTTCGAGAGAGAGCACAGCCAGACCGTCGCGAGCCGCCTGCAGAGCGGCGGTGATTTCGTCGGGATGCGACTCGCGCAGCAGCACCGCGCGCACTCCCGAATGCAGAACGCGCAGTACTTCGGCGCGCCTGAGACCATCCACCAGGACAACGAGCGAAGGCGCGGCACGCTGATCCGCGGAAACGGGCATCTGCCAGGCTACATCGAGTTCGGCCCCGTCCAGCAGAACCACGTCGGGCTCGAAATCGCGAATCGCTGACCGAAAGTCGCCGGCTCTATTGCCGACTGCCACGACCTCAAAGCGCGGGTCGGCCTGCACGGTGGCTTCAAGTCCTGTGCGTGCGATGCGTGATTTTGTCCAGACGAGGACCCGGATCAAACCGCCTCCGTCACACCCGCTCTGGCCAGAAACTCCTGCACGGCATCGCTGGTGACTGCGCAACCGAGATTGGCGATGACAGCGCTATTGACGCCGATCACATTGCCCTGCGCGTCTGCGAGCGGCCCGCCGGAGTTGCCCGGCGCGAGCCGTATATCCGCGAAGATATGGTGTCGCGTCCCAACAGGCCGATGCACGATCCCAGCACTCACGGCGCCCTCTCCATCAAACGGATTGCCGACCGCCAGCACAAGCGAGCCGGCCCGCATTTCGCGCGCGCTTCGAATCGACGCATACAGAAACTGACCAGCACCGACATCGAGAACGGCAAGATCCACGGCAGGATCACGCGCCATCAATCTTCCCTGCAGAATTCTGCCGTCAAAGAATGCAACTTCAAGCTCCTGCGAGTCGGCAACGTGTGCGTTCGTCACAATTAAACCGTCCGCTCGCCACACCACACCGGAGCCCCCGGAGCGGCGTGAACCATTGATGCGCACCGTGATCTGCCGCAAGCATTCGGAAACGGAATTAACCGCATTACCGATAGTGATGCTCGAAAGGGCTCTTGGATTCATAACGGTCGCCACAGCTAGTTCTCCGGTTTCTCGCGCACGGCAACTGACACTTTCAACAATCGGCCGCCGCGAACTACATCGAGGGAAATCGACTTGCCGATGTTTTCTCCGTTCAGAATGTGCTGCAGGCTGCGCATGTTGCTAATGGGCGCGCCTTCGGCCCGGACGATGATGTCGCCGATCATGATTCCCGAATCTGCCGCCGGTGTGCCCTGCGCCACAGCGACCACAAGCAGACTACCTTTTACATCGGATCCGATCGAGGTGAGGGTACCTTCTGGAAAAACGACCGGTTGCAGCCCCACTCCAAGGTAGCCGCGGGCGACACGGCCATGTTTGAGGATCTCCTCCACAACCCGGTCCACGGTCGAGGCAGGAATGGTTTGAACGGAGCGTCGCGGGCCCGAGGTGGCCATGCCGATGGCTTCGCCACTGGCGTTCACAACCGGGCCGCCGGAGAACCCGGTAAAAGGGTTGATGTCAAGGCGAACCCAGCGGTCGATGCGTGCTCCCTGCCACGTGTGCCAGGGCCCGCCGATCGCGCTGATCAGGCCGTATGTAGCGGCAAGCCCTTCTGTGCCGCGGCGCGCCACCGAGAGAACGATTTCGCCGACACGCGGCTGCATGGAGTCGGGCAGATGCACGATCGCGGGAGCCTCGGGGATTTTCAGAACCGCGATGTCGGTTCCGGCATCGCGCCCGGTGATCGAACCTTTGGCCTCGATTCCGGATGGAAGTACGACGGTGACTTCATCCCTGCCGCGAATGGTGTGCGCGGCCGTAACTGCCACGCCGTTGCGCCAGATAGTCCCGCTAACACCCTCGCGGCCACCTTCCAGCACTGAAATAACCGAGCTGCCTGCGCGTTCAACGGCATTTGCAAGCTCATTTGAGAATTCGACGAGAAAACCTGACATGATGCGCTCCAGCAGCCTGTTGCCGCTGGAACCTACAGTGCAATACCGTTCCCGTTGTGCGCATCCGTCAATCGGGTATTTTTGACCTGTCCTTTTGGCTAGCCAGATTCGCCAGCCGCGCTCAGTGTCTCTCGTCGCTGCTGAAAGTCAGCATCGGCCACGCTATGCGGAATGTCGGCTTACGCGGCCTTCTCAACCGCGCGGGCAGCACCTTCGGGCTCAGTGACCGTGCGCGTGGCGGCCCACCAGATCAGCGCGACCCCCGCGACAACCGATCCGGCACTGGCGAGCTGAGCATTCGACAAGTCCCAAAGCACCTTGGGATTGCGGCGAATGAATTCAACGAGGAAGCGCGCGATTCCGGTCAGCACCAGGTATTCGCCCACGATCCAGCCGGTGGGTCGATGCTTACGGCCGCGCACCCACAGCCACCAGCCGATCAAAAGGGCGGCGGCCAACTCGTAGAGTGGTGTGGGGTGAACGCGAACGCCGGGCGGGGTGGGGTCGAGGCCGTTGGGGAAGCCCATACCCCAAGGGAGCTTGGTCTCAATACCATAATCCCCGTCGCCGGAGAGGAGGCAACCGATGCGCCCGATGCCATATCCAACGGCCGCGGCCGGGGCAGCCAGATCGAGGATGCGCAGGGCGCCAATCTTCGTGCGCCAGCCCTGAATCACCAGGGCCGCAATGCCAAACAGGAGTCCGCCAAACCACGCAAAACCCGCCGAATCCCACAGCACCCGCCAGCCTATCTCGCGGAACTCGGAAGGCGTATCGAGCACATGCCACAACTTGGCGCCCACAATACCGGCCACGACAGCCACGGCCACCATGCCCACCGCATCGGCGTCGATATGCGCTCGTTTGAAGGTCCGGTCCATGATCAAGCCCGCGGTCACGGCAGACAGCCAGAGCATCAGGCCGAACGTGGGAATGTGCAGGCCAAAGATGTGTAAATAGGGAATCATTTCTACTCAAGTATAGACGGGAGGCAGACCAAAGGGGATTTGCCAGCGGGCGCCCGCCCTCGTTTTTCACAGGGTGTTTTCCTCTGTGGCAGCCGATTCGGGTGATACTGTTTGCATGGCAACCATCACCTATCAAGGTCTCGAAGTTCTTTACACTCATCAGCAGATCGCCACCCGGGTGGCAGAGATGGGCGCACAGATTACGCGCGATATGAACTGCGAGAAGCTGGTGATGGTCGGGGTGCTGAAAGGCGCCGCAATCTTCCTGTCGGACCTGGCAAGAGCGGTGCAAGTAGACACCACCTTCGACTTCGTTGCCGTTTCAAGCTACGGGAAGGGCCAGCGCTCCTCGGGCGCGGTAAAGCTCATCAAGGACCTCGACGAGCCTATTGAAGGCAAGAATGTGCTCATCGTGGAGGACATTCTCGACACTGGGCTGACGCTCGCCTATCTGCGCAAGATTTTTCTGCAGCACCATCCACGAAGCCTTCGAATCGCTACGCTGCTTGACAAGCCCTCACGTCGAATTGAAAAGATTGATGCCGATTATGTCGGTTTCTCTATACCAAACTTATTTGTCATCGGATATGGAATGGATTACGCGGAGCGCTACCGGAACCTGCCCGAGATCTGCCTGATGTCGGCCGACCACCCGGAATAGCGCCCTGGATTAAACCAGGATCAACAATGGATGAGCGGGAACTACTGACCGCAGCCTATGGCGACTTCAATGCCCGCCGCATTGATGCCGTGCTTGGACGGCTGCATCCGGCGGTGGAATGGGCGAACGGAATGGAGGGCGGCCACGTCTTTGGACGGGAGGCGGTTCGCGAATATTGGACTCGCCAATGGCGCACGATCGACCCGCATGTCGACCCTCTGCGGATTGAAGCGGACGGGAGGGGCCGACTGATCGTCGAGGTCCACCAGGTGGTCCGCGATCTTGAAGGTAACGTGCTGGTTGACACCATTGTTCATCATGCCTATCGCTTCGCTGACGGGCTCATCAGACGAATGGACATTGAATAGAAGATTTTGCCAAATTCGTCGTTTTAACCGAAAACTCTAACCTGTGAGCCCCAACCTTTGCGGGGCGCTTCTTAAGGCTCTATACTCATCACCCGTAGTCTCCCGATGCGGCCGCAAGGGGTGGCGGCTCAGGGGAAGGAGCAGTGCATATGACCGCGAGTACGCCGATCGGCGAGCCTGATGTGGAATTCGACCATGGCAGCTTCGATTCAGCCGCTTTCACAAGGCAGGCTTTGGCCGACTGGCAGGCCCTTGCCGCGGTTATTGATCACACGTTGCTCAAACCGGACGCAACCCGGGACCAGATAGAATGCCTCTGCGATGAGGTCATCCGCTATCGCTTTGCCTGTGCGATGGTCAACCCGATCTGGGCGTCGACGGCGGTCGCCATGCTCTCTGGAACCGGGATCCCCGTCGGCGTCGTGATTGGATTCCCCCTGGGCGCATCGCTGGTTTCCACGTTGCGGCAGGAAGCGGCTGCGCTGGCTCGCATGGGAGCGCGCGAGTTGGATATGGTGATCCCGATCGGGCAGCTCAAGAGCGGAAACCATCATGCGGTCGAGCACGCCGTCCATGCCGCAGCCGTGGTTGCGCATCATCACGGCGCACTGCTCAAAGTGATTCTCGAGACCACCCTGCTCACGGTGGAGGAAAAACTGCGCGGCGCCGAGCTTGCCATTCAGGCAGGCGCGGATTTCCTGAAAACCTCAACCGGTTTTGCCTCGGGCGGAGCCACCGCGGCTGATGTAGCGCTGCTGCGCGGGGTCGCCGGGGGGCGTTGCGGCGTCAAGGCCGCCGGAGGCATCCGCAAACTGGCCGATGTGCGCGATCTGCTTGAAGCCGGCGCCAATCGGATTGGGGCGTCTGCCTCCGTCCCCATCGTGCGCGAGCTTGGAGCGGACTAAGAACAGGGGATCAGAGATCAGGGATCATAACCAATGTGCGAGTATTGGCCACCCTTTGCCTTCTCGGAAGTGACCACTGAACCCGGACCACCGACTGCTGACCCCTAAACGCTGCCCCCTGCCCCGTGAATCCGGTATCATTCCCTTCGACACCATGCCCGACAGACCCGTGCCTCCGACTCAAGAATATGAAGGCGATTACCGCCCTGCGGAATCCGACAATCCGCATGCGCATCTGGACGTGCAGAATGTCCGCGTGGAGACTGCCGATCTGGCCTACCTGGTACAAATGGCCGATGCGCTGAACACTACGCTGGACCTGGAGACTTTGCTCACCCGCACTTCTGAGTTGGTGCGGGCCATCATCCACTACCGCATCTTTGCCATCCTGCTGCTTAACGACCGCACCCACGAGTTGCGCGTGCGCTTCCAGATCGGCCACACACCCGAAATCCAGCGCATGCGGTTCCCTCTCGGCAAAGGGGTTGTGGGTCAAGTAGCCCAGACTCGTCAGCCGCTCTTGCTCAATGACGTCTCTACTGCTGACAACTACATTCCGGCCAATCCCGATGTGCGCTCAGAACTCGCCGTGCCCCTGATCGCAAAGAACCGCCTTATCGGCGTAATGGACCTGGAAAGCGAAGAGGCTGGCTATTTTCGCCCCGAGCACCTGCACCTGCTTACGCTCACCGCATCGCGCATCGCGCAGGCCATTGAGAATGCGCGACTCTATGCGCGCGTCTCACGCCAAGCGCAGACACTCACAGTCCTCAATGAAATCTCGGCCGAGCTGACCTCGATTCTTGACCTCGACCCGTTGTTGGCCAGGGTGGGCCAACTGCTGCGCCGGCTCATCGACTACCAGATGTTCAGCATCATGCTGCTCGACAGCAAAGGCGAGACGCTCATCACACGCTACGCCTGGCGATTCGGGTATGCGCACGCGCCTTTGCGGCGCATTCCCATCACCAGCGGACTGGTGGGCGCCGCGGTGCGCGAGTGGCGGCCGATCAATGTGCCCGACGTGCGCAAGGACCTGCGTTATCTGCCGATGAATCCTGAGACGCGTTCGGAGTTGATTGTGCCCCTGTTCCACAAGGGACGCATCATCGGCGTACTCGATCTTGAACACACCCGCACCGGCTTCTTCAATGAAGAGCACGAACGCACTTTGACCACTATGGCTGCGCAGGTGGCCATCGCGATTGAAAATGCGCGCCTTTATCAGGCCGTCAGGCGGCAGGAACAGCAACTCGAGCGCGACATTGCCATGGCGCGTGAAGTGCAATTGCGCCTCCTGCCCACGGATCCGCCGCAGCATGCACATGCCGAGCTGGCAGCACGGTTTCTGCCCGCTCGCACGATCGGCGGCGATCTCTACGACTTTGTGGAATACGGTCCTGACCAGACCGCCATTGTGCTGGGCGATGTAAGCGGCAAGGCTGCGCCGGCGGCGCTGTTTGCCGCGCTGGTTAGCGGGATCATGCGCTCCGCGGCGATACAACGGCCCGGGCCGGCGCAGATGCTGACCCTGCTGAACGATGCCTTGCAGGAGCGCCGCCTTGAATCGCAATACGTCGTCATGCTCTTCGCACTGTGGAATGACGAGAGCCGCACCCTGCAGGTGGCCAACTCCGGTGCTGTGCAGCCCATCTTTTGTCGCGCCGGTGAACCAAATACGGTGCGCGCCGAAGGCTTTCCGCTGGGGCTGTTTGCAAACGTAACCTACGACGAACTCAACCTGGTCACGCAGCCCGGCGACGCAATCGTTTTCATTTCCGACGGCATTCTGGACGCAGAGAATGCACAGGATGAAATGTACGGTGAGGAGAGGCTCTGCAGCCTGCTCTGTGCCCATCGCGAGCAGTCTGCCAATCACATCGCCGAAGTCATCCTGTCGGATGTGACTCGTTTCCAGGCAGGGCACGATCGCTTCGACGATGAAACAATCATCGTGCTGAAAGTGCGATGACAGGGCGAGGGGTCAGGGGTCAGAGATCAAAGGCAGTGATGACTGATTGTTGCGCCCCGTCTCTCCGTTAAAATTGAACAGTCGCCATGCCCGGAGCGCCTTTGCACACTACTACACGAGAACGCCTTATTCGTCCCGCTCGCAACATACTGGGCAGCCTGCGGCTTCCTGGGGACAAATCCATCAGCCACCGCTATGGCATGCTGGCCGCATTTGCCGAAGGGACGTCGCGCTTCACCAACTTCTCCACCGGCGCCGATTGCGCTTCGACCCTGGCCTGCATGGAAGCACTGGGCGCCACAGTCAGCAAACTCGATCAGGATGCAGTTGAAATCAACGGCCTGGGCGGCCGTGTGACGCCATCGAGCAAGCCGCTCGACTGCGGCAACTCCGGCTCTACCATGCGCATGATCTCCGGTCTGCTGGCTCCGCAGGAAGGTCGCTTCACAGATCGGAAGAGCGTCGTGTAGGGAAAGAGTGTAGATCTCGGTGGTCGCCGTAT
>OCTA010004231.1_pt1 | contig 12592 bp, 14 predicted proteins | sample 1538991 | NCBI WGS metagenome assembly OCTA01 (sample SAMEA3539302, study PRJEB22396) | soil metagenome | biome: tundra; feature: field; material: soil | place: USA | collected 2010-05 | depth 0.15 m
AACCAGAAGCGAAGGAGGGCGATCACGGTTCCGCCCGCGTACCACGATGGTCTGTTCCTGGCGCGGCGGGAGTCGGTGTGTGGCAGGGTGGTCCGTGCGGGGAGGGCGCGGATCTGGCGCCGCTATGGCCACGTTACCGTCGGCGAAACCGGAGCAGATCCAGCTCGCTACGGAGTATTTGCGCCCCACAGTGGGTCAGGAAATCGAGTTCCGGCGAAGCGGGAAGCGCTCCGCACTCCGCAGCATAATGAAAAAACATCTGCATGCCGTTAATACAGGCCGCGTCGAGCGAATAATGGATGTTCTCGGTTAAATAATCCCGCACATCTTCTTTACTTAATTTTACACGGGGCGACCATTCTTCCGAGATGATTTCGAGGTTCTGCGGTTCCAGTCCGTGATCGCGCGATTGCTGGAAAATGTGCGCCAGGTCTCCGTGGAAGTCAGCTTCCACCAAGGCCTTTCGCCGCACTGCCCAAAAAGCAAAAACGAATGGTTTTCTCGTCAGGCGCATCCACTCTTCGGCAAGATCGAAGGTGAGATATTTGGAGCGATCTACTCGCAGCGCCGGATCGCCGATCAATAGAGCAGCGTCGTTTTCAGCCAGCATGGTTTCGAGTTCTGGTTTCATCGACGTATAGTTTTTCGCTCCACCCCACCACTTCGCAAACAGGACTTTGGTTAAGGCGACTGACGTCAAAGAAGACGTATCCAGCGCGACGGTCTTAGCTTTTTCCAGCGGAACTTTACTGACCAGCAAAATGGAGCGAACCGCTTGCTTCGACGCAATTGCCACTCCCGGCAGAATGCTCAGGTCAGGAATGGTGGCATAAGCTGCAGCCGGAATAATCCCGATATCTGCTGATCCTTCATGGAGTTGCAGCGCGCACCGCGAAGGAACGGTGTAAGAAATGTCGAAGTTGCGGCCGGCATCGCCATGTTCAAAGTCCCACATTAGAGGTGCGGTGTTCAAAAAGGAAATTGCCGAAATTCGGAGATGTCGCATGCTTTTTCCACGATTCTAACAAAGATGTTCATCTGACCCTGACCTCGCCACCTGCCGCTGGGTGCAGGAGCACCAGAACGTGATTGTCACCGGCATGACCGGCGTCGGGAAGACGTACGTCGCCTGCGCGCTCGCCCAGCACGCTTGCCGCCGAGGCTTCAGCGCCATCTACCGCCGCGCCTTTCGCCTCTTCGACGAGCTGACGCTCGCCCGCGCCGACGGCAGCTACGCCCGTCTCCTCTCCCGATTCGCCCGCACCGACGTGGTAGTGATCGACGACTGGGGTCTGGCCGCCGCTCGTGAACAAGAACGCCACGACCTCCTCGAGATCTTGGAGGACCGCTACCATCCCGGCAACTTCATCGGTCCACTCGCCTTCGACGTCACCCTCGGGCCTCGGGCTGCGACGCGGGGTGATATCGTCGAACGTCGTGTCGAAAGGACCGTTCGTACCGCCCGATACCTCCGATCGTGCCGCCACTGCCGAGTCTGCTGACCGGGCGCGAACGTCCGCTCGAGATGACGCCGGGGCCAACCGGTCGCGACGCCACCGCATTGGGGAAGCGTCTCCTGCCGCGCGGTTGTGCCGCGTGCGCGAGCGCCTCGGGCTGTCGCAGCGTGACATGGCGGCGGAGCTCGACGTCGCGCATGGCGCCGTAGGCCTGTGGGAATCGGGCGCGCGGCCGTTGCCCGGGCCCGTGCTGCGCCTCCTGTCACTCTACGAACAGGACCTGGGCTTTTCGCCCGAGCTGTCCGGAAGCGGACGAGATCCGCTCAAAGCTCTCACGGTGTCGCGGACGGCGCGCAACGCGAAGCTCTCCCGCACGGTGGCGGGCGTCGCCGCTCGGGCCACGGTGCTCGCGCTCGGGCGCATGTTCGTGGACCGGGAGCGCGCACGCGTCCTGTCCGCGGGCGCGCACGCCGCCATTGCGGCGCGGATCACCGACACGTTGGGTGAGATGAAGGGCCTCGCCATGAAGATCGGGCAGAGCGCGAGCTACCTCGATTTCGCCATTCCCGAGGAGGCGCGCGCGGCGTTGGCGTCCTTGTGTACGCGCAGCCGGCCCATGGCTCCTTCGGTCGTGGCGGAGATCTTCATTCGAGAGCTGGGGGCGAGCCCGCGCCGGCTATTCGCCGAGTGGTCGGCGGAGCCGTTCGCGGCCGCCAGCATCGGGCAGGTGCATCGGGCCCGCCTCAAGTCCGGCGAGCTGGTGGCCGTGAAGGTGCAATACCCGCGAATCGTCGAGGCGATCGACGCCGACTTGAAGAATTCCCTTCTGGCCGAGCGAGCCATCGCGCTCATCTTCCGCGGGGTCGAGCCCGGGGTATTTTCGGGCGAGCTGCGCGAACGCTTCCTCGAAGAGTGCGACTACAGGCACGAAGCGGCGAACCAGCAGGAGCTCCGGCGATTGTGGGCCGGACGCGACGAAGTCCTCATCCCGCGCGTCTTCGAAGAGTTGACGACCACGCGCATCCTCGTGACCGAGCTCGCGTCTGGGGACGACTTCGAGACCTTCGCGGGTCGCGCCTCGCAAGCAGAGAAGGACCGCGCCGGCGACATCATGTACCGGTTCGCTTACGAGTCCATCTTCCGCCATGGTCTCTTCAACGCGGACCCGAACCCGGGCAATTACCTCTTTCACGAGCGTGGGGTAACGTTCCTCGACTTCGGCTGCGTGAAGCGGTTCCCGGCGGACCACCTCGCCCGTTGGAGGGCCGTGCTCCGCTCGATCCTCGAACGCGATTTCTCGCGCGGGGCCGAGCTGTTGGTCGAGAGCGGCTACATCCCGAATCCGGAAAGGTTCGATTTCGCGTTCCACCATCGGCTCTCGCTCCACCTTCATCAGCCCTTGCTGGCGGAAGGGCCGTTCACCTTCACGCAGGAGTTCATCGAGCGGACTTGGCGAATGTCGTGGCCCGAGAACCGCAATCGCTTCCGGATGACCACGCCCAAGCACTGGGTGTTCACCTATCGTTTGAACTGGGGTCTGAACGCCGTGCTGGCCAAGCTCGGCGCCCGCGGGGATTGGCGGTCGCCGATCCTGGACCTCGTCTACGGGGAAGGCGAAGCCCGTCCAAGCCCGTACTCGGACAGCGAACTGGCATTGCTGGCGGGTCTGCCCACCTGAGCCGATCCGGCCTCTTCTGCTCACGCTGTGAGCAAATGCGCGCCCTGCTGGCGTGAGGGGGCGCCGATCCTAATGATCGGGCCATGCCTCGGCCGCAACCCCATGGCGCGCGACCGTTGCCCGCCGGACCACGGAGCGCGCTCATCTCCAGCGCTCGCTACCTTCGCGATCCATTCGCGACCTTGCTCGATACGCCGGATCGCTATGGCGACCCCTTCACCTGGCCGACGTTTCTCGGACGGGTCATCGTCACGGGAGATCCGATGGGGATACGAGAGATCCTCACCGCCGACCCCGCCGTTTACAGCGCCCTCGGCGCCGAGCTCCTGGGCCCGGTTCTGGGCGCGAACAATCTCATCTTGTTGAGCGGCGAGCCCCACCGCGCCATGCGGCGGTTCTACGGCCCGCAGTTCCACGGTGAGCGACCGCACGACTATGGCGCGGTCATCGCCCGGATCGCCAGCGAGCACTCGGCACGCTGGCCTCACGACGGGCCGTTCGTCGTCGAAGACACGATGCGGGCGATCTCGCTCGATGTGATTCTCGAGGTCGTGCTCGGGCTCGGCGAGCCCGGCACGCGCGACGTATTCAAGGGCGCCATCCTCCAGCTGGTCCGGGCACTCAAGCCGTCGTTCATGTTCATCCCCGGCCTGCGCCGGTCCATGCTCGGCCTGAGCGCGTGGGCTCGGTTTCGGCGCGCGGCGGCGCTCTTCGAGCAGGAAGTGTCGGCTCGGCGCGCGGGGGATCGTTGCGGGCTTCACCAACTGGCGATATTTTCGGCGCTCTTCCGGGCTCAACTCCTTACCGGCAACCGCCAGTCGACGACGCTGATCGGCCGTGAAGGAAAATCGAACGGTGCCGGTCGCCACAAGGATGACCCCCTTCAGAACCCGAACCTCTTCCCGCGTATAGTCGAGCTTCCTTTGCATCCGCTCGTTGATCGCACACGCGATCATCGCGATGACGAACTGGAGCGTAGACGGAAGCATCGGTCGCCAGCCTGCACGTTCATCCCTGCCGTTTCAACCTGCTCATCTTCGCGTTTTCCTGCGACAATTTCGCCGATGCCTTTTCGGACACTACGGGTCGGAATAGCGGTCCGCTACGTTTCGAGAGTCCTGTCTTTCGTCTTAACGGTGGGACTGATTCTCCTTAGAGCAAGAAACGCGACCGCAGACTTTCCTTTGAATTTTACAGCTGGGCCCCAAGTGGCTTGGTCGTGGGGGAAGGTTCGAGGCTTTTCATGGGGGTGGGAAGCTGGCGCGGGTCTTGGGGTGGAGAGACTAAACGTCGGACAAATGTCCTGGAAGGGCGAACGTCTGTCGTACGCTGTGTTTGAGCCGTTGTTCCTGGATCTTGTGGGCGCAACCGTTGGCCTCGGATATGAGAACAACACGGGATTGTCGCCCGTTCTTGGCCTTTGGGAGGGCATTCCAATTGTCTATCCCCAGAACTGCGAACCGGAAAATAGAGCGAAGTTCGGCTTTCTGCTTACAGTTGCCGTTGGCTATCGCTACTTCGGCGGACACCACCAAGTTTATCTGACGCCAAAAGCTGGGATATCCCAGTCCGTCACCGCTTGCAGTACCAGTGCCGGTGTTAGTGGCGGGGGCGCGTAGGTGTTCACCCGTGCTGCGCGCCAAGACATTCCGAACAAATGCGTACGCAACTGCGTCGCCTTTGTAATCACGAGGGAATCTCCGATGGGCCGCCGGGTTCGGTCAGCGTGGTGCAACGTCTGCAGGGACGCGCGCCGGTTCGCGGCCAGCGCAGCTCGCGGATCCTTGCTCGGGCATCGTCCAGCTCCGCCGCCAGGCTGGGCGCGGTTCCGAAGAAGACTTCGTCAGGCGTCTGGCCGCGACCTCCTGAACGCGGGAAACGGTTCGACGCAGTCAACTCCGCGAGATGACTGGCTACCTCCTGAACGGCGGGAAACGATTCGTCGCGCGCCGTCACAGAGAAAAATGAGTGATTTCGTGGAGATGAACGGGATCGAACCGTCGGCCTCCTGAGTGCGATTTCGGCGTTAACTTAATAAATCTGGGTACTTAAGACCGTGAAACGTTTCCCTTGATCAGCAGATCGTCAGCGATTCCAAGCATTTGAGTATGGGAAATGATTCGCAACGCTTTCCTCAGTTCTGGCCGACCCACGTGGTTGCAGCGGCGTTCTTGTACGGTCCGACTGCACGCGACCTGCGCCAGTCTCGGGCTCGTCGTTTGAAGGCCTGGAGTTCCCCAGCAGAATAGCTGTCACGCACGAGATACATGATGCCTGTCGAACCCAGAACAAAGTCCCGAGGGAAAACACCGGCACCAAGGTCCAAATGACCGTATCGACGTCACGGACGACCGAAGCGCAGCGCCACGGAATCAACGTTCGGGAGGGGCCGCCGATGAGATGTAGAGGCCCCCATGATGCTCGGTCCTGCTGACGCAATACGGCCTAAAACACTTGACAAGCGTGCAGGTATCCACAGATCGTGCTACGGGAGGCTGCGATGACGGTGAAGGAGAAAAAGGCCCCGGTGTCTCCGGATCGGCCGGTCTCGCTCGACGCGAAGCAGCTGGAGAAGCTTGCGATCGAAGGACTCCGTCTTCGTCGTGAACTTGAGGAGCGGATGGCCCCGATGAAGACCATCACGGCGACCGATCTGCAGCTCCGCTCGCGATAGCGCATGGCCGGAAGGCCCCCGCTTGCGCTCCGCATCGTCCCATTCGATGAGGAGACATTCGTCGCCGAGGTTCGTACGGCCTGTGGGGCCGAACCTTTGGGCGAAGCAGAGGAAATTCCTCGGCAGATCCGCTATCTCACCGCATTTCTGAAGCGCCACGACCGTCCAGCGAAAGCTCTTCTTATCGAGAGCCCCTATGTGGATCGGCACTACCTGGAGGAATTCGCCGGCTACTACGCGACTGCGCTGTATCCACCGCCGTCCAAGACGACGCGAATCCATGTCCTGTCCGAGAAACATACCGACGAGCAGTTCCGGCTGATTCTGGAGCGTGCCAGCGCAGGCGAGTTCCAAGCAGGCTGCGATGCGTTGCAGGCGATTTACCTCGGATACATCGTCGTCCGGCCGATACCGAGCGCACCAATTGGACGGACCGTTCTCGCGCCGTACGAGTCGACGAAGGTTCGCAGATGCTTCGCTCCGGCGACGACGCATCACAGCGTGCACATCGCCGGCCTGAACGTACAGATCGACGGCGTGCCTTTTCAGCAGCAGGATCAAGCCGTCGGCGCATGTGCGACGACCGCCATTTGGTCCGCAATTTCCAGGGTCGCCCGCGCCGATGGCGGACGAGCTCCGACGCCACTTGCGATCACGCTCGCAGCTACGCGCCACCTGCTGAGCGACCGTCCGCTGCCGGCGCTGTCGGGCCTCGATCTGAGTCAGACGCTCGCCGCGATTCGGGAGAGCGGATTCTCTCCCTGGGTCCTCAAGGCGGAGGTCGAACACGACACGTTCAAACTCGCGCTGAAGTGCTGCGTGCGGTCGGGAATCCCTGTGATCTTGCAGCTGCGCTATGAGAGCGACGCGGCTCTTCACGCCGTCACCGTGGTCGGGTTCCGCGAGGATGATGACGCTGAGCCAGCGGCAGACATCGCCGTGGCTCTCGGCGGCGGCTCCGTCACGCTTCGTGCGAAGGGGATGAGCCGCATCTATGCTCACGATGATCGTCTTGGTCCCTATGCCCGTTTTGTCTGGCAGTCTCCGACAGGCGAGGCCACATGGCCGCTACTGCAGTTCCTGGCCGGTCAACCCGGGTTCGAGAAATATGAAGCGCCCGGCAAGATCTGGAACGCCATCGTTCCCCTCTATCCAAAGCTCCGACTCGCGCCGACAGACCTGATCGCCCTTGCATCCGAGTTGCTGCCTCTGATGCGTTTCCTAGCTGGGGAGGAGAATCGCGACCGCCTCAAGGTCGATCTGCAATACGCCCACAGCGGCCGATATCTTGAGGAGGTCTTTCGCCTCGGGATCGACGGTGTTCGCAAGCTCAAGGTGGCGACGACCGCCGTGCTGCCGCGCTACGTGGGCATCGTGCGGTTCAGCATCGATGACGAGTGGCTGGTGGATATCGTCTGCGACACGACTGATATCAAGAGAGATGCTCCCACCCCGATCCTGATGGCGATCCCTCGGTACGTTGCGCACTCCCAAACGCTCCAGAACTTCCGAGCATTGTCGTCCGCTTCGGTGATATGACGAGAGGGGCCTCGAGTTGTCGTTCGCCAAAACCCGATCGAGGCCCCCAAGGGGGCTGAATCCGTGCAACGCGACCCGGCCCCGCGACTCCTCAGTGTAGACGATCGCTGGGAGGCGCGGGATCGCGATCGCGTCGAGCGCGATCGCTGTTCGATGGACCTGCCATCACTTCGGTCCGTTCGGTCCAGACGACGCCGCGCTCTCGGTGATCGCAGGGACGCGCTTCCGCGCGATCGCGTACACTTTCGACATCCGCTACAACGTATCGCCTCGCCGCGCCCCGTTCCCGCGGGTCTGAGATTCGTGCTACGGGCCGGGCCTCAGGCCAGGCCTCAGGCCGCGGCTTGCTGCTGAGCGCCGAAATCCGCGGGTAGCAGCACCGCGCCCGGCGACGCCTGGGCGCGCGTCGCGACCTCGGTCAGGTACGCGATCGGATCGACGCCTGTCCCTCGCCAACCGGTAATCCTGGCCCCTACAGGAGGGACGACCCGAGGTAGGCGGCCTGCACCACCGGTACGAACGCCTCGCCGCCTGACCGGCGCCGGCCCCCGCCGTCTCCCTGCGGAGATTGATCGCCGACGTCTGCCCGGTCCACGACGACACGCTTCGACGGCCGCGTGGGCCAACACGTGAGCACCACGTCGAGCCCGCCGGCCATCTAGAATCAGCCTCCGCCCCGCGCCCGGATGACCGGTTGGCGAGGGACAACTGGGATCTTCGACGCTAACCGCAAAGTTTTCGTGTTCTGGAGCGGCCGTCCGTGAGCTTCCAGTGCGGCAAGGACGATGCTCTGCGAGCACCAATCAAGATACGACCGTCCTCCAGCAATGCCTCACGAAGAACCGCGCCCGGCGGTCCACCAGTCACAGGGTGGGCAATCTCCGATTAGTCTTCCCAAACCGAATCTGGCTTGGCAGCTTCGCGGCGAGCCGCGCGTGTAGTGGCTCCGTCAATTCCGCGAGGACGGCCGCCATGAACAGGGCGGTGGCCAACGGACGCACGACGACCGCCAGCAGCAGCATCTCCGCGATCACGCCGCGAAGCCGGTCCATGAGCGCCTTGCCCTGCTTTCGCGGCGACTCGATCACGAGATCGGCAGCGTTCGCCAGCAGCCGCTGTGCCTTGCGCAGCTCCTTCTCCAGCGCGGCCGTGTTCGTGTTCCGCTGGAGTTCTGCGTCTCCGTCCATTCGTGATCCAGTCCGCGGTAGCACTTCCACGAAATCACCCGGTTCGAATTGGGCGCGACGTCTTCGGCGGCTGGGGCCATTCGCGTTTTGGCTACACCGCATGGTCACCCGCTTGGGATCGTGCTCGTGGTCCTCGTGATCCTGTGGGCGACGGGCAATATCGGCTGTATTCACCACCACCTGTTTCGCTAGGGCTCGGCCGCGTCAGCCGAGCTCGACCGTGGTTTCAGGCCTGGTAGGGCCCCCAACCATGACTAGGTTCCCCGTATACCCGAGACGGAGATTTCCGTTGGCGCCGCAAGGTGTCTGGGTCAAACACCATTCTGAGGGGGCCTCCATGTTGCTATTGCTCGCCATTGTTCTGGGTCTCGCCTGGATCGCCGGATTCGGTTTCTTCCATGTTACGGCCGTCGCGATCCACGTGCTGATCGTTCTTGCCGTCATCAGCCTCGTACTGCACTTCGTCCGCGGCAAAAGCGGCGCACTGACGTGAACGGCAACTCCGACGCGTGAGATGTTACGGCTACCACAGACAGTGCGGCGCTTCCTACTACACGTCGCTCAGGCGGACGTTGGTGCTTGTCGCTCGCGAAGTGCTCGGCCGAGTAATTCTAGGAAGGCGCCAATTGTCGTCGGTTTCCTGAGGGCGTACGACGTTCCCATTTGCCGGGCGACCTGAGGCAGGTCGTCCCTGGCCGACATAAGGATGATCGGAACCATCTCCTCGCCCGCGTGGTGCAGCAGCATCTTGTGAGCCATTCCCGGACCACCAGGACGGGAATATCCACGTCCAGCACGAGAGCGTCCGGGAGTGACGAGCCCCTCAGACCATTAGTCCCTCCTCGCCGGTCGACGCACTGTGCACTTCATCCCCCTCCTCGCGCAGCAGGTCGCGAAGCGCTTCTACGATGTCATTGTCGTCGTCGACGAGGAGCAGGTGCGCCATGAAGCCTTGGGGGATTGTCGACCTCAACCCAAGCCACGTCAACAACTGGGGGCGGTTGCACTGTCGGACAGGGTTTAGGGGACACGCGCTACGACGTGGGCAAAGGGCAAGATGACAATGGTCGCGAATAGACGTTCGACCGAGACCTCGCGGCCGGCCACCGTCTCGCTGGGCGCCTCGGTGGGGTTGAGCCTCGATCTGTCCGCCATAGCCCTGGCAATCTGGTCTGCCGCCGAGGGCGTGGCCGACGACGTCTCGGCGGCGACGAAGAGCCTCTGACCGCGACCGCACACCGACGAGCTGCCCGATCGAGAAATCATGCTTAAGTTGGCGGGCGCCGCTCAAGCGATGGGGCCGCAGGGAGAATAGCTATTACACCGGGGACGTTTCTGAAGGGAAGAGGACCGCTGGCGGCATTTACCGCCGGAACCTTCTTCACGGGGTGGCTCGCAGCGGAGCCCAAGTTGGCTCACGCTTACACCATTTCCAGCGCCATCACCTCCGGGTGCCACGAGAAGATCACAACAGACGCACTGCGGGCCGTGCGCCTGGACCTCGCAACCGCTGCGCCTCTACCTGCGGACGAAAACGATCGCGCGCTCATCACGGATTTGGAATTCGTGCCGGCGAGCGACATGACCGATCTGGGTGGCGCAACTTTACTGGTGGGCGTCCGCGACAACGATCTAAAGGGTCGGGATTCGGGCGATCTCAGCCAGCTCGCGCTGGTTCATGGCGATCCCAGCGCGCAGCGCGAGCATTGCCTCCGCAGCTCGCACGAGGAAGAGCCGGGCGGATCGGCGACGGCTGTGCTCGACTGTCGCGCCTTCATCCTAGAACGGGTTGGCGAGGCCATCGGCGGGCTCGATGCCACGGGCACGCCCGATCTCACCAACCGAACTTCGCTCCCGGTTTACCTGTCGCTGCGACATCGCGTGGACGCTTTGCTGCCGACTTACTACGTGCGCATCGGACAGGCGATACACGCCATCGAAGACAGTTTTACGCACACGTATCGCACCCCCGACAGCATGCAGATCACCGTGGTCTTGGATTGGGTGGACGAGGCCAACGGGAATCTGGTCGAAGCGACCGACGGGCCACCTCACGCCAGCGATCTCGACCGCTGTGATGATCCCGACCCCCTGCGACAACGGCGGCGCGAGCTGGCGACCGAAGCAGCCACCGCGATCTTGCGCACGACGCTCGATCCCAACGAAACCAGCGATCAGAAGATGGCCGCCGTGGAGGTGATTTTGGACCAGTATCTCAGTTACTCGCCGGGTTGCACTTTCGACAACGGCTGGTGCCAGGCGTCCGAACGCCAGTATGGCAACGGACCCATCGGTTGCAGCGTAGGCGGGGCGGGGAACCGGACGTCGGCATTGGGATGGGCAGTAGTCATTCTCGGGCTGCTCACGCTGATGGGACGAGCCCGGCGCCGACGCCGGGGGGGCGCCAGCGTCGGCATGACCGTCCTGTTGATAGCCAGCTTCGTCCCGAACTATGCCTCAGCCCAGCCGGACTCCAACCTTCCGAGCTCTGACACGTCGGCCTCGGCAGACAAGCACGCCGTATCGCCGCCCGTTACGACGCCGGTCAAGGAGCCGGGGCCGAAAGATCCTTCTCAGATCGCAATGGGTGCCTACCTGGGCGGTTCGGGATCGATCGACAACGGAGCGCTCGCGGCCGCGCTCGGCGCTCGTCTTCGTTTTAGCAAGCACTGGACGTTCGGGCTCGATGCCGAGTGGAACCCGTGGATTGCCGTCAATGGCACCACGACCGTTCGAGCGGGCGCTTTCAATGGGTACGGAACCGCCATATTGCGACTGCCCTTGGCGTACGAGCAGTTCAACCTTCGGACGACGGCCAATCTGGGCGTGTCCCGTCTGTTGATCGACCTGTACGGAGCGCCCAAGGGCAGCATGGGGATCTATGTAGGGTTGAGCCCGCTCGGAATTGAATGGAAGATGTCCCGGCACTTCTTTCTGGTCGTCAACCCGCTCAACATCGCGGTGCCAACCCCGCAGCTCAAGGGCGTTCCATTTTCCTACCCGCAGTACCGGGCCACAATCGGACTCGAGGTGTACGGCGGATGAGGCGCCCGCCGCGGCGGACGGCGGGCTTCAAAACGTGCCGACGAGTCCCAGGCCGTTCGCCCCGACCGGGGCGATCTGGGCGTGGATTTCCCCTTGCCGCAGGTGAAGCCAGGGGACGGTGATGCCGATGCCGGTGCCGACCAGGGCGGCGACGCCGACGTCCGTCGGGAAGTGATCGCCCGACGCGACGCGCTCCACCGCCACACTGGATGCAATCAGTCCGCCCACGATCCAGGGCCAGATCCGCTCGCCGTAACGCTGGCGGATGGTGACCGCCGCCACCGAGACCATGGCGAATGCGGTAGCTACGTGGCCCGCGTAAAAGGAGAGATAGCCGTCGCCCGAGGCGAGGGAAGCGGGATCCCCCTGTGCCTCGCCAGGACGCCATCCGCGCCGTCGATTTCCCGAGGGTGGCGATGACGGAGCAGCCATGCTGGCCACGATAAGTCCGCCATCGTGCATCATCGGGCGATGGTTGCCCTGATCCTGAGCCTCCTGGGAGCCCTGGGTTCGGCCCTCCGTACCCGCGCGAACCTTGCACTCGAGAACCTTGCCCTTCGCCAGCAGTTGGCCAACCTGCGGCGCACGTCGAGCCGCCCCCGCCTGAGCACGAGCGATCGCGCGTTCTGGTTGGTCCTGTCCAATGTCTGGTCTCGCTGGGCGGACGTGCTGGTCGTCGTCAAGCCAGACACCGTGCTCCGCTGGCACCGCGCCGGTTTCCGCCTGTTCTGGCGATGGAAGTCGCGCTCACATGGTCCAGATGAGGGGAGCGTCGCGCCGGAGGTGAGGCGACTCATCCGCCAGATGGCCGAGGCCAACGTGGGCTGGGGCGCGCCCAGAATCCACGGAGAGTTGCTGAAACTCGGCATCGACATCGGTGAGCGAAGCGTGTCCCGCTTCATGCCGCCCAAGCCACGGAAGCCGCCCGCACAAACCTGGCGCACCTTCCTCGACAATCATGTCGGCTCGCTGGCATCGATCGATTTCTTCACGGTTCCCACGGCGACGTTTC
>OCTA010004233.1_pt1 | contig 12590 bp, 10 predicted proteins | sample 1538991 | NCBI WGS metagenome assembly OCTA01 (sample SAMEA3539302, study PRJEB22396) | soil metagenome | biome: tundra; feature: field; material: soil | place: USA | collected 2010-05 | depth 0.15 m
GGGTGAGCTGATCCGTTCCCCGCAGCCCAGGCAGCGATCTGGGCCCGCGAGGTAAAACCCAGCTTCGCCAGGATATTCGCGACGTGGCGTGCGGCGGTAGCCGGGCTGATCACGAGGTCGTCCGCGATGCCCTTGTTGCTGAGGCCATTGGCTACGAGGGCGGCGATCTCAGACTCGCGCGGTGTCAGGCCGGCCAGCGGCGGCAGCTCCGGGGAGGTGACAGGCGCGCCAGCGGTTCCTCGCTGCCTGCGGCCCGGCTCCCGGGCGGCCAGATCCGGGGCAGCCAGATCCGGGGCAGCCAGCGCCGCGGCCACCGCGGCGTCGGCGGTCATGGCCCGGCCCTGCGCCCACAGCCGCGTCACCGCATCCTCGCCGAGGCCCCTGGCCGCGGCCAGGGCCCGCTGCTTGCGGGCGGCTGGGAGCGGGGGGAACCCGGCCGCTTCACGCAGTCCCTCCGCCGCCGCGGTCAGCTGGACCGCCACGTCGGCATGGCCTTCCCGGGTGATCAGCGCCGCGAACGCCTCAAGCGCGCGGGCTACGCCGAGCCTGGCGCCGGTGGAATGGCTGAGCCGCAGGCTCTCGGTCAGGTGCTGCCGGGCCACGTCGAGCTGGCCCTCGTCGAGGGCGACCAGGCCGATGCCGGCCAGGCAGCGCGCCGTTTCCGGCCGTGAGTCGATCTCGCGCAGGATGGGCAGGGCCGCCTGGTAGCAGTCGAGAGCGCCGGCTGGATCGCCGCGCAGCCGGGCCAGGTAGCCGAGCCCGTCCAGGAGCTTGGCGACGCCCCACTGCTGGTCGATGCGGCCCATCACGGCGAGCCCAGCCTCGCCGAGTTCCCTGGCCTCTCGCAGCCTCCCGCGCAGGCCGGCCAGCCTCGCCTGGATGCCAAGGGCGTACCCCTCGTTCCAGCCGTTCCCGGTGCCGCGCGCGATCGCGAGGGCCTCGGCGGCGTCCGCCTCGGCCTGCTCGATCTGGCCGGCCTGCTGTGCGGCGTCGGCGAGGAGGTTCAGCGCGGTGGCTGTCCAGGCCAGATCGCCCGCGGCCCGGCACAAGTCCAGGCCCTCCCGCGCCCAGGACACGGCCGCGGCGGATTCGTTGGCCAGGGCGAGCTGCGCCCGGCCCACCAGTGCCGCGCCGCGCACCCGGTCGGGAAGGCCGGCCTGGTCGAGGGCAAGGAACCGGCCGAGCCACTCGGCGCCTTCCGCGAAAGAGCCGCGGGCGATCCAGCAGGGCCCGGCCGCGGCGCAGATCTTCAGCCCGGTTTCCGCGTCGCCGTCGGCCAGGCAGGCGCTCATCACCTGGCGCAGGTTGCCGACGTCAGCGTCGTACCTGCGGAAGACGTCGACGGTGGCCGACCACGGGGCCGGGACGACCGCCATCGCCTCGGCCCCGGCGCGCTGGGCGAACCGCAGCGCGTACTCACGCAGCCGCAGGTGCACCGGCGCGGACTCGCCCGAGGCGGCCAGCCTCTCGGCCGCGTAGCCGCGGATGGTGTCAAGCAGCCGGTAGCGGGCCTGCCCGAGTACCTCAGGCTCCACCACCACCAGAGACTTGTCCACCAGCCCGCTGGTCAGGTCGAGCACCTCGGCGGCGGGGAGATCGGCATCGGCACATACCTGCTCGGCCATCTCCAGCGACCAGCCCGCGAACACCGACAGCCTCCGGAGCAGCGCCTGCTCCTGCGTGTTCAGCAGGGCGTGACTCCAGTCAAGCGTGGCCCGCAAGGTGCGCTGGCGCGGCGGTGCGGTGCGGTCCCCCGAGCCGAGCAGGGCGAAGCGGTCCCCGAGGCGGCCGGCGATTTGTTCCGGCGAGAGCGCGCCGAGCCGTGCCGCGGCCAGTTCTATGGCCAGCGGCACGCCATCCAGGGCCCGGCAGATGGCGGTGACGGCCTGCGCATTCTGCTCGGTGAGGGTGAAACTGGGACGCGCCGCCGCGGCCCGGTCCGCGAACAGCCGGATCGCTTCGTACCGGAGCAGCCCCTCCGGATCGGCGGATGCCCGCTCCGGAGGCACGGACAGCGGGGCGACCTGCCTGACCACCTCACCCGGCATGCGCAGCGGCTCCTGGCTCGTGGCCATGACGCGCAGCGCGGGAGAGCTTGCCAGCAGCCGCTGGCACAGGCGCGCGCTGGCCCCGATCAGGTGCTCGCAGCTGTCGAGGGCGAGCAGCATCCGCCGCGGCGCCAGCGCCGCGGCGAGGGTGTCAATCAGCGGGCGGCCGGGTTCCCCGAGCACGCCAATGGCGGACGCCACCCGCGAGACGACCAGCCGGGGCTCCCGCAGATCGCCGAGTTCGACCAGCCACACCCCGTCCGGGAAGTCGCCCGCGACGCTGGCCAGGACCTGCAGGGCCAGCCTCGTCTTGCCAATACCGCCGGGACCGCAGAGCGTGAGCGCCCGCGTGCCATCAAGGATGTGCCGCAGGTCGCCTAGTTCCCGCTCCCGCCCGATGAACCGATTCGGCTCTTCCGGCAGGTGGACTGATATTTCTGTATGTGTCATTGGCCCGCTGAATGGGTTATGCCCGTTCAGCACAGTCTGGCACCGCCGTCGGCTGGTGTCCCAGGCCGTCTCTGCTTAGTGAGAGAACTGTGATGTCGCCGGATGCTGGCGCGGGCGGTCGCACAGCCTGGTCGTGGCCGGATGATCTGGCCGCGGCGGTGTGCATCAGTATTATTACGCCTGTCCGGTCTTGTTGCCCCGCGCAACTGTCAGTTGCTAGTTTCGCGTCATGTCACATGTCACGCCTCGTAACCCGGACATGCGCACGAACCTGGGCCCGGGCTGGCGGCGCCCGCTGCTGGTGATCGCCTGCATCGGCCTGGCCGCCGCCGGCTGCGGCTCGTCATCGACCCCATCGAGCTCATCAAGCTCCTCGGCCCCTAAGGGCTCGGTGAGCGTGGCCTACGCGTCGTCGCTTGAGTACCTCAACGAGAAGGTCGTCGGTTCCGCCTTCACGAAGGCTGAGGGCTACAAGTACTCGGGTACCGGCGCGGCCTCGGGCACGCTGTCGTCGGAGATCGCCGCGAAGGAGATCACCCCGAACGTCTTCGAGAGCGTCGGCGGCGACAACATCACGCCGCTGGAGCCCAAGTTCACCAGCTGGTACATCCCGTACGCGGGCACCTCGATGGTCGTCGCCTACAACCCGAAGAGCAAGTACGCCAGCCAGTTCAAGGCTTTCGCCGATGGTACGAAGCCCCTGAGCGGCCTGTTCACCTTGCTGGAAACGACGGGCCTGAAGCTCGGCCGGACCGACCCCAACATCGACCCGCAGGGCCGGGACTTCATCTACATGCTGGAACTCGCGCAGTCCAATTACCACTTGCCGTCGGACACGGTCAGCAAGATTCTGGGCACCCCGGACTTCGGCACCGCCTCGTCGTCGCAGATCTATGCCGAGTCCTCGCTGGACGCGACGCTGCAATCCGGTCAGCTCGACGCCTCGAGCGCGTTCATCACCCAGGCGATCGAACTGCACCTGCCGTACATCAAGCTGCCGGACGCGATCAGCCTGGCCAACTCCGCGGACGCCGCGCAGTACGCCAAGGCAACGGTCACAATCACGAGCAACGGCGCCAAGGCGACGAAGAGCGGCTCGCCGCAGGTGATCGGCATCACCATCATCGGCAAGCCCACCCCGGCCGCGATAGCGTTCGTGAAGTACACGCTTTCCACGGTGGGCCTGGCCCAGTACAAGGCGGGGGGATTCACGCTGTTCACACCGACGGTGGTCGGAACCAGCAGCGCGGTTCCGGCTGCCGTGAAAAGTGAGCTGGGCGGCTAGCCCGGCGGCCGCCGCTGGTGGCGCTGTCCGGGGGGCCCAGTCTGGGCAACAGGGCCCCCCCGGACAGCGCGGCCCGGGCCCGCTGGACCGTGCGTCGGCAGCACCCGGGACCATCCGTTCTGTATCTGGGTTTGTCTCGGTGGCCGGCGCGGGCATCATCTGGCTTGCCCTGCTCGGCCCGGTGATCACCTTGCTGACGCATCTGTCCTGGCACGCGATCGGGAGTTCGCTGTCAGCGCCGGGGGCGCTCGACCCGCTCCTCGTGTCGGTGGAGTCGGGGGCCGTGACGCTGGCCGTGCTGGTGCTCCTCGGCACGCCGCTGGCCTGGAAGCTGGCGCGCGGCAGCCTCCCGTTCCCCAGATTCTGGGAGGCTGGCATTCTCTGCAGCCTGCTGCTCCCCCCGCTGGTGATCGGCCTCTTGCTGATCTTCATGGTCGGCCCGTACACGCCGATCGGGGAGGCGCTGGGCACCATTCACCTCTCCGCGGTCAACACGTTCCTCGCCCTGGTCATCGCCGAGGTGTATGAGTCGGCGCCGTATTACGTGCTCGGCGCGCAGGCGGCGTTCGGCGCGGTCGACCCGCGGATGGAGGAACAGGCGGCCCTGCTCGGCGACCGGCCGGCCCGCGTGACGCGCCGGGTGACGCTGCCGCTGGCCGGGCCCGGGCTGGCCATGGCGCTCGCGGTGGCCTGGGCGCGGGCCATGGGCGCGTTCGGTGCCGTCGTCATCATCGCCTACCACCCATACGGGCTACCGTTGCAGATCTGGACGACCCTGCAGGAGACGGGCCTGGCGTCAGCGCTGCCGTTCGCCCTGGTCCTGCTGGTGGTCGCCCTGCCACTGCCGCTAGCCGCCTACATCTGGAGCGCACGTGCTCGAGGTCGACGTCGAAGTTGACCGCCGCGATCTCACCGTGCGCGCCGCGTTCCAGGTGGCAGCTGGTGAGCGTCTCGCCCTGTTCGGGCCGTCGGGGGCCGGCAAGACGACGATCCTGGAGACGGTGGCCGGCCTGGTGCCGCCCGCCCGCGGCAGCGTCGTGCTGGCCGGGCGGGTGCTCACCCAGACCCGGGCGCCGCGTCGCGCTGTCCCGCCGTGGCGGCGCCGGGTCGGACTGCTCCGCCAGGATCCCGGCCTGTTCCCGCATCTGAGCGTGCGGCAGAACCTCGCCTACGCGCCGGGCGCGGATCCGTCCGGGGAGGAGACCGCGCAGATCGCCGGGCAGCTGGGCATCGGCGAACTACTCGACGCGCGGCCGGCCCGGCTGTCCGGGGGCCAGGCGCACCGGGTGGCGCTCGGCCGGCTGCTGCTCGCGCACGGCGACGCGCTGCTGCTCGACGAGCCCTACTCGGGGCTGGACAGCGCGCTGCGCCGGGTGCTCACCGACCTGGTGCGCTCGCTGGTCGCGGCCCGTCAGGTGCCTGCCGTGCTGGTAGCCCACGAACTGGCCGACGCACAGGCGTTCGCCGACCGGCTCGCGGTGCTGGACCGGGGCGCCGTCCTGCAGGTCGGGCCGCCCGACGAGGTGGTGCTCGAGCCGGCCAGCCGGCGGGTGGCGGAGTTGGTGGGTTATCGCAGCTTCGTGCCGGTGACCGCGCCGGGCGCGCCGGACGGCGCCGTGGCCGGTGTGCATCCCGAACGGGTCGCCGTCGGCGCGCAGGCCGGCCGGGGGGTCGTGCTGGCCGGCCCGGTCGTGGCCTGCCGGCCGTCCGGGGCGGGCTGGGAGGCGGACATCGACGTGCGCGGCGCGGTAGTGTCCTGCCGCCTGGCCGACCGGCCGCCCATCGGCCACGGCGATTTTCCGGTCACCCTGCTCGACCCACCGTGCTTCGGCCCGGATGGCGCGCTGCTGCCCCGTCCTGGGGCGTCCTGTCCTGAGCAGGCCAGCGCATGAATCCAGGGAACGGCGAGGCCGCGGAAGGCAGCCCGGGCGGCGGTACCGGCGTGCGCTTGCGGGTAGCCCGCCAGGCCCGTGGGTACTCGCAGCAGCAGTTGGCCGGCATGGCCGGCGTGTCCAGGCAGGCCGTGTCCGCGGTCGAGTCCGGGCACTCGGACCCGTCGCTGCGGGTCGCCCTCAGCCTGGCGGGGGCCCTCGGCGTGACCGTCGAGGAACTGTTCGGGCCGGGCAGCCCGCCACCGGCGGTCGCCGCCCAGCCCGTGGCGCCGCTCGGCGGCCCCGGGTCGCGGGTCGCGCTCGCGCCGCTTGGCGAGTCCTTCGTCGCGCTGCCGCTGTCCGGCGACTCCGCGACCAGAGCCGGGTTCCAGCCAGCCGGCGGCCTGGTCGCGGGCGGCCTGGTTGCGGCGCGGACCACGGCGGCGCGGCCGGAGGGCCCGCAGCACGCCATGGTGCGGCCGCTGGGGCCGCCCCGCCCCACGCTGGTGGTGGCCGGCTGCGACCCGGCGCTGCCCCTGCTCGAAACACCGCTTTCACTGCTCGACCCGCCGGTCGCGTTCACCTGGTGGTCGTGCACCAGCGCGGAGGCGCTGCGCCTGGCTGAGCAGGGCCTCGTTCATGCGGCCGGGGCGCACCTGCGGGGACATTCGGGGGAGTACAACACGGGTCCCGCCCGGGAACGGCTGCGCCGCCGCGGCGCCGAGGTGATCGGGTTCAGTTCCTGGCGGGAAGGTCTGGTGCTGCGGCCGGAGGTGCGGGAAGGCACATCCGGGCTCGCTGACCTGGCTCGCCAGGGCCTGCGCCTGGTGAGCAGGGAAAAGGGGTCGGAGGCGCGTCACGTACTGGACCGTGAGGCGCAGCGGCTCGGCCTCGACCCGGCCACTATCCCCGGCTACGGCACCCGGGCCACCGGGCACCTCCAGGTGGCGTCGGCGATCGCCGCGGGTCTCGCCGATGCCGGAGTGGCCAGCGAGCCGGCCGCGCTGGCCTATGACCTCGCCTTCCTGCCGCTCGCCGCGGAACGCTTTGACCTGGTAATTCCCGCGGCTCAGACCGGCTCCCGCGAAGTCCAGGGGCTGCTTAAGGTGCTCACCTCGCCTTGGCTGCTGGCCCAGCTCGGCAGCTTGCCCGGCTACGACGCGGCCCGCTGCGGCGAGCACGTCGCCTCGCTCTAACCCTCTCTCCCCCCGGCCAACGTCCCACTTCCATGATCACGAAGGATTTGCGTCAAATACGGCCGCGAATCCTTCGTGATCATGGTGGAGAAGCGGGTGCGGCACGGTCAGGACGGAAGGCGGCGGGCCAGCCACATCCGGGTGCGGTAGGGGACGGCCATCGCGCCGTCGGGGAAGTGCGTGCCGAGGATCTCGCTGATGCCGCGCAGCAGCCGGTCACGGGTGGGCGGCGGAAGCTGGGCGACGTAGGACTTGCTGCGCTCCTCGGTCATCCACTCCACCACGTCCAGCATCCGGGTCCACGGCACGGTGATCCGGATGCCATCCTCGAACAGCCCGGTTTGCGCGATACCCTCCTGGCTCCAGTCGGTGTTGCGGTGATGGCGGCGGTAACCAGGACAGGCGGCCTCCATCAGTCCCTGGTAGGTGTCGAACCAGAACTGGCCGTCCGCCCAGGCGTAGCTCCACCACGCCGACCAGTACCCGCCCGGGCGCAGCACCCTGGCCACCTCCCAGCTGGCGCGGTCCGGATCGAACCAGTGCCACGACTGGGCGAAGCACGCAAGGTCAATACATTCCGAACGGATCGGGACAGCATTGCCGTCGGCCAGCAAGCAGTTCATTCCCGGGCTCCTGGCCATCCCGCGCCGCAGCATCTGCTCGCCGATGTCCAGGGCGATGACCCGGGCCCCGCGGGCGGTCAGTTGCCGGGTCGCGATGCCGGTACCGGCCCCCGCGTCCAGCACCAGCGCGCCGCCCAGCGGGCCAGCGGTCTCTTCCAGCGCCGTGTACAGGCCGTCCGGGTAGGCGGGCCGCCCGGCGTCGTAGTCCGCCGCGACCGGATCGAACGGGGACCTGGCCGGCATCTCGGTAAGTAGTCTGTCAGTGGACAGACGACTAGCGACGGCCCAGTGACTTGGGCGTGTTCACCTTGTCCGCGGCGATCTTAAGGATGATCCGGCCTTGCGGGCCGATCGGGTTGCGGTACTCGGTGCCGTTGTACTTGCGCGACAGTTCGTCGATGTGCTCGCGGGCCTCGTCGCCGGTGGTCGTGCTGACGACGTGGCCGCGTACCTCTGACCAGTCGTACGGATTGTCAGCGGAATGGATCAGCACGGTGATCCGCGGGTCCTTGCTGACGTTCCTGGCTCGCTGGCGGGTCGGCTCGGTGTTCACCAGGACGTGCTCGCCGTCGGTATCCACCCAGGTGAGCAGGGCCTGCGGCTGGCCGTTCGGCATCAGCGTCACGACCGTGGCCAGGTTCTTGCCCTTGGCCAGGCGAACGGTGTCCTCATCAAGCGGCACGATATGTCTCCCTTATTCAGGCTCTGGTATTCAGGCTCTGGCTGGGTCAGTGACCGTAGACCGGGATGAGCAGCCCGCGGGCGATGGTGTGGAAGCGCAGGTTGAAGCCGGCCACGGCGGGGGAGATGTCGGAGTCGACGCCGAGGTCATCGGTGTCCAGCGCGTGCACGGCGAAGACGTACCGGTGCGGCGGGTCACCCTGGGGCGGCGCGGCGCCACCGAAGTCCTTGGAGCCGTAGTCGTTCCGCACCGAGAACGCTCCCTTGGGCAGTCCCGGACCATCCGCACGGCCAGCGCCCCGGGGAAGCTCGGTCACCGATGCCGGGATGCCGAGCACCACCCAGTGCCAGAATCCGGACCCGGTCGGCGCATCGGGGTCGTAGGCGGTCACCGCGAACCCCTTGGTCTCCGCCGGGAACCCGTGCCAGCGCAGGTGCGGCGAGATGTTGTCGCCGGACATGCCGAAGCTGTCGTACACCTGTGCGTTGCTCATCTGCTTGCCGTGACTGACGTCGTCACTTTCGACCGTGAAGGACGGGACCTCGGGGTGGAAGTCATAGGGCAACGGTGCGCGTTCGGTCATGGCGTCTCCCTCGTGCTGGATGGCCGCTTCGCCTTGCTTACGTTATCGACCGGGCCGCCGCTGAGCGCCCCTCATCCCGTGAAAACCCGATTGCCGAAGGGCTTCCCCAGCTGCTCACGCGGCGTTACGTTCGGTGATGGACGGGCCGGGCCGAGCTGAACTGCGGCTACCGTGAAGTCACTGCGCTAAGGTACTCCAACGCTGGCCGGGAGCAGGACGGTTAAACACGACTTCTCGCCCCGCCTCGGCCAGTGATGACTGCGGCCTGGCCAGGACCGGCCGCACCTAGACTGACCTGGTCTGCCGCAACGAATTGCGCGATGACATGGTCATGCTGGTCATGCGGGTCGGCGAGCCGCCCGTCCTTTTAAACCCGCCGGTTCCCATTTGACCTGCGAATACGCTCCAGGGGGCCGGTCGGCAGCCGCACCGGGCCGGGGCATGTTCTGTGCGATGTGCTGGTTACAGGTGGAGAGGGCCGGCCCGGGGCCGGCCGGATTGGCAGGGATGGCTGGTATGTGGCGCAAGCACCGTCCGGCGGACAGTGATGGCGCGCGGGTGATCGTTGTCGGCGCGGGTTTCGCCGGGCTGGCAGCAGTCGAAGGGCTGGCCCGGGCGGGAGCCCAGGTAATGCTGATCGACCGCAACGTCTACAGCACCTTTCAGCCGCTGCTCTACCAGGTGGCGACCGGCGGCCTGAACCCAGGCGATGTCGCCTACCCGGCGCGCGCCGTCACCCGCGCGCACGGTGCCCGGTTCCGGCTCGGCGAGCTGGCCGGCATTGACGCCGCGGCGCGGCGGATCACGCTGGCCGACGGCACGGGTTTCGATTACGACTACCTGATCCTGGCCACCGGCGTCTCGGCCGCGTACTTCGGCGTGACCGGGGCGGCCGAGCACAGCCTGGGCCTTTACACCCGCCGGGACGCGGTCTCGCTGCGCGATCACATCATGGCCCGCCTGGAGCGCCTCGACGTCGCGGGCGCGGGAAAGGCCGTGAACTTCACCGTGGTGGGCGGCGGTGCGACCGGCGTCGAGCTGGCAGGCGCACTCGCCGAGCTGCGCAGCACCGCCCTGGACGCCGCGTTCCCCGAGGTTGACCTGGCATCCGTGCACATCAGGCTGGTTGAGCAGGCACCGGCGCTGCTGGCGCCGTTCCAGTCTGCGCTGCGTGACTACGCCCGCGATCAGCTGCTCGCGCGCGGTGTCGAGGTCCGGCTGGACACGGCCATCCGCGAGGTCACCAACGACCGGGTGCTGCTGGCGAACGGCGAAGACTTGCCCAGCGACGTGACTGTCTGGGCGGCTGGGGTATCGGCACCGGCCGTGACTGGTGAATGGGGCCTGCCCCAGGGGCGGGGCGGCCGCATCCTGGTTGGCCCCGATCTGCGGGTCCAGGGGCAGGACCGCATCTTCGCCCTGGGTGACATTTCGCTCGTCGAGGACCGGCCGCTGCCGCAGCTCGCGCAGCCCGCGCTGCAGATGGGACGGCACGCTGCGGCGCAGATCGGGCTGCTCACCGCCGGGCGGGCGACGGTCCCGTTCAGCTATCACGACAAGGGCATCATGGCGACGATCGGCCGCCGCTCCGCCGTCGTCGAGTTGCCGCACCGGCTGCGGATCCGCGGCACACTCGCCTGGCTCGCCTGGCTCGCGCTGCACCTGATCACCTTGCTCGGCAACCGCAACCGCATCTCCGCGCTGCTCAACCTGTCCTGGCGCTATCTGTCCTGGGGCCACGGCGGAGGCGTCATCGTCGGCGACGACCCGCCGCCGTTCATGGTGGACGGCCCGCTGCCAGTGGGCACGGAGCGGTCTGGCTGATGCTGCGCCCCCCGCCTGCTGGCTGGGCGGTGCTGTTTAGTATGGACCATGCCCCCAGCCACCGAGCGATCAGACGTGCCCACCACTTCATCGGGGGGACCCGGCCACGCCGCCGCCCCTCCTGAAGAGGTGACGTCCCGCTCGCTTCTGCTCAGGCGGGTGCACGCCGTTGACGCGGCGGCCATTGCCGCGGCGGTGCGGGCGAGCTTTGATCATCTGCGCCCCTGGATGCCGTGGGCGACGCCGGAAGCGGCTGACCCGAGGGCGCAACTGGCCCGCGTCGCTGAGGCAGATGACCTGTGGGAATCGGGCACCGATTTCATCTACTCGGTGCTCCTGGCCCAGGACCACACGCTCGTCGGGGAGATCGGCCTGCACCGCCGGCCAGGAGATGGCGGCATCGAGATCGGCTACTGGATTGACGTGCGGCACTGCGGCCGGGGACTCGGAACCGAGGCCGCCGGAGCGCTGACGCCTGTCGCCCTCGCGCTGCCCGGCGTTACCCAGGCCGAGATCCACTGCGACGATGCGAACCAGGCGAGTGCCGCCATCCCCCGCAAGCTTGGCTACTACCTCGACCGTATCGACGACCACGAGCCCGAGGCTCCGGGGGAACGCGGTCGCCGGATGATCTGGGTAATGGAACGGCAGGGCTGACTGAACGGCAGGGCTGATGGCGGGGCGGGACTGGCGGGCCTGGCACGACGACTATGACGTGCCGGGCTCGTCACTCGCCCGGAGGCTGGAGGCCGTCCAGGACCGCATCCGGGAGGCGCTGGACAACGCTCCGCCGGGGCCGCTGCGCGCGGTCAGCATGTGCGCGGGTCAGGGCCGCGACCTGATCGGCGTCCTGGCCAGTCACCCGCGGGGGCGCGAGGTGACCGCACGCCTGGTGGAACTCGACCCGCACAACGCGGCGATAGCACGTGCGGCCGCGGCCGACGCGGGGCTGCCGGCCGTCGAGGTGGTGACCGCCGACGCCGCGCTGACGGATGCCTACGCCGGCCTGATCCCCGCGGACATCGTGCTGGCCTGCGGGGTCTTCGGCAACATCACCGACGAGGACGTCAAGCGCACCGTCGGCTGCTGCGCCCAGCTGTGCGCGGCCAGCGGGACAGTGGTGTGGACGCGGGGCCGGTGGCAGCCTGACCTGATCCCGCAGATCTGCCGCTGGTTCGCCGAGCAGGGGTTCGAGCTGCTGTGGCTGTCCGATCCGGGGGCCGGCTTCGGCGTCGGCGCGCACCGGTTCTCGGCGGAGCCGCGGCCGCCGGTTCCGGGCCAGCGCATGTTCAGCTTTGTCGGCTATGACGAGCTGCGCCGCCGCGCGGCTGACGGTTCCCAGCCGGGCCGCCTGCCTGCCGGTTTACGACGGCGGCCAGGCGGCCTTTCCGTTGGGCTAGGCGGTGGGGAAGTTGAAATAGTGCAGGCTGACGAATGGCGGGCTGCCGCTCGCGCCGGATGAGAATTCCAGGTACACGTTGTGCGTGCCCGTGGTCTCGGTGATGTTGGCCGGGATCGTCTTCCAGGTGGCCCAGCCGCCGGTATTGCCCACGGCGAAGCTGCCGACCGGGGCATTCGTGGGGCTGTCCAGCACCACCTCCACCAGGCCGCTCACCCCTCCGGCGGCCCCGGAGGCCACCCGCGCGTCGAACTGGCTCGATCCGGAGCCGAAGTTGATGCCGCTGTATTCGAGGTAGTCGCCGTTGACGAGCTGGGCGGCCTGGTGGCCGTCCACGCCGGACGGGCTGGAGTCGCCGGTGGCCGCGGTTACTGAGATCGTCCCCCGGCTGCTGCTGTCGCAGTCCGCGGAGATGTCCGAGGTCGCGGTCGTGGCGCAGGACGTGCCGCCCCCGCCGGTTGACGTGGGGCTGGGCGAGGGGCTGGAGCTGGCCGAAGCACTGGGGCTGGCTGAAGCGCTGGGGCTCGGCGACGGGCTGCTGCCGCTGCCGGTGGTCTGGTAGACCGCCACATACCCCACGCTCATCGCGGCGCCGGAACTGGTCGAGGCGGCGGGGGCGGTGCAGCCGC
>OCTA010004234.1_pt1 | contig 12589 bp, 13 predicted proteins | sample 1538991 | NCBI WGS metagenome assembly OCTA01 (sample SAMEA3539302, study PRJEB22396) | soil metagenome | biome: tundra; feature: field; material: soil | place: USA | collected 2010-05 | depth 0.15 m
TTCGTCAAAGTATTGACAAAACTATTCAATGATTGAACTGAAGCTGTTTGCTGACCTTCGACAACCGTTTTTCCCAGTCGCCTTTGTGCGCCAGCGGATCGGCGTCCGTGCCCCAGAGTTTTTTCACCATCTCGCGCTGCGGCACGAACGGACATTTCGCCTTCGGATTCTTGAAGCTGTCTTCCATCTCGCGCAACGCCAGTTGCGCGCCGGTCATGACGCTCAATTTGCCAAACTGCGCATTCAGTTTGTGCGCCGCGTCGTCGAGCGCGCCCCAGCGTTCCTCGCTGGTGCGACCCCACAACGTCGGCTGCGTGTCGAGCCGCGACAGATTCCACATCGCGATGCGGATTTGCCGCACCGGCTTTTCCTGTCCGCCCATGATGCCACGAAAAATTTCCTCCAGCGCCGCGTTGATGATTGAATTCTGAAACTGCGCATGTTGAAAACGATGCGATCCGCCGACCTCGGAAAAATCATCAAAACGAATCGTCAAACTCATCTCCCGTGCCTGCAACTGCTCACGACGCAACTGGCCGGTGAGCCGCGTCGTCTCGCTCAACGCAAACGTCAGCGCGGCCTCATAATCCGGCTCGTCGTAAGGCAGCGTGGTGTTGCTGGAAATCGTCGTGCGGTCTTTCACTTCCAGCAGCAATGGCTCGTTCCACAGACCATTTGAAAAGAGCCAGAGCTGCTGGCCCCAGATGCCAAATTTCTGCTTGAGCAACGGCGACGGCAGTTTTGCGACGTGTCCAAACGTCAACGCCCCGAGCGCCGCCAGCGAACGCTGGCGGTTTTTGCCGATGCCGGAAAGCTCGCGCACGGAGCGGTCTTTCAGAAATTCTTTTTCGTCGCCGGGTTTGACTTCGAGAAAGCCCGGCTTGGCCGCGTCCGTTGCGAGTTTGGCGAGCCGTGAGGAATTGGCGAGGCCAGCGGACACGGGAATTTTAATTTCACGCGTGATGCGCTCGCAGATGTCGCGCACATATTTTTCCGGCGTCGTGTTGCGCCAGACCACGCTGTCCATCGTCGTGAAATCCAGAAAGCCCTCGTCAATCGAAACCGGCACGAGCGTCGGCGCGTATTCCTCCAGCACGCGGAACATTTTTTGCGAGATGTCGCGGTAGGAATCGTAATGCGGCTTGCACAATACGCCGCGCGGACAAAGCCGTTTCGCCTCGAAACACGCCATGCCGGTCTTGACGCCAAACTTTTTCGCCGCGCGGTTCGCCGCGATGACGATGCCGTCGCCGCGCCGCCCGCCGCCGACCCACACGGCGCGGCCTTGCAGTTTCTGGTCGAGCGCGATTTCGCAGCTCGCAAAAAAACTGTCGCCGTCCACATGCAAAATCCGGTTCATCTTGATGTTGTAGGAGCCGGGGTGACGAGGCTCAAACTGAATATAATTTAGAGACTTCTCACGTCGTCTCCTGCAATTGCGTTGTCAAATTAGTCCGTCATCCGCCGCCGCGCCATGTTGAGTTGTTCACAGCGGCAGACCTTGCGAGAATTTTACCAGAGCGCATGGACAAAGGCTGTCCAAGCGAAGCGCAAAAGAAGATTAGCAATGCCGGCCAAAAGGAGCATAATGGTCAATGGATGGATTTAGCATTCATCCGCCTATGAACGAAACCATTAAAATTCTCCTGCAACTTCAGTCCCTGGAATTCAACGGCAACGCGGCCCCGGCCCAGGCAAAACAAGCCGCCGAACTGCGCGCCAAAATTCCGCCGCCGATTCTCGCCCACTACGACCGGCTCGTGGCGCGCGGCAAGAAGGGCGTCGCCCTCGTCCGCAACCAGGTCTGCACCGCCTGTCACATCAACGTGCCGCGCGGCGTGGTGGTGACGCTGATGAACAACACCGATGTCCAACTGTGCGGCAGTTGCGGACGCTATCTCTATCTGCCCGAACCGGCGGCAACCCCGGAACCGGTGGCGACGAAGAAAATCTCCAAGCCGGCGCGCAAACCCAAAGCCCAGTTGCGGCCCGCGTAAAAACATGAATGGTTGAAAATAAAAAACGGCGCGGAAAAATTTCCGCGCCGTTCGTGTTTCCAAACTAAAGCATCAGCCGCCGTGACGAAGTCTTTCCAGCGCTTTTTTCAGCGGCAGCCAATAACGGCGATCACTTTCACGCTCCGCCCGTTCTTCGTCCGCCATCGCCTTTTCCAATTTGTCCGGTTCACCGGCCAAAGCCAGGCGCAGCAAGGGTCGTTGCCCAGCCAGTTTTTTTGCCGCCACGGGATTTTTCCGCGCCACTTCGGTGAGCAGTTGCGGGGTGCGAAGTTCGGCCAGCCAGAAACGGATTTGCGCCGGGCTGGGTTTCCGGCGGTTTTCAAAAAAGTTCGCCTCGACGAGCCGGCGGATCATCGGCCAGTCCTTGTCGCGCTGGGTTTTCTTGGCCCGCACCAGATCGGGCAGCGAGAGCAGATCGCATTGTGCGCCGCCGGGAATCTGCAAGGTCGTCCGGCGTTTCCAGAGTTTTGCAAACAAATCAACGCCGCGCATTTTGGACATCACATCCACGCGCATCCGCAGGGCTTCAGCATGCTGGCAACGGAAATGAATCGCATGGCCCCGGCGAAGATGTTTCGGGATTGCTAAATAGGTATTGATATGTTGGCTGAAGCGCGGCAGGGTCTGGCATGAACTGCCCGCACTGCCACGCTGCCAACTGCGTCAAGAATGGAACCTCCCGCCACGGCCACCAACGCTGGCGCTGCCCGGCCGGCCTGAAAACGTTCGGGGACAATTAGCAATCCCGCGTTTGCAAGGCCGCCGTGCCCGTCAACGTTGCCGAAGTGGTGCCGTTGTAAGTCTTGTTGCTGGCCGAGATCCCGGTCACCGTCAAAGCCTTCTGCGTAATGTTCGCCGTCACGGCCCCGTTCTCCTCGTTGGTGCTCGACAACGCGTAGTCGCTGGCTTGCGCTCCGGTCAACGAATTGCCCGTCACCTTCACCACGATCCCATTCGCCACGTCCTTGCTCGAAAAAGTTCCCGTAAAGGCGGACGACGCCGTCGAAGTCAACAACACTGTGTCACCCATGTAAGGCTTGCCGTCGGTCGTAGAACTGGCCGCCGCTTCCGCGGACAACAGCGCCGCCGTGCCGCTCAAGATCGCCGCCGTCGTCGCATCATAAGTCTTGTTGGCAGCCGACAACCCTGAAGCGAACAGTGTCTTTGCCGTGATGACACCGCTGGTATTGTTAACCGGCGTGACGGTGTAGTTCGCGGTTACGTCCACATTGCCCGAATCCTTAGAGCGCGTCTGAAAATGGCGTGCTCACCGAATCCTGCTCGTTCTCGTCGTCGTCCTCGTCCTCGAACTGCCCTGAACAAGCCGAGGACGAGGACGAGAACGACGACGAGGAGGATTGCCCAAACTTGATTTTCAGACAGGCCTTTAGAAACGGGGCGCAAATGGCGTCACCCCGGCGTTTATTGGGAAGGCCGGACTCACGAAGACCGAAGCCGGCTGTCCGGTCAAGCTGGTTATCCGGCACCAAACTTTGTGTTTTGCGCGGGGGCGGGATGAGGTGTTCTGGGCCGTCGTAAATACGCTATTAGTTTTTGCCTGCCGGCTTGATTTTTTCAGTTATGGAATCCGTAAAAGGCGCCGCCCCTTTCCGGTCGGCCAGGCCCGGCGAATTTTGCACAGTAAAGTTTTTTACTTGTTCCAGCCGCATTATTTCTCCGCTCGCGGATTTTTGGGTTTTGAAGTGGTCGAACGTCAGTCCGTCCGCGTCGAAGACCACCAGCGGCGGGCGCGCGTCCGGCTGGTCGAAGGTGATCTCAACATTTTTGAACGTCAGTCCTTTGACGTGGCGGATGTAAAATCCCGAGGCCGGGCGCGGGCCGAGACTTTTTGGCGAATAATCTTTTGGATACGGCGGCACGATGTCCGCCGCCGCCGGGTTTGTGCTGCCGCCGGGATAATTTATCTTCACATTTTCCAGCAGGATGTTTTCAAAGCTGGAATCTTTCCACCCGGCGATGACGCTGGTTTGCACCGGGCGTTGCCGCCCGGCGACGCAATCCGTGATCGTCACGTCCTGCATGTGAACATTTTTGATCGTGCCGACTTTTGCGCCCGGCTCGCCGGTGCGCAGCCGGTCCCAGATGAGCAGATAAATCGGACACGCCGCGCCTTTGACGACGATGTTGCTGTAATTCACGCCGTCAATGACCGCGCCGTCACCGCTCGTGATGCCGATGGCCGCCTTCATCGCGCGTCCGATTTTGATGTTCCAGAAATTCACGTTGCGAAAATCGCCCGCCGTTTCCGAACCGAATTGCAAACCGTTGCAGCCGGATTCAAAATACGAATCCCAGACATAAATGTTCGCACTGTTGATTTTCCGGCCCAGCGCGTAATCGCTTTTCACGCCGATGGTGTCGTCGCCGCAGCCGGTGAAGTTGCAGTCGTGGATTTGCACGTTGCGGCAACCCATCAAATCCACCGCGTCGCGCGATTCCTTGATGACCACGCCGTTGAGCGTGACGCCTTCGCAGTCGTTTAGCAGATAGCAAAAATGCCCGCCCTTCTCGGGCGTGACATTTTCAAAATCCAAATTTTTTCCAACGCGCACAGAAATCAATTTGTCGCCGTTGCCGGGTTTCGGATCGCCGTGGCCAATGGAACCGCCGTTGATTTTTCCACCGACGATCGCGACATTTTCCAGATTTTCACCCACATCAGCGCGTCGTGAAAATGGCTGTGGCCGCCGTCCTGATATTTGCTGAACGGATTTGGCTCGGCCGCTTCAAACGCGCCGGCCAGACCGAAGATGACCGCATCTTTGTCGAGCAGCAAACGCACGTTGCTCTTGAGATGAATCGAGCCGGCCGCATATCTGCCCGCCGGAAAAGTCACCGAACCTTGCGGTTGGCCACTAGAACCGCTGTCCGCATTGCATTTCTCGATGGCCCGGTTGATGGCGGTCGTGTCGTTGGCGACGCCATCGCCTTTCGCGCCAAAATCCTTCACGTTGTAAGCTTTGTCCGGAAACTTTGGCGTGGGAAAATTCGGCGGCGTGAACGGATTCAAAGCGTCCGCCGCTTGAATTGGCAGCGGCATCCAGCCGGCAATGAGCAACAAGGAAAGAACGATTCGATTTTTCATAATCAGTCGGATTGATTTGGTCAAATTCATGGCAGCTCCAGCAACGGACATTTCAGCAGGTAAAATTGTTTCGCCGCACTGGCGTTGGCGGCATTGCTGAAATTGAAATTTCCGCCGGCATCAAAAACATTGGTCGCAATCGTTTTCCAACTGGCCAGCGGCAACGCCAGATTGGTGGACGCTTTTCTTTTCCGTTCGCTTTGCTTGGACATACATTTTAGATTCAAAACTTAATCCGCTCATTGAGCTTGCCGCATTGGGTGCAGCAGGAACAGGCCACATCGTCGGATGTCGGTAAAGACAAAGCCGCATTTGCCACAGCGCAATACACAGATGCGGAAGGTTCATGGCCGGCTCCAAAGCCGCAGGCCGCCGCGCATGGCGTTGGCATTCTTGCCGGGCCGGACGCCGGGCAAGATTTTTTTGATCAGCCGCGCGTTGCCGCCGCCCAGCACGACATAATCCACGAGCAGCGCATTTTTCGGCAGGCCGGTGACGGCTTCGACGTGCCGCAGCCATTTCTTTTTGCCGAGCCGTTTGAGGCCGGCGGTGCCGAGATATTCCTCGTAGCTGCGGTTCTTCCGGTAGGGCAGATGCGCGAGTTCGAGCGGCAGCACGGTGTCGCCCACCACGAGCGCGGAGCCCAGCCCGGTGCCGAGGCCGAGGAACAACATGCGTCCGCCGGTGTGGCCGCCAAGCGCCTGCATGGCGGCATCGTTGATGATGTGGACGGGACAGCCGAAAGCTTTCTGAAAATTAAATTTCACCCAGCCGCCGCCGAGATTGTGCGGTTCAAGCAGCGGACGATTATTTTTCACCGGGCCGGGATAGCCAATGGAGACGGCATCGTATTCCCAGCCGGCGGCGGCCCGCTTGACGCCGGCGACCATCTCGGCGGCGGTCATCGCAGGGCCGGAAAAAATTTTGACGGGCTGGCCGGTGCCGGGCGCGTGGAACTTGATGTGTGTGCCGCCGACATCAATGACAAGAACTTTTTTAGGATGCGGTTTCATGGTGGGTTGGTTGAAAACATCGGCGCGGTGTGCGAGTTGAAAATGATTTCACCAAGCACCCGCCGAAGCTGCGCGAAATGATTCTGGTTCAATGTGGTTTCTGGTCGGATGCTTTTTGAGAACGCAGCGAGCTTACGCCCGGCGCGATGCAGCGACAATGCCGTTCATGTTTCTGTGATGATGGTGTCGGTGTGCTCATAGGCGGGGGCGCAGCAGCAGAGCAGGCGCAGGGTTTCGTCGCCGGTGTTCCAGAGCTTGTGCTTCTGGCCGGGCGGAATGGCGATGGTGTCCCCTGCCCGCACGTCGCGCGTTTCGTTTTCGATGCGGATTTTTCCGGTGCCATGCGTGAGGTAATAAATTTCCTCGGCGCGCGGATGAAAATGCTCCTGCGTCGCACCGCCGACAGGCAGCCGCGCCTCCGCCAGACTTTGGTTGCGGATGGCGGAATTGCGGTGCGCGAGCAGTTCGCGGATTTCCGAGCCGTCCTTGGTGGTGAACGGCGGCACTTCGTTGAGATTTTTTACGTCCATAACTTTAATTTCGTTCTCGTCCTCGTCGTCGTCCTCGTAATCGAATTGTTTTTCGAGGACGAGAACGAACCACGAGGAGGATTTTAATTCAAAAACTTTCCGGTTCCTTGAAAATTTTCGACCAGTCCATCTGGCCGAGCGCCACGCCGGCGACGATCAACACCATCGCCGCACAAAAGGTCGGCGTGATGGGTTCGCCCAGCGCGTAGTGTGCCCAGATGGTCGTGGAGAGCGGGATGAAATTGTTGAAGAGCATCACGCGGCTGGTCTGCCAGTGGCGCAACGCGGAATTCCACAGCGCATACGGCACCACGCCGCCGAACAGGATGGCCAGCGACTGAATGCCGAGATGCGGCGCGTCCAGCACGAGGCCGTGCCGGGCGACTTCGATCAAGGCGATGGGCAGCAGCCACACGCCGGACATCCACATGGCGTTGGCCGCGACCTCGACGCCGTGAATGGTCCGCGCGAGAATGCGGCTTTGGTGGTTGTAATTTGCCCAGAGCAGGCTGGAGCCGAGGCCGCAACATTCACCGGCGGGATTGAAGCCGGCGTTTTGCAGCGCGGGCCAGAACAGCACGAACACGCCGGTCACGGCCAGCAGCGCGGCACCGTAGCGACGGGCGCTGGACCAGTTCTTCTGCGGCCGTTGCTCCACCAGCAGCGCCCAAATCGGCGACGCGCCGATGTAGAGCGCCACGTGCGATGCCGCCGTGAGCCGCAACGCCCAGCAGAACACAACGGTGTAAGCCGCAAGTCCCAGCCCGCCGCGCAACCAGAGCTGACGGCGTTGCGCGGGCACAAGCGGCTGAAATTCGCCCAGCAGTTTCGTGAAGCGCAGCACGGCGAGCAGGATGATGCCCGCAAACAAAAAACGGGTCGTGCCGGTGAACACCGGTGGCCATGAGCCGACGAGCCATTTGGTGCCGGCGTTGTTGCCGCCCCAAAGCAGGACGACGAGCAGCAGGCTGCCCGCAATGGCTGGATGGTTTTTGTTTTCCGACACGCGGCGAAGTTAAGCCAAAGCCGGAAAGTTGCGAATGAAATTTAACTCCCGTGGAAAACTTCCCCTGCCGAGACCCGAGCCGTGGCCAGATTATACGGGCGCGTCCGCCTCCAAACTTAATGAGACGATCAAAAAACGAAAGCAACAACGCGGTTATTCGTTGATTCCCCAGCGCGGCACTCCATGCGGTTCACGCAGAATACTTTCCAAAACCGAACTGACCTGCGTCGCCCGCAGCCACATTTCCTCCATCAATTGCTCCGGGTCTTCCGCCATCACCTTCACATCGTCCGCCTTGACCGTGAGATGAACCACGCTCCCCGCGCCGCTGGTGTTGCTCACCGTCTGTTGCACAGCATTCATAACGCACACTTCCCCAACCCGCGTCCGAATGCAAGTGGTAATTTTCCCTGATTGTGAATAGGCATTTTGCCTATCGGCGCCTGATAAATTTATTTGACCGGCACGCCGAAGCACTGGACGCGCGGGCATGGATCATCAGAATGAGTTCACCGTGAGGTGGGCGGCAGAAATTGGCCGCGAGGTTTGCGGCACGGGATCATTCGCGAATACGCTCGGCAAGCTCAAATTGAGCGCGGGCAATCCTGCCCCTTCAATGCGTCCCAGCCTTGGAAGTGCAACGATGAACCTTCGCCGCGCCAAGCTCGCTCTCAATGAGGTTGAATTGATCCCAGAAAAATAAATGCCGTGATCCGTGCGCTAAAACGCGGGAATAATATAGTAAGGTGTTTGGTCAAAAACTCGCGGGAGGTTTTCTGCCTTTCCCGTTTTGTCCTGCGCTTCGACCAAATACATGAGTCCTTCATGGGCCAGCGGAATGGTCACCGAGTAACTCCCATCTTGGAGCCTCGTCAGGTTCGTGCTTTGCCAGGGCAATTCGCTTGGCAGCGGTTTGAACCACAGCACAAGCTTCGCAATTCCTTTCCGGGCCGAAGCCTGGCAGAAGATCGTCACTTGATCCTTTGCTTCTGAAATCTTGTGCCTGATACGATCCACTCGCAGCCCGGAATCATTCCCCTTGTCAGCCACGTTAAACTTCAATGGCGGGGCGTTGGTTACGACGGCGTGATTGCCCCAGAGCTGCGGTGCGGTTGCATCCAGCTTTTCAATGGATTCGAGTTGTGCGCTCCATTGGAAATTAGTCTGCCGGCGCAGCGGATTGCTCAACGGCCCGTAAATGGCATCCGCCGTTTCCCCCAGCTTTTTCCATGATTGTTCCGACTTATCCAATAGATCCAATGCCGTTTTATATTCCCTCTCACGGCCCGTTTTGAGCGCGTAATCGAAGCACGTCAGTCCGCGTATCCGGTTCGCGTAATAGTCGCCAAGCCAGCTTGCGCTCAAAAGGTCGGGCTTTAATAAACGCCATTCTTCGGAAGCTGTGCCTTTAAGTGCTGGAACAGACGCGGCCAGTTCGCGGGTCGCAGCGGCGACTTCGTGCAATTTTGCGGCCACAATGTCCGGCCCGATGCGTCCATCGGGGCGGGACGCGAGTTGGTCATCCACGAAAGCGCCGATGCCAGCGAACGAGCGTTCGTCCATCGGATGGTTGTCCATGAATTGCAACAGCGCGGAAACATTTTTCTTCCGTTTGCCGAGCGCGTTGCCGGTCTCCGTTTCCGGAGAAAAATCGCGCTGATCCGGGCCGACAAACCGGTAGGCATAAACCAGTGGCACAATTTTACTCGCGTGTTGCACTGTTTCATAAACCTTCCGACCAGCACTGCCGTAGTGAGCTTCATAAACGTGGACCAGATTTTCTTCCGGCAGTTCTGGATTGAAAGACAATCGTCCCCAGGCGTAATACCACATCCAATACTTCTGCCACATGTATTGATAGACCGCCTTGTCGTCGGTTGAGCGGTAATAGTCGGCGGGATCGGTGCTAAAGTAAGCGTTCGGCGGTTCAAGCGTGAAACCGCGTGTGTTTCCCAAAGTGAAAGTGCGCACCGTCCGGCGGATGAACCCCGTGTTTTCCCAGGCCCAGAAACGATGCGTGCCATTGGCGCGCACCTGCCAGATGATCTGATAATCCGCCGGGACATCCAAATATCCTTGATAACTATAGCTGCCGAAGTTGCTGCCCTGCATCGCTTGATAAGGAAGACCCAACTGTTCGCCGTTGTATTTGATTTCTATGTCAAATCCGGCGCGGGCGACTTGGGCGATGGGTTCTAGCTGGTCTTTGGTGGTCTGCCAACTGCGGGTGTAAAGTCTCAAGTCGGCGCGCCCCGCATCGGTTACGCCCTTGATGTAGGCATTTTTATAAAACGCGGCGTCCTGGCCTGATTCGCCAACGCGAAAACCCAGCATATAAAGATTGGGCAGTTCGTGAATCAGCAAAGTAACGGCCTTTGAAGTGTAGTCCGCCAGCTTTTCCGGCGGCACGCCGGTGATGGAAGGCGCGTTTTTTTCCGCGCCACCTTTGCCATCGTTGGCGCTGTAATTCATGAAAGCCACCTTGACGCCACGGCTTTTGGAATAAGCGATGATGGCCTTAAAACTGGCCAGATTTCTCGCCTGCTCCTGTTCGTTACCAATGTTTGGATAATCAGGAACATGCACAAACATTGGGTAAAGGTTTGGAAAGCTGGTGCTCTTCAAATCATAAGCGCCATGCAAATCAAGTAAGTTGAAACGGTTCCGCGCCAGCATGTCAATGTAAGCCCGCCACATGCCGAGATTGTTCAACTCCAGCGGATAAACATGGATGAACATGTTGTCGGCGCGAATCTCCACAAAAGGCTGTTGTGTCGTTGGCTTGATATCGTGCGCGACGCGTGACCACGTTCCACGCTTCCCTTCGTTGCCAATCTGTTCGGCAAGTTCCTGCAAGCCATACATCGCGCCGACAGCGCCGCCGGCTTTTATGGTCACCGAAATGCCTGTCCGGTCAATCGTGAAAGACTGCTCGCCTATGCCGGACTTGGCGGCAGGCACAATAATAACATCAACGTCAGCGCTTTCCGGTTCGGCTTTGGCAGCCTGTAAAGCTTCTCGCACGTCTCCCGCTGCCCAACGGACGCATTCATCCACACCCGGCGGCAGCTTGATTTCCGCCCTGACGGAGACAGTGAACAGCCACAGCAACAATAGCGACGCAACCCCCGTAAATTCAACACGAAATGATCTTTGCAGGTTGAGTTTCATTGATAATCGAGTCACTTGGATTGCAAAATCTCCAACTTATCGCTTCGCCTCGGTCACATGACCCAATGCCTTGGCAATCAAGTTAAGCGTGAACTGTTCAGCCGCCGGGTCGTAACGGATTCCATAGAGTCCGGGTTCCTGATAACCCCGAACCAACCGGCCGGCTGTCAATACCTGGGACAAGATCACCTTGCCACGCGTCGGGCCAAACCCAAGTTCGACAATCGGAATCCGGGTCAGATTCTTGCCACAAGTGGCCAGTGGTATCAACTCGGTGGCGCGGCTTTCCCCGGTGCTTTGGTGATAGGCCTGGGCAATGTTATGGCTCACAACCGGCGCGTTCGGGTTGATGCGGTTCTGAAGCGCGGGCGCATCCTCAAAAAGTAGTTTCACCTTATCTCGAAGTTTGTTAACGACTGCCTTGTCATTGTCTTTGGAGGAATACGCGTAATAACCGGCCAATTCATAAGCATAGTAATCTGTGCTGTTTTTAATTGCCGCCTCATCCGCGCCCCGGCTCGCCCAAAACGAAAGGAACGCGGCAGAACTCAACCCCGACACTTCCATGTCGGCGCAAGGCACCATGAGGCCGCCGCGCAGTCCATTCCACAGCCAGGTGGATTCGCGCGGGAGCGAAGCCCACAACGAATCGTCATTCTGCGCGGGATGCAGATGACTTTCCGGTTCAGCCGCCTCCCGAAAAGTAAGTTGGATGCCCGAAAAAAGGTTGTCATGCTCCACGTGCGGGTCGGTGACACGCGGCGCGCCTTCGAGCGGCCCCAAATCTCCCTTCTTGTAACCCTGTCCCAAATCGCGCGGCCCAATGTCCAGCAGCACCACCGACTGTCCCCGGTCAACAGCGTTCTGCAAGGTGCGGAGCAGCGCGGGAGATTGCGGCAGCTTCGCCCACATTGGCGCTGACAGCACCAACACGCGTGCTTTCGCGTCATCCAATTCCACTGTATGAATCGCATTTTGATCACAAAGCCGACGCAACTCCGTATCGTCGGCTGACAAACCGACGGTCACCCCTTGCAACGCCGGTGGAAGCGCAACCTCCAAGGTGCGGCAATCCCAGGCGGAAACAACCGGCGCGCTCGAAACCTGCGCCGGATGGTTCAACTCGGCTTCAAAGCGCCAGTTTCCTTTTTCCGTCGGCATTTTGACATGCACTTCAATGTTACGTGAGCTATGTGCCGGAACCATTTCACCAACTATTTGAGTCGAGTTGACACGCGTGGGTGTTTCGCTAGAAACGATACGAACCGATGCGTTGAGTTTTTCACTTTTGCCGGTGTCATTGAAGAAATAGAGCGGCAATGTCACGGCCTGGTTCGGAACATAGTTCCTATCCCAGACTTCAAGGCTGACACTTAGCGGAGCATAAGCCGCCGCCATCGCAGGCCAGACTGGTTTAGGTTCGCCATCCTTGAGTTTTCCCAGGAACCAGGTGTTGCCATCCTGCGGACTGCTCAAGATGCAAAACGGCGCCAGCCCGGCCGCGCCCAATCGCCGCCAGTATTCGGCAATTTTGGCGGTGGCCTCGGCTTGAAAGGCCAGCCGGCGCTCGCGCGTCGGGTCTCGCCCCAAAAAACGCAGGAAGCTTTCACGCACCACGGGGTTCGCGCCAGTGTCTCCGTTGCCGTCCAGATAGTTCCCGCCGAACTCATCCACCATGATGGGACGATCGAATTGCGCGGCGGAATCATAGTAGAGTCCCACGTTTTCAAACAGGCTCCACCAGT
>OCTA010004235.1_pt1 | contig 12589 bp, 7 predicted proteins | sample 1538991 | NCBI WGS metagenome assembly OCTA01 (sample SAMEA3539302, study PRJEB22396) | soil metagenome | biome: tundra; feature: field; material: soil | place: USA | collected 2010-05 | depth 0.15 m
GTATAACACCAAATCAATCCTCAACCACCGCTTGACAAGATTCCCCATAGCAGGGTCAGGTCTAGTATATTGTGGTTGACAGTGGGCGGGGCGGGGCGGGCTGTTGAGATGGCGCGCAAGCTGCGGCTCGAATTTTCCGGAGCGGAAATTGGACGCCATTGGGGGCATCTCGTCAGCTCCGCGGTTCGCAGCGTTGCGGTTGAAAAGCCTGGCCGGGTCGATCCATGGCATCCGTGGTCAAGAACTTCGGGCGCCGATTTGGTTGTGTTCAAATTAGGGCTCGTTAGAGTGCACCCGTGGTTGCTTTCCCATGAGTCCAAACTCGCTCCCCCTGCTTGAAGTTTTGCACGAGCGCCGGCTGGTCTGCGACGGGGCCATGGGCACCCAGCTCATGCTCGCCGGCCTGGAACAGGGATCGTGCGGCGAGGCCTGGAATCTGGACCATCCCGACCGGGTGCGGGCGATCCAGCAGCGTTATGTCGAGGCGGGCGCCGACTGTCTCATCACGAATACCTTTGGCGGCAGTCGCCTGATGCTCCGCCGCCACGGTCACGAAAAAGAGGTGGCGGCGATCAACGCCGCCGGCGCGCACCTTGCCCGTCAGGCGTTTGGCGGCCGGCCCGGCTACGTCCTCGGCGATATCGGGCCGCTCGGCGCCATCCTCGAGCCTTACGGCGAACTGCCGGCGGCAGAGGCGCAATCCGCCTTTGTGGAGCAGGCCCGGGCCCTGGTCGACGCCGGGGTCGATGCCATCATCATCGAAACGCAGACGTCGCTCGACGAGCTGGGCCTCGCGATCGACGCCGCCCGGGCCGCCGGTGCACCGTGCATCATCGCCTCGCTGGCCTACGACCTCTCGGTGGACCGGACTTTCTATAAGACGATGATGGGCGTCTCGCCCGAGCAGGCCGCGGAATTTGTCGCGGAGCGGGGTGCGCAGGTGGTGGCGTTGAATTGCGGAACGGGCATGGATATGGCGGGCGCCGCCAAGGTCGCGCGGATCTACCGCGAGCATTGCGCGCTGCCAATCATGGTGCAGCCGAACGCCGGTCAGCCCGTGCTCGAAAACCTGAAGGCGGTCTACAAGCAGTTGCCGGCCGACATGGCCCGCGCCGTGCCCGAGGTCCTCGCGGCTGGTGTGGGCATCGTCGGCTCCTGTTGTGGCAGCACGCCGGAACATACCCGGGCCATCCGGCAGATGGTCGATGCATTCGGGCGGTAGTGGCGGAGAGGGGACGCCCGCCTGAAAAGGTAGCCGCGAGCGCCAGCGAGTGGACCGAAAGCATGGGCGCCTGCCCGGGCCTGGAGTTTGACCGAACCACGGGCGAGACGCCCGTGCCACTCTCCAAATCGGGCTTGTATCGCCCTGCCCGTTGTCATCCTTTCATTTCGTCATGCAGGCTCTCGTCCTGGAGAAAACCCGGTTGCTCCGCCTGCGGGAGATCGCGATCGACGAACCGCTCGGTCCGCATGATGTCCGCGTCCGGATTCACACGGTCGGCGTATGCGGTAGCGACGTGCACTATTATCAGCATGGCGCCATCGGACCCTTTGTCGTGCGCGCGCCGATGGTGCTCGGACACGAGGCCTCCGGCGTGGTGGAGGAAACCGGCCCGGCCGTGACCACGTTGCGTCCCGGCGACCGCGTCTGCATGGAGCCCGGGATTCCCGATCCGAACAGCCGCGCGACCCGGCTCGGACTCTACAACCTCGATCCAGCGGTGCGCTTCTGGGCGACGCCGCCCGTGCACGGCTGCCTGCGCCCGACCGTGGTGCACCCGGAGGCATTCACCTTCAAGCTGCCCGACAACGTGGGTTTCGGGGAGGGCGCGATGGTCGAGCCCCTGGCTGTCGGCCTGCACGCCGCCGGCAAAGCGCGGCTCAAGCCCGGCGACGTGGCGGTCGTGCTCGGCGCCGGACCGATCGGCACGCTTACGGCATTGGCCGCGCTGGCGGGCGGCTGCAGCCGGGTATTCATCACCGACGTGCAGCCGGCCAAGCTCGCCCTCGCCGCCACGCTTGGTCCGATCACACCGGTCAACGTCCGGGAGCAGAATCCCGGCGAGGTCGTGCGGGCGGCGACCGGCGGCTGGGGGGCCGACGTCGTCTTTGAAGCCACCGGAATGCCCGAGGCCGCGGCCCAGGCGATCGACGTGCTTTGCCCCGGCGGCTGCGCCGTGTTCATCGGCATGCCGGGCGCGCCGGTGCCGTTCGACATCGTGGCGGCCCAGGTCAAGGAGGCGCGTATCGAAACCATCTTCCGTTACGCCCACGTTTATCCCCGCGCCCTCGCCTTGCTGGGCAGCGGCAAACTCAACGTGCGCCCGCTCATCACCGACCATTTCGCGTTCGCCGATTCCATCGCCGCTTTCGACTACGCCTGCAACATGAAGCCCGGCAGCGTGAAGGTGCAGATCGAACTGGCGTGAGTCCCCGGGGCGAAGACGGAGCTGGAGTGCCCTGCCCTGGCTGGCTTTTCGGCAGGAAATCTTACGCCCGCCGTGCGAGTCTAAAGTTAGATTCGTGCGGCTTTTGCGGGAATGCACAGAGTGGCTATAACCTGCGGTGCTTAAGCGCCTCTGCAAAGGCTCTGATCCCCGCATTCCCTGTCCTCTTGTCCGTCTGATCGCTTCCATGACCTCCCGTTTTGTCTCGTGCCCGTTGTCGGTCCCGCGGTGCAGCCTCCTCTTCCAAAACCGCTGGTGCCGCCTGCTGCTTTTGGTTGTGTCGTGTTTCATCATCTCCACCAACACCGGCCGGGCCGTGATCGGCCGTGAACCGCGGATCGTATTTGCCCCGGTTTCGGGCGGCTTTCAGCTCGTCGAGCACGGAGCCGCGGCCAGACTTTTTGTCGATGCGCAGGATTTTCCGGGAGTGATCCGGGCCCTGAACGATCTGCGGACCGATATCGGCCGCGTCACTGGCATCGTGCCGGCGATTGCCCCGCAGGAAAGCGCCCTCGGCGCAAACGTAATCATCGCCGGCACGCTGGGGAAATGCCGCGTCATTGACCGGCTTGTCTGGGAGGGCCGCATCGACGCCAGCCCGATCGCCGGAAAGTGGGAGTCGTATGTCATCCAGCCGGTGACCAATCCGATGCCCGGCGTCGCCAACGCCCTGGTGATCGCGGGCAGCGACAAGCGGGGCGCCATCTTCGGCATCTACGATCTGTCCGGGCAGATCGGCGTGTCCCCCTGGTATTGGTGGGCGGACGTGCCCGTCGCGCACCACGACGCGCTCTTCGTGAAGCCAGGCCCGGACGTGCAGGGGCCGCCCGCCGTCAAATACCGCGGCATCTTCCTCAACGACGAAGCGCCGGATCTCACGAACTGGGTGCGGGAGAAATTCGGTTCGGTCCCGCCCCGCCGGGATTCGCCCATCCTCCCGGGGATCGCGAATTACGGCCACGAGTTCTACGCCAGGTTGTTCGAGCTGATTCTGCGGCTGCGGGGCAACTACCTCTGGCCGGCGATGTGGAACAACGCCTTCAACGAAGACGACCCGGAGAACGCGCGGCTCGCCGACGAGTACGGCGTGGTCATGGGCACTTCGCACCAGGAGTCGATGCTGCGCGCGCAACATGAGTGGGACCGGCGCTACAAGGGCACGCTCGGCAGTTGGAACTACGCCACGCATCCCGACGTCCTCGAGAATTTCTGGCGCGAAGGCATCCGGCGCAACCAGCGTTTCGAGAGCCTCATCACCATCGGCCTGCGTGGGGCTAACGACACCCCGATGGCTCCGGGCGGCCCCGAGGCCAACATGGCCTTGCTGGAAAAGATCGTGGGCGTGCAGCGGAAGATCATCGCCGAGGAGATGAACCCGGACATCACCCGGGTGCCGCAGCTCTGGTGCCTCTACAAGGAGGTGCAGGAGTTCTACGGCGCGGGCATGCGCGTCCCCGACGACGTGACGCTGCTTTGGTGCGACGACAACTGGGGCGACAACCGGCGCCTGCCCACGGCGGCGGAGCGCCAACGCCGCGGCGGCGCCGGCGTCTACTATCACTTCGATTACCACGGCGGGCCGCGCAGCTATCAGTGGATCAACACCAGCCCGATCGCCAAGATCTGGGACCAGATGACCCTCGCCCGGCAGTACGGCGCCGACCGGATCTGGATCGTGAACGTCGGTCACTTCAAGGGCTACGAACTTCCGCTGGAATACTTCCTGGACCTGGCCTGGGACCCGGACCGGTGGACGAACGACAACGTCAACGACTACACCCGCCAGTGGGCCGCGCGGGAATTCGGACCGGCTCACGCCGCGGACATCGCCGGCATCCTCGCCAAGTACACCAAATACAACGGCCGCCGCAAACCCGAGCTGCTCGCACCCGACACCTACAGCCTGACCGACTACCAGGAGGCAGAAACGGTCGTGGCCGATTTCCAGGCGATCGCCGCCAAGGCAGACGAGATCTATCGCGCGCTCCCGCCTGAGTCGCGCGATGCATTTTACGAGCTGGTACTATTCCCCGCGAAGGCCAGCGCACTCGTCAACGAACTATACCTAGCGGCAGGCCGGAACGCGCTGTACGCCCGGCAGGGCCGGGCCAGCGCCAACGACGAGGCGGCAGAGACGCAGGCCCTGTTCAAGGCGGACACGGATCTGATGGACTATTTCAACCGCAGGTTTGCCGGGGGAAAGTGGGATCACTTCATGGACCAGCCGCACCTCGGCTACACGACGTGGCGGGATCCGCCCCGCAACAGCCTCGACGCAATCAAATTACAGAAAACACAGCCCGCAACCCCCGCGGCGATGGGCGTCGCCGTCGAGGGTTCGGACGCGGTCTGGCCCGGCGCGACCGGCGACGCCGTGCTACCGCAGTTCGACGCATTCAACCGGCAGCGCCATTATTTCGAGGTGTTCAACCAGGGACAGACGCCGTTTACCTTCACCGCGACGGCGAGCGACCCTTGGATCATTCTGAGCGAGACCGGTGGTACGGTCGAAAAGGACCGGCGCGTGTGGGTGAGCGTGGACTGGAGCAAAGCCCCCGCCGGCGCCGCCCGCGGCACGGTCAAGCTCTCCGGCGCCGGCCGCGGCGTTGCCGTTGGGGTGGCGGCCTTCAACCCCGCCGAGATGACACGCGACTCACTGCAGGGCTTCGTGGAAGGCGAGGGTGTCGTCTCCATCGAAGCCGAGCACTTCACGGGCAGGGACGACGTCGGGGGCAGCCGCTGGATCAAGATCGAAGACTACGGCCACACCTTATCCGCGATGCGGGCGACCGCCCCGGTCGACGCGCCCGCCGCCACGCCAGGGAAAGATTCGCCGTGCCTGGATTACCGGATGTATCTGTTCAGCACTGGGACTGTTGCGGTCAACGCGATCGTCGCGCCCACCTTGAATTTCCTGCCGCGCCGGGGCTTGCAGATGGCCGTCTCCTTCGACGACGAGACTCCCCAGATCGTCACCCTGGTGCCCGCGGACTACATCGCCCAGCACGGCAACATGGATTGGGAGAAATGCGTCGGTGACAACCGGCGGATTGTCCAAACGACTCATGTGCTGGCCAAACCCGGCTACCACCTGCTGAAGATCTGGATGGTCGACCCCGGGGTCGTGCTGGAGAAGCTTGTCGTCAATCTCGGCGGAGAAAAGCCCAGCTATCTCGGTCCGCCGGAAAGCTACCGTCATGGCGACGCATCGCCGGTCCAGCGTTAGGGCAATGACACGGACGTTCCGCGAGGAGTGGCTGCGAGCGCTAGCGAGTGGAGGCGCCTCCTGCCGCTCGCTGGCGCTCGCGGCCACGATGCTCATTATGACCCTGGGGAACGGCGCGCTGGCCGCCGCGCCGGCCCGGGAAGGGGCCTGCGCGACCGGCCGCTACCGCAACCTTTTCCAGGAGCTGCTCGGCCGCACCGACGCCGAGGTCGACGCAAAAGTGCAGGCCGCCTGGCGGCAATTGTTCTACGGTCGCGATGACACCGAGCGCATCTATTTTCCCGTGGGTCCGGACCAGGCCTATGTCGCCGACATCGGCAGCGGCGACGTGCGGACGGAGGGGATGTCCTACGGGATGATGATCGCGGTGCAGCTCGACAAGCGCGCGGAGTTCGACCGTTTGTGGAGATGGGCCCGGGTTCACATGTATCACGCGAACGGACCGCGTCAGGGGTATTTTGCCTGGCAGTGCACTTTCGACGGACGCCAGCTCGACCCCGGCTCGGCCAGCGACGGCGAGGAGTGGTTCGCCATGGCGTTGTTCTTCGCCGCACACCGCTGGGGCCGCGGTGAAGGCATGCTTGATTACGGCGCGGAAGCCCAGGCCCTGCTGCAAACGATGCTGCATTCGGGCGACCGACACCGCGGTAACGTCACGAGCCTCTTCGATCCGATCCACCAACAGGTCGTGTTCGCTCCCACGCCCGAGGCGAGCACGTTCACCGATCCGTCGTATCATCTGCCGGCGTTCTACGAACTGTGGGCGCGTTGGGCGAAGGAGGACCGGGCATTTTGGTCCGAGGCCGCCGCGGCGAGCCGCGTGCTTCTCCGCCAGGCCGCGCATCCCCGCACGGGGCTGATGCCCGAGCACACCGGCTTCGATGGCACCCCTCGCCGCGGAAGAGGCAGGGAGGATTTCCGTTTTGATGCGTGGCGCACGCTGGCCAACGTCGGGCTCGATTATGCCTGGTTCGCCGCCGATCCGTGGGAGGTGGAACAGAGCAATCGCGTGCTGACCTTTCTCGCGGCGCAAGGGCCCGCCTGCGCCAACCAGTTCACACTCGACGGGAAACCGCTCTCCTCGGACACCTCGCCCGGGCTGTTCGCGATGGCGGCGGTCGCCGGCCTGGCCGCCAATCCGGAGCTTGCCCGCCCGTTTGTCCAGCGACTGTGGGACACGCCCATCCCGACCGGCCAATGGCGGTATTATGACGGCTTGCTTTACTTCATCGGCCTGCTGGAGGCCAGCGGCCGGTTTCAGATTCACAGAGTCCCGGCGAATCCATGAACCTTTTCCGCGCCACCTTGGTCAGTGTGTCCATCATAGGAAGTTACCCTGCCGTTGGTGCGGCGCCAAATCGCGCGTTCGAGACCGGACACTACCGCAACCTTTTCGCCGAGTATCTGGGCCGCACCGACGCCGAGGTTGGCGCGAAATTGGCGGTCGCGTGGCAGCAGCTCTTCTACGGGCGCGACGACACCCAGCGCGTCTACTATCCGGTCGACGGCGAGATGGCTTATGTCGCCGATGTCGCGCACAACGACGTCCGCACCGAGGGCCTGTCGTACGGGATGATGATTGCCGTGCAGATGAACCGGCAGGCGGAGTTCAACCGCATCTGGCAATGGGCCCACACGCACATGTATCACGCGAGCGGGCCGTTCGCCGGCTACTTCGCCTGGCATTGCCGGTACGACGGCCGCCAGATCCACGACGGGCCGGCGCCCGACGGCGAGGAATGGTTCGTCACGGCGCTTTTCTTCGCGGCCCATCGCTGGGGCAGCGGCGAGGGCATTTTCGACTACGAGCGGGAGGCCCAGACGCTCCTGCGCACCATGCTCCACAAGGGCGATCGCGGCGACGGCCCTGCCACCAGCATGTTCGACCACCAGGCCCGGCAGGTGGTGTTCGTGCCCCACGACCCCGGCAACCGCTTTACGGACCCTTCCTATCACCTGCCCGCGTTCTATGAGCTGTGGGCCCGCTGGGCCGCGGACCCGGAAGACCGCGCCTTTCTTGCCGAACTGGCGCCGGTCAGTCGCGAGCTCTTCCGGCGGACCGCGCACCCGCGCACGGGATTGATGCCGGACTACGCGAACTTCGACGGTACGCCGCACCCGGCCCGCGGCCATGAGGATTTCCGCTTCGACGCCTACCGGACGCTCGCCAACGTCGGACTCGACTACGCCTGGTTCGCCAAGGATCCATGGCAGGTGGAACAGAGCAACCGCGTGCTCGCGTTCCTCGCCGCCCAGGGCCCGCGGCCCTCCAACCTGTTCGCCCTCGACGGCCGTCCGCTCACCCGGGATTTCTCGCCGGGCCTGCCGGCGATGGCCGCGGTCGCCGCGCTCGCGGCCGACTCCGCCGACGGCCGGCTCTTTGTCCAGCGCCTGTGGAAAATGGACATTCCCGCGGGACCGGAACGCTACTACGACGGCTTGCTCTATTTCCTGGCGCTGCTGGAGGTGAGCGGACGGTTTCAAATTCACAGCCCTGCCGCCCCCTGAATTTCAACCCTCCTTGAACATGAAACTCCTCCATCTCCCTGCACTCGTCGCCGCGCTGTTGGTGGCCTCGTCCGTGATCGCCATCCGGGCGGAGGACGGATACCGCCTCTGGCTGCGGTACGATCGGATTGCCGATGACGCCCAGCGCACCGCCTACGCGGCGGCGCTCGGCCACGTCGTGCTCGCCACGCCCGCCGGCGCCGACTCACCCACCATCGTCGCGGCCCGCGACGAGCTGATGACCGGCTTGTCCGGCCTGCTCGGCATCACGCCGGTCATCACCCTCGATCGTTCAGCGTCCGCGCCGGCCGCCGGCGCCGAGGGGTACTCGCTCAAGGCGACCGATCAGGGCGACATGCGCGGGATCACGATCGCAGCGAACCACGACGTTGGCGTGCTCTACGGCGCGTTCGCCTTGCTCCGCGGCATCCAGACCGGCCGGCCCGTCGCCGGGCTAAGCGGGACCAGCGCGCCGCGGATCAGCCGCCGCATCCTCGATCATTGGGACAACCTCAACGGCACGATCGAGCGCGGCTATGCCGGCTTCTCGCTGTGGAACTGGTTCGAGCTGCCGGACTATGTCTCCCCGCGCTATCGCGACTACGCCCGGGCCGCCGCCTCGATCGGCATCAACGGCGCCGCCCTCACCAACGTCAATGCCGACGCCCTCGTTCTGACCGAGCCCTGGCTTCGCAAAGTCGCGGCGCTCGCCGGCGCCTTCCGACCCTACGGCATCCGCGTCTATCTCACGGCTCGCTTCAGCGCGCCGGTCGAAATCGGCGGGTTGAAAACCGCCGACCCGCTCGACCCCGCCGTGGCCAAATGGTGGAAGGACAAAGGCGACGAGATCTACCGGATTATTCCCGACTTTGGCGGCTTCCTGGTGAAGGCCAACTCGGAAGGCCAGCCGGGTCCGCAGGACTACGGCCGTACCCATGCCGACGGGGCCAACCTGCTGGCGGACGCCGTGGCGCCGCACGATGGCATCGTGATGTGGCGGGCGTTCGTCTACGACCAGCATGTTCCGGAAGACCGCATCAAACAGGCCTACAACGATTTTCATCCGCTCGACGGCCGGTTCCGGCCCAACGTCGTCATCCAAATCAAGAATGGTCCGCTCGACTTCCAGCCCCGCGAACCGTTTCATCCGCTCTTCGGCGCCATGCCACACACCCCGCTCGCCGCCGAGCTGCAGATCACCCAGGAATATCTCGGCTCCGGCATCCACCTCGCCTACCTCGCGCCGATGTGGAAGGAGTGCCTTGACTCGGACACGTACGCGTCCGGCGCCGGCTCGACCGTCGCGCGCGTGGTCGACGGCAGTCTCGACCATCACACTCTCAGCGTGATCGCCGGGGTGGCCAACACCGGCACGGATCGCAACTGGTGCGGGCACCCCCTCGACGCCGCCAATTGGTACGCATTCGGGCGTCTTGCCTGGGACCACACGCTGGGCGCCGACCGGATCGCCGACGAGTGGACGCGGATGACCTTTGGCAATGACCCGCAGGTTGTGCAGCCGGTCGTCAAAATGCTGCTGGCCTCGCGTGAGGCCGTCGTGAATTACATGACGCCGCTCGGTCTGCACCACCTCATGGCCACGGACCACCACTACGGGCCGGGACCCTGGGTGGACAATCTGCGCGCTGACTGGAATCCCGTCTTCTACCACCGCGCCAATGCGGACGGCATCGGGTTTGACCGCACCGCCACCGGCTCCAATGCGGTCGCGCAATACGCCCCGCCCGTCGCGCAACGTTTCAACGATCTCGCCGCATGTCCCGAGAACCTGCTGCTCTGGTTCCACCACGTGCCGTGGGATCAGCGCCTGCAGTCCGGCCGGACATTATGGGATGAATTGTGCCTCCATTATCAACACGGCGGGGACGTCGTGCATGGCTGGCAGGCTTCCTGGGCCTCGCTCAAGGGTTTCATCGACGACGAGCGCTTTGAGCACGTGCAGGCATTGCTCGCGCGCCAGGAGCGTGATGCGCGTTGGTGGCGCGATGCGTGTCTGCTCTATTTCCAGACCTTCTCCCATCGCCCGTTGCCGGCCGGCGTCGGGCTGCCGGAACGTTCGCTCGCCGACTACGAAAGCATCCAGCTCCACTATGTTCCCGGCACGCCGAACGCGAAATGAACCCCGACCGGCCAAACCCTTTCCATGAAGATCCCGAACTCCCCGCTGTTTCTGGGTATTGCCCTTCTCCTCGCCGCCGCCCCGGCCCGCAGCGCCCCCACCGTGCCGCCCGTGTTCTTTGAATGGTTCGAATACACCGGCAACGACGCGCATTTCGCCGCGCCGCTGCCGGCGGGCTCCTACCTCAATCCCATCCTGGCGGGCTGCTATCCCGACCCCAGCATCTGCCGCGCGGGGCAGGACTATTATCTCATCAACTCGTCGTTCGTCTACTATCCGGGCATCCCTATCTTTCGCAGCCGCGATCTCATGCACTGGACGCAACTGGGCCACGTGCTTGACCAGCCGGCGCAACTGAAGGTCGACGGCCTGGGCGCCTCGCGCGGCGTGTTCGCCCCCGCGATCAGTTACCACGACGGCGTGTTCTACGTGATCAACACGCTGGTCGACGCCGGCGGGAACTTCTTCGTCACCGCCCGGGATCCGGCCGGACCATGGTCGGACCCGGTCTGGCTGCCGGAGATCGACGGCATCGATCCGTCGTTCTTTTTCGACGACGATGGTCGCGTCTATATCGTGAACAACGGCCCGCCGCCCGGGGAACGTTCGCTCTACCAGGGTCACCGCGCGATCTGGATGCAGGAATTCGACTCGCGGACGCAGAAACTCACGGGCCCACGCGAGATCATCGTCAACGGCGGCGTGGACTTGGCGAAGCATCCCGTCTGGATCGAGGCCCCGCACGTCTTCAAGAAAGACGGCTGGTATTATCTGATCTGCGCCGAGGGCGGCACCGCCGAGGAACACTCCGAGGTCGTCTTTCGCAGCCGCACCGTGCGAGGGCCTTATGTGCCTTGGAACCAGAACCCGATTTTGACCCAGCGTACCCTCGATCCCGCGCGCCCCGATCCAATTACCTGCGCCGGCCACGCCGATTTCGTCGAAACGCCCGACGGCGCGTGGTGGGCGGTGTTTCTCGGCTGCCGACCCTACGAAGGCAATCTCTACAACACCGGGAGGGAGACGTTTTTGCTGCCGGTCAAATGGACTGAGGACGGCTGGCCGGTGATTCTCCAACCGGGTTTGCCGGTGCCGGCAGTCGTTGCCGGTCCGAAACTGACAACCGGCTCACCCGCGTCGCCGGAGACCGTGCCGTTCACCGGCAACTTCACCTGGCGCGACGAATTCGACGGGCCGTCGCTCCAGCCGGTATGGAACCTCCTGCGGACCCCGCACGAAGGCTGGTTCAGCTTCACGGAAAAGCCGGGGGCGCTCGCCTTGCAGCCGCGCGACGTCGCCATGGGTGGCCGGGGCAATCCTTCGTTCATCGGCCACCGCCAGCAGCACGCAAACTTCGCCGCGACTGCAGCGGTCCGCGTGCCCACAGCCAAGGGTGAATCCGCTGGCCTCGTCGCGTTCCAGAACGAGACCCATTACTTTTACCTCGGCGTGCGCCGCACCCGCGCCGGCGTGCAGCTCTTCCTCGAACAGTCGTTTGCCCAAGATCACGGGGGCACGGCGCGGACGATCGCCGCGGCCGAGATTCCGGCGCCCGCCGCCGGGCCGGTCTATTTGAAGATCGGCGCCACCGGACGCACCTACGCCTTTGCCTATGCCACCACGCCGGACGCCTGGCAGACGCTCAAGGCGGACGCCGACGGCTCGATCCTGAGCACGCCGGTCGCCGGCGGCTTCGTCGGCGCCTACCTCGGCCTCTATGCCCGCGCCGAACCCTGAGCCGGCGCCGGGTTCTGAGTTTTGGGTTTGGGTTTTGGGTTGAAAAAGGCGGCCCATCCACTGCGGGAATCCTGAGCGGCGGAGCGCCACTTCCGCGCCGCCGGTTGCCGGCCGAACGGACCCGCCTTTTCTGCGCCTTCCGACGGCCGACGGCTTCTCCCTTTGGATTTTTGATTCCGGGATTTTGACGTTGAAGAACTTGGTGGGGCGGGCTTTATGCCGGCCGCCGGTGGGGACAGGCGGCTTGATGGCGGGGTCGGCTGACCCCGCCCTACAATTTGCGGACGCGGGGCGCCGGCTTCGCTGGTCTATAGTTAGTGCGATCGGCCTCTGTGAAAACACCCCTGCCGTTCCAAACTCCCTAAACCCGGCCTTCCCCGCTGGCATTTCCCGATTCGTTCTCCTGCCGAGGTGTTTTCCTCCGAACCCCCATCTTTTCGGAAACCGCCAGTTCCGGCGGACCTAAATTCACGCGAGTTTGAAACAGACACATCAAGAACCAGATCGGAAGAGCGTCGTGTAGGGAAAGAG
>OCTA010004236.1_pt1 | contig 12585 bp, 9 predicted proteins | sample 1538991 | NCBI WGS metagenome assembly OCTA01 (sample SAMEA3539302, study PRJEB22396) | soil metagenome | biome: tundra; feature: field; material: soil | place: USA | collected 2010-05 | depth 0.15 m
ACCGTAAGGCCAAAAGCCAGGGCCACACCGGCGAATCCGATACCCGTTTGCGGGACTGCGGCGTTGTGGAGCACGCTTTCTTTCGCCCGGATAGACGTGCCACGTTGGCTGCCCGCCATGTAGGATCTGAGCGATCACGTCCGGGGGTTTGATCCCGCGTGGAGTGTTCTCCTCTCACGGCGACCCCCGCGTGGCAAGGAGGCGCCACGTCCGGGGCGACCGTGGCTTTATTGATAGCCAACTGTCGCTCTCAGGGCACGGGTACTCGCCGGCAGCTCACCGGAGCGCAACACGAGGGCGAAATCGGCCGCCGCTCGCTCCTGTTCGAAACCGCGAATCTCGAAGCGCTCAAAGATCCCCGGTTCCAGTTTCTGGACACCCAGCACGGTGCCGTCGAACACGATCGCGAGCCTGTCCCCATAGGAAGCTTGCGCGAAATGCGCCAGGTTGTTTGCGCCTTTGTCATTAAACCAGCAAGTAACAAGCCATGTGCCGTTTCCGGCAGTGGCAGGTCTGGCATCTCGCAGATCGCGCGTGGTGACGACCGCCTCACGTTCTAGCAGATACCACCCATGCCCGGACCCACTGACCTGTTGCGCTAACCTCGTGCCCAGGGGCAAAATGCCATCATGGGTGCGCAGGAGTTCTTCCCGACTTGGAAACGGACCTTCCTTGACTTTCAAGAGCCGGAACACCCCGACGGTGAATAGCATCTCCTTGACTCGAGCCGGGTCACTGACAGGCGGAAAGAGACATGCCAAATTGCAGCAACTTCTCTCAGAGTCGTCCCGGCGGATCTCCGCTTCCTTTAAGCCGAGCGCCACGACGCGCCGCCGCAACGTTTCCACCACACCGTCCACGGCAGACTGCCTCAGACGGTGGAACACTTCGGGTCGCAGGCTCAGCCGGTACAAGCCTTCACCAGCCCTGGCGACCATCCAGTCGCCGAGGGCAGCCCCTACCCTCTGCTCAAAATCGTGCCTCCCGCTCGTCGCTATACCGCTAACTTTGATCTGAATGTTTGCGGCCTCCGCAACAGTCTGCGGATCGTTGCGATCCACCGACGTCCAGTCCATGTGCCAGTCTCTCATCTGCGTTTTCAGGTCGTCGATCATCCGATCAGCAGCAGTCTTGATGGCATCCTGGACTTGAACTTCGAGCACCAGTGTCCAGTGCCGACCGCCCGTGATTTGACGCCCGGATACCTTGGGGATCAACGCGGTGATGTCAGCGAGCGTCATAGGACCGGCGCCCTTCGTGCGCAGCGATGCCAAAAGCGCCAGATCGGGCACAAACGCTAACCCACGCGCGCCGATTTCATCATGCACTGTTAGATCGGGCACACCCAGCGACACCAAGTCCTCAATCTGTTGGAACGTCAAAGGACGGCTTGCCGCCTGTTGTCCCGCTCCGGTCAGGGGCAAAAGGATCGCCAGAAGTACTAGAAAAACCCAAAGGCGTGCCACGTCGGCTGCCGTCCGCATAAGCTCTACCTCCGTCTCAAAACTGATTGCGTTTGTTTCCCGAGTTTCCTCTAAAAATCCGTGCGCGGCCGACGAATTCGCATCCCCATCAGTGGCACCTCGGGGTCGATTGAGCCTCCCGTGTTGTATTCTGTCCGACGCTGCTTCGGCTCTGCTTTCCGCTTCATGCTGTCGTTAGGAGGATGGCTTGACCACAATCACAGGATCGGCGGTTGGAGACTTGATTTGCCACTTGTATGCGCCGAATAAGCCGAAAAATGTTGGTTCGCTTTCCGCGTTGTGCCTGACAACCTGGACGCCGTTCGCCACCGAAACGCTCAAGGTTCCCTCTATCTTCGCGCCGATCGAATTAAGCTGCTGAATGTCTTCCTGGCTCGGGCGGACGGCCGTGACGGTGACGGTCCGGTCCGCTTGAGGAAGAACTGCAAAGAACTTCATTTCCTGGGAAAGGAAATAGAATGGCTCTCTGCGGTTGCCAGCTTTTTCGAAGAGGACTTTGTACCGCCCCTTGCCCTGGTAATCGACCTTTTTGAAGCCTGGTTCCTGCCGGAGTTTTTCCCCCTCCTTTCGGAATTCAGCCTCGTCGCTTGCGCTGAGGCCGCCTTGTTGCGCAGCGGCAAGCGCCATCCCGAATGTCAACGTACCGTCGTAGGTGAACGTGTAGCTACCGTCTTTGTTGATGGCTATCTTAGTGTCGAAATTCTCCGGTATCCAACAGGACGTAAGCACCAAGAGAAGGACTGACACGATCCCGAGGCGTGCCGTATTAGTACGTTTGCGCATGTTTCTCCTATCGTAATTGCGATGCCTGAGCGAACTTCAGTCGCCCGGATAAACGATCCCCAACCATCGCCACTTTCGAAACATCGATCATTTCACAGCTTCCTGGAAGACCGGTTGAGCGCCCCTATTCAGTTCGAGTTGCACGCGTTCGGCATCCACAATTCGATGGAGTGATTCGTGAACCATTTGGGCGCTTCCGCAGGCTGCAACTTTCGCTGCCGTAACATCGAAATCGTATCGTTTGCGGCCCTGATGGAGTTGCGCTGGAACTCGCCACGACACTTGACAACCGGACTCGGATCAAGTGGGATGGCCTCTTGCCAGAGAGCAATTGCTTTCTCGAAATCGCCATTCTGCGCCGCGACATTTCCGCGAGAGTTGGAATCTTTGTATGCCCCTACCTGAGCCTGTTGGGGTGTGGCAGGTACGCTGGTCGATGGAGTCACGGTCGGCGACGCTGGAGGATTGAGTCGTTCAGCATGCGCGGGAGTGGCGGATCGTCCCGGAAACGGGTCTATCACGAACGCGCCGGCGGTGGTGACATATGCTTCCTTGCCGCCAACGGTCACCAGCGCCAGGCCGTTTTGAAACATGCTGGCACTATCGAACTTCGGGCTGACCACCATCTTGCCTGTTCGGTCGATGAACCCCCATCCGTCTTCGGTCTTCACCGCCGCCATCCCATCGCTGAAGTGGGCGGCGGCTAGGAACTTCGCGTCGGTCACCACACGGCCTTTCGTGTCGATAAAACCCATCTTGCCGCCGCTTGTGACAACGGCCAGTCCTTCGTAAAACTCATCGCCGAAATCGTATTGCGGGTTGACGGCGAACTTGCCTTTCGAATCGATGTAACCCATTCGCCCCCCGACAACCACCGGAGCAAGCCCGTCGGCGAAGTTACCCGCTCGTTCGAACTGAGGATCGATGATCCACTTACCAGTTGCGTCAATGAACCCCCATTTTCCGCCAGAAGCAGCGGGTGCAAGTCCTGCCGTGAATCCGAACGGCAGGAGACTCTCGACCTTGCCGACAAGCTCCAACTTCCCGGAGTGGTTCACAAAAGCCATCACGCCGTTCGCCGTTCGGACGGGCGCCAGATCTCCGGAGAACTGTCCCGCCCAGGAGAAATCTGGGCTGCTGATATACTTCCCGTCTTTATCAATGAAGCCGAATCGGTTCCCCAGCCTGACGCCCGCCCTTCCGTAGCGGAACGGACCCGCGTCGTCGAACTGGGGAGTGATCGCCACCACGCCTTTCGTATTGATGTAGCCGGACTTGGTGCCGACCCTCACATTTGCCAATCCTTCAGAAAACTCGCCGGCTAAGTCGAACTGCGGCGTGATGACCGTTTTTCCAGAGCGCTCCATGAAGCCAAATTTGCCATCGACATTGATCGGGTACAGTCCGCTGTTGTCTGGCTTGTATCGTTCCGCAGGGCGGTTCATCCACCAATAACCTGCCGCCAGGACGACCACGACCGCGACCCCAATCACCATCTGCATGCGGGAAAGCGGGCGCGCAGGCACCCTCCCGACAGCAGCGGGAACCGGCGCTGCTGCCGGTGACGCAGCCACATTGGTGACGGCGCTAACCGGCGCGTTCCCAAGAGCCGACCTGCAATTACCGCAAAACCTCGCGTCCGCGGCGTTCTCAAATCCGCATTTGCACTGCATATGTTCTTGCCTTTCCGTGGCGAATCACTAAGGAGCCCTCACGAGTGTCATTCGTATCTCGCGATGCCTAAAACGGACTTCAGTCGCCCGGATAAACGATGCCCAGCCATCGCCACTGGTTGTCTCCATCCTGGCGGAATGGAATCATGATTTGATAAACACACGTCGGACAGGGGTGCTCATCCACAACCGAATTCACGACCTTGCCTCCGGGTACAGTCCTCGATCTCTCAACGCCCAGAGCCAGAGTCTTGTCCAGTTGATCCCAATTGACGCGCGCCAGCGCCTCACTTGGCGTCCGGAAGCTCTGGTTCTGTAAGTCAAAGTTCCGCGCCATCATGCCGATCAAAACGCCAGAGTCACGCCGCTGCACAGCCTCCTTGAAACTGACAAGGAAGGCGTTCCAATCCGAATTAGTCGGCGGCAGCGGCTGCGGCAGTTCGTTGGCGGTTGCGTCCCGAACTAGCCGCAGCCGCATCGGGTACTCTTTCACGGAAGATTCCGGAGGAGCTGCCTGGACTCCCTTGATCAGCACGGCCGACACAAACTGCCCTTTCCAGGAGTCCCCGTCTTCATCCGCCATGCTGAACGAGCCGTCCTGCGCCGCTTGACCCTTCAAGTCGGTCACGTAGGCTGGCCGGGCACCGTAGGGGAAGCCATACCCCCGAATCTGAGTGCCTTCGCGTATCAGAATGAAGCGCTCGTGCTGTTTCACTTTCTCAGAAATGGTGGCGTCGCCTTCCCAGATCTCCTGTACCGCATGCGCGGGAGTAGCGGATCGTCCCGGAAACGGGTCCACCACGAACGCGCCGGCTGTGGTCACATATGCTTCCTTGCCGCCGACCATCACCAGCGCCAGGCCGTTCTGAAACATGCTGGCACTGTCGAACTGCGGGCTGACCACCATCTTGCCCGCTCGGTCAATGAACCCCCACCCGTCTTCGGTCCTCACCGATGCCAAACCATCGCTGAAGTGGCTGGCGGCCAGAAACTTCGCCTCGCTCACCACACGGCCTTTCGTGTCGATAAAGCCCATCTTGCCGCCGCTTGTGACAACGGCCAGTCCTTCGTAAAACTCATCGCCGAAATCGTATTGCGGGTTGACGGCGAACTTGCCTTTCGAATCGATGTAACCCATTCGCCCCCCGACAACCACCGGAGCAAGCCCGTCGGCGAAGTTACCCGCTCGTTCGAACTGAGGATCGATGATCCACTTACCAGTTGCGTCAATGAACCCCCATTTTCCGCCAGAAGCAGCGGGTGCAAGTCCTGCCGTGAATCCGAACGGCAGGAGACTCTCGACCTTGCCGACAAGCTCCAACTTCCCGGAGTGGTTCACAAAAGCCATCACGCCGTTCGCCGTTCGGACGGGCGCCAGATCTCCGGAGAACTGTCCCGCCCAGGAGAAATCTGGGCTGCTGATATACTTCCCGTCTTTATCAATGAAGCCGAATCGGTTCCCCAGCCTGACGCCCGCCCTTCCGTAGCGGAACGGACCCGCGTCGTCGAACTGGGGAGTGATCGCCACCACGCCTTTCGTATTGATGTAGCCGGACTTGGTGCCGACCCTCACATTTGCCAATCCTTCAGAAAACTCGCCGGCTAAGTCGAACTGCGGCGTGATGACCGTTTTTCCAGAGCGCTCCATGAAGCCAAATTTGCCATCGACATTGATCGGGTACAGTCCGCTGTTGTCTGGCTTGTATCGTTCCGCAGGGCGGTTCATCCACCAATAACCTGCGGCCAGGACAACCACAACCGCGACCCCAATCGCCATTTGCATGCGGGAAGGCGGGCGCGCGGGCACCCTCCCGACCGCAGCCGCAACCGGCGCCGCGGCCGGTGACGCAGCCGCATTGGGAATGGCGGTAACGGGCGCGTTCCCAAGAGCCGACCTGCAATTGCCGCAAAACCTAGCGTCCGCGGCGTTCTCGAATCCGCATTTGCACTGCATAGATGGTCGCCTTTCCGTGCTCGACTACCAGAGCGCCGCCACAATGATCTTCGTAATCCACGCGCTGAAAAGCAGAATGATCGGAACCGCCGGAGCCGCTCCGGCTTCGGAGATGCATCCGATGCGCGAACATCCGGCATATAGGATGAGGATCGAATACGTCAGAGCGAACAGAAAAAGGATCGCAATGACTTCGAAGTTCGCTGCGCCGAGCAGCGCAGCCAGTAGCACCAGGAGCCCCGTTGGAAGCAGCACGGCGCCCGCGGTATAAACGTCGCCGGCTAATCGCCCTTTACCGTGGAAGATCGCGCGGGCCAGGGCGCATGCGCCGATCAGGCTCGCGAATGGGACCAGCCCGAGAACGAGCACCTTGAACAACTGGGCGGCGGTCAGTTCGCCCATCACTTGGCCGACCGGGACGATGCCGCCAAGCAGAGCCTCCGTCTTCGATTTGAAGATCAGAGCGCCCAGCAGGATCGCAACCTCATACACGATCGCGAAGACAACACCGACCTGTATGGCACGCCGGTCATCGAACAAAGCGAACGATTCCGGCAGTCCGCCGACGGGACTCTTGGCGAACAACTTGACGCCTTGCCAGGCATCAAGCGACCGAGCCTTAACTTCGCTCTTGAGTTGCTGGGAGAGTGGCGTTGCCGCGCCCGTTTCTCCACCGTCCACATCAGCGCCGCAGGCGTCGCAAAATCGCAGGTTCGCCGCTATTGCCCTGCCGCAGGACTTACAGAACATGTTGGCCTCCTTTACGGGGAAATCGCTTGGGCCGTCGCGCGTCCCCGTACCAGAATGGGCAGACTAGATACAGGGATTTGCGGTCATATATTAGCACACAACAGGTCCGTTGCACTTTAATTGTGGCGGGGAAGCGAAAAATCGAGGGGGCGATCAAACCCCAGGACAGTTCGCGCGCGGCGGACCTCGAACTTACGACCTCTTCCCTGCCAAGGTTCCCAGGTCGCAGTACTGGGCGATTATCTGAGACTGTGGGCAAGGCTGGGGATCGTCAAGTGGCATTCTATAGGTGCCTTGCCAGATCTCTCCAATGTGGATTTTCTGGAAAGGGGCCTGAGGTGTCTACCCGGGCTTACGTCGTGTTTGTATGCCTGGCGGCGGCGACCAGCTTCTTGCTGGCCTTTTTGCGGGGCGACCAGGAAATCGAGCGCGGCAGCCCCGGTGGCCGGCGAGCGGGAAGGGGTGGGCATGGGCGCCTGGCTGGCCATCGACTGCCTACGTCGTTTCGGTAAAAACATACCGATATTATGATGGCCGGGGAGGAGGTTTGCCGTTCGATCACCACGGCGCATACCGGGACCGGTCCGTTTGGCGTTCCCGTTCTGGTTTTGTGCCTATACAAGGCGCCGTGGGGAGGGGGCCGCAGAGGATGTTTCCGGACCTGTGCGGACAGTCCGAGCGGCCCTCCAGTGCTGAGAAGCGTGAAGCCAACCACGGCCCCAATCCGAACGGTACGCCCTACGCGCGTGCGGCTCTACTCTGTGGCGTTTCCTCGGCGGCGAGCCAGGGATAGGCCAGGCCGGCTATGGCTCCCCCGACGATCGGCACTACCCAGAATAGCCAGAGCTGCTGCAGCGCCCATCCGCCCACAATGACGGCCGGACCAGTGCTGCGCGCCGGATTCACCGACAGGTTGGTGACCGGGATGCCGATCAGGTGGATCAGCGTCAGCCCCAAGCCGATGGCGATCGGCGCAAAGCCCGCGGGCACGCCACGCTTGTCCGTGGCGCCCAGGATGATCATCAGGAACATAAAAGTCAGGATCCCCTCGGCCAGGATCGCCGATTCCATGGAGTAACCGCCTGGGGAGTGGGCGCCGAAACCATTGGCTGCGAAACCGCCCGGGCTGAAGCCAGGCTTGCCGCTGGCAATGGCGAAGAGCACCCCGCCGGCTACCATGGCCCCCAGCACCTGCACGGCGATGTAAGCCAGCACATTGCTCCAGGGGAAACGCTTGGCCACCGCCAGGCCGACGGTGACCGCGGGATTCAAATGGCATCCGGAAATGTGGCCGATGGCGAACGCCATGGTCATGACCGTAAGGCCAAAAGCCAGGGCCACACCGGCGAATCCGATACCCGTTTGCGGGAACGTGGCCGCTAGAACTGCGGCGCCACAGCCGCCAAAAACCAGCCAGAACGTGCCGAGGAACTCGGCGCTCATACGCCTCATTAAAGGCACCTGCTCGAACGACATCTGCTTGCCTCCGCGGAGACCCATCATCGCATACAACGCGACAATTGCGTCAAGGTCTTTTGGCCGCTGGCAGGCGGAACCGCCTGCCCCACCATGCGCGCAGAGGTGCTAGAGTGTTTTGAAGGAAACAAACCGCGCGCGGCCGGACGGTCTCAAGGCTGAGACTGCGGAGATCGAAAGTGCTCGAGAAATTACACCAATTCATCGTACGCGCCGCGCTGGTGGCAGCTTGCGGGAACACCCTGCTTTACCCACAGGCGCCCGGCGGCGCAGCCAAGCCGCAGTCCGACGTCTTGATATTCACCGATGGCGAGAAGCTCATCGGCCAGCTTAAGAGCGCCAAGGGCGATTCCGTCGTTTTCAAGAGCGACATGGCAGGGGAAGTTACCGTGGCCTGGAGCAAGATTCAGGAGCTGCGCACGTCGCGTCCGTTTGCCGTCATTGGCAAGAATGCGAAGCTCCGCAGACACATGGATGTCAGCCAGGTGCCGCAGGGCAACGTCGCCATGACGGATCAGAAGATCGCCGTCCAAGCCGCGGCCGGCGCGCCGCGCACGGTTCCCGTGGCAGATGCGGGCTTTGTGGTCGGGCAGCCCGAGTTTGAGAAGGCCATGAACCGCGAAGCCGGCTTTTTCCAAGACTGGGGCGGTGCGGTCACCGCGGGAGTCAGCGTGGTGCAGGCCACCCAGGAGGCCCGCACATTCACCGGGGGGATTGCCCTGGCGCGGAACGAGCCTACCGAGAGCTGGCTGAATCCCAGCAACCGCACGCTGTTCGATTTCAGCGCCGCCTACGGGAAGGTCAGTCAGCCTCGCTTGCCCGACATTAAAACTGCCATCTATCACGGCGACGCGGAAGAGGACAGATACTTCTCGCCGCGCCTGTTCGGATTTGGCCAGGCGGCCTTCGACCACAACTACTCGCAGGGCCTCGACCTGCAACAGATGTACGGTGGCGGATTAGGATGGACTGCATACAAGACCGGGGCGGCGGAACTGGATGTCAAGGCCGCGATATCTTATATCCACCAAGGCTTCAGCGGATCCGGCTCCAACCAGAGCCTGATAGGATCCACCTTCGCCGAAATCTACACGCGCAAGCTGCAACACGGTATCCTGCTCAACGAGCAGATCTCTTTGACGCCGGCGTGGAACAACACCAGCGCGTATTTCGGGACCGGCAGCGTCAGCCTGACTCTTCCGGTACACAAGCGCTTGAGCGTGGCGCTGGCGTCGATGGACACATTCCTGAACGATCCGCCGCCCGGTTTCCGGAAGAATTCATTCCAGTTCACCGCCGGACTGACATACGCGCTCAAATAGATGGGCTGATACGTGGGCGGACCTCCGGGTTTGTCAGGATGGGCCTGCGGCCCACGAATAGCGATGAAAACCCGTGTGGCGCACGGCTCCGGGGCGCGGCGAACTGAAGTTCGCCGCTGCACGCTAAAGCGTGCGCCACGGGGCGCGTGTTCCTCCGCCATGAATCCGGCACTTACGCGCGCGGCTCGGTACCACACCCTTGACACACCGCGGAGGCGGTGCCATACTGTACCCAGAACACCACTGCACTGTGGTGTATGGGATGCAAGCATGGCAACTCCGATCACGCCCACCGCGGCAATCTGCATTTCTCAGGACCATCTTTCACTGGACGAGATTATTGCCGTAGCGCGGCATGGGCAGAGCGTCGCGCTGAGCGCGGACGAAGAATTCCGGCGCCGGATCGGCCGCGGCCGCGAAGCGCTCGAACGCAAGCTGGCTGCGGGCGAAGTGGTCTACGGAGTGAACACCGGCTTCGGCGGGAATGCGCGCTACGTAATCCCGTCGGACGAACTGGCGCACCATCAGCAGAATCTGCTCGAGTTTCTGTCGTGCGGCGTGGGCGAGCCATTGTCGGAAGAAACGGTGCGCGCCGCTATCCTGCTGCGCGCGAACGCGCTGGCGCGTGGATTTTCGGCCGTGCGCCTGGTGGCGATCGAGCGCCTGCTGGACTTGTTGAATCACCACATCACGCCGGTCGTGCCGCGTTTCGGTTCGGTAGGCGCGAGCGGCGACCTGTGCCCTTCGGCTTACATCACGCGCGTGATGGCCGGACGCGGCGAGGCGTTTTACAAAGGATGCCGCGTGCCGGCCGCGGAGGCTTTGCACAACGAGGGCATCGCGCGGCTGGACTTGGAAGCCAAGGAAGGCCTGGCGCTGCTCAACGGCACCACGGTGATGACGGGCGTCGGCTCGATTGTGGTGGACGAGGCGGCCTATCTGTTCCGGCTGTCGCTGGGCGCGCTGGCGATGGCTGCGGAGGCGCTGGGATCGTCGCCCGACTATTATCATCCGGCGATCCACATGGCCAAGCATCATCCGGGCCAGCTTGCGGTAGCGGAGATGCTCAACTCCTTGCTGTTCGATTCGAAGCTGACTGTGCCGTTGGACGAGATCCGGGGCCGTGCGCAGGAGGCCAACCGGCGGGCCAACGGGAGCAATGGCAGCCATGGTGTAGCAGCGGCACGCGAATCCATACAAAGCCCGTACTCGCTGCGTTGCGCGCCGCAGGGGCTGGGTCCGATGCAGGAGACGCTGGAGCAGTGCCGTACGGTGATCGAGCGCGAAGCCAATTCGGTGAACGACAATCCGCTCATCGACCCGGCAACCGATCAGGTTTACCATACAGGCAATTTTTACGGAGCGCACATCGCACGCGCCATGGACGGGCTGAAGCTGGACCTGGCGAATCTCGCCAACTGGCTGCACTCCCTAATGGCGCTGCTGATGGACGACCGTTTTTCAAATGGCCTGCCGCCTTCGCTAAGCCCGCACGTAGGCGTGTATCAGGGCTTCAAGGGGATGCAGATCGTGCACACCAGCCTGGTCACGGCCATTCGCCATTGGTGCGCGCCCAGCCTGATTCACACGCTGCCCACCGAGCAGTTCAATCAGGACATTGTCAGCCTGGGCACGCACTCGGCGCTGACGGCCATGGATGTGGTGCGGCTGCTGCGTAGCGCGGTGGCCATCACGCTGCTATCGACGGCGCAGGCCATCGATCTGCGCGCCGGCGGCGGCCGGTTGGGGGCAGGCACGCGGCCGATCTACCGGACCATCCGCGCGGTGAGTGCGTTTGTGGAGGCCGACCGGGCGCTCGATCGCGACATCGCCGCAGTCTCGGGTTTGATCGACCGGCGGGAGATTCCGGTGCTTCAGGGTTGATTCCGGTTCGGCGCGGGCGCGCGCCCTCATAAGTAGGCGAGAATTCGTAGCGCGCCGCCACTACATCAGTAGCCTTTTTGCGAAACGTGGATGAGCGGGTTCTGGTGGAGGAGCACTTGAGCTCCGAAAACGGGAAAGCCCGGGAAATGAGCCCGGGCCTCCACGCGGAACAGAAAGGGGGATCGCTATGATCCTACTGTTGGTAATCCGGCTGAAATTAATCGGCCGGTTAACGGCGTTGATCGTTTGGACCCGTAAGGGCCAGCGGTAAGCGCCGCTGCGGGGCCGGTGTTCGCCGCACCGGCTCCGCTGCCAACATCATACCAGATTTCCGCTGCTCACGATTCCCAACAAATGCAAGTGGGTACTTAACCGTTTTGGGGAATTTCTTGACTGAAAGCAACCGCTCTCTGACGGTCTCAGAGTAGTAAGCCGTGAGAAACCAACGCGACTGTTACCGAGCCGCGACCATCAGAAGCCGTGAGAAAATCGCCCTTGATCGGGCTCGGCAGGCGGAACCGCCTGCCCCACCACGGCAAACACAGGATTTCTTTTGGTGGCGCAGGCGGTTCCGCCTGCGACCCTCGATTGTTTCACAGCTTCTCACGCGGAGCAGAAAGGGGAATCGCTTATGATCCTACTGGTGGTAATCCGGCTGAAATTAATCGGTGTACGCATCACCGGCTCTGCCAACATCATACCAAATTTTCCGGAGCCACCTCGTACTTCCGCAGGATCTCGTCCCAATAGCCCTGGGCCTTCAGGATCATCTCCACCACCTCGCGCACCGCTCCGCTGCCGCCGGGCGCCGCCGTCACGTAATGCGCCTGCGCCTTCACCTCCGGGCGCGCATTGGCGGTGGCGATGGCCAGCCCCACGCGGTGCATCACCACCACGTCCGTCAAATCGTCGCCGATGTACGCCACCTGCTCCTGGGCCAGGCCCGCGTCGGCCATGATCTCTTCCAGGATCGGGATCTTCTCGATGTGTCCCTGGTATACGTAGCGGAACTTGCATTGCTTCGCGCGCTCCGCGGTGGCCGGTGAGACGCGCCCGCTGATCAGCCCTGTGGCGATGCCTTTCCAGCTCATCCACTGCAGGCCGATGCCGTCCTGCGAATCGAAGCCCTTGGTCTCCACCATGTGGCCCGACGCATCCGGTACGTTAATCAACCTGCCGTCGGTCAGCACGCCATCCACATCCATCAATAGCAGACGGATCTTGGCAGCCAGTTGGATCGCTTCAGTTGTCACTTGATT
>OCTA010004237.1_pt1 | contig 12584 bp, 10 predicted proteins | sample 1538991 | NCBI WGS metagenome assembly OCTA01 (sample SAMEA3539302, study PRJEB22396) | soil metagenome | biome: tundra; feature: field; material: soil | place: USA | collected 2010-05 | depth 0.15 m
GAGATTGGTCAGTGACTGGAGTTCAGACGTGTGCTCTTCCGATCTGCGCCAGCCAGCCGCTTTCGCCGCCACCGACGTCGTACCAATCGCGCACACCGATGCTGCCCTCATCGCTGCGAGTTGCGATGCGGACGGTGCTGTTGTCCTGCTGCGCGCCGTAGGCGTGATACGGAAAATCGTTATCCAGCGCGACTCGATAGAACTGCGCGGTTGGCTGCTGATCCTGCGAGGTCCAGGTGCGACCGCTGTTGGTGCTCACGTTGGCGCCGCCGTCGTTCGATTCGATCATGCGGTTGGAATCGTTTGGCGCCACCCAGAGATAATGAACGTCGCCATGGGGCGCGCGAATGGCGTTGAACGTTTTGCCGGCATCGTCGGAGCGATAGAAGCTGGTGTTCACCGCGAAGACCGTGTCCGGTTTTAGCGGATCGGCGAAAATGCGCGAGTAATACCAGGCGCGCTGCCGCAGCTTGCGCTCCTGGTTCACTCTGGTCCAAGTTTTGCCCGCGTCGTCAGAGCGGAGCACGCCGCCGTCCTCGGCTTCCACCAGCGCCCAAACGCGGTCGGAAATCACTGCCGAGACGGTGACGCCGATGCGGCCGAGGACGCCTTTGGGCATACCGGGATTGCGGCTCAGATCGGTCCAGGTGTCGCCGCCGTCGGTGGATTTGAATAGGCCGCTATCGGGGCCGCCGCTTTCCAAATCCCACGGGACGCGATGCATATCCCAAAAGGCGGCGTAAATCACATTGGGATTGTTGGGGTCGAGAATCAGATCCACCGCGCCGGCTTTCACACCACGCGTATAAATTTGTTTCCACGTTTTGCCACCGTCGGTGGTGCGGAAGATACCGCGCTGTTCGTTCGGTCCCCAGAGATGGCCGAGAGCAGCGACGTAGACGATGTCGGGATTCCTGGGATGCACGCGGACCGCGCCAATGTGAAGCGTATCCTCCAAGCCGACGTTCTTCCAGGTTTTGCCCGCGTCACTGGATTTATAAACGCCGTCGCCATGCGAGGCATTGCCGCGGATGTCGGGCTCACCCATGCCGACATAGATAACGTTCGGATCAGATTCCGAGACTCCGATGGCGCCCACCGATCCGGTTTTGAACTGTCCGTCGGAGATTGGCAGCCAGCTCGCGCCGCCATCCATAGTTTTCCAGACACCGCCGCCGGTTGCGCCGAAATAATACACATTCGGCTGGGAAGTGACGCCGGACACCGCGTCCACGCGCCCGCCGCGGAATGGACCGATGCTGCGATACTTCAGTTCCTTCAGAGAATTGAGGTCCGGTTGGGCGATTAGGAGTGAGGCGGAGATGGCGAAGGCAGCTAGGATTTTCATAGACAGTTTCGAATAGTATCATAGGCGGCATAGCCGCCTGCGCAGTGTCGTGACGCTTCCTTCCGGGCGCGGCTCAGTTGAAGAGCCACTCGAAATCAGAGGTCCCGGAGCAACTCCACTCCCTGTCCCTTTGCGCCGGCCAGTGCGAGAACGCCGCGGTCGAGTGTTGCAAGAATCCCACGGCGGCTACGCGCTAGCGCCAGCAAGTACGCGTCGGTAATCTGCCGGTGGCCAACGATCGGCTCCAGCTTGGCGACCGCATCCGAGAGAGCCAGGTCCGCAGGCCAGAATTTGTGCTCCGGCAAGGCGGTGACGCGCTCCAACAATGTTAGGGCTTCCCGCGGCGACACTGCGTCCGGCGTGAACTTGGGATTGCTCGAGATCCGTACGGACCCAATCTGCGTGAGTGGGCAAGTGCGAAAGCCTGCATGGCGCTTTCTGGCGAACCACTTCTGCGCGATGTAATAGTGGACGTGCGACGGCCAGGCCAAAGCGATGAGCAGATTGATATCCAAAAGATAAGGCTTCAAAGTTCGTCTTCTGCCTGGAGAGTCTGTTCCAGCGTAATCGGTTTGGCGTTTTTGCCAACTTCAAAGCTCGGAAAGGCCGTCCGCGTATTTATCCGGGCAGCCGGTTTGAATCCCGCGCGAGCCAATTCGGCCAGAGCATCTCCCAAGGATATTCCCTTGAGATCGGCCAGCGACCGGGCGACTCGCAGTATGTCATCGGGCAGATTTACGGTGGTACGCATCATGATGATTATAGCATCACGATGCTAAACGCATCCAAAGTTCAGTCTGGGCGATCAGGAATGAGGAGGAGACGATGAAAGCAGCCAGGATTTTCATGGTCACAGGCTGACGGCATCACTTCGGAGCTCTAAACGCTTCCTTGCGGTCGCGGCTCGGTTTTCTCGTGCGTTGGTATAATTTCCGTTTGTATGAAGAAATTTGGAATCATTTCTCTTTTTTGCGGGGCGTTCGGTTTTAGCCAGCAGATTTCATTTCAACCTCCCATCGCCCTGCCCACCCTGAATGGCCCCGTGGCCATGATTAGCGCTGATTTCAACGGCGATGGCACGGCGGATTTGGCCATTTCTGACGCCGGCTCGCATGTGATCTCCATTTCTCTCGGCAAGGGGGACGGCACTTTTCAGACGGCTGCCACCTATTCAGTGCCAAGCGGCTGCGCAGCAGCTTCCCTCGCGGCCGCCGACTTCAACAACGATCACAAACTGGATTTGCTGGCCATCTGCCAGTTCACCACCGAGCTTCTGGTGTATCCCGGCCATGGCGATGGAACCTTCGGCACGCCGGTTTCTACTCAGCTTCCGCTCGCGGCGTTCGCGGGAACATTATTTCTGGAAGCCGGTTCGGCAGGCGTGGGAGGAACGGTGGCGGACTTCAATGGAGATGGCAAGCTGGACCTGGTACTACTGCTCGCCAGCGATTTATCTGCCAACTTCTCCGCGCTGATCAACATATATTTCCTTCCGGGAAACGGGGACGGCTCCTTCGGTCAGGCCGTGCAGGTTCAGCGGGGAATATCCGTGGCGGCTGTGGCGTCAGCCGATTTCAACGGCGACGGTAAACCCGATCTAGCATATCTGACCTTGACCGATAGCGTAAATTCCGACGGCGCCGATGTGATCACCCAGTCACTGAACATCGACTTGGGAAACGGCGACGGAACATTCCGCAACGGGCCCAGCTATCTTTGGACCGGGGCAACGTTCGCACTCACTGCCGTGGATGTAAACGGGGACGGCTTGGTTGACTTGGTTTCCGCCGGCACCAGTCTCGCCAGCATCAGCGGCAGCGTGCCGCCTTCCATAGCTACGGTGATGCTAGGGGACGGGAAGGGAAACTTTAGGCAATCCTTCAAGTCCACGGATTCCGTTAACGATTTGGGGGTCAGCTTCTGCCTCGGGAATTTCAGCGGAAGCGGTCACCTGGATCTGGTCGAGATATTTGCGGAGCTTACCCTTTCTTCGGCATCGATATCACTCGGCGTGGGAACGCGTGCCGGAAATGGAGACGGAACGTTTCAGAGTATTCAGACCTTTCAAGGCCCGGCGGATGTGTTCGCGATGGCTACCGTCTGCACCGATCTGAACGGCGATGGCCTGACGGATTTGGCGTACACGGGAATGGTCTCTGAGGAAGTGGTCGGTGTGCTTGCCAATAGCGGCGGGTTTGCGGGGTTGGCAGGCGCATTGGCAGAATTACCTGCTGGAGAACTGTACCTCCAACTCAATAGCACGCCGCAGAAGCTCACGTTCAGCAATGTGAACGCGGCAAGTTTCGCAAAGGGTCCGTTGGCGACGAATTCTATTGCCACCGCGTTTTGGAATAGTCCGGAAAAACCCTCAGGAATCGGCGTAAACGTCACGGATGCGGCAGGCGCCACGCGGCCGGCCCAGATCTTCTATGTGTCGTCGAAACAAATTAACTACGGGATTCCGAATGGAACGGTGACCGGCCCCGCCACCATCACGATTACAGGAACACAAGACACGATCACCGCGCAACAGGTTATTGCTGCAGTGGCTCCGGGCGTTTTCAATGCGGGCGGATTGGCTGTGGGGAGCACACTTACTGTACACAATGGCACGCAGACGCCCGGGAATCTTGTTGAGCCGGACGCTTCGGGCACGTTGCAGCCGGTTCCTATCGATGTCGGCACAGGATCCGATCAAGTGTTTCTGATTCTCTACGGCACAGGAATCCGGAATCACGCTCAACCTGTGACGGCCACCATCGGGACCACGGCCGCGCCGGTTGCGTTCGCCGCCGCGCAAGGGACTTTTATGGATGAGGACCAGATCAACGTTCTGGTACCGCAAAGTCTGCGGGGCGCCGGTCGAGTGAATGTGGTGCTGACTGTGGATGGACAAACTACGAATCCGGTGACGATTCAGATTAAGTAGTCGCTGGTGGCTGGTGGCTGGTTGCTGGTGCGTAGGGCTTTAAAGTTCGTCTTCGGCGCGAAGAGTCTGTTCCAGTGTGAAAGGAAGTGGATCGGTTCGGGACGTGGGGCAGGATGGAATCCCAATGTCACTTAGTTTTCCCAAAGCTGGGGATACGGATGCAGTCGTGGGGCAGACCCCTTGGTCTGCGCGGGTCCCCCTGAACCCGCTCCTCGTGAAATCAGGTTCCTCCAAACCCAGCAAGCCGACGAGGGCGTCGGCTGCGGACCAGGGGGTCCGCCCCACCGCCGCTTCAGATCGTTCGGGCCTGGCAAAACCACTACTGGACTAAAAGCGGAAGCGCAAAACAAATCGCAATGATCGAGCGCCGCCCGCTTGGAAAATTGGGGCTAGTCCGCTGCCGGGGCTGCCGGTGCCGAGCATCAGGTTGAGCATCGAGTTGGATTGGCCGAAGAGCGGGCTGGCGAGGAACGGGATGGGGTCGGCGAAATTGGGGTGATTCAGCGCGTTGTACGCTTCCATGCGGAGCTGGAGCGCGCGATGCTCGGTGACCAGGAAATCACGCTGGACCGCGAGATCGAGTTGATACATGCCGAAACCTGTGAGGGCGTTGCGGCCTAAGTTTCCCTGGGTGCCGAACGGAGTAACCTGAAATGCGGCTGGATTGAGACTGCGGCCGCCGGGCGCTGATGGATCGCTGATCCATACGGGGACGCCACCAAGTAGATTCGGCCGATAGATGTCTTGATAAGTGATGCCTTGGAACTCGTCCGAATCGAGCACGTTGATGGGAAACCCGGAGCGCGCACGAAAAGTCCCATCCAGCTCCCAATCGCGCAAGAGGACGCTGTGGATGGAGTGGGGAAGCGCATAGGTGAAGCCGGCTGAGAACGATTGGCGGACATCAAAATCGGAGGACGCGCGATCTTGAGTGATCGACGAAGGGGAGTTGAACGCGTAGAGACCGGAATCGGTGGAGCTGTTGTCGATGGAATGGGACCAGGCATAGGAGACCAGACCTTGGATACCATGCGATAGATGGCGGCGGTATTGTGCCTGGAGCGCGTGGTAAATGGATAAGCCGTCGTTGGTGGCGATGGCGAGAAAATGGTTCGTTCCCAGTCCGCTGACTTCGCGGCGGATCAGGTCACTGCCGGATGAGCCGACATAGCCAACGGACACAACATCGTGGCTGCTGAAGGCCCGCTCCAGCGATATATTCCACTGTTTCACCGTCGGGAGGCGAAGCTGCGGCGTGAAGCCGAAGTTCAGTGAGTTAGCGACCGGGCCACCCTGATTGCTTGAGAATGCTGCCACGGTCAGGGGGCCACCACTGACCAGGTCCCCCGCCAAGCTGAGGCTGGAATCGTAATAGACGCCGAGCCCAGCGCGGATTACGGTTCGCCCTCCGTCCGTCGGCTGAAACGCAATGCCAATGCGAGGCGCAAAATTGGCGTTGGTTGTTTGCCAAAGGGGCTGCCTGCCAACAGCTGCAACCGGAGTCGCTGTGTCAAAGAAATTAGCGGTGGTGCCGCGGCCGGGTGTTGGTGGAGGACTGATCTCCCAGCGGAGTCCGTATGTTGCTGTCAGACGCCGGGAAATGCGCCAGGCGTCTTCAACGAACAGGGAAGCCTCCCGCAAGATTGCTGAGGCAAACTGTGGGGAAGTCGAACAAAGGAGTTCCGCGGTACCACAGCTTTGCCAGAAATTGCTACTCGTGGCGAGATCTTGCACCGTATCGACGAACAAGAAGATGTTTCCAGTGGCATCCGTACGCACCGGTGCAAGACGGCGGTAGTCCGCACCGAATCGGATGGCGTGGTTTCCAATGTTCCAGTTCGCAGCCGGAGTCACCTGGAACTGTGTTTGGCTGCGCTTTCCTTCAGAGCCTGAAACTACTTGTCCCACGCCGGCGATCGAGAACCGAATGAGGTAATTGCAAACGCCCGAAAGGCCAAACTGGCGCGTTACTGGCTCCAGGTCGCAAGAGGAAGCGGCTGCGGGTCCGGATTGATTCCATACTGACGTGGCCGTTGCAAGCGAGTAGTTCAAACGAAGATCCACAAACAGGTTTGGTTTCACACGCACGTCGAAGCCAACCGTGATCGCTCTGGAACCGAGGTCCAGCGTGTCCACGGGCGAGGTACCGAATTCAGAGGATGATGGTGCCTCGTTGTACCGCGCGAACGCCGTTAGCCAAGATGTAAACGTATGATCCAGCCGGACGGATCCCGTATCAAGTCGTGACGGGCGGCTAGTGCGTCCGGTCCATAGCGCCAAGCCACCACCGAGATCCGGTCCGTTGGGGAGGGGGAAGAGACTCAGCAGAGGATCGGCCCAGGGAAGGGAATTTGTCCTGGCTGCCAACGTCGGCACTGGTTGGACCCAGACGAAGGGTTGCTGCAAGCGCATGCCTTCGTAGGAGATGAAGAAGAAAGTGTGGTTGCGCCAGAGCGGACCACCGAGTCCGCCTGAAAAATTCTGCAGGCGTAGAGGCGCCCGTGGATCGCCATGCCGATTTGCAAACCAATCGTTCGCATCCAGCGCTTCGTTACGAAAACCGTACAGCAGCGATCCGTGGAACTCGTTCGAGCCAGAGCGGCTGGTGAGCGAGACTTGTGCGCCTGGCATCCTTCCGAACTGCGGCGTAGACGTAGAGGTTTGAACTCGCATTTCTTGCAGCGCATCCGGAGTCACCAGGCTGTCCAGGCTTCCGAAGGCCGTCATGCCCGGCAGCGCTCCACCCGTGGCTTCGGCCGGTGACCCTCCGCCGCTCACGCCTGTGTTCGCACTGGCGCCGTCCACGGTGAAATAGTGAGTGTTGGGCCGCTGTCCATCCACGGTGAACTGACCGGCTTCGCCGCGAGTAGCAGGCGTCACCACTGCGCCAGGAACCAATCCGATCAATCCCAGCAGGCCCGATCCATCGAGCGGCAGATGGTCCACCTCATCGCGGCCGACCACCGTCGACACTGACGCCTCCTCGGTGTTGAACAATGGGGCGGAGCCTTCCACGGTGATGGTCTCTTGTACGCTACCGATAACCAGTTTAAAATCCACGCGCGCCGGCTGCGATTCCGTCAATTTCACTCCGAAGCGGATCATGGTGCGAAAGCCCGGCTTGCGGATAGTGATTTTGTAGACGCCGGGTTGGAGGGAAGATACAGCGTAGCCCCCATCGGATTGTGATGTTGCGACGCGCCGCAGCCCGGTGTCCTCGTTGACGACGGTCACCATCGCTCCGGGAACCGACGCTAAGGAAGCATCCAGGATCACCCCGGAAAGATGGCTATAGGGCTGGGCGTGCAAACGTGCCAGAACAACCAGGTAGAACAGAAACAAGGCCAAGACACGGCCAAAATTCACTTATCTCTCCATTTTTGCCAAGAGATGGTCGTACGCTTCTACCTTAGCGCGTAAATCAGTTATCGCGGACAGCAATTGAGCGGGAAGCTGAGTATTGGCGGAATCATCGGCGGGGGCTGCGCCGAACACTACCGCCAGAAGTTTCTCGACGCGCCGCGCCGATTGGAACAGATCCTCGGTGGCGGGCTGTAGGGCAAGCCTCTGGCTTGCCCCGGACAAGCCGGAGGCTTGTCCTACGCCGCTCACGGATTTGAGAGCCGGCTTCAAGGTCTGCTCGAGTTGGGTTACCTGTTCGAGGAGCGCCGCCGTGTGTTCGCGCTGCAGTCGCCGCAGCGTCTGGAGATCCTGAGGGCCAAGCTGCACTTCCACTTGAATCGGGAAACGCTCCATCAGACGATGCAAGGCATAGGCCCTCGCCATCAGCGGCTCGCTGAGGTCCAGGACCTGCGCGGCGAGTTGATCGAAGTGCGCGCGGCCACCCATCTGTTCGGCGATGCGCGCCTGCACTTGCGGGATATCTGTTGCGGCGGGATTCACGGGCGTGGCCGGCTGAGGCTGCGCTTCGGCGGGCGCGGATTCCGTAAAGCGAATCACGACGCCTGGCAGCGAGCTGAGGGCCTGTTGAATCTCCTGTTGGCGTTCGAGCGCAATGCCAACTCCGGAGACCACGATCTGGCTGGAGTCGCGGGATACCTCAACGGGATCACCCAAATCAGCGCCGATTTCGTGCAAGGCGGTCAGGACACGCAACTCATCGCCGATGGCGGGCGCGGCGAGGGTTGGCGCAATGTTATTCGACGAGGCGGCCGGTGACGCCGCGCGAATCTCCGGCGCAGGAGCAGCGGCAGAGGTGATCGGATTCACGGGAGGCTCTGCATCGTCAGGCAGCGCTGTGATCTCCACCCAGTCCCGATTCCGGAACTCGAAGCGTCCTTCCATGGGCTGTAGATCCTGAGATCTAAGCTGCAAGCTTGCCTCCAACAGGTCCCCCGACTCGGCGTCAGTGCGGATGCGGTAAGAATCCCGCTCTTCCAGCACCTGGTCTCGCTTCGCGGAAAGCTGATCGCGCCAGGCGGAATAGGATCTAGCGCTCAGCGGATCATCCCAATTGTAGTTGGCGTTGTGGAACAGGGTCTTGAGTGAATTTAGCGTCTCCCGATCGCTCGAATTCGAAGCCAGGGCCTGATCTGAACCGGCCCGGCGCGTGATACTACTTACTTTCGTTCGAATCCGCAGCAGATGCGGCTTAGCGGCGTGAGAATCCGAGGCAGCGATGGCTTTGTGAAGCAACTCAGACGCCTGCACCGATGGTGTGAGGCGATAGCGGTAGAACAAGCCCCAGATAACCAGCACAGCAGCGGCTACAGGCACCCATTTCTTCGGGTTATGCACGGGCCAGGACAGAACCTGTAAGAGACGATCGGCGAAACTGGGCTGAGGCAGCTCTGCATCGATTTCGGCGAACGAGCGGTAGATGTCCGTCCATGGCGCGGGCGGAGCAGGGAGGTGCCGCTGTAGAACGGTGGTCCGGTAGCGCACGCAAGCGCCGACCGTTTTCTCAATCTCTTCAAGGTTGGTGCGGCACTGCCAGCAGGCTTTCAGATGCGAGTGCACCTGGCTGGTGGCACGGCCCGGCAATTCTCCATCGGAATACCGGAGCAACTGTTCTTCACTTGGGTGGGGCATTAAGGGCCTCCTCATAGTTCACCCTTCTTTAACCGGGCGATGGCGCGTCTCAGAAACTCGCCCACGGCGGAAGCGCTGATTCCGAGCGCTGAGCCGATTTCGGGATATCGAAGGCCCTCCAGACGCAGCAAGAGGCAACGCCGTTGCTGCTCCGACAGTGCTTGAATGGCCTGGTGGAAACGGATGTTTTGCTCGCGTTCGAGCAAGTTCTGTTCGGGGTTGAGATCAGGGCTCCGGAGCTTCAATTCAAGCTCGGCGTCGAAGGGCGCCAGGGTGCTCTGTTTGGCGCGAATCTTCAATCCGAGATTGTGCGCCACCCGGAAAATCCAGCCTCGGGGATTTTGGATGTCCTCACCTTTCTTAAGCGTCACGTATAACCGCAAAAACACTTCCTGCGCCGCCTCCTGGGCTTGCGGCGGGTGAAGTCCCAAGCTGAGCAAGTAGCGATACACGTCGTCGCGCGCTTCCTGAAACAACTGGGCCACTTGGTCCTGCAAGGTCATGGCCGCGCGTTCCCGTCCGGCCAGCGCCGTAAGCTCTTTACCAAGTGAATACGATGACATCCTGCCTTAAAGTCCTGGGTTCAAAGCCCTTATTCCCTTGAACCGGCTGCCTTTCCCCTCGTCACCGCCAAGTCCAGGTCGGAGATCCCAGCCCAGCATAAGGGGGAAAGGCAACCAGTAAAGATACAACTGTCTGTTCAAAGACCCCCCGGCATCCTGATTGAACTACAGGTCCCGAAAAAAAATGCCCTTTGTCACATAGAGTGTAGTTGAAATCTGCCTGCCAGGGTCTTTGAGACAGTGGCTCGATGGGTTCACATATGAGCAGGTCGGTGTCCGTGACGCTGGTCACCTATAATACCCGGCAATACATAGAGCCTTGCCTCGAATCGATTCTGCGCCAACATTACTCTCCTTTAGATGTGGTGGTTGTGGACAACGCCTCCATGGACGGAACGCGCGGAATACTGGCCCGGTACGAGGGTCGTATTCGGGTCTCTTACAACAACGACAACATAGGGTTTGCCGCCGCACAGAATCAGGCCATAGCTCGCAGCTTGAGCGACTGGGTATTGGTTCTGAATCCGGATGTGGTCCTAGCGCCGGACTTTGTCGAGCAACTCATGGCCGCCGCCTCGGTTGACTCCCGGGTGGGAACCATATGCGGCCGTTTACTGGCAATCGGGCGCGATCTCCAGCCTCCAAAGAGACCACTCCTCGATTCGGCCGGGCTCTACTTTACGCCGGCCATGCGGCATTTCGATCGGGGCTGGCACGAACCCGATGATGGGCGGTATCGCGAGATGGAATACGTGTTTGGAGCCAGCGCAGCCGCGGCTCTCTACCGCCGCGAGATGATTGCTGACATTTCCGACGGGCAGAATTTTTTTGATCCTGATTTCTTTGCCTACCGCGAGGATGCGGATGTAGCCTGGAGAGCGCAGTTATTGGGATGGCGCTGCCTGTATGTTCCGGGCGCCGTGGCCCATCACGTCCGGACGGTGAATCCCGCGAATCGCCACGCCGTACCCGCCGTCCTCAACATGCATTCGGTCAAAAATCGGTTCCTGATGCGCATCAAAAACATGACGCCCGGCTTGTACCGGCGATTCTGGATGCCTACCACGGGCCGCGACCTGCTGGTGATTGGCGGATGCCTGTTGAGGGAGCCGAAATCGCTGCCGGCTTTCTGGCACATCGCGCGTTCGTTCCGCCGCTCGCTGGCTTGGCGCCGCAAGATTATGAGTCGCCGCCAGGTTTCTGACGAAAGCCTGGCCCATTGGTTTAGTTCTCGACCTTCTGCACAGCCCGTCGACAAGGTCGCACTCGAAGTAGGTGCGACAGTCTCCTTGTGTAACAGGTAGTGGCGCTAGTCCGCGCCACTACCTGTATTTTCCAAAGAGAGCGAATTACCAAAGACCGGACAATACAGGCACCGACTCCCTTGAAGACGCCGATCCAACGGCGACCGAATCCCAAGCGTTCACAGGAGTGTGAACGCGGCACGCAGGGTGCGTGCGCCACGAGGCGTCTTCATCACCTTTGGTGGGCCAGCAGGCCCATGGGAACTCCCTTACGGTCGCGGTTCGGTTTTCGTTTTTCGTGGCGTGGGCTTACTGGATTAATCGATTAGCGAGATCAGCGAGCTCTTGAGAATTGAGATCGGATGCCAACCACCATTCCAGGCCAGCGTGGGTCCAGTGCAGAATGTTGTAGCCTTGCAGCGTAGTTGCGGTGACGGATGAATTCGCGGAGTTTGGAGATGGCCAGACGTACGCGTTGATCAGATGTTGGTGGCGCTGGTACACCAGAACCGCGACGGTGCGGCCGTTCACGGAATCGAGGCGGCCTCCGGTTAGCGGAAATCCTTCGGCCGCGAAATCGGCCACGGGCGGCGAAAAATCGAGCTTCCCGCTAAACCACGGTTTGACGGTATGGCGGTCCGAAGATTGGACATCGGCCAGATGACCGGGCATCAAGGAGCGCAAATGGCTATCCAGCACCTCTTGAGCCACCAGGGTCTGGGGTGCTGGACGAGATGCGAAGCGTACCATGCGATCGACGAAGACACCGGCCAGCAGGAGGCTGGCGGCTACCGCGAGTATTGGCCAATTAATGCGCTTGGTGCGCGGTGCGGATGACTCCGCGCTGCGCAACGACGTACGGACGCGTTCCTCGATGTGTTGCGGCGGTCGGTGATAGAGAGAACCGGCGCGGAGGGCGGCTCCGAGCGTCTGCTGGTTCCGGACCGTGAGTGCGCACGCTGGACAGGTTTCTATATGTTTTTCGATGTCGAGGCTCCGGACCAGGTCGAGCTCACCATCCACATAGGCGCTCAAAAGAACCTGTGTATCTTCGCAGTTCATGCCGCGCCTCCTTGAAGAGCTTTCTGAAGGCGGGTTCGGGCGCGGGCCAAGCGGGACATCACGGTCCCGATTGGCGCGGAGGTGATGGAGCTGATTTCCTTATAAGAAAACCCTTCCAACTCGCGCAGAACGATGGCTTCGTTAAACTCGAGCGGCAGTTCCTCGACCGCCCGGCGCAGCGTCTCGCCGTCGACATTCGCCAACAGCAGCGCTTCCGGATTCGCCTGGGCGCTTTTCAAATCGGGCATGTCCTCCACCAGCTCCAAAAAGGGCTTTCGATTCTGTTGCAGCCAGGTAAAGCAGGTATTCCGGACGATGGCAAGCAGCCAGGCGCGCGCCTCCGCGCCGCGAAAAGACTCCCAGAACGGGAACGCTTGCAAATAAGC
>OCTA010004238.1_pt1 | contig 12582 bp, 17 predicted proteins | sample 1538991 | NCBI WGS metagenome assembly OCTA01 (sample SAMEA3539302, study PRJEB22396) | soil metagenome | biome: tundra; feature: field; material: soil | place: USA | collected 2010-05 | depth 0.15 m
CCGAATTGCTGCGCCGTGACGCCGCCGGAATCCATCGCCCACAAAATGATGAACGCATACGGAAAACGTTTGTTATTTCAAATCTAAAAACAGCACAATCAATTTATATTAAAGTGTTTATATGGTGTTTTGAGTGGGCAGTCATATTTTGAACTTGCATTATTGCAACACGTTTGCAACAATGTGCGCATGAAAACAACACCTACACGCAAACCGAAATGGCCGAAGCGTATCGCGCTCGGAAACGTGACCATCGTGATCTACAAGCGCACGACGCCCAACGGCAAAACGGGCTTCATGCTCGCCTACAAGCAGGACGGCAAGCGCAAGTTCGATTCCTACGGCGACGAAGCCACTGCGATTCAGGAAGCCAACACAAAGGCGCGGCAGTTGTCAACGCTCGGCGTCAAGGCGGCTCAATTGACGGATGACGATTTGCGCGCCTGCGTCACCGCAATGGATGCCGTCAAGCCGCTGGGCATTTCGCTCACGGACGCCGTTTCGCGTTTCGTCGAGGCGTTCAACATCGCTGGCGACGTGGTTGCTGCCGCAAAGTTTTACAAGGCGCGCAAAAAACCGGTCACGCCGAAGTTGGTCGCTGACGTGGTAGCCGAGATGATTTCGGTCAAAGAATTGCACGGTGCGTCGAAACGTTATTTGCAAGACTTGGGCAACCGGCTCAAGCGGTTCGCCGCTGATTTCACCAAGAACGCCTTCTCCGTCACGACGGCAGACATTCAAGCGTGGCTCGACAATCAACATTTTGCGGCTGAAAATTACATGAGCTTCCGTCGTGTCATCAATGTGCTATTTGTATTTGCCGTCAGACGCGGCTACGCTCACGACAATCCGGTTCTGGACGTGGAAAATGTGAAAGTCAAACACGGCGAGACGCAAATTTTTACGCCGCAAGAAATCGCCAAGCTGCTCGCGGCTGCGCCACCGGAATTTTTGCCCGTGCTCGCCATCGGCGCGTTTGCCGGTCTGCGTTCTGCGGAGCTTGAACGGCTCGAATGGAGCGACGTTGACCTTGAGGGCGGGCATATCACCATCGGCGCGGACAAAGCGAAAACAGCGTCGCGTCGCGTCGTGCCAATCAGCGACAACCTCGCCGCATGGCTTGCGAAATGCGATGGGCAGCAAGGAAACGTCTGGAAAGGCAGGCATCACGAATTTTACGTAGCGCAGGAAGACACGGCAAAGGCCGCTGACTTGAAGTGGAAACAAAATGCGTTGCGCCATTCGTTTTGCAGTTACCGGCTCGCCAAAACACAGAACGCGGCGCAAGTCGCGCTTGAAGCCGGGAACAGCCCGCAGATGATTTTCGCGCACTACCACGCGCTTGTGAAACCAGCCGATGCGCTCCAATGGTTCAGCGTGTTGCCGGAGGGCGAGGCCGCGCCGGTCACGACGAAAGTTGTTCCCGTTGTCACTGGTCGTCGCGGCTCGTCGCAAGGCGTAACGCGGATGCCTGCGGTTGGAACTGCGGCGGCAAATTGACTGGCTACCAACACACGAATCCTATGAGCAAACCAAAAGATTTTCCGAATGACACCAGCATCAAAGAAAAGGCTGCGATTGCACTTTTTGGCAGACTGGCAAACCCACGCGCACAGAAAATTTTTAGCTCGGTCATGCTCTGGCCTGATTCTCCAAAAGCGTTAAGCGATTCTTTGGGCAACTACGCGAACATAATTAGATGGACTACGGAACGCAGAGGGAAGCGGAAACGATTCACGGAGGCCCGAATTCACCCGGCGATTGACGCGCTGTTGGAAATCATTGTTCCAGCACTATGCAAAGGAGACCCAGAGCCTTTCAGCGAATACGCAGCGGCGATTGAAGCAAGGAAGTTTTGCCAGTTCCCAAATTTGCCCGTCGCGTTCCATGCTTTGAATATCGCGTGCGAGTTGACCGGGCACGCGCCGCCGTTCAATGCGGCTGGCGAAAAGCAGCCGATAGAAATTCAAGAGACGTTTGAACACGGAGAATTGAAACCTGTGCCTGACTTTGCCAACGGGTTCAACTTGCCGGTGATACAAGCCGAATTTCGCAGAAAGGTTGAACACAGGATTGAACGCTACCGCAAACAACAGCTTAACCCGGCACAACAGAATGAACTTGACCCGTCTCGTTTCTCCGACCTCTGCAACCGTTTGAAAATTACCTGTGCGAAAGACCCAGCCAAAGGAGGGCGCAAGCGCAATGCTTAACGGGAGGTTTTGCGGAATCAAGTTTTAACGCAAATGCGTGAATGCGCGCGTCGTGCAACAATCGTTGCATGTTGAAAACGCAATCACTCGCAACGCCAGACACCGCCACTGGCACGAATCCGGCGGACACCATCACCGACAAGCGGGGCTACGCCGCCCGCTGGCACTTCTCCGTTCGGAAAATTGACGACCTTCTCGCCGCCGGTCTTCCACACTGCAAAATCGGCCAACGTCGCGTCCGCATCATGGTCGCCGAGGCCGATGCTTGGATGCGCCAGCAATTCCAAACGCAACGGAGGGCGGCTTGAAAACATTTTTCCCATCGGGTGGAAATTGGCGCGCCCGTTGCGCGTCCCTTTTTGGTTCCCGGTGGGACGCAGCGGTTGGTTGCTCGCCAGCCGCCAGCCGCTGCGAAATTTCAACTCTACTACTCTATGACACTATCCACTTGAACCCATGAAAATGCCGCCGCGTGACCGACTAAATCAGCGCGACGGCAAAACGAACGATGAACAAAGATTACGTCCTTAAAAGAAAATCGTCAACAGTTGAAGCCGTGTGCCTCAACGCGCAGGTGAGTATGTTTCAAAACGCATTCGACAAAACGCCGCCGCATAACCACTGCGTCGCCGACGTGCTGCGTGATATTCGCGGCGGGCGGTATCAGAAGCCCATTGCGTCAATCCGTGCAACTTATCGCCGCGCCTTGAACGATTCCGCCGATGCGAAGAAAGCCATTGCCGAACAGAAAAACAAGCTGTCGGCCTTTTGCGTGTCTGGCACGGCGGCGGATCGAAAAACGCCGCTGGTTCATTCCGGGCTTCTTCAAATTGACTTGGACGGGCTGGGCGAATCTCTGGCAGCCGTCCGCGAAAAAATGAAGTGTGATCCGCACGTCGCGTTTGGTTTCGTCAGTCCATCCGGCGACGGGTTGAAACTTGGTTTGCAAATTGACGGCGACAGGCACGCGGAAAGTTTTGCGGCGGCGCAGGCGTATTTCCGCAACACCTACGAAGTGGAAATAGACAAGCGCGTCAAAGACAAGTTGCGCCTCTGCTTCGTTTCTCACGACCCTGACTTGTGGACGAATCCCGATGCAACGATTCTGCCCGGGGAACCTGTTATGCAGAATGCAGATTATTCGTCTGCAACCTGCACTCTGCAAACTGCAACCTGCAACCTGCATACTACAACCTGCACGCTACAACCTACAACACTGCATAACACGGTTTCGGGCGATTCGGTGGTTGCGAACATCAAAAGCGCGCGGGAAGCATTGGATTCGTTGGCGGCCAAGAAGCCCTTGCTTGCCAAGCTTTACAAAGACGTTGTCGAACCTCGCGTCCAAGCGCAAGCGCACGCGCGCAATGATTTTCTGGTCGAAGCGGTGCCGTTCCTTTATCGCGTCGCCGCGCCCAAAGTCGTGTTGGAATTCGTCGAGTGTTTCTACGCTTGCAACCACGCGCTTTTCAGCGACTCCCGCGAGCAGCACATGAAGGAGGCGGAAGCAATGCTTGCGGGCGTTGCAAATACTTATCGTGGGGAATTGAGCGATGACGAGCTTAGAGTTTACTGCGCGTTGGATGAGCGCGAGCAGGACGGGTTCCGCATTTGCCGAGACTTGGCTTTGCTGCCAGACCCGGAGCGCGAGCCGATGACGTTTTTCCTTTCCTGCGACCAGTGCGCTACGCGGCTGGGACTACCACATTCACCGCAGGGCCAGCGTGTCCTTTGCGATTTGACGCGCTACGGGATTATTCGGCAATTGAGCAAAGGCACGAAGCGAGCGGCAGGCGTGAAAGGACTCGCCACGACTTACCGATGGATGCTTCATTGCGACAGCGCCATTTTATGAAAATGAATCCAAGCGAAATCTACAACGAAGCAACGCAGCGCGGGCTTCGCTTCATCCCGCGAGGCTCCCTGTTGGAAGTCACGCCAAAGAGTCGCTTGACGCCGGAACTTTTCGCCGTCATTCGGGCAAATAAAATGGAACTTCTCGCGGAGCTTGAAGCAAAGCGTTGTCACGGTCTGACGCATCTGATTTTGGACGGCGAGTTTGACGTTTGCGACGCGGCGACACGGCGCAAACTTTTGAATGAACTGCGCTCCGTTCCGCACCCGCAAGCGCGCTCGGCCATTGCGCGGCTCGAAAGTGAGGCGTCGAAATGAAGCCAAAAATCCAAACCGAATCTGACGACGAGATTATCCGCGAACTCGCGCACAGGAAACTTGATCGCTGGCAAGCATCGCTCGCGCTGCGGTTCATCCGTGGAGATACGACCGGAATGCTGCCCCTGAAATTTTACCCAGTGCGCCTGCAAGATTTTGTGCGGGCACACGCCACTAGCCAGTAAACACCAACAACCATAAACGAGAAAGAGAAACAAAATGACACCTACACAGAGACAGAATTATTTCGGCACGTCCGAAAAAAAGAAATTCGGCAGCACGCCACAGCACGAAGTCGCGCGACAAATTCGTGAGGCGACCCAGCGCGGCCAAGCCGAAATTAACGAGACCCGTCGCATTCTCGCGACTGACGACGCATCATCGGCAAACAAGCGTGCGGCGGCAGCGGCGGCGCAGGAACGGAACGCGCCGATTCACACGATGCTGCTAAACGGCGGTGGAAAAGGTTTCAACCCACTTGCAACCACCAAAAAATCCTGACCATGAAGCCAACCGAAAATCTAACTGACCGTTTCGAGCAGTTCACCAAACCGACGCCGCCACAAGACGCCGCCACGATGGAAAGGCTCGCAACGCATGGCAGAGGAATTTCGCAGCAGGGATTCGTCAAGGAAATTGAATCAGCAACGAATCGCGGACGCGAAATCATGGACGCGGCGAAACGTGGCGAACGAAACTTCCCGCCAGCCCGGCAGGTGGTCAAATGAAACGCACCGGCAGGCCGTCAAAGCTCACGCCTGTAACAATGAAGCGCGTCCTCCGTGCTGTCGCGCGCGGGACGCCTCTTGTCCACGCCGCGAACGCCGCAGGCATGACGTTTCAAACCTTGTCCACACACCGGGGAAAAAATCCCGCGTTCGCCGACGCGATAGCAAAGGCCGTCGCCAAGGGCGTCGAGGCAAAGTTGAAAGTCGTGGAGTGCGCGACGAAATCGCAGGACGAGGCTGTCAGGCTGCGCGCGGCCTGCTGGTATCTGGAGCACGTCCATCCTGAATCGTTTGCGCGCAATCGGATTGAACTCACGGGCGCGGACGGCTCGCCGTTGGCAGTTGGCATCGGAATCTATCTGCCGCAAAAGGATGGCAACGAAGCAAAGCCTTGCCTGCCCGCAACCGTCACCGCCGAAAATGAAAACTGAACTGCGCCCACAGCCGGGCAAACAAGAGGCGTTTCTGAAATCGTCCGCCGACGTTGCTTTCTTCGGCGGCGGAGCCGGGAGCGGGAAAAGTTTCGGGCTGCTATTGGAGCCGCTTTACGACGTGGCCAACGCGGGTTTCCGCAGCGTCATTTTCCGGCGCACCGTTCCGATGATTCGGCAGCCGGGTGGACTGCTCGACACCAGCGAGCAAGTGTTTTCGCTGCTTGGCGCGAAGCTGAATCAGTCGGCGCTGGAATGGACATTCCCCGGCGGCGCGACGGTGAAGTTCGCGGGCATGGAGTTGGAAAGCGACCGCTTGAATTGGCAAGGCAGTCAGATTGCCTTGCTCGGTTTTGATGAAGTCCAGGAATTTGAAGAATCGCAATTCTGGTTTCTGTTCTCGCGCAACCGTTCCATGTCCGGCGTGAAGTGCCGAGTCCGATGCACCTGCAATCCGATTTCCGACGGTTGGCTGCGCGCGTTACTGGACTGGTGGATTGACGCCAACGGCTATCCGATTCAAGAGCGGAGCGGCAAGCTGCGGTGGTTCGTCCGCGACGGCGATTCGATTGCGTGGGCGGACACGAAAGCCGAGTTGATCGAGCAGTTCGGAACGGAGTCCGCGCCAAAGTCCATGACCTTCATTCCCGCGCTCGTTCGGGACAACAAGATTCTGATCGAAGCAGACCCCGGCTACATCGCCAACCTCAAAGCCCTGCCGCTGATTGAACGCGAGCGGCTGCTGAATGGAAATTGGAACGTGCGCGCGTCGGCGGGGAATTACTTCCGGCGCGAGTGGTTTCAAATCGTGGACGCCGCGCCGAAGGATGTTGTCGGGCGCGTGCGCGCGTGGGACAGGGCGGCAACGGAGAAGCGCAGCGGCAACGACCCGGACGCGACTGTCGGCGTGCTGCTGTCGAAAGACCGGAAGGGAATCTACTACGTCGAGAACGTGGTGAAGATGTTCGCCAGCCCGCACGCCGTCGAGAAGGCGATGCAGGAGTGCGCACGGCGCGACGGCAAGGCAACGGTCGTCCGCTACGCGCAAGACCCCGGCAGCGCGGGCGTGAACGAGGCGCAAGCGACGGCGCGGGCGTTGGACGGCTTCAACGTGCGTTTCGCCACCGCGACGGGCGACAAGGAGACACGCGCCAAGCCGGTGAGCGCGCAGGCGGAGGCGGGCAACGTCAAGCTCGTGCGCGGGCCGTGGAACGACGAGTTCATCCGTGTGCTCGAAAACTTTCCCGTCGGCAGGCATGACGACGAGGCCGACGCCTTGAGTCTCGCGCACGAGGAATTGTCCGGCGCGCAACCGGGCACCCCACCGCGCCGGATCGGAGTGTCGAGATACGATGACTACCGATTCTCTTCATCGTATCGGCGCGGACAGATTTTGTGTTAAAGGGCATCGAGAAACTTAACAATGTCGTCAAGAGCTTTCAAAATCTGCTCTTTGTCGGGTGTCTTTTCGTTTGCCATTTGAGCTATTCGGAAACCAGATGCGACGCCAATCAATCTCTCGAAATCAGCTTTCCGGGTTCCAAAATCATCGCAAATCTCGGATGTCTGTCGCCGCAACTCCGGCCTTTTTTCGTCATAGACTGTGCGGAAGGTGTTGGTTGCGTATTGTGTTTCAATTTCCGTGCGCCATTTTACAATCCATGCACGGAAACCACGCTTCCGGTCTGCTCTCCTATCGTCCGCAGTTTGTTGCCTAATGTTCGAGTCGCGTTGCCTCTCGCGGCTAATAGTGAGTCTGTGAGTGAACAGCAAAACAACAAGTCCACCAGCAATGGCGGAAGCAAGGTGCGTCAGAATTTGGAAGAGTGTTTCTGGCATTTTCTATCAGGTGTTGCTGGTGCAATAACCATTCTAGTCGCCAAGCGCCTAATAGCACCTAACGCCCCAAAGCTGAACCGCAGCCGTCGAAAGTCAAGCACCGAGCAGCAGCGTCACGCACCGGAAGGCCAAAATCGTGCACATTCCGAGCGGACAATTCTTAATCTCAAATGCGCGCAGCGACTCTGAATTTTTCCAGATTGGCCTTGGCGTCAGAATGAAGATGAATCTCGTTTAAGCCGTTGCTTGCATGTGTAGGGGTGATGACACGGGCACAGATTAAGTCCCAGATGATCTCAAGGAAGATTTTTGCGGATTCGTCCCGCAAACCATGTCCGGTTGGATTAAAATGACTTTGCCCCGAACTTTCTTCCAGCACAGAAGCAACGCAGCTATTAAGTCCGCCGACTGTGGTAATGTTGCAGTTTGCCGGACGTGTTTTTTTCTGGAACAAAAGGTCAACGGTGATTTCCAAAATTTCTTGCTTTGGTTTATTCATGGATGAATTCCGATGCTCCCGCAACGAGTCATCGCTGTCCAGAACGAAACACCAGCGATGGCGACTCACCGAGGATGACTTCGATGCACTGTTGGATGATCGCTTCTTACTCGTCCAACTCCCTCGGCTCGTCTGTTTCCAACTTGGCAAGTTTTTCGTGCAGCTTGGTTGCCAAACTTTCTTGAAATTCGTCCGCCGCTGAAAGTGCGGCTGGCTGAATCGAATGGTTAACTTTCAACACGCCGAGTTCGAGTGCTTCGTTGCGGCTCACGTCGCGCACATCCATGCCGCTGCCGAGGTCGAAAGGACAGAACGGCATCCCAAACGCAGAAATGGTCGTCCATATCGCGTCGTTTTTCAGAGCAACCATGCGGCCTTCGGGATAGCTCGACTTGCCGGGAAAGAACTGCCCGCCCGCTGCTTTCCATCGCTCCGGCCAGTTGCGCTCGTTCACTCGCGGGTAGGCGCGATAAAATTCTTGCGCTGGCCAAACGTCGAGGATGGATTGAACCTGCTTTTGCCTCCATTGCATGTGACCGAACACCAAACCAACGGCGGTGCCGATCACCAAATTCAACCTCTCATTCGATTTCAAGTCTCGCAACGTGCCTTCCGTGCCCGGCATTGGTTTGTAATTCGTCCGCGCGAGCAGATCCTTCAGCAGCAGTCGCGCCGTGTTGTTGTTGAGTTCGGGTTCAGTCCTGCCGGGAGCCGGTGTGACGATCTTTCCGATTATTTGATTCGCTTTTTCCTGTGCCTCGTTTGACGCGGCATCGCCGCTCAAAGGCAACATGACGCGGAGGACAATCCGAATGATAACTTTCCGCATTTCTGATTCAAGTATCATAGCAATTCCTCACATTCGCTTTATCTGCCGTATTGCCGCCAATGATAATGGGTGTGACTTACTCACGCTCCGCAACAGGCACGGGAAGCCAAAGCCACAGGAGCCAGGTCACTGTATAAACGCACGGTAAAACCGTGCCGGTTGTCCGGCTCCAGCCGGGTCTTGGAACTGATAAGGGCTGGCCAACAAATTGGTCACGGAAAGCAAATTTATCCAGTTGGTGCCTGCCAGATTGGTGCTGTATTGCACCACGAAATCGTTGTTCAACATGCCATTCAAATTCAATACCGGACAACCGGCCACAAATTGCAATGCCAACGCAGGAGGGACAACCGGCGGAAGCACCAAGCTAAACACTGTCCCAAAGCCGCTGCCGCCATATTGAGTTGTGCCGTAGAGATTGCCGTCCCTGCCGAGCGCCAGTCCGGCAACCGGATTGTAACCGGTTGAATAATTGAAAGAAGCCAGCGTGGTCAATGTGCCGTGCATCGTCACTTTGAACACCGTCCCCTCACCGCTGCTGCCACCTGCGTAGGTTGTGCCGTAGAAATTGCCGTCATTCCCCAACGTCAGTCCGGCAAGCGGATCATACCCAAGATGCGCCGAGCCGTTGGTGAACGAATAAAGCGTGGTCAATAGACCGTTGGTCGTCACCTTGAACACCGTCCCCGAACCCACGCCACCGTCCGCGCCGCCTGCCGATGTCGTGCCATAGAAATTACCATCCTTGCCGAGCGTCAATCCGGCAACCGGATATGACCCATTGCTGCCGTTGAAAGAAACCAGCGTGGTCAAGATACCGTTGGTCGTTACTTTGAACACCGTCCCATAGCCGCTGCCACTGCTGACATTGAAGTTGCCACCGTATTTAGTCGTGCCGTAGAAATTGCCGTCAGTGCCCAGAGTCAGTCCAGCAGCCGGATACTCCCCATTGGTGAAAGAGAAAGAAACCAACGTGGTCAAGGTGCCGTTCGTCGTCACTTTGAATACAGTCCCATAACCGCCGCTGCCGACACCATAGGTCGTCGTGCCGTAGAAGTTGCCGTCGTTCCCCAGCGTCAGTCCTGCAAGTGGAGAATAACCAGTTAAACTATTCAAAGAAACCAGCGCAGTTAGCGCGCCGTTGGTCGTTACTTTGAACACCGTCCCATTACCGCTACCACCTTCCAGAGTCGTGCCATAAAAATTGCCGTCGTTGCCCAGCGCCAGTCCGGCAGACGGATTCGCACCATTTAAGCCAAAGTTGGAGCGGTTGAAAGATACCACCGTGGTCAAGGTGCCGTCTGTCGTAACTTTGAACACCGTTCCCCAACCGCTACTGCCTCCTCCTCCGGTCGTCCCGTAAAAATTTCCGTCGTTCCCCAGCGTCACCGCAGCTTTCGGTTGTGCTCCGTCGGTTCCGTTGAACGAAATCACTTTCTGCAACGTCTGCGCGCCAACAAATGAGGCGGAAGCCATAAACAGAAACGCAATCATGGTTCGCACTCGTATAATTTTCATATCGCAATCGCTCAATTTCTCATGCCGCGACCCATTCAACCTCAAAATCCCAGGCTTTCAGTGTGGACTTCACACACATTCGACGCCTGAACCAGTTAAAAGTCAAGCGTGTGGAAAACACACGCGATGAAAAAGACGATCAAAGCGACGAAAAGAAACATCATTGGCGCACGAGTGCGGCAAGCCCGGCTGAAACACAACCCCGCCGTGAGCCAAGACGATTTGGCCGGGAGACTCGCCGGGCAAGGCATCGTCATGGACAGGACGGCGGTTTCACGGATTGAAAACCAATCCCGCTACGCGATGGACTACGAAGCCGCCGCCATCGCCCGCGCTTTGAAAGTTACCGTCGCATGGCTTTTCGGCGAGACGCGCTGAAATCAACCGCAGCCCGTAACCGCGTAAAACTCAATAATGTGTTTCTCGTGTTGAAATCAGTGTAGAAGAATCCCCGCAATATAATTCCTGACTTGCACTACCGGGTAACGGAATGGAAAATCCAGCCCAGCGAAACCGATTTCGCCATGCACAGCAATTCATTCGACAAAAAAATGCGTTTCCGCTGGCTCAATCGCACCGTGCTGGGCATCGGTTTGGCGTCATTGTTCAGCGATTGGTCGCACGAAATCGCAACGGCGGTCATGCCCGCGTTTCTGGCGACGATGGGCGCGGCTGCCGCATGGCTCGGTTTGATTGAAGGCGTTTCCGACGGGCTTTCGAGCTTCACCAAAATGGCGTCCGGCTATTACACGGACAATCTGCAACGCCGCAAGCCCATTGCGGTCGTCGGCTATCTCGTCACGGCTTGTGGCACGGCTTCGTTTGGCTTGGCGACGGCGGCATGGCACATTTTGATCTCACGCTCGTTTGCATGGCTTGGTCGCGGCGTTCGCACGCCCATTCGCAAGGCGCTGCTCGCCGCCGCCGTGACTCCCGAAACCTATGGCCGCGCGTTCGGCTTTGAACGGATGATGGACACCTGCGGCGCGATTGTCGGCCCGGCGACGGCTTTTCTGCTGCTGCCACTTTTCCATTATCACTATCCGTCTCTGTTCGCGGCCACGCTCGTTCCGGGTTTGCTCGCCGTCGCGGTGATTGCGTTTCTGGTCAAAGAAAAGGAGCGCAAGCCCGTGTCGCACATTTCCTTCGGCCAAAGGTTGCGGCTGCTGCCCGCCACTTACCGCAAAATGTTGCTCGCGGTGGGGCTGTTCGGAATGGGCGCGTTCGCCCACACGCTGCTCATTTTACTGGCAACGCAAAAATTGACGCCGACGCTCGGCGCGACCAAAGCCGCAAGCATCGCCGTCGCGCTTTACGTTTTGCACAACATTTTTTACGCCGCATTCGCGTTTGTCGGCGGCTGGCTGGGCGACCGCTTTCCGAAGAACCGCCTGCTCGCCATCGGCTACTTGATGTCTGCCGCGATGTCGCTCTGCATCATTTTCCTGCCGGTGAGCATCGGCACGCTTGTCCTGATTTTCATTTTAGGCGCAACGAACGTCGCGCTTGAGGAAACTTTGGAAGACTCGCTTTGCGCGGAGCTTGTGACGAAAGAGCATCACGGCGTCGCCTTTGGCACGATGGCGACGGTCAACGGCATCGGCGATTTCTTTTCCAGCATCGTCGTCGGCGCATTGTGGACGGCGTTTGGAACGGCGGCGGCTTTTGGCTACAGCGCGGTGCTTTCGATTGCCGGCGCGTTATTGATCCTGAATGTTCGTCCGGCGAGGCCGACATGAAAAACCTGACCGGCAAGACAGTCAACGGCGGCGACCGCGTAAAACTTGATTTGCGCGTTTGAACTCGCAAACCGCATGATTGCGCGTTCGGGATTGGAAATGCTCGCACGGGTCAAGTCAGGCCGGTTTACCACCGCAAATCGTCGCAGGTCACGAACCGCCGTTGTTTGCGTTTTTTGACGGCATCATGGCACGCTGATTTGTTTGCAACAATTTGCAACAGTTGAACTGTGAGAATGTGCGCGACAACGACAAATCCACAAAACCATTGAAACCACTGTTTCATGTTGTAGTCACGCGGCTTTCGTGCGTGTTCGTGTTGTAATCGTGAAACGGCTTTGACGCATACGGAATCCGTTCGCAGAAGCGGATGAGGATGTCGCTCATGAGCAGTTCGCGCAACGCGGGCGTGAAAGTTTTTACGACGCCAAGAAACGTAGGACAGCCGTCGCGGCTGTCTCCATTTTCATTTTTTGAGACAGGCGCGACGCCTGTCCTACGATCAGGTTCAAACATGAACCATTGAAACGCCAGCGTCAGCAGACTCATCGCGATGCAGAGCAGCAGCGCGTAACGCACGCCGTCCGTCCAGCCGAAGCGCGTGAGCAGCCAGC
>OCTA010004239.1_pt1 | contig 12580 bp, 5 predicted proteins | sample 1538991 | NCBI WGS metagenome assembly OCTA01 (sample SAMEA3539302, study PRJEB22396) | soil metagenome | biome: tundra; feature: field; material: soil | place: USA | collected 2010-05 | depth 0.15 m
GTAGGGCTCTTTCATCCCCTACAACATGCCGGTTTATCCCGGCGCACTCCGTCCCCTGGTTTCCCCGTCCGTCCCCTGGTTTCCCGTTGAGGGTCACCGCAATCCCGGCCCACGGCGATGCCCCACGCATCTTTCTACTGCTTATCGAATACGAACGTGCTGGTGAACGCCTTCCCATCGGAATTGGTGCCTTTGGTGGTGGAAGTCATCGTCTTTCCGCCGTTTGAAACCACGATGCGACTCGTGCCTTGATATCTTCCGCCCGTTTTCTTGCGTGCATCGGTCAGGGTATTGGCGTTTACCTGTTTAATCGAGATGGTGTCATAAGGCGCATTGCCCGTGACCTGAACATCTTTGCCGTCATATTTTGCCGTGTAGCTGGCGTTGATCGCTGTACCGTCAGCCTGTTCGCCCGTGGTCGTCTGCTTCACGCCGCCATCCGATGCTTCCCTTGTCGTCGTCAGGCTTTTTACGGGCATGGGTGCCGGTGTGTACTTCGATGCTGCGACGTTTAGCTTCCAAGTGCCAAGCGTGTTGTCAGCGCCAAAAGCGGCGACGGTGGTGATTGCCAGGGCGAGAAGCGTCGTGGTGAGAATTGTTCGCATTTGCCTAGTCTCCCTCGAATTTCTTTGGATATGGCCGTCTGAGATCCAATGGTGCCCAAACATCGACCCGGATCTGCACCCTTGGCGGGAAACTCGAAACATGCTGATCGCTTCAAACAGCTTCCCCGTCGATCAGCCTTAAGAGTAGATCATATCACGACTGGCGGTTTGTGGAGATCGAAGGGGGGGAAAGCTGCTCAGCCTGGGGGGGGAAAGCTGCTCAGCCTGAACTGCGCGATTTCTCCGCCCCTCGTGTTCGCTCCGCAGAAAGCGCCGACCGGCGCGCGATACTGATCGCCTACACCTTCATCCGCTCCAGTAATTGCGCGGCCTTGCTCTTTGGCGTAAGCACGGGTCAACAGCCGCGAGACGGTGTCGATCGCCTCGGTCAAGCTGCGGAATCCGGCTTTGGCCTCTGACAGCCGCTCGATGATTGTCAAGACGTCCCGGAGCGACAGCGAGAGTCGGTCAAGCTTCCAGACCACGAGCACATCACCCTTGCGGAGCTGATCTGGCAAGCCGCCCTGGCTGCATAATCCGAATCACCCTCAATCGATAACACGAAACTGATCGAATCTGTCCGGGCTTCGGGATTTGCACCAGAGTCCAATGATTAAATCTTACTGGGTATGTGCTTGACTCCTGTAGGCACAATGGGTAGTATCCGGGAGTGGAAGACTATCCGCGGGGAAAGCTGCTCAGCCTGCGGGGAAAGCTGCTCAGCCTGAACTGCGCGATTTCTTCGCCCCTCGTGTTCGCTCCGCCGAAAGCGCCAACCGGCTCGCGATACCGATCCCCTACAGTTTCATCCGCTCCAGCTTCCGGTACAGCGTCTTCCGCTCGATCCCCAGTAACTGCGCGGCCTTGCTCTTGTTCCCGCCGGTCGCCGCGAGCACGCGGCGGATCTGGTCCTCTTCGGCGTCGGCTAGCGTGTCCACGGGCTTCTCGCGGGACTCCATGGCCGTAAGTGCGGAGTGGACGGCGTCGGCGTCGATCCGGTCGGCTAGCACCGTCAGACGCTCGATCACGTGCTGCAATTGGCGGACGTTGCCGGGCCAGGTGTAATCCTGGAGCGCCTTGATGCCCGAATCCATCAGCTTCACGCTGCGGTTGTACCGGGAGTTGTACTTATTGGCGAAGAACCATGCCAGTTGCGGGATGTCCGTGCGGCGCTCGCGCAACGGCGGCAGCGGGATGCGCACCGTGTTCAGGCGGTACCACAGGTCCGAGCGGAACTTACCTTCGTCCACCATGCGCTGCAAGTCTTTGTTAGTGGCGGCGATCACGCGCACGTCCACTTCCTTGGCGCGCGAAGCGCCCACGGGACGGATCTCGTGACTCTCCATGAAGCGCAGCAGGGCCAACTGGAAACTGTGCTCGATGTCGCCGATCTCGTCCAGGAAAACCGTACCGCGGTTGGCGGCTTCGAACACGCCGATGCGGTCGCGGTCCGCGCCCGTGTACGCTCCCCGCATGGCGCCGAATAACTCGCTTTCGAGCAGCGACGGCGCAATGGAGCCGCAGTCCACCGGGACGAACGGCTGGCCCGCGCGCCGGCTGAAGCGGTGAACCATGCGCGCCACCAGTTCTTTGCCCGTGCCCGTCTCGCCTTCGATGAGCACCGTGGCTTCGGTGGGCGCCGCGCGCGCCACCGTCTTGTAGATCTCGACGATCGGAGCCGAGGCGCCGATCATCTCGGTCTCGGGCATCTCCTCTTCTTCGGCCTCGTCCTGCCCCTCGGCGCGGGCGGCTATGGCGCGCTCCACGGCGTCGATCATCACGTCCAGATCGAAAGGCTTGGCGATGTAGTCGAAGACTCCGCCGCGGGTGGCGGCCACCGTGGTCTCGATGGTGCCGCGCCCGGTCATCAGAATCACGGCGCACAGCGGGTCCTTCCGCTTGGCGGCGTCCAGGATGTCGAGGCCGGTGCGCTCGTCGATGTAGATATCGGAGATCACGATGGGGTAAGCCCGATCGCCCAGGCGCTCGATGGCCTCGCCGGTGGTCGATGCCGCATCCACCTCATACCCATTCGCCTCCAGGGCCGTCTGAATGGTGAACTGCAGGGCCGGATCGTCTTCCACCAAAAGTAGCTTCGGCATTAGGGTCGTTCCGCCGCGGCGGATTGCGGCAGCGCCAGCGTGAAGCAGGAACCGGCGCCGGGCTGGCTGGCCACCTCGATCCGCCCGCCATGCTGTTCCACGATCTGCTGCACGATGGACAGACCGATCCCCGTGCCCGCCTCTCCGGAGTCTTCCGCCTTCTTCGTGCGATAGAACTTCTGAAAAATCTGTTTGACTTCCTTCTGATCCATCCCGATGCCCCGGTCCTTCACGGCGATGCGCACCTGGCCGTCTTCCTTCCAGCCGGAGACCGCAATCTCCGTCTGCTGGGGGGAGTACTTGACCGCGTTCGTAAGCAGATTGTAGCAAGCGTACTCCATTAGTTCGCGGTCGCCGGTAAGTTGCAGGTCCTCGGCAATGGGATGCAACACGATGCCGATGCGCTTGCGCTCGGCCAGCGGGGCCACGCGCCCCACGCAGATATCCACCATCTCTTTGACAGGGATCGGTTCGTGCTTCAACTCCATCTCTCCCGCCGAGAGCCGCTCCACGTTGAGGAACACCTCCACCATGCGGGCCAGGCGCTTGGATTCCGAATTGATCAGCAGCGCGATCTGCCGGCGTTTCTCCTCCGTGAGGGCGTAGCGCGAAATCAGCTCGCTCGACCCCTGAATCGCCGAAAGCGGCGTGCGCATTTCGTGGGTCACGAAGTGCATGGCCTGCTGGTAGCGGGTGCGCGCCGCCTGCTCGATGCGCCAGTTCCTGCGGACCACCAGGTGGTAATAGGCGGCCGCCGCCAGAAAGCTGAGCCAGGCCGCGGAAAACGGCGTGGCGAAGGAGAACACCCGCCCGTGCGCGAAGAACAGGTAGGGCGTGACGTGCGCCGCCGCCAGCGCCAGTACGCCGCCCGCGTAAGCCTGCCAGCCGGGCAGATAACGGAATGCCAAACCGATGGCCGCCGCCACGCCGAGGCTGAAGAGCAACACCCACAGGTCCGCCACGTCCGTCAGAAACAGGCCCTGCGCCAGCGTCTCGAACGCATTGGCATTGACCTCTATGCCGGTCGTCAGCCGTCCGTTGGAGTAGGGCGTGGAAACGCGGTCGCGAACCTCGGTGATCGCCGTCACTCCAACAAAGACCGTCTTACCCGTGAATGCCGTGACCAGTGCGGGGTGGTCGATCAGTTCCGCGAGCGATACCCTCGGGATCTGCGGCGCCCCGTCCGGGATGAAACGCACGCGCATCGGCCGCCCGGCCCCCGAAACGGGAATCGTGGTATCGCCCACCATGAGTTTCTCCGGATACTCGACGATCATAGGCCCGCCCCGGCTCAGCCGGAAGGCTTCGAGCGCCAGCGCCCAATGCCGGACCCTGCCGAAATGCTTGTCGAGCAGGATGGCGCGCGTCACGTTGTCGGCGTCGGGTTGCGCATGAACGTGGCCCAGGGCGGCGGCCCATCGGGCGAATTCCGGGCGCGGGTCTTCCCATCCGTTTTCTAGAAGTTCGCTGCCCAGGACCAGGTTCGGTGTACTGCGGAAGGCTTCCGAGAGCGCGTCATTCGCCTCCTTCGATCCCCGCGGGTCGGCCAGAATCAGATCCACGGCCACCGCACGGGGCGCGGCATCCGCGATGATCTTCAACCCATCGGCCAGCGGCTTCCGTATCGAGTCCATGCCGCCATACTTCCGCAGGGTCGTCTCGTCGATGGCCAGCACCACCGATTGCGGCCGCCAGGGCGCCGGCCTGTAAAGCCGGAACATGAAGTCGTACGCGTAGTTGTCGAAATAGGGGTTTACAAAGTAGCTCCCGGCCACGCCAACCAGGAATGCCGCGGCCAGCAGCCCCGCGTATCGCGCCGTGCTTGCCCGGCTCCCCGCCATAATTACTTCCGGATAGCCTTCTCGATCTCCGCCGCCTCGCGCGGCAGCGCCGCGGTCATCACCCGGGCGCCGTCTTTGGTCACCAGCACCATATCCTCGATGCGAATCCCGATGTTCTCCTCGGGAATGTAGATGCCCGGTTCCACTGAGATCACCATGCCTTCTTCCAACGGAACGTTGTTATCCGAAGCGTCGTGAACGTCCAGGCCGATGTGGTGGCTGATGCCGTGGGTGAAGTACTTTCCCAGCCGCTCGCCGTGCAGGTCCTTGCCGTGAGAGTCGATATAGTCCCTGGCAGTCTTCAGCAGGCTGGGCCGTCCTGGCCGGCCGATATACGCGCCCGGCTTCACGGAGGCGATGGCGGCCTTCTGCGCTCCCAGGACAATCTGGTAAACCTCGCGCTGCCGCGCGCTGAAGTTCGCGCTCACGGGGATGGTGCGCGTAATGTCGGCCGCATAGCCGGCGCATTCCGCCCCCGCGTCCACCAGCAGCAGATCCCCGCGATCCATGCGCCGCGAGTTCTTCGAGTAGTGCAGGTAGACCGAGTTAGGCCCCGACCCGACGATAGGCGCGTACGCGCTTCGCTCACAGCCGAGTTCCAGATACGTGGAAAGGATCGTGGACGCGATCTGGTATTCGTACAGCCCCGGCGCCGCGCGCTTCCAGGCTGCCAGGTGCGCCGCGATGGAGGCATCGGCGGAGCGTTGCAGCAACTCGATTTCGCGCGGCGATTTCTTCATCCGCAGCCGCGCGATGGCGCTTTCCGCGCTGGCCACCTCGCCCGGCGGCGAGAGCGTCTTGATCTTGGCGATGGCGTCCTCCCCCACGGTATATACCTTGGGATACCGCTCCAGCGACGCGCGCAATTCGCGTTCCAGCGCCTCGGGCGGCAGCACCATCTCGAAACCCGCCACCTCTTGGATGTTCGAGTCGTCCTGCGCTGGCTGCCGGCCAATCCATCGTTCGCGAGTCGGGTCGTGCTTCGGCAGGAACAGGATTTCTCGCCGCGGCTCGATCAGCAGCGCGGCGCCGGGCGCTTTCCATCCGGTGAGGTAGAAAAAGTTCGATTCCTGGTAGAACCCGTTGCGGAGGTCGGCATCTTCCCGTTCGCTCTGGCCGTAAAGAACCACCACGCCATCCGGGAGAGCCTTCGCCAGGGCCTCGCGCCGGGCATGGAACTCCGGATCGCCGCCCGCCCAAGCCAGCGCAGCCGCCAACAGCAACCAGGAATGTCGCATTCCCCTCCAGTATAGTGAGTGGAGGCGGCCTACAGCCGTATGCGCAAACTACTTGCTTCCCTGTTTCTGGCGGCCGTTGCGTCCGCTACTCCGGTTCACCTGCGGTGTGAATACCTCGATAATCCAACCGGCATCGACGCGCCGCGGCCGCACTTCTCCTGGCAGAGCGACAGCGCGGAGAGAAACTGGCGGCAATCCGCCTACCGAATCCTGGTATCCAGCACGCCGGAAGGCGCCCGCAAAGGCAAACCGGACGTTTGGGACAGCGGCAAGCAATCATCGGAGGAATCGAACGGCATCGTTTATGACGGCCCGCGCCTGGAGTCGCGGCGGCGCTACTACTGGAGCGTGACTGTGTGGGACGCCAAGGGGCGCATGACGCAGGCGGCGCCCGCCTGGTGGGAGATGGGGCTGCTCGCGAAATCCGACTGGAGCGCGAAATGGATCTCCTGGAAAGACCCAGAGGAGGACGGCGACTGGTCCGCCATGCGCTGGATCTGGCTGCCCGGACAGGACGCCTTCGCGGTGTCCGGCCGGCAGGTGGCCATTTTCCGCGTGGATGTAGACGTGGAAGCGAAGCCCTCGAACGCGGCTCTGTACCTGCTCGTCAAGGGCAACTTCACGACGACCGTAAACGGAATCAGGCTCGCCGAAAAAACAGGCGCCGGCGAGTTCGAACGGCAGGATGTCACCGATCTGCTGAAGCCTCGCAAGAACACCATCGAAATCACGGTGACCACCCCCGCTGGACGCCCGAACGCACCCGGCCAGCCGGCGGCCATTGCCGGGTTGCTGAAAATCTGGACTGAGGATGGCGCTCTGCAACGCTATGGGACCGGCGGCCAGTGGCAGGCCCGGCTGGAAAGCGAGACGGAATGGCAACCGGCGGCGGCCGTAGCTGACCTGGACGAGCCTCGTATGGGCGCCACCCGCGGCATGTTCCCCCGCCCCGCGGCTCTTTTCCGGCGCGAATTCAGCGTGCCCAAAGCGGTCAAGTCGGCGCGCCTTTATGTCACGGCGCTGGGCAGCTACCGCATGTTTCTGAACGGCGCTCTAGTGGGCCAGGATCTACTCACACCGGAGTTCACCGAATACGCTAAGCGCGTCATCTACCAGACGTACGATGTGACCGCCATGCTGGCTCGCGGCCAAAACGCCATGGGCGCGATCCTGGGAGATGGCTGGTTTGCCAGCGGCTTGGTAAACACCTTGCGGCGCTACTCGTTCCTGCCTCCGCCGACGCGCCTCCTCGCCCAACTGCGAATCGACTACGCCGACGGCGCCCACGAAGATGTGGCGACCGATGGATCGTGGAAGGCCGCGCGCTCGCCCATCCTCCACTCGGAAATCTACGCTGGCGAATCCTACGACGCCCGTTTGGAACAGCCCGGCTGGAACCAGCCCCGCTTCAGCGATGCCGCCTGGACGCCCGCCGCGGTGGCCGATGCGCCGCCGGGCGTGCTTTCGAGCCAGATGGAGGTTCCCGTCCGGGTTGTCGCCGCGGTCAAGCCGGAGAAAGTCACGCCCCTTCCCAACGGAGTCTCGGTCTTCGACATGGGCCAGAATTTCGCCGGCTGGATCAGGCTGAAAGCGACCGGTCCGGCCGGAACCAGAATCCGCCTGCGCTTCGCCGAGATCCTCAATCCGGATGGGTCCATCTACACGGCCAATTTGCGGGGCGCCGATGCCACGGATACCTACGTCCTGCGCGGGGGCGGCGCGGAAACCTACACGCCGTATTTCACCTTCCATGGCTTCCGCTACGTCGAAGTGACCGGCTATCCGGGCGGGCCGCCGCCGCTCGACGCCATCGCCGGTGAGGCCATCAGCTCCGCCGGCGACGTCATCGGCAAGCTGGCCACCAACGACGACATGGTCTCGAAGATGTACGACGTCGCCATCTGGGGCCAGCGCAGCAACTTCATCAGTATTCCCACCGATTGCCCCCAGCGCGACGAGCGCCTCGGCTGGACCGGCGACGCCGAAGTCTTCTGGCGCACCGGGTCCTTCAACATGGACCTGGCGGCCTTCACGCGCTACTTCATGCGGACCATGGTGGACGCGCAGACCAGCGACGGCGGCTTCCCAAACGTCGCGCCGAACGTGCTGGGAGGCTTCGGCGCCCCCGGCTGGGCCGACGCCGGCGTGATCCTGCCGTGGACGGCGTGGATGCAGTATGGCGACAAAGGTATCGTCCGGGAAAACTGGGACGCCATGGAAAAATGGATGAAGTTCATCGCCGGCGCGAACCCGGACTTCATCCGCAAGAACAAGGTCGGCGCCAATTACGGCGACTGGCTGCCCGCCGGAACCACCACCTCCAACAGCACCACGCCGCCCAACCTGATCGGTACGGCCTACTGGGCCTTGATCGCGGACATGATGTCGCAGATGGCGCACGCCGTCGACCGGGAAGCCGATGCCGGGCGCTACGCCGAGGTGTACCAGAACGTCCGCGCCGCATTCCAGAAGGAGTACATCCAGGAGGACGGCGAAATCGGCAACGGCAGCCAGACTTCCTACGTTGTGGCGCTCTATGCCAAGCTCGTCCCCGAGCCGCTAAAGGCCGCGGCGGTGAACAACCTGGTGAAGGAAATCCAGGCGCACGACTGGCATCTGAGCACCGGGTTCCTCGGAACGCCCTACATCCTCTTTGTACTAACCGAAAATGGCCGCGCCGATGTGGCCTACCGCCTGCTCCTTAACGACACATTCCCCTCCTGGGGCTACATGCTCAAGAAGGGCGCGACCACATGGTGGGAGCGCTGGAACGGAGACACCGGCGACCCGGCGATGAACTCGTACAACCACTACGCCTTCGGCTCCGTGATGGCGTGGGTCTATCGACAGGTGGCCGGCATCGACACAACCACCGAAGGCCCCGGCTACAAGGAAATCGTCATTCATCCGCGAGTGCCGCCGCCGGCGGAGTCCCGCATCACGCACGCCCGTGGCGAGTTCGCTTCCGTCTACGGCAAGGTCGTCAGCGACTGGACCCAAACTCCGGCCGGCCTCTTCACGCTGAAGGTCACAATCCCGCCCAACACCACGGCAAGAGTCGTTCTGCCTGCCATCCCGAACGCGCAAGTCACGGAGGCCGGCAAACGGATCGCCGCGCGGAAAGACCCCGAAGGCTACATCGTCCGCGTCGGCTCGGGATCCTACGAGTTCCAGGTGAAGTGAGGGACTGTCGCGAAATCACCGTACCAACCGCTCCCTGACGGTCGCGGCTCCGCCCCCGATTCCGAGCCGCGACCGTCAGGGAGCGGTCCTGCCCTCAACCTACGCCGCGGCTTCAGCCTTGGTATTCAGCTTCACCGACACCAGCCGCGAAACCCCCGGCTCCTGCATGGTCACGCCGTAGAGCGATTGCGCCGCCTCCATGGTCCGTTTGGAGTGCGTGATCATCACGAACTGCGTCTGGAGCGACATCTCTTGCAGCAACCGCGTGAGCCGCCCGATGTTCACTTCATCGAGCGGCGCGTCCACCTCGTCCATCACGCAGAACGGGCTCGGCTGATAACGGAACACCGCCATCAACAGCGCCATTGCCGCCAAAGCCTTCTCGCCGCCCGAAAGCAGCAACACGTTCTGTAGCCGTTTCCCCGGAGGCGAACACACGATGTCGATGCCCGATTCGGCCAGGTTCTCCTGGTCGGTGAGCCGCATCTCCCCCGTCCCGCCGCCGAATAGCGTCTGGAAGGTCTCGCGGAAATGCGCGTTGATGGCCTCGAACGCCTCGGCGAATTTCCGGCGCGAAACCTCGTCGATCTCCTGAATCGCCTTCTCCGTGTCGCGTATGGAATCGATCAGGTCCTGCCGCTGCGCGGTCAGGAAATCCAGGCGCTGCTGCGCTTCCTGGAACTCCTCCAACGCGGTGGGATTTACCGGTCCCAACGCTTCGATCCGCTCGCGGATCTCGACCGCCGCCCGCTCGGCTTCTTCGCTGGCGGCGGGTTCGGGAATCGGGTCGTCCGCCGCGGCCAGTTCCTCCACCGGGCAGTTCAAATCCCGTCGGCTGATCTCGTCCAGATACTTCAGCTCGGCCTGCTTGCGGACCAGTTCGATCTCAATCCGCGCTCGCCGTTCGAAATTCTCCTCAACCGCGACGCGCAGAAGTTTCAGCGCTTCCTCGCCCTCGCGCAGCCCTTCGCGCATCGCCGCTTCCTGCAAGGCCATCTCCGCGACGCCGGCTTCCAGTTCCGCGATCTCGACCGCGAGTTCGACCGATCTGCGGTCCAGTTCGATGTTGTCGGCCAGCAGTCGTAACCGCTGCTCGCCCAGCCGCTCGATCTCCGGAGCCAGCGCCGCGCGCCGCGCGCCGATCTCGCGGAATTGCTGTTCCAGACGCGCCATGGCCGCCCGCTCGCCGCGGCGCCGCTCCTCGACGCCCGCCAGTTGGGCGCGAATCTCGGCGTGCTCTTCGCCGATCGTCGCCGCCTGCCCGTCCAGCTTTTCCAGTTCCTCGCGCTCGTCGTTGAGCGCCTCCTCGCGATCCGCGCGGGTCATCTCCTTCGCCTCGATCGCAGCCAGGTTCCGTTCGCGCTGCTCGGCCGACTTGGTCGCGTCGCGGTCCAGCCGCTCCAGTTCCAGACGCGCCACCGAGACCCGCGAGTTGGCGCGCGCCAGGTCCTCGCCCAACTTCCGCATGTCGTGATCCAGCGCCACCCGGTCCTTTTCGCGCGATTGCTGCAACGCGCGCAGCCTTTCCACTTCGCCTTCCAGACCGGCGATCTCCCGGCTCAGCCCTTCCAGGCGCGCCAACTGATCGTCGAGCGCATTCTGGCGGCTTTGGAGTTTGACCGCCAGCTCGCGCGCTTCGCGTTTCATGGCCAGCGGTCCCGCGACGGATCTCTTGCCGCCGGTGACTGTGTGGCCGTGATAGCAGAGGCCCTCCGTCAGCAGGAAATACAGGTGCGGATAGCCCGCCGCCAGGCGCTGCGCCGACGCGCGGTCCTCCGCCAGGAAGCACAGCGAAACGCGCGGCAGCAGGTCCGCCGCCCGGTCGCGCAACCCGTTGGTGAGCCGCAGCGATTCGCTCAGCCGCGCCACGATGCCGGTTTCCGGACCGATGGGCGGCTCCGGCAGATGCGCCCCGCCGTTGCCATTCGGCTCGGGATGCACCAGGAAGGTGGCCCGCCCGTCCAGTTCCGCGCGGATGAAATCGAGGCCCCGCTCGGCCTGCCGCCAATCCTTCACCACCACGTATTCCAGCTCTTCGTGCAGAAATTCCTCGGCCGGCTTTTCAAAGCGCGGGTCCACTTCCACAAAATCGGCCAGCACGCCCAGCGGCTTCAGGTCCTCCGCCTTGCCCTTTTCGAGGGCCCCGAACAGACGCTTCACGCACTCGGTGGTGTAGGTGCGGTGGGCCAGCACCTGCTCCAGCGATTCCTTGCGCGCCTGGATCTGGGAAACCTCGGTCTTCGCCGCGTCGATTTCGCGCCGCAGCTCCGCCGCCGCGCCGCGCCGCGCCGCCAGATCCTCTTCCGCCCCGCGCCGTTCGCCGGTGACGGATTCCAGCTCGAGCTGCCGCTGGGCCGCCACCTCCTTCAGCTTCTTCGCCGCCGCGTCGAGCCGCTCGATTTCCGCCGCGGCCACCTGCTCCTCACGCGACGAGCGCAGGGTCTCCCGCTCGATGCCCGCCAGGTATTCCTGGATTTGCGCGAGCTGGTTCTTCAGCGTGGAAGCCTCGCCCAGCAGGCGCAGGATGGCCTGCCGTCCCGCTTCCATGGCCTTCTCGCGCTCCAACATCCTGGCCTGCAGGGCCTCGCGCTGCTGGTTCATCTCCATCATGCGCGTGCGCGCCTCGCCGATCTGGCCCTCCAGCAGGTCCACGCTCTGGCGGTGCGCGGCAATCTCTTCATCGAGCGCGCCGAGCCGCACGCCGATCTCCCGCGTTTCCGTTTCGCCCTGGGCGATGCGCTGCTCGATGGCCCCGCTCTCCTTCACCTGCGATTCCAGCCGCCCGCGCGTTCGCACGGCTTCGATGTTCTTCTCCGCCAGCTTCTGGCGGGCGGCGGTGAGCCGCTGCTCAAGTTCATAGCACGCCGCCTGCGCGCGTTCCTGCGCCTGTTCCCGCTCCGCCACGCGCTCGGAGACCGATTTCAACTCCGCCGCCGCCAGGTTCAGATCGAGCGCCGTCTTGGCGGCGTCGCGTTCCAGCAAGCGGTATTTGCCGGAAAGCGCCACCCTCAGGCGCGCGTCCAGTTCGCTCTTCAGTTCGCCGTAGCGCCGGGTCTTGGCCGCCTGCCGCTTGAGCGAGTTCACCTGGCGCGTCACTTCTTCCACAATGTCGTAAACGCGTGCCAGGTTCTGCTTGGCGCTTTCCAGCTTGGCTTCGGCCAGCCGTTTCCGGGTCTTGAACTTGGTGATGCCCGCCGCCTCTTCGATCACCGCCCGCCGGTCCTGCGGCTTGGAGCTGAGGATCTGCCCGATGCGCCCCTGCTCGATGATGGCGTAGCTCTCCGGCCCCAGCCCGGTACCCATGAAGAGTTCCTGAATGTCGCGCAGGCGGGCCAGCCGCCCATCCACCAGGTATTCGCTTTCCCCGGACCGGAACAGCCGCCGCGTGATGGTGACCTCGCCATTGGGCCGCTTTTCGCCGTCCCCCACAGGCATGATCTTGTGGGCGGCGTGCTCCTGGTAAACCGCCGGATCCACCAGGGTCATAGTCACGTAGGCCATGCCCAGCGGCTTGCGGTCGCGGGTCCCGGCAAAAATCACGTCCTCCATGCGGGTCCCGCGCAGGCTCTTGGCGGACTGCTCGCCCAGCACCCAGCAGATGGCGTCGCTGA
>OCTA010004240.1_pt1 | contig 12578 bp, 7 predicted proteins | sample 1538991 | NCBI WGS metagenome assembly OCTA01 (sample SAMEA3539302, study PRJEB22396) | soil metagenome | biome: tundra; feature: field; material: soil | place: USA | collected 2010-05 | depth 0.15 m
GCGAGATCGTGATGGCCTGGGTGCGCCTGCGGCCTGGGGTGACGGCTACTGAGGAGGAGATTCGCGAGTTCTGCCAGGGCCAGATCGCCTACTACAAGGTTCCCGAGTACGTCCGTTTCGTCGATGACTTCCCGGCCACGCTCTCGGGCAAGATTCAGAAGTACAAGATTCGCGAATTCGAAATTGAAGCGCGGGGCTTGCAGTCCGTGGCTGATGCGGCGACGGCGTAGGGCCGAGATGCCTTGATGAGATTGAACCACAAGCAACGTGTCATTGCAGCCCTCGGCAAGCAGCCCGTCGATCGCGTCCCCATCTTCATGTGGTTTCATCCCGAAACCGCTCGCAAACTCAGCCGTCTGTTGGATATTCCCGTCTCCGCCGTGTCGGAAGCGATGGGAAACGATATCCAGCAGACATGGGTGAACAACAATTTTGCGATGGAAGGTGTCGAACACGAGCGGGACGGCGAGACGCACATCGATTGGTGGGGCATCACATGGGAGAAGAGGCACGGGTTCAATCAGATCTCGAAATCCCCGCTAGCCGGCGCCTCGCGCGAACAAGTGCTGGCATACCAGTTTCCCGCTGACCACCATGACGATTTGCTCGCGTTGATGGATCCGGTTTTGCGTGATCGCCGCGACTTCTTCATCGGCTGCGATGTTTCCCCATGCGTCTTTGAAATGTACTGGCGGCTCCGCGGCATGGAAGACGGAATGACGGATATTGCCGGGGACCCGGAACTTGCATTCGAGATGTTCCACCGCTGCGCAGATTTTGCCATCGACCTTGGCACGGCCGCTTGCGATCGCTTTGCATTGGATTGGTATTGGACCGGAGACGACGCGGGCGGTCAGCGAACCATGATGATGAGTCCGAAGCACTGGCGGGCACTTGTGAAGCCGAACCTGCAACGCGTCATCGAAGTTGGGGCTTCGCGCGGACTGCCCGTCGCATTTCACAGTTGCGGTGCGGTTCGCCCCATCATTCCCGACCTCATCGAAATAGGCGTCAACATTCTGAATCCTATCCAGAGCAACTGCCCCGGCATGATGCCTTCGGAACTGAAAAGTGAATTTGGCAGTGACCTGGCATTTATGGGCGGCGTCGATACACAGGAGATGCTGCCGAATGCCACCGCGGCAGAAGTGCAACGCGCTACAGAGGATCTGATCGGATGCATGACGGCGGACGGGGGCGGCTACATCCTGGCCGCGTCGCACACCATATCTCCGGAAACGCCCGATGAAAATATCTTTGCCATGTACGAGGCTGCCGGAGTCGGCAAGGCTGAGATATTCGATTGCGCGGCCACGCTGCGGGTGCGCATGGCCGCGCCAAGTCACTAAGCCGCGTTGGTTCTTCGCCGGCTCAGCGCACTCCCTCTTTAAGCGCTCCCCATCACTACCGTGTGCGGGCTCATCGGGATTGGATGACCCGTAATGCCCCTGAAGCCTGCCTGCTCGTACATGGCTGTCAGTTCGCTCATCGTATAGGCGTCTCCTGCCGCGGTTGTGGCCAGCATGGTCATGCTGAATGCTGCAGGCGTGGGTGGGGAGACACGGTCCTCGTTGGGCACGAACTCAAGCGTTGCGGCACGCCCTCCCGGCTTGAGCGCGTTCCTCACCTTCTGCAACAGCCCTACGCACGTGGATTGATCGAAATGGTGGAGGAAGTTGGTAAGCAGCACGGCGTCATACGGCCCGCCGAAGTCCACATCAAATGCGCTGCCGGGCAGCATGTTATATCGTTCCTCAACACCGGCCTTGCGAGCATTGGTTAACGCCACCCGCAGCACCGGCGCCCAGTCCAGGCCCGTCACCTGGGCCTCGGAATTCTGTTTGGCGATCTCGATGCCGAACAGGCCGTGACCGGCGGCAATATCCAGAACGCGCATCGGGCCGGAGTGCCCTTCGAGCACCACCGCGGCCAGTGGACCCGCCATCGGCCCCATCATCGGCGCCATTTGTTCGGCAAACTGCACCCAGACCGGATTCTCCGGCTCCACGGTTCCATCGCCGGGAAGTGTGGTGCGGCCGTTGCGCACAACCTCCGCAAGGTTGTCATAAGGGTCGCGCAGCGCCGGGTTACTGAGGAACTGAGCTACTGAAGCCATGCACGCAGGCGAACGCGGATCAAGGAACGCGGCACTTGTCGGGGTGTGCACGTAATGCCCGTCTTCCTTCGCCAAAACGCCATTGATGGTCAGGAAATCGCAGAGAATACGAATGCCCCGCTCGGATGACGAACAGTGGCGCGCGATGGAAGCCGCGTCGCCCGGCCCTTCTCCCACAGCCCTGAACACATCCAGATCGATCGCGGCCTTCAAGGCCGCCGTGCGTTGGTGAGCCTGCACCATTTCAAATACAAGGCCCGGATTCAAAGGGCCTCCAACATGATTCGCCACCGTCAAATGTAACCTCCTTCTTCGGGCGGGATCATTGGATTTTGGGGATTCCCGCACACAGTCCACTGAGAGTAACACTTGGCGGCCGGGGCTCAGGATGTTCTTGCGCAAGATCATCAGGCAGCGAGCTACCAACCCTGCCCGCACGGCGTATCGTTTTCCTATGGCAGAAAGTAGCTTGGCAAGCGTAAGTCAGCGGCATCGCGTCGGCCTCTTCAGCGTGGGCCTCGATACCTACTGGGATCAGTTCCGAGGCTTGAAAGAACGCCTCGAAGGCTATAACCGCTCGATTGCCGCGAGGCTTGAGGCTGGCGGCACGGAAGTTGTGAACCTGGGGCTTATCGATTGCCCGGAAATGGCTATCGCCGCGGGTCATGCGTTTCGGCAACACGACGTCGATCTGATCTACCTGCACGTGGCTACTTATGCGCTCTCGTCCACAATTCTACCGGTAGTCCGGCGTGCAAAAGCGCCGGTCGTTCTGCTCAATCTCTCGCCCGAAGCCGCCATCGACTATGAAGCCTTCAACCGGATGAAGGATCGCACTGCGATGACCGGTGAATGGCTGGCGCATTGCCAGGCCTGCTCCGTACCCGAGATTTCAAACGTCTTTCGCCGCTGCGGGATCGATTTCCACCAGGTCACCGGCCTTTTGGATGACCACGATGCCGTCTGGGCCGAAATTGAAGACTGGCTGGCGGCCTCAAGAGTGGCTCATGCCATGGAACACAACCGCCTCGGCGTGATGGGCCATTATTACAGCGGCATGCTCGACATTTACTCCGATCTGACGTTGCAATCCAAAGTCTTTGGAACGTATATCGAGATTGTCGAGGTAGACGAGCTTTCAGCTTTGCGACGGGAGATCGACGGCGCCCAGATTGCCCCGCGGGTGGGCTTGATGCGAGAAGCCTTCGACGTGATGCCAGAATGCACGCAAGCAGAACTTGAACGCGCCGCGCGCACTTCCCTGGCTCTCGATCTGCTGGTGCAAAAACATCGCCTCGGTTCGCTGGCCTATTACTACAAGGGCTCGGGAATCGCCGAAAACGAAGACACGCTAAGCTCCATTATCGTTGGCAACAGCCTGCTCACGGCGCGAGGCATTCCTGTCGCCGGCGAGTTGGAAATCAAGAACGCGCAGGCCATGAAGATACTTGACTCCCTGGGTGCGGGCGGCTCATTCACGGAGTACTACGCCACCGATTTTGTGGAAGACGTGATCCTTATGGGACACGACGGTCCCGGCCATATCGCCATCGCCGCCGGCAAGCCCAAGCTACGCCCTCTGGGTGTTTACCACGGCAAGGTGGGCAGCGGGCTGTCGATTGAAATGAGCGTCAGTCATGGTCCGGTCACGCTGCTTTCTGTTGCAGAAGATGGCGAGGGATCGCTGAAGTTCGTGGTAGCCGAGGGCGAGTCCGTGCCCGGTCCAATTCTCGAGATCGGCAACACCAACAGCCGCTATCGCTTTCCCATCGGGGCGCGTGCGTTTATGCAGGAGTGGAACCGGCAGGGCGCCGCGCATCACTGTGCCATTGGATTGGGGCGCAGGCATGGGCAACTTGCCAAGCTCGCTGCACTGCTGGGCATAGAGTGCGTTCGGGTTTGCTAGTGTGGCGAATCTGAAGTTCGCATTGCGAATTATTGACTTTCAAATGGTCTCAACGGCGGCCAGTCGCTTAGGAGTGAACCGTAGGTTGAGGTTCCATTCCATCGCACGATTCGGCTAACACGCTGACTCGCTTTTCCGCGAAGCGGGGCTAACTTGCTGTTGTTGTCCAAGCACTTTATCAAATGACACTCTTGTTTCGCCAACTGTCGGTTGTTTTGCAGGATGAACCATTCATTTATTTGGGGCGCTCGCGGCGAGCGAGCGAAGCATTGAGGGCATTCAACGGCGAATCCATTTTCAACGCTCCTGAGGCACCAACCGTCCTCACAATTCTAGCTAGTGCTTCCGACATGCGATTGGGCAATCTTCTGAAACATCGCATGCCGCAGGTTTCGTCAGGTTTCAACCAGCGAAATAATCCCCTATCGCTCCTTTTTGCTTTGCAATCATCAGCCAGCCTTCTATCCTTCTTGCCGGTTGAGGGGCGATCTTCTTCTTGCCCCCTACCTTTCTTTATTTTTTTTGAACATCGCAAGGAGAGCATAAATGACCCCAGCAGCCACCGAGCAAACGACGTCCAGCTCGAGAATCACTTTTGCACAACCGGCAACAAATCATGGATTGCTGCGAGCCGGATTTACCCTGGCCGTTGTGCTCACGATGCTCGGTCAGGGGTTTCTTTATGCAGGCAAGCCGGCTCCTAAACCTGCCTCCACTACACAAACAGTTGAGACGCTGCTGAGCGGCTCCGGGTGGAAACTTGGCTCATTCCCCATGGGCGAGGGCGAATCAAAAGGGGCGTACAAGCCGGGCTTCGACGATGCCTCATTTCGCGTTGTGCAGGTTCCCGGCGAAGTGCAGTTGCAGACCGGCCTCAAGGGCAAAGATCTCTTCCTGCAATCGAAGGCTTTGAACTTGATCAACAACCAGGAATGGTGGTACCGGAAGACCTTCAAGGTGCCGGCAGAGGCCTCCGGCAAGCTGGTCCGCCTGCAGTTCGACGGGGTCGACTATTTCTCGACAATTTGGGTTAATGGAGAAAGGCTTGGTGAGCACGAAGGGGACGCCCAAGGATTTTCTTTCGACGCCTCCAAACGGCTAAAGTATGGCGCGGACAACGTCCTTGTGGTCAAGGTCACTTGCCCATGGCTCCCCAAAGGCCGAGGCCTCACCGAGTATCTGAAGACAAGCTTCAGCCTGCAGGTGGAGCCAAATACTCCTCCACTTGCGAAGCCGCCTTACTACCTGGGCGGAGGCTGGGGCGGAGTCCCGGTTTACGCCAATATGTCCATGACGATGGGTCTGTATCGAGATGTCAAATTGCAGATATCCGAACCTGTAGTCCTTGAAGATCTTTACGTATATACCAAGGCCTTGAATCCCGACGGAAGCGCCACCCTGGAAATTACCGGCAACGCCAAAAATTATCGCGATGGAAAAGGCGATGCGCAGATCGCCTTCGATCTTGCGCCTTCTAATTTCACTGGCGATCCAATCCATGTGCAGGCAAAAACCCTCACACTTCAGCCCGGCGATAACCGGTTTGTTCAGGAGACAGTTGTACAGAACCCGCAACTGTGGTGGACATGGGATCTTGGAGCGCAAAATATTTATCGACTTGATGCAAAGATTTCGGCGGGTGCTGGAGCAAACGGAAACAGCGGCAGCACCACATTCGGCATCCGCACCATATCGCGCGACCAGGATCTGAGTTACCGCCTTAACGGCAAGCGCGTTTTCCTCAAGGGCGTGTGGTACCCGATGGGCGATTATTACCCATCGCGCACAACTCATCAGACATACGAGCGCGACCTTCGCCTGCTCAAGGCCACTTACTCCAATCATGTGGTAACTCAAATTGTCGAGAAGCAGGATTTCTACGACCTATGCGATCAGCTTGGTCTTATTATCTTTATCCAGCTCCCGTTCACGCAGTTTGGACCTTACCAGGTTGTCGAGGCCGGCAATCCACGCCGTGAACCTTTCCTCAAGAACTCGCGCGAGCAAGTGGACGGCATTGTCAGGGCGCTCCGCATTCATCCCTCCATCATTCAGTGGAGTCCCCTGGCCGAAGCGCGTGTAAGTGGAGTATGGGCGGGACCGCAAGAGGGATACGACTTCTTTATCGCCGAAATGGCAAAGGTGATTCAACCATTGACGCCCGACACCATCTTCCATCCCAGCCTGTGTGACATGGGAGAAAGTCATACATGGAACCCGAATTACCGCTTTTATCAAAAATTCCAACCGGCGATCATCTCCGAATACGGCGAGATTTCGCCGCCAAGCATTGAAACATTCAAAGAAGCACTTACCCCGGACCAGATGTGGTCCACCAAGAATCGCCCGCGCATTTACAACCTGCCGGTCGACATTCAGGCCTATATGTATTGGTCCGCGTGGGAGTACACCGACGCCGGTTTCGGCGTATTCAACATGTTTCGCGAGGCGCACACTTACATTGACCAGAACATAGGCTCCGCGCAGGAACTCGTTGACGCCCTGCAATTGCAGCACGCATTTACCCTCTCTTACGCCACCGAGGCTTTCCGGCGGAAGATGCACACGCCCATCAACGGCATTCGCTCCTGGGCCTTCCGCGACATCTATCCGGGAATCCAATTTGGCATGGTCGATTCCAACGGCATTCCAAAAATGAATTACTACTTCTACAAGCGCGCGCAGGAGCAGCTGGCAGTCAGCTTTGCCTATGAAGGGGCCTTGGAATCCCAGGTCTCCGGCAAGCGCCTTCAGATACCCGTGTGGGTTGCCAACGACTATCGGCGCAATGTCCTTGTGGACGTCAAATGCGAGATCCTAACTCCCGGCGGCGAAGTTGTCTGGAGCAAGAGCTTCGATGCAGATACTCCTGGAGATAGCAGCAAGCAGGTTGGGTTAGTCGACTGGGTAACTCCGGAGAAGCCTGGTGTCTATGTCCTCCGTGGACGCGCCACGGAAAAGAACGGCAACGTCAGCAACCTCAATACCACTTACATCAAGGTAACTCCGAGAGTATTTGCCAAGTCTCCGCGCGTGCTGGTGATTGGCTTGAAACGTTACGGCCAGCCTATCGCATCCATCGCGGAGGCGCTGGGCGCCAAAGTGGATGTTATCGACGAATCCAACCTCGATCGCCTTTCTGAGCTCAAGAGCGCCGAGGGCATTCGCGCCAAATACGACGTAGTATGGCTGGGGCCGATCGATCACTTCTGGAAGCTCGTAGAGCCCGGGATCGGCGAAGGGCTGGCAGAGGCAGTGCATCAAGGCGTGGGCTTTATCCACAGCGGAGGAGACGCGGCCTTCCACGGCGGCGCGGCCAAAGGCGCTTGCCTGGAACTCACGCCCCTTCTCGACATTTTGCCCGTGAAACTCCGCACGCAGAATGAGGATGTAGTCTATCCGTCTTACTCCGCGGGTCAACAACTTCCAGCCACCCAAGAGACGATCAAGGAGATCCTGGCGGTCGATCCCTCCTGGACAGACGCGGGATTGAAAGAGTTTGGCCTCTCCGGCTACAACCAGGTGGAAGATGCGACACCGGGGAAGGTGGTGCTGACAGTCGAAGGTCATCCGCTGCTGGTTACGGGCCAATATGGTCAAGGAAGAACGGTTGCATTCACCGGCTTCACGCCATCCTGGGAAGCTCCCGGCGGGGATTTTCTCGATGAGCAGTTCGATAACATGCCCGTTTCCCGCGCTTTCTTTGGCCTGTTTGCGCAGATGCTGGCGGCGGCCACAGGCGACCGTCCAGCCACTGGCTATGCGGAACTTTTATCCCTGCGCGAGAAGCCGCTTTTCCAAATGTTGAAAGAACTGCCCGTAGCCACGGTGCAAACGGGCGCGGCGATTCAAGCCAAGGCAAGCGGCAACGGCGCCACGCTTTCGCTCAATCTTCAGGGCGGAAAAGACTATGCGCGCCTGATCCGGTTGCGCATCGAGTGGGACGGGCCTAAGCCATATCAGTCAATTTACAGCGACAACTATTTCGACCTGATGCCGGGTGAGTCAAAGCCGATTTCGCTGGAACTTCAATTCCCTGAAAAACTCTCCGCGCCGGTGCATGGGCGGCTGATTGTGGCAGGGAGCAACGTGGCAGCCAGCGAGGTTCCGATCACCGTGAAACCGTAGAAATTGCCCCTGTGGGAATGCAAATTGTTGAAAAAGTGCATTCCCTCGGGGGCTGAAGGCCGCGGCCTTCACCAAAGTGAGAGCTTCAGCAGCCCGCTTGACAGCTAGTTAACCCCGGGGTAGGGAACGATTGCCAGCAAAACCAGAGAGAAGGCCGCGGCGCTGGCGGTCGAGAGGAAGTTGACGGCGTCGTTGTTGAGCCGGCTGCGCTGCTCCAGGGTTGCTCCCAGCAGGCTGTCAAAGAAAAGCCCGAAGACGCCACCTGCCCAACTGATAACAATCATGGTGAGGCCTCCTCGCAGGGCTAGGCCTCCGGTCAGTGCGACGATCCCGGCAGCGATGACTCCGGCTGCCGTCCCGGCCAGGCTGATTGCCCCATCGGTGCCGGCCTCAACAGAGTGCAGGGAAGTGATCATCCGCGGGCGGCCGCCAAGCACCTGGCCTACCTCGGAAGAAACAGTGTCCGCCGCGGCTTCGGCGAGCGCTGCCAGTCCTGCGGCGAACAAGAGGCCGGGCGCCAAGCTCGGGTGGGGAAACCACCCGGTGCCGGTGAGCCAGGATTGCGTCATCCCATCAGACACGAGAGCGGCAAAGCCAAGATTTGCCGCCACCTGGGAGGCGGCGCGTCCTCCCTTTTTCTCCGCCGTGCCGAGCCTCTTCTTCTGTTCCCGGCCCATCCGGGTAGCAATTGAGGAAAGCACGAATACCACAAGCACAGGAACAAGCGCTGTTTGCCATGGCTTGTAGGGGAAAATCACGGTAGAAAACATGAGGCTGGCAGTAATAACGGCTCCGGTGAAGGCCGCCGCAGGTGTGGCTGCGCGCAGTTGCCAGGTGATGAGCGCCAGCATCAGGCTCAGGCCCACCGTCCAGATGGCAACAGCTGCGTCTTGCACTGCCCACCAATGGGCCTGGAGCACCACGCTGGCTGCCACAAAGGGCAGCACGACAAGCAGCACGAACTTCGATTGCCAAGCCAGCTTTATTTGCGACACGCTTCATCGTATCGTCCCGCGACGCATGGGGCGTGTGGGGAGACGCCCACCCCGCCCGCCTGATTTACAATCAACCGGTAAGCAGGAAAGAACTGAATGAGGCTTTTTTCAATGAACTTAAGCCAGACGCGTGCGCGCTTGGTAAAGGCGGGCGCGGCGTTTGCGGCTGCTGCCCTGGTGGCCGGCTGCGGCAGCCAATATAGACCGGTTGTTACGCCCATCAATCCGAGCGGACCTCCGGCACAGCCCAATAGCCTGGCGGTCGTGGTTTCATCTTCGTCGCTCACGACACCTGGAATCGCGACAATCATCGACTACTCGGGCGATACGATTATGGCCACGGCGCCGATTGGTCCAGGGCCGACCAGCTTCACCCTGGACGGTCCCGGGTCCACGGGATATACGGTCAACAGCGATAGAACGGTAACCAACTTCCCCGCTTCCACAAATCTGCAGGAAAAGAACGTGCTAGTCACGACATTGCCGACGACTGCGCAATCCACGGGGTTATTTTCCCCGGCGACTGGACTTTGGGCCGTCGATCAGTGTTCCATCGCCGGCAATGTTTGCACCAGCGCAGTCGACGTTTTCACCGGATCTCCTGAGACCTTCAAGCTTTCCATTCCAGTGGCGGCTACGCCGATCGCGGTTGTTGGCCCCGCCACCGCGGCACAGCGCAACTACTCCCTCAGCTTGAACAACTCGAAAACTCCATCCGGAAGCGTCATCCACTACGCGGACATGACCTGCAACAACGCTCCTAGAACGGTCACCCAGACCGGGGAAGCGGACTCGCTGGAAGTTTCCACTTACACGGTTTCAGCCCGAATCCCCTTGGGCAAGTGCCCGGTGTATGCGGTGCAGAACAATGACAGCAAACGGTTGTTTGTGCTGAACCGGGGTGACGACACGGTTACGGTGATCAACAGCCAGAACAACACGCTGGACGAGTGCGCGCCTTTCGTGAGCCAGACAGGCCGGCTGGTGACCTGTCATCCGACTTTGCCGCTGTCTCTAACGGCGGTAAACGCGTTGAATGCGATCAAACCCGGATCCGGCAATCCACCGAACGGGTCCGCCGGCATGACCGCAATAGCCGGACCGGTGTATGCGGAGTACAACACAACGACCGGTCAGCTCATTGTGGCCGACTACGATGGTGGAACAATCAGTGTCATCGACGTGAGCCTGGATATCTACGGGAATGACAGCGCAACTTTCGGCACTACTTTTACGATTCCAGTGGGCAAGAATCCGGCAGTTGCGCCCTACCCAGCCAGCGTAACCGTACTGAACGACGGAAGCCGCGCCTACACCGCCAATCAGGCGGAAGGCTCGGTGACAATTGTGAATTTGTCCAGCCATACAGTCGTAACCACGCTGCCTGTCACCGGCCATCCGCGCACCGTGGTTTCAACCTCCAATTCGCTCTATGGCAAGGTTTATGTAGCCTCTCCAGACAGCCCGTACCTGACCATCCTTCGCACCGACCAGGATATTGTGGACACCACTGTGCTGGTTCAGGGCAGCATTCTGGACGTCCGGGTGAGCTCACCGAACGGTACAGGTTCAAACATCAACGTTACAAGCCGAAGGCCGGGAGCCGGGCAGCCCTGCTACCTTCCGCCGCCGGTGCCTGCCACGCTTGCCGCTTGCCAGACCTTGCCGTAACGCAGACCTATTCCACCGCCAAAGGGCCATTCCTCGCCAGAGGGATGGCCCTTGGAACGTTCCGGGGCTGAAAAACAGGTCTTTAGCACGCCGATGTGATCCACAACACTGACCAAGTCGACGTAAGCCACGAAAAATCGATTCACTATCGTTTCATCGGAGTACTCTGGGTCCTGGCGGCGAGTCTGGCCGGGGTGAACTCCATTCGAGGTGGTTGCCGATGCAATCCAAGAACAAGGCTGTGGCGCTGACGCGGCGGCAGTTTGTGGCAGCAGGTGTGCTGGGCGGTGCGGCGCTGGCAGTAGGCTGCAAGTCAGGAAATCAGGGGAACTGGGATTTTCTGAGTGACGGCCAGGCTAGGACGCTGGCGGCAATCTGCGATCAGATTGTTCCCGCCGACGAATTTCCCAGCGCATCGCAAGCCGGCGTGCTCACTTACATCGATCGTCAATTGTTCCGCCACTACCGGCGCCATCGGGATGTTTACCGGGACGGCCTCGAACATGCCAACGAGTTGAGCCGGAAACGATTCGCAAAGGACTTGGCCGAGGCTACGCCGGCCCAGCAGTTGGAGATTGTGACTGCTCTCGAAAAAGAGGACCGGCCGTTCTTCGACCTTGTTCGCCGACACACCATGGAGGGCTACTACGGCTCGCCGCGCCACGGCGGCAATCGCGACGCCGTCAGTTGGCGGATGCTCGGTCTCGATGAGCCCCCGGTGCGCGGGCGCGCGCAATATGACATGAGAAAGGGCGCGACCTCATGAAACGTGTAAACGCTGTAGTGGTTGGCGCCGGCGCGGCTGGCGGAATTGTGGCGAAGGAGCTTGCGACCGCGGGCCTGAGCGTGGCGCTCTTGGAGCGCGGCAAGTGGTACACGGCGAACGATTGCCGCAAGGATGACTTGCGCAACCAGCGTGTGACCGTGCTGGGGAATGCGTTTGGGCCCGAGGACGAAGGGAATCCAAGGGTTCTGGTGGACGCCAAGGGCGTGCCGCACATTGTGCTCGCCAGCGAAGGTGGTTACCAGAACGACGCCGCATGTGTTGGCGGAGGAACCCTGAGCTACGGCGCGCAGGCCTGGCGCTATATGCCGCAAGACTTTCGCATGCGCTCCACCTACGGAGCGCCGCAAGGAAGCTCGCTGGAAGACTGGCCCATCTCCTACGACGACCTGGAGCCCTACTACGACAAGGCCGAGTACCAGATCGGCATTTCTGGGGACTACTCGGGCACGCCATTCAAAGGCCCGCGCAAGCGCGACCTGCCCATGCCGCCGCTCGCTCCAAATCGCGAATTCGAAATTCTGTGGCCGGCCGCCAAACGGTTGGGATTGCACCCATTTCACCTTCCCATGGCGCGCAACAGCGTGCCCTACAACGGCCGCGGCCCGTGCATGCGCTGCCGGTGGTGTTGCGGATTCGCCTGCGAAGTGGATGCCAAGAACGGATCGCAGAATACTGTGATCCCGGTGGCGCTGGCGACAGGGAACTGCGACCTGCGCACCGAGTGCATGGTGAAAGAAATCCTCACCGACGACCAGGGCCGCGCTCGCGGCGTCTCCTACTTCGACGCCAATGGACATTTGCAGGAACAGCTCTCCGACATCGTCGTGGTTTCAGGTTGCGCCACCGAGTCCGCGCGGTTGCTGCTCAACTCCAAGAGCAAGCTTTTTCCCGCCGGGTTGGGAAATCGGTACGACCAGGTGGGCCGCCACCTGCAAGGCCATCACTACACGGGCGCGATCGGCTATTTCGACTTCG
>OCTA010004241.1_pt1 | contig 12577 bp, 10 predicted proteins | sample 1538991 | NCBI WGS metagenome assembly OCTA01 (sample SAMEA3539302, study PRJEB22396) | soil metagenome | biome: tundra; feature: field; material: soil | place: USA | collected 2010-05 | depth 0.15 m
ATAGTCGCGCAGAGGTGCGACGGGTACTCCACCCTGGTCCGCGCGTTCCGTGGGTGCCTGCCGGGAGATGTACCGGCGTCGCGCGGACGATTCGCCGGCCCGGATTCGACACAGGGCCAACATCTTCCGGGACTTGCTATCGCACGCCAAATCGAGCGAGGCTGCGCGGAATCGACCGCGCGGCCACCAGTTGCGGTTTAATAGTAGTAGGCGAGCGAACATGGAGCAGCAAGTCGATAAACTGCAAATCAGCGCGGAAGGCATCGTGGCGCTGCCGCACTCGTTGATCAGCCACCTCGATCTGCGGTTAGGGGACGAGATTCTCGCTCGTGTCGATGGAGCCAAGATCGTACTGCATCGCATGAACCCCCGTCGCCGTCCGCGCTCGGAGCCAAGGCCGGTCGGATTCGGAAGCGGAGATTTCCATCTTCCTGAGGGTTGGGATGCTCCGATGAACGACGATGAGGTCGACGACTTCCTGAATGGGCGTTGAAGCGATCGACTTCTACGAAAACTCTGGGAAGGACGCGCCCGACGTCTACCTGTTGGACACGTCCACGCTTCTCTGGTTGATCATGGATCCCAGCCGCCTCTCGGAAACAGCAAGGGCCGTCTGGCAGAACCCGGAAAAACTGATTGCGGTGAGCGTGGTCTCATATTGGGAAATCACGATCAAGGCGAACAAAAAGATTTTTGACATCGATGACGTGCCGGAGTGGTGGGACCGCCGCGTATTGCCGTTCATCGACCTGGAAACGCTTCCGATTCGGGAAGAGCACGTCAGTGAATTGAACCGCTTGCCAGACATTCACAAAGATCCTTTTGATCGAATGCTTATTGCTCAAGCTCGTACAGAGGATATGTCGCTGGTAACCTGCGATGCCCTTATCAGATCGTATCCGGCCGTGCGTATTGTATGGTGATGAGTCTGCAACGTCGGCTTTCTCGGCTGAAAGCGCGGCCGGGCGGCCCGGGAGGCCGCCGCAGGCCGAGGGCCTGCCCCACCACCGAACAACGCAGTCCCGCAAATGGACAGCCGCGCGGCGAGCAGCGTTGATGGCATTGCGCTTACAGCGGAACGCCGCGTGCAAGCCTTGTTCTAATGCGCACTCTTATCCAGGATCTCCGGTACGGCCTGCGTCTACTGGCTCGCAGTCCCGGCTTCACGGCCATCGCGCTGCTCACTCTCACGCTGGGCATCGGCGCGACGGCGGCGATCTTCAGCGTGGTCGATGCCGTGCTGCTGCGCGCGCTGCCTTACCGCGACCCGCAGCGGCTGGTCTCGGTCTTCGAAGACATCAGCCAGGCGGGCTTCCCCCGTAACACACCCGCTCCCGGAAACTACGCCGATTGGAAAGCGCAGACGCAGATTTTCGAGGATGCCGCCGCGGCCGCTACGGGCGGCAAATGGCACGTCTTCAACCTGACCGGAGAAACGGGTGCGGGCGCTGGCGATCCGGAAAAACTGGAAGGCGCCAGCGTCACCCAAAACCTGTTCGCGGTGCTCGGCGCGAAACCGGCCCTGGGACGTGTGTTCCTGTCGGAAGAAGACCGGCCAGGCGGGCCGCGCATCGTCCTCATCAGTCATGGATTGTGGCAGCGCCGCTTCGCCGGCGACCCCGGCATCGTGGACCGCGCCATCGTGCTCAACGGCGAGAAGTGCACGGTGGTGGGCGTGATGCCGGCGGGTTTCGCGTACCCATCCCACGATATCGATCTGTGGACTCCCATGGCGTTTACGTCGCAGCAACTGACCGAGCGCGGAGCGCATTACCTGCAAGTGGTCGCGCGGCTGCGGGCGGGCGTCACGCTGGCGCAGGCCAATGCCGGGTTGCAGGTGCTCTGCAGGAGGCTGGCGCGCGCGTATCCGGACACCAACGCCGGCATCCGGCGCTTCTTCGCCGAGCCGCTCCAAGATACCTACACGCAGGGCGCGCGCACCGGATTGATCGTGCTGATGGCGGCGGTGGGTTTCATCCTGCTGATCGCCTGCGCCAACATCGCCAATCTGCTGCTTTCGCGGGCGACGGGCCGGCAGCGCGAAATCGCGGTGCGCACCGCGCTGGGAGCGGCGCGGGCCCGCATCGTGCGCCAGATGCTCACCGAGAGCGCGCTGCTGGCGGTGGGCGGCGGCTTGCTCGGCATATTGCTGGCGGACTGGTGCTTCAACTTCCTGAAGAACCTGATCCCCCAGGATCTCTCGCAGACCGTGTCGCTCGCGCTCGATCCCGGCGTGCTGGCTTTCGCGGTGGCCATCTCGCTCGCCAGCAGTTTCCTGTTCGGCATGGCGCCGGCCCTGCAAGTCTCCCGCATCGATTTGAACAGTGTGCTGAAAGAAGGCGGGCGCGGCAGCCCCGGCCCCCGCCGCGGGTCGATGCGCAATCTGCTGGTGATCGGTGAAGTGGCGCTTGCCCTCATTCTGCTGGTGGGGTCCGGGCTCCTCCTCGAAAGCTTCGCCAAGTTGCGCGGAGTCGATCCGGGTTTCCGCGCGGACCATGTTCTAACCGTGCGCGTGGATGCGCCCATTACCAAGTACGGCGATTTCACGAAGCGCTCGGCGTTTTTCCAGCGCGTGCTGGAGCGCGTGCGCGCGTTGCCGGGCGTTGAGGCCGCCGGTCTCACCAGCGCGCTGCCGCTGACCTGGGATGGCGGCACCAACGGCTTTATCCTCGAGGGTGTGGCGCCGCGTCCCGATGTGACTTGGGACGCCAATAACCGAGTGGTGTCGCCCGGTTACTTCGAGGCGATGCGGATTCCCCTGCGTTGCGGGCGCCTGTTACAGGAGAGCGACGGACCGGATGCGCCGCCAGTGGCCGTCATCAACGAAACCATGGCGCGCAAGTTCTGGCCGAACCAGGATGCGCTCGGCAAGCGCTTCAAGTTTGGCGACCCCGGCGACAAAACGCCGTGGCTCAGCATCGTTGGCATCGTGGGCGACGTCCGCCAGATGCGCCTGAACGAACCACCGCGCCAGGAAATGTATTTCCCCTATTGGCAGGCGAAGGACAATTGGATGGTGCCCCGCGATCTGGCGATTCGCACCAGCGGCGATCCGCTGGGCCTGGCGGGCGCGGTGCGGCAGGCGGTTTGGTCCGTCGACAAAGACCAGCCGGTTTCCAACGTGATGACACTCAACGACCTGCTCGACCAGGAAGTTGCGCAACGGCGGGTGCAAGCGGCGCTGCTCGGCGGATTCGCGGCGCTGGCGCTGATCCTGGCCTGCATCGGGATCTATGGCGTGCTCTCGTACCTGGTGACCCAGCGCACGCGGGAAATCGGCGTGCGGGTCGCGCTGGGAGCGAGCGCCTCTGATGTCTTCCGCACCGTGGCGGGACAAGGCATGACCCTGGCCGGGATCGGCATCGCGGCCGGACTGGCCGGCGCGCTGGCGCTAGCGCGCCTGCTGGGCAGCCTGCTGTTCGGCGTGAGCGCGGGCGACCCGCTCACTTATGCCGGCGCTGTTGCGGTGTTCGGCATGGTCGCGCTACTGGCCTGCTACTTCCCCGCGCGGCGCGCGGCCCGTGTGGACCCGATGGTCACGCTACGGTACGAGTAGGCCATACACAGTAACAGCGCGCCCGCCATGAGCATCCAGGAACTGGGTTCGGGAACCGCCGTTCCGTTCACCTCGAGAGCTTCGACGACATTAGCATTCGAGTCCCGCACCAGGGAAGTCAGGGTCGGACCACTGACATTCGGTCCCATAACATTGTGAACGTTCTCCTGCCAACTTGCGAAGGTCGTGGGGCCGCCCGCCGCCACCACCCAGTACTCCTGGCCGGCCATTAGCTCCGGGTGGGTAACTGAGTCGATCGTGACTAACCCGGTGCTGGGGTCGGTCGATAGCTCGTTGTCGAGCGCGAAGGACTCCAGTACCTGGTTGGGAAGGCCTCCCAGACTCGACATCAAGTACACATCCAGCACGTTCGGCCCGGAAGTCAGACTGACAGCCAGTTCCATGCTCTGGAAGGTATAAGTTTGTCCGGCATTGAAGCCGACGCCCGCATAGTTGAAGACGTCGACGAAGGGGACGATCCCAATCGCGACTCCGACGACGAAGGTATCACCCGGCTGTATGTTGGAGTAGATGGTGCCGGCCTGGGCCGGCGTAGCGCAGGCCACCGCACACGCGACGGCCAAAACCGACATGGTGAACTTGCGAAGCGTTTTCATTGCGCGTCCTCCTGGTAGATTTAGTTTACACCCGCGCAAGTCGGATCGTTCAAATAATCAACATGCAATCGCCATACGAGTAAAACCGGTAGCGTTGCTCCACTGCGTGACGGTAGGCGGCCAGCGCCAGATCCTTGCCGGCGAAGGCGCACACCAGCAGCAGCAGGCTGGTGCACGGCAGATGAAAATTGGTCAGCACCGCGCCGGTGGCGCGAAACTCGAAGCCCGGATAGATGAACAGGTCCGTCTCGCCGCTCGATTCCCGCAGACCGCCGCCGCGCATCGCGCTTTCGATGGTGCGCACGCTGGTGGTGCCCACGGCCACCAGGCGCCGGGCGGCCGTCATGCGTGCGGCGTTATCCGCCGTGATGCGGTAATGCTCGGCGTGCAGCCGGTGTCCCTCCACCTGCTCGCCCTGGCTCTGGCAATGGATCGCCTGGAAGGTTCCCAGACCCACGTGCAGCGTCACAAACGCGATTTCCGCGCGGCGCGCGCGGCAGGCGTCCAACACCTCCACCGTGAAATGCAGACCAGCGGTGGGCGCGGCCGCCGAACCTTTCTCGCGCGCGAACACGGTCTGATACCGCTCGCGGTCGGCCGCTTCGTCCCGCCGCTTGATGTACGGCGGCAGCGGCACGTGCCCGATCTTTTCGAACTCTTCGTAAACATCGGCACCATCAGCATGGGTGTGGAAGCGCAGCGTGCGCTCGCCGAACTCGCGGCGCGCGATGACCTCCGCCTCCAGGCCGTCCGCGAAGCGCACTCTTTCGCCGACGCGCATCTTCTTGCCGGGATGCACCAGCGCCTCCCATTCCTTGGCTGCGCTGTCGACGGGCCGGAGCAGAAGGACTTCCACTTCGCCGGTGAGATACGCGTGCCGCGCCGGATTCTTCTTGCCGATGGGCAACGCGTGCACGCCCGCGCGATGCCCGAACAAGCGCGCCGGGAACACGCGCGAATCGTTCAAGACCAGGCAGTCGCCGGGGCGGAGAAAGGCGGGCAGGTCGCGGAACTGCCGGTCCTCCCAAGCCCCGCGCGTGCGATCGATCACCAGCATGCGCGAGGCAGCGCGGTCGGCGAGGGGGGTCTGTGCGATCAACTCTTCGGGCAGTGTGTAATCGAACTCGGCGAGATCCATCTTCCAGGGGGCCAGACTTCACTGTATCGGAAACAGTGTGCCCTGCTCTTCGCCTTCCCAGAGTTCGGGACGATACTCGACAGGCGCGGAGGCCAGGCCGTGCCGCTCGCGAATGCGCGCGACGCGCTCGCGCAACTGCGCCTTGTAGCCGGGGCCGAGGTACGCGCCCGCGGCGTAGAGCTTGCGGTAAGGGCCGGCCAGCTTTGGAAAGCGTTGCTCCAGGAACGGGAAGAAGATCTTCTGCGCGGAGGGCATCAGGAACAGCGGCCCGCCGCCGAAATATTGCGCGCCCGCCTGGCGCGCGGCGGCGGCCAGGGCGTCGAGGCTTTCTTCGGAGTCGGTGATCATCGGCAGAATGGGATTCGGGAAGACGCCGGCGGTGAGCCCGGCTTCCGCGAGCGTGCGGACGGCGGCCAGCCGCAGGTCGGGCCGCGGTGCGCGCGGCTCCATCAATCGCGCCAGGCGGCGGTTGAGCGTGGTAACGGTGATGTTGACGGCCAGCACGTTGCGGCGGGCGATTTCGCGCAGCAGATCGACGTCGCGCGCGACCAGGTCCGATTTGGTGGTGATGGACAAGTGGCGGCCCTTTTCTTCCGCGAAGACTTCCAGGATCGCGCGGGTGCGCTCAAAGCGCCGCTCGGCAGGTTGATAGGGATCGGTGGCCGTGCCGAGGGCGATGCGGTCGGCGCGATCGAGCTTGCGCAACTCCCGGCGCAGGATTTCCGGGGCGGCGGCTTTGGCGTAGATCTTGGACTCGAAGTCGCGCCCGTCTTCCATGCCCATGAACTCGTGCGTGTAGCGCGCGTAGCAGTAATGGCAGCCAAACTCGCAGCCGCGGTAGGGGTTGATGGTCCACTGGAAGGGCATGTTGGGCTTGGTGCGATTGAGGATGCTGCGCGCGCCGATCTCGAAGTACTTGACCGGGGCGCCCGCTGGGCCCTTGGCCTCCAGCAGTTCGCTTTGGGCGGCCATTTTAGCGATGCCAATCAGCTCAGGCATCTCCCTATCTTCGCTTTTTCTTCGCCCACGTGCAAGGGGGTGGGTGTGCTGGGGCGACTGCCGACCCTACATATAATCCGGCGCCTGGATGCCCAGAATATCCAGCGTCCACCCCAATTGCCGCCCGAAGAAGTCGGTCATCCACAGCAGGAACACCTTCTTCTCGCGGTTTTCTTCGTGAATGATCGGATACAGATGGTAGAAGTTATTGAACGTTTGCGCGATCTGAAACGCGTACTTGGCCACGTGCGCCGGCTCTCCCGCCACAACGGCACGCTCGACAGCCGCATCCGCTTTAGACGCCGCCAGCAGCACCTGCCAGAAGTCTTCGCTCGCAAGCTGCCGGCCCAACGCGGCGGGCGTTAGCTCGGCGGCAAAATCGGGCAGGCGTTCGCCCTTCTCTTCCAGCTTGCGCAGAATGTTGCGCGCGCGCACGGCGGCGTACTGCACGTACGGTCCGGTCTCGCCCTCGAAGCTCAACGCCTCCTGAAAATCGAACGCGATCACCGAATTGCGCGTGTACTTCAGCAGGAAATAGCGCAGCGCGCCGATGGCAATCTGCGACGCGATGGCGCGCTGTGCCTCGGGTGTGGCTTCGGCGTGGCGCGCGGCCACCTCGTCCAGCGCCTTGCCGATCAGCGTGTCGATCAAATCGTCCGCCTTCACGCCCAGCCCCTTGCGCCCGGAGACTTCGACGTACGGCCGCTGGCGGTCCTCTTCGGAAAGCGGGATGCCTAGCTCGGCGCAGCAGCGCGGCGACAACGCCACCATCTCATACGAGAAGTGCACGGATTGCGCGGCCTGCTCCGCGTAGCCCAGCGCCTTCAGTCCGGCCACTACCACGTCTTGCAGATACGATTGCCGGACGTCGATGACATTGTAAACACGCGTACCGTGGCCGAAGGACGGCGCTCCGGCGCCACCAGCGTCAGGCTCGTCCGTCGAGACCCACAGCTCGCGGCCGTCCGCGTAGCGCATCAGCGGGCGATAATGGAAATCCTTGCCCAGCAAGCCGAATTTCCAGAGCTGATAGGCGATGTCCTTGCCGACATAGGTGACCGTGCCGTCGGAACGCACGATCACCTTGTTATCTTCCGCGCCGGACTCGCCCGCGAACGCCGCGGCGGGCATCACCCAGCATCCTGCGTTCTTGCCTTCAGTCTCCAGGTAAATGGCCTGGCGCTGCTTGAGCAGATCGAACGCCGACGCCCAGAACTGCAAGTGCAGGATCTCACTTTCGCGCGGCAGTACGTCGTACTCCACGCCGAGGCGCAGCATAGTGGCCAGGTGCCGCTCGACAATCGCATCGGCCACGATATGGGCCAGTTCGGCCTGTGGGCCGCTGCCGGCTTCGATGGCGTGCAGCGTCTCGCTGCGCCACGCGCGCGATTCGGGCGCCTCGCCGTAATACGCCGAAGTGCGCGCATACAAGTCCCAGCAGAGATAGTCGAAGCGCACGCTCGGGTCTTCGGTAAGCTGCCGCACCTCGCCGGGCGTCTTGTGTTCGAGGTAATGAAAGCCGGCGACGACATCGGCCACCTGCACGCCGGTGTTGTCGATGTAGTTCTGCACCTCCACGCGCTGCCCACGCGCGCGCAGCATGCGCACGAACGTGTCGCCCAGCGTGGCATTGCGCAGATGCCCGATGTGCGCCGCCTTGTTGGGATTGATGTTGGTGTGCTCGACGATGATCTTGCCGCTCGCCGCGGCTGTTTCTTCGGCCGCGGGAGTGAGCAGTCCCTGCGCATAAGCGGCGCGGTCGAAGCGGATATTGATGTATCCGCTCCCGGCCACTTCGAGCGCCGACACACCCGGAATCGGGCCGATCCCGGCCACCAGTTCCGCGGCGATCTTCCGCGGCGCCTGCTTCAATTGCTTGGCCAACTGGAATGCGGCGGGCACGGCCAGTTCGCCGAAATCGCTCTGCCTCGGCTGCTCGACGGCCACCGCCAGATCGATGCCATAGCGCGCCTGGATGTGATCGTGAAAGGCGTGCTGAACGTTCTTTTCGAGGAGATGAAACATCTACGGAAGGAACTCCGGATCGAGAATCTGTTCGACGGTGAACGGGCATTCGGCGGGGAAGTGGCTTTTCGGCAGGCCCGTCTGGATCGCGGCGCGGCGGATAGCGAATTCATAATTCCCGGCCAGGTCCATCTTGATCCTGCGGCGCAAACTAGGATTCCGTTTAAGGAGACGATCCACACCTTTCCGTTGGACAGTAGCGGTGTCTCGCCATGACCGCGACCTCTTCTCCGGCTGAAAACGCAATTTCAGCAGGTGAATCAGCAGCACTTCCACGCGACTGTCCAGCGCTCGGAGATCCCGTATCCCCATGTCCTCGATCTCTTCGGCCAAGTGATCCGTATCAGCCTGCTCCGGCCGACTGCCTCGCAGCGTCTCTGCGGCGCGGCGACTCCATTCAAACAAATCGCGTTCGTAGAGGCGCGATAGCTCCACCGAGGTCTTTGCACGTTGTGATTGCATAGGCCTCCTTCATTGTACCTGCGGCAGGAAGTCCAAATCGAGGATCTGCTCGACGGTAAACGGACACTCGGCGGGAAAACGCTCACGATGGAGGGCAGTCTTGGCCATCGCCAGCCGCACCGCTTTCGCGAGGGTGTCCGGCAATTCGCTCGCAAGTTTGCTCTTCAGGCTAGGACTCTGCTTCAGAAGGCCGTGCAACTCGATGCGCTCCGTGGTGATGGACAGGAGCGACGATCGTTTCCCAGGATGCAACTGCCAAAGCAACAGATGCGCCAGCAGCGCCCGTGCGCGGCGATGCAGCTCCTTCAGATCCTGCTTGCCCAGGTCCTCGATTTCTTCTGCGATATGTTGGATATCGCTTATGCGCACCTGCCCAGCGCGAAGAAGTTGCGCGTTGCGCCGGGTCCATTCGAAGAAATCTTCGTCGTAGAGTCCCGATAGATCCGCGGTCGTGGCCCGTTGCGATTGCATCTTACTCCCCCATTATAGGGCCTTCGCGAATGACGATATAATTCGGTTTCAACACTCTCAAAGGAGCTTAAATTGCGAAAGAAGATTACCGTTGTAGGCGCCGGCAACGTCGGCGCCAACTGCGCCCTCCGCATTGCCGATAAGGAACTGGCGGATGTGGTGCTGGTGGACGTCATTGAAGGCGTCCCGCAAGGCAAGTCGCTCGACCTGCTGCAGTCCGGCCCCGTCCAAGGCTATGACGTGATGCTGACCGGCTCCAACGATTACGAGCCCACCGCCAATTCCGATATTGTGATCCTCACCGCCGGCTTCCCGCGCAAGCCCGGCATGAGCCGCGACGATCTGCTGCTGGCCAACTACGACGTAGTGCGCGCCGCCACCGAGCAGATCGTGAAGTATTCGCCGAATTCCATCCTGATCGTTGTCACTAACCCGCTGGACGCCATGTGCCAGACCGCTTACATGGTTTCCAAGTTCAGCAAGAACCGCGTCATCGGAATGGCCGGCATTCTGGACAGCGCCCGCTTCCGCACCTTCATTGCGCAGGAACTCAAGGTGTCGGTGGAGAACGTGACGGCGGTCGTGATGGGCGGCCACGGCGACACCATGGTCCCGGTGGTGCGCTTATCGAACGTGGCGGGGATTCCGCTCACTGAGCTGATGGACCAGGCTACTATCGACCGCATTGTGGACCGCACGCGCAATGGCGGCGCAGAGATCGTGAAATACCTCAAGACCGGCAGCGCCTACTACGCGCCGTCGGCCGCCGCGGTCGAGATGGCCGAGTCGATCCTCAAAGACAAGAAGAAGGTGCTGCCTTGCGCCGCTTACCTGGAAGGCGAATACGGGATTCACGGCCTGTTCGTGGGAGTGCCGGTGAAACTGGGCGCGCGCGGCATCGAGCACATCTACCAGGTGAAGCTCCTGCCGGAGGAGGTGGCCATGCTGCAAAAGAGCGCCGCGGCTGTGCAGGAATTGGTGGACGTGATACGGGCTAAGCATGGGTAGGTTGCGTGGGGCAGGACTCCAGTCCTGCGGCCGACGTCCACGTCGGCCTGTGCGCCACATCGCGCTGCTCGCGCTGGCCGCTTGCTGCCAGGGTGCGGTGCCCACGCCGGCATCGCATTTCGGCTACACTCCCGGCGACGACTACAAACTGGCCGACACCACCGAGATTTTCGCCTATTTCCATAAGCTCGCGGCGGCCAGCGACCGCATCCGGCTGGAGGAATTCGGCCGCAGCTCGGAAGGCCGGCCCATGTACGTCGCGTTCATCTCCGCGCCGGAGAATCTGAAGAAGCTGGACCGCTATCGCCAGATCGCCGAGCGGCTGGCGCTGGGGCAGGCCAGCGCGGAGGAGGCGCGCGCGCTGGCCGAAGAAGGCCGCGCGGTCGTGTGGATCGACTCCGGCCTGCACGCCAGCGAAGTCGCGCCCGCGCAGCAAGCGCCCCGGCTCGCCTACAAGATGCTTACGGACGACAGCGCCGAAGTCGAAATGGTCCGCCGCAATGTGATCCTGATGCAGGTGCCGGTGATCAATCCCGATGGCCTGGACATGATCGCGCATTGGTATAGGAAGAACGTGGGCACGCCCTACGAGACCGCGCCCATGCCCTGGCTCTTTCAGAAATACTCCGGGCACGACAACAATCGCGACTGGTTCATGCTCAACCTGGAGGAGACCCGCAACGTGTCGCGCCTGCTCTACCGCGAGTGGTTTCCGCACATCGTCTACAACCAGCACCAGGCGCCGCCCTTTCCGGCGCGCATCTTCGTGCCGCCTTATGCCGAACCGTTGAACCCCGATATTCCGGCGGCCGTGATGGAAGGCATCAACAAGCTGGGCACGGCCATGCGGGAACGCTTCGCGCGCGAGGACAAGCCCGGCGTGCTCTCCTATTTCGGCTTCGACGCCTGGTGGAACGGCGGGCTGCGCTCGGCGCCCGCCTTTCACAACATGCATGGCATTCTGACGGAAACCGCCGGTTATGCCTACGCCACGCCCAAGGCCTACCCGGCCGGCGACCTGCCAGCGGCGTTCGCCAACGGCGCGGCCACGCGCGAACCGTCCATGTTCTACGAACGCCCGTGGATGGGCGGCAAATGGGGCCTGCGGGACGCTATCGAATACATGCTCACAGCGGACATGGCGCTGCTGACCGAGGCCGCCACGCGCCGCCAGGACTACCTGCTGAAGAGCTATCAAATGGCGCGCCAGGCCATCGCCGCGGGCGCGGAGGGCAAGCCGTACGCGTACGCGATCGCCGAGAAGCAATGGGACTGGCCCACCGCGTGGGACTTTCTGGAGCGGCTGTCGCTGGCGGGCATCGATGTGCGGCGCGCGCGCGCGGAGTTTCACGCGCATGGCAAATCGTACGGGGCGGGCACGCTGGTGATTCCCGCATCGCAACCCTTCCGCCCCTACCTGATCGACCTGCTGGAACCGCAGCACTATCCGAACCTGAAGGAGAAGCCCTACGACATCACCGGCTGGACGCTCCCCATGCAGATGGGCGTGACGGTGGATCGCATCGACGATCGTTTTGATGTCGAATTAGACCCGGTGAGCGAGTTCCGCGCGCATGGGTCGGTGGCCGGCAAGGGCGCGGTGCTGCTGCTGGATCATCGCGAGAACGACGCGTTCCTGGCCACGTCGTTCTTCATGGATCGCGAGGGCGCCGTGCGCTGGACGTCCGACGGCACGATCGTGGTGGACAGCGCGTACACCGAAAACGGCGCGCGCGCGGACAATTTCGCGCGGCAGTTCAGCGTCAGCGTGACGCTGGCCGACAGCGCGCCCAAGCCCGCCTACGAATTGCGGCGGCCGCGCGTGGGACTCTATCAGCCTTGGACCACCAACTCCGACGAGGGCTGGACCGAATGGCTGCTGGACCGCTATCACGTGCCCTATGCGCTGCTGCATAACGAGGATTTCGGCAAGGTCGAATTGCGCGTGCGGTTCGACAGCGTGATACTGGCTTCGCAATCGGTGACGTCGATTTTGAACGGCTGGCGCAACGGCGAACTGTCGTTCCGGCGGGAGGGCGCGCAATCCGAGGTGATGGTGCAAAGGCCCGAGTACACCGGCGGCATCGGTCCAGAGGGCGTCGTCGAATTGCAGAAGTTCGTGCGCGCGGGCGGCACGCTCATCGCGCTGGATACGGCCGCGGATCTGCCTCGCGAGTTCTTTCCGCTGCCGCTGCTGAATGTGGGCGGCGCGCCGTTTTCGTGTCCCGGGTCGCTGGTGCGGCTCGCGGTGGATACGTCGCAGCCGCTGGCCTTCGGCATGCCGAAGGATGCGATCGCGTT
>OCTA010004243.1_pt1 | contig 12574 bp, 11 predicted proteins | sample 1538991 | NCBI WGS metagenome assembly OCTA01 (sample SAMEA3539302, study PRJEB22396) | soil metagenome | biome: tundra; feature: field; material: soil | place: USA | collected 2010-05 | depth 0.15 m
GGAACGAGCGCGAAATGCCGAGCCGCGTGATCTCGCGCGACGGCTTGCCGGTGATCTCCCGGTCCTCGAACCAAATGCTGCCTTTGCTGGGCTTGAGATGGCCGGTGATCATGTTGATGAAGGTGGTTTTGCCGGCGCCGTTGGCACCGATCACGCCCACCGTCTGCTCGGCCGGCACACTGATGGTGATGTCGCGGGCGGCGACCAGCGAGCCGAAGGTCTTTTCCAGATCGCGCACGGCTAAAATCGCGCTCATGATTTCGCCTCCCGGCGCCGCTTGAGCCGCGCCACCAGCGAGCCGAGGCCATCCGGCAGGAACAGGATCGTGAGCAGCAGCACCGAACCGAGCGTCATCTGCCAAAGTTGCGGCATGACATCGAAGGCGAACGAACGCACCGCCTCGAACACCAGCGAGCCGACAAAAGCCGCCGCCACCGAGCCGGCGCCCGCCAGAATGGTGACGAAGACGAAGCCGCCGGAGGTTGTCCAATAGGCCATGTTGGGATCGACATGGCCGATCGCCAGCGCCGCCAGCGCCCCGCCCAGCCCGCCGAGAATGCCGGCGACCACCACTTTAATATGGATGATGCTGGTCACTGACACGCCGAGAAACTCGACGCGGATTTCATTGTCGCGGATCGGCGCCGCCAGCGCGCCGGCGACCGAGCGGAAATAGACGCCGACCAGCACGGCGCCGATGGCGTCGACGCCGAGCGTGAGCCAATACAGCGCCAGGCCAAGCGCATCGCGATGCGGCGCGTAGCCGAGGAAGGTCGGCGTCGCCACGCTGAAACCGTCGGTCGAGCCGAGCGACTCGGATTTCACCAGCACGCCGTACAGGATCATCGACAGCGCCAGACTGAGCATGGCGAAGAAGATTTCGCGGTAGCGCGCCAGCAGGAAGCCGATCAAGACCGCCACCAGCCCGGCCGCCACGCCGCCGATCAGCACCAGCGCAAACGCATCAGTGAAGCCGGTCCAGCGCGCGGTGAGCGCGACCGCATAGGCGCCGATGCAGTAATAGAGCGCCTGTCCGAACGACACCAGGCCGGCGCGCCACAGCACGACCAGGCCGAGCACCACCAGCGCATTGGCAAACGCGATGGTGACGAGCGACACCACCCAATCCGGCAGCAGCGGCGCCGCCGCCGCGGCAAACAGGAACATGAGGCCGCCGGCCAACTGCCCACGCCCGCCCATGTCAGATCTTTCTCGGCTGCGCGCGCACGAACAGTCCGTAGGGCCGCACCACCAGCACCAGCGCCATCACGCCGTAGATGACGAACAGCTCGATCTGCGGCACCAGATGCACGGCGGCGGCGCGGCAGATGCCGACGATCAGCGCGCCGACCAGCGCGCCTTCGATCGAGCCCATGCCGCCGATGGCGACCACCGCGAAAGCGAGCACAATCACCTCGACGCCGATGCCAAGCGTGACCGCGATCTTCGGCGCCATCACCGCGCCGCCGAGCGCTCCCAGCATGGCGCCGATGACGAAGGTGACCGTGTAGACCAGCGTGACATTGACGCCGAAGGCCGCCGCGGTTTCGCGATCGAAGATCACGGTCGTGAGCAGCCGGCCATAGCGGGTGAATTTCAGCGCCCAATAGGCGAGGCCCGCAAGCAAGGCCGCAATCGCCACCAGCACGATGTCGTAGTTGGACAGCACCAGCTCGCCGATCTCGATGTTGCCGGCCGACACCATCGGCTGATAGGCCGCATAGGACTGCGGACCCCAGATCAGCACGATGACGTCCTCGAGGATGAGGAAGGTCGCGTAGGTGACCAGAACAATGATCACCTCGTCCTTGCCGTAGACCAGCCTTAAGATTCCGCGTTCGAGGATGATGCCGAGCACCAACCCGATCGCCATTCCCATGGCGAGCATGAGCAGGAAGCCGATGGCCGCCGGCCAATCGGCATTGGTATAGATGCCGACCGCGGTGGCGGCGCCATAGGCGCCGAACGCATAGAACGAGCCGTGCGCGACGTTCAAAATCTTCATCACGCCGAAAATCAACGTCAGGCCGATGGCTACGATGAACAGATAGGCCGCGTAGACGAGGCCGTCGGTCAGAATGGCGGAGGCGGTCAGCACGGCGAAACCGCTTGAATTCGAGGGCGGGACGGCGGAGGAAGGCCGATGCCCTCCCCCGCCGCAATGTCTTTCAGCGCAAACGCATCAGTTGCACTTGATCAGTTGCACTTGGCGCCCTTCATGCCCTCGGCGATCCACTTGTCGGCATCGATGCCGGCCGGCGGGTTCACGCATTCGGCCGGGTAGCGGACGATGTCGACGATCTCCGGCTCTTTCTTCTGCTTGTTGAAGCGATAGGTGCCGTAGGCCGTTTCGGTGATGCCCTGATGGCCGTCGCCGAGCACCATTTTCACCTGGCCAGCCGGACCCTCATACTCGATGCCCTTGAACGCGGCGGCGATGGCGTCGGCGTTCGGCTTGCCCCCGGCCTTGGCGGCCTTCTCATAGGCGAGCTTGAGGCCGAGCAGCGACTGCGCCATCTGGTAGGCTGTATAGGTCGGCGGGACGTTGTAGCGGTCGGTATAGACCTTCTGGAACCACTTGTTGATCTCGGTGTCGCGCGCGAGCGGGCCGTTGGCGCCGCGGGCGCCTATGATAGTGCCGTCCGGCAGCTTGTCGCGCAGACGCCAGATCGCCGCTTCGCCGGCGGTCATGATGATGGTCATGCGCTTGTCGAGACCGCGCGCCTGTTCCTGGTAGACGAAGCCTTCGAGGTCGCCATCGTAGAAACTGGTGTGCAGCGCCTGCGATTTCGAGGTCAGCAGGGTCGAGACTTCGGCGCCGTATTCACCGGCGAAAAGCTTCGGGAACAACACCTTGTCGACCGTGACCTTGGGCGCCAGAACTTTCATGGCGCCAACGAAGTCGCGCCAGGAATCCTGGCCCCAGGCGTAGTTCTGGTTGATGCCGGAATAGCTGGTGACGTTTTTCTTCTTGGCGAGCAGGTAGCGCGCGGCGGCGACGTTATCCATGGTCGCGTGCGGGCTGACGCGGAACACGTAATTGCGCGCCTTCTCCTCGAAGATGCGCGGCGTGCCGCAATCGTAAAAGACGGTGAGCGCTTTGAGTTCTTCCGCCACCGGCGTCACCGCCAGGCAGCTGCCCGACGACACGTAGCCGATCACGGCGTCGACCTGGTCGCGCTGCACGAGGTTGCGGAATTCGGTCACGACGTTGGCGGCCGAGCCGGCCTCGTCGACATATTTCGCTTCGACCTTGCTGCCGGCGAAGCCGACCGTGTTGAACGGCGCCGGCGCCTTGCCGGCATTGAGCGCTTCGATGACGATCTCGGCGCCGTTGCGGCCCGGAATGCCGAAGGGCGAGGCGGCCGGGCCGGTGAGAAACGAAACGATTCCGAGTTTGACCGGAGTGGCCGCAGGCGCGGTCGGTTGTGCCTGAGCCGCGGCCGCAGCGGTCGCCACGGCAAGACCGGCCAGCCCCCATCGAATTACAATTGCACGATGCGACATTGCAACTTCCTCCCCTAAACGTGCCCGTTACGGGCTTCGATCTGTCCCTTAAGCAAACGCGATCCTGGAACAAGTTTCAATCGCTATTTCCATATTGATGCATGCATGCTCACATGGCCGTAGTCGTGACCGTGGATTGTGCGCCCGGCCTCGTCCCGCGCTGCCGGCGATGCTAGGCTCTGCTAAACGGCTAAAAGGCCGACATTGCATATTTTGCCGCCGCGTTTTGACCAAATGGCACATACTTTGCGGAGTCTGCGCCATTGGAGACCCTGATGTCAGACATGCACCCCCCGACCGACCCGCTCCCCATGGAACGCTTGCCCCGGCTTCGACCGGGGGCGGGGTTCGCAATGTTAGACGGCGTGCGCATTGTGGACCTGACGACCTCGATCGCGGGACCTTTTGCCACGCAGCTTCTGGCCGACTTCGGTGCGCAGATCGTCAAGATCGAGCGACGGGGCAATGGCGACGATGCAAGAGCGTGGGGGCCGCCATTTCTGGATGGCGAAGCGCTTTGGTTCATTTCAGTCAATCGCAACAAGCGCAGTCTTGCGCTAGACTACGGAAAGCCGGACGGAGCGGCAGTGCTGCGCGAACTCATCGCGAAAGCCGACGTAGTCGTTCTGAATCAGCCGCCGCGCGTTTCCAGCAAGTTTGGCCTCGACGTCGAAAGCGTGCGCAAGTTGCGCCCCGATATCATCTACGTCTCGATCACCGGCTTCGGGCTCGACGGCGAACGTTCCGATTGGCCATGCTACGATCTCATCGCCGAGGGCTATTCGGGCGTCATGGATTTGACCGGCGAGCCGGGAGGCGAACCGCAAAAGATCGGAGCGCCGGCGGCCGACATGCTGGCGGGACAGGATGCGGCGCTCGGTGCGCTGGCCGCGCTGTACGGTCGAACGCGTAGCGGGCTTGGCCATGTCATTGATATCGCTCTTGTGGATTCGATGACGCGGTTTCTGGCCTGCCGGATCGTTCCCTATCTCGGTTCCGGTGAAATTCCGCGCCGTTCCGGCGGGAAGGACAGCGTGATTGCCATTTATCAGGCGTTCGATACCGCCGATGATCCAATCACGCTCGGCCTTGGCAATGACAGCAGTTGGAAGCGCTTCTGGGTCGCCGTGGGCCAGCCGGAACGAGCAGAGGACAAATCGACGGCTTCCAACAAGGATCGCCGGATGCAGCGTGCTAAGATCGTCGCCGATATCGCAGCATTGCTCAAGACGCGACCGCGCGCGCATTGGTTATCGGTGCTTCGTGCCGCCCGTATTGCGTCCGGGCCGATCAACCGCTTGGACGAGGTCAGTGCGGATCCGCTTCTGCTCCAGCGCGGACTATTTTATTGTCTTGAAGACGGTGAGCGGCGGGTTCCCCAGGTTGGGCTCGGAATTCGTATCGACGGCGTCTCGTCAAGGCCCAGCCGCAGACCGCCGTTGTTGGGTGAACATAGCGAGGAAGTTCTGCGCGAGATCTTAGGCTATGATGATGCCAAGATCGACGAATTGCGGCGGCAAGATATCATCTGAAGGGGGTCAGGTTGGCGTTCGAGACCATTGTTTACGAAGAAGACGGGCCGATCGGGACGATCACGATTAATCGGCCCGACGACGGCAACATGTTCACGCCGGTGATGTGTCACGAAATCCGTGACTGTATCGAAGGCGTCCGGCGTGAGACGCGCACCCGGGTGCTGGTGCTCACCGGCGCCGGCGACCGTTTTTTCTGCATCGGCGGTCGCAAGGACGGCATGGAAAAAACGATCCTGTATGCCGGAACCTTGCCGACGTTGGAAATGTACGAAGCGATCGACAAACTGCAGAAGCCAGTCATTGCCAGCGTCAATGGCTTCGCTGTCGGCGGCGGCAATGTGCTGCAGATGGTTTGCGACATAACAATCGCAAAGGAAAGCGCGATCTTCCGCCAGGTCGGCCCGATGATGGGCTCATTCGATGCCGGCTATGGCACCTGGTATTTGGAAGATCTTGTGGGCAAGAAGAAAGCCAAGGAGATCTGGTTTCTCAATCCTAAGATTACAGCACGCGAAGCTTTGGCACTCGGCCTGATCAACACGGTGGTCCCCGACGACAAGCTCAAGGAAGAGACACGACGTCTGGCATTGGAAATCTGCGAGCGCGGACCGTTTGCGCTGGCGTCGGTGAAGGCCGCTTTCAATGCTAGGCACGGCGGCGTCAGCGGCCTCGCCCGGCTATCGCATGACTTGCTGTTGCGCTCGTATCTCGAGAGCGACGAAAGCCATGAACTGAGCGCATCGTTTGCCGAGCGCCGCAAGCCTGATCCGTCGAAGTTCGGGAGCTAATGGGTGCGGCCGTTCCTGACACTTCACCATCCTGCGCGCGCGCGCCGCTATTACGCCGAGGGAACGTGGCGGAACGATACGTTTTATAGCCTGCTTACGGGCCACGCGAAGGCGCGCCCGGATGCCGCCGCGCTGCGCGACGGCGGGCGGCGACTGGCGTGGCGTGAAGTCTTGGTCTGGGTCGATGGCGTGGCGGCCGATCTGCGCCGGCACGGGCTCGTGGGCGGCGATCGCGTCTCGATCTGGATGTCCAACAAGCTTGAGACGATCATTACATTTCTGGCCTGCGCGCGTGAGGGCTTTGCCTGCAATCCGTCGCTCCACCGCACCTATACTTGCGCGGAGATCGTGCAGCTGATCGATCGTCTGCAGGCCAAGGCGTTCGTCACCGAACCGGGCTGGGGCGCCGACCGCGCCAACGTCGATTTCGACGCCATGCTCGGGCAGGTCAGCTCGCTTCGCAATGTGTACAGCCGCGACACATTTCCGCAGGCGGGGCCGGCAATTTCAAAACCCGTCGAAGACCCCGACAAAGTCAGCTATCTCGCCTTCACGTCGGGCACGACGGGAACGCCGAAATGCGTGATGCATTCCGACAATACGTTGTTGGCGAATGCACGCGATCTGGTGCGCGATTGGGGGCATGGTCCACAAACCGTTCTGCTCAGCCTGTCGCCGCTGTCGCACCACATTGCCTGGGTCGCGGTGGCGCAGTGGCTGCTGGCGGGATGTGAACTGGTGACCGACGACCCGCCGGCCGGAATGAGCCGCCTGGATTGGATCATCGAGACAGGCGCGACCTATGTCATGGGCGTACCGACCCATGCGATTGACATGCTTTCGGAGCAACGCAAGCGCAACATCGCGCAAATGGGTGAGGTCAAATTGTTCTATATGGCCGGCTCGCCGATTCCACCCTCGGTGTGCGAGGCGTTCGTCCGGCAGGACATCAAGCCGCAGAACATATACGGCATGACAGAAAGTTCGTCGCACCAATACACGCATCCCGATGATGATGAGGCAACGATCGTCAAGACTTGCGGTCGCGGGGGCCCGGCTTACGAGGTGCGTTTGTTCGATCCGCTCGATTCCGATCGTGAGGTTCCGCCAGGAACGGTCGGACAAATTGCCGGGCGCGGCGCGGCGTTGATGCTCGGCTATCTCGATAATCAGACGGCGACCGAACAAAGCTTCAACAGCGACGGTTGGTTTCTGTCGGGCGATCTCGGTGTGCTCGACGCTCGCGGCAACCTAAAGATCGAAGGCCGTCTCAAGGATTTGATCATCCGCGGCGGCCACAACATCTATCCCTCCACGATCGAAGCGCTGGCGTTGCGGCATCCGGATGTTACGAAAGCGGCAGCCTTTCCAGTCCCCGACGAACGCCTCGGCGAACGTGTCTGCTTGGCGATTATCGGGACGACCGGCGGCGAGGCACTATTGCAGCACCTGCATGGCGAAGGACTGTCGAAATACGATATGCCTGAATTCTTTATTCGCGTGGACGCCTTCCCGCTGACCGCCAGCGGCAAGATTCTCAAGCGTGAACTGGTGCAAATGGTCAAGCGCGGCGAGCTCTCGCCGCAGCCGGTCCGCTTCGGCCGTTCGAAGGAGGTCGCCTGATGACCGTCCATCTTACCCGCCGGGAAGCGGTGGCCATCCTGACGCTCGATCGCCAGGAGGTGCTCAATGCGCTCTCGTTCGCGATGCTGCGGGAGATCGGCGATGCCATCGAGCAAGTCGGGCAATCGGACGCGCGGGCGCTGATCGTGACCGGAGCGGGGCCCAAGGTCTTCTGTGCCGGCGCCGACATCAAGGAGCTGCGCGGGCGCAGTCTATTGGAGCAGAAGCGCGGCGCCGAGCTCGGCCAAGGCGTTTTCACCAAGCTAGACGCTCTCGCGGTTCCGTCGATCGCGGCCATCAACGGTCATGCGTTCGGCGGCGGGCTCGAATTGGCAATGGCGTGTACGTTCCGCCTGGCCGCGTGCTACGCCAAGATGGGCTTGCCCGAGATCAAGCTCGGCTTGATCCCCGGTTATGGCGGTACGCAGCGCCTGCCGCGGCTAGTCGGCGAGGCGCGTGCCTTCGAAATCATCGCGACTGGCCGCACGGTGGATGCCGAAGAGGCGCTTCGCATCGGGCTGGTGCATCGGTTGATCGACGGCGATCCGCTCGAGGCCGGCATGGACTTTGCGCGTGAGATCACGGGATTCAGTCTGTCGACACTCGGATTTGCCCGCGCCGCGGTTCAGCGCGCGGCGCAGCTTCCGCTCAGCGAGGGCCTCAAGGCGGAAGCGGAGCTTTCGACGCTGGCCTACCGGACGGCGGACGCCGAGGAAGGCATGGCGGCCTTCGTCGAAAAAAGGAAACCGGATTTCCGCGATGCGTGATGGCTGGATCATAGTGACCGGCGCCAGTCGCGGCATTGGCGCGGCGATTGCCAGCGATCTGGCGCGCCGCGGTGCCAAGGTGGCGGCGTTATCGCGGTCCGGAAATGTGTCCGCAGGTCTGCGTGGTATTGCCTGCGACGTGTCCGATGAGGCTGCGCTTGCCGCGGCATTCGAGACGCTGAGCAAGGACGGCCCCATCGTCGGCATCGTGAATAACGCGGGTCAGCATCGTGGTGGGCCCAGCGCTACGCTCACGGCCGGGGACTTCGAGAGCCTGATGCGACTCAACGCGACCTCGGTCTTCGTCGCAAGCCGCTTGGCCTATCCCTATCTCGTGAAAGCCGGCGGCGGGACGATCGTCAATATTGGCTCGTTCTTCGACAAGCTCGGCGTCGCCGAAAATCTCGCTTATTGTGCGTCGAAAGCCGCGGCCGGTGCGATCGCCCGCTGTCTGGCGGTTGAATGGGCGCGCGACAAAATCCGCGTGTTCAATGTCGCGCCGGGCTATATCGAGACCGATCTCAATCGCGAATGGCTGACAAGCGAGCGCGTTCAATCCTGGATCAAGCGCCGAGTGCCTGTCGGCCGGCCCGGCCAGCCGGACGAGGTCGCGCGGCTGGTGGGATGCCTGATGGCGGAAGACATTGGCTTTCTCACCGGCGAGACGATCTATATCGACGGCGCCCACGGAATAAATCACTGATGAAAATCTTAAAGCAGCTTGAGCAGCGCCGTAAGTGGGCCGAGGACGAGCGGATCCTGCTCGATCAGGTGCGCCGCATTGCCGACACCGTCATTGCGCCGAACGCGGCGCGTTACGACCGCGAGGAGGCGTTTCCGCAAGCCAGTGTCGATGCTGTCAAGTCGCTCGGGCTCAATGCGATTTTCGTGCCGGAAGCCTATGGCGGCGCGCCGATGTCCTACCGGCTTTATCTCGCGGTCGTGCAAACGATCGCGGAAGCCTGTGCATCGACCGGTGTCATCTATGCCACTAATTTCCATGGCATGAAGCCGCTGATTGATTTCGGCACCGAGGAGCAAAAGAAGCGCTTGCTGCCGCGCGTGGCCGCGGGAGCGCTCGCTTCGCTCGCCATCACGGAAGCGGCTGGCGGTTCCGACGCCACCGCCATGACGATGCGCTTCACGCCCGATGGTGACGACATTGTCGTCGACGGGAACAAGCTGTTCATAACCAGCGGCGACGTCGCCGATCTGTTGCTCGTGTTCGGGAAATGGAGCGAGATCGAGGATCCGAAGCAGGCCATTTCCGCACTCATTTTTGAGAAGGACACGCCGGGTTTCGAAGTGGTGCGCGTCGAGGAAAAGCTCGGCCACCGCGCCTCGTCGACGGCGGCGCTCGCCTTTAACCAGTGCCGGGTGCCGCGCGCCAATCTTCTCGGCAAGCCCGGCGAGGGGCTTGCCCTGCTGCTGGCGTCTCTCAACAAGTCGCGACCGAGCATTGCGGCGCACGCGCTCGGAATTGCGACCGCCGCCTTCAAGGACATGGTGGCCTATATGAATACGCGCGCCGTGGGCGGCCACCACGTCATCGATTTCCAGGCCAACCAGTTCCTTATCGCGGACCTCGCGGCCGAGCTGGCTATGACTGAGGCGTGGCTCGATTATGTCGCCAGTCTCATCGACGACGGCGCGACTGATTTTGGTTTAGAGGCATCGATCGCCAAGCTGCGGGCCAGCGATCTGGCCATGCGCATGACGACCGAGGCAGTGCAAATGCACGGTGGCTACGGCTATATCCGCGATTACCGTGTGGAGCGTTTGATGCGCGATGCAAAAATCACCCAAATCTGGGAAGGAACCAATCAGGTGCATCGGCAGCTGATCGGGCGGAGTTTTATCGAAAGATGACGTCGATCATTCGTACCGTTGGAGTTTGCGGAGCTGCGGGCACTACGGGTGCCGGCATTGCGATCGTTGCCGCCGGCACGTCGGCTTACGCGCCGGCGCGACGCGCAGTCGTTGCGAAAATGCGAGAGAAAACCTCGTGAGACCGCTCCAAGGCGTGCTCGTTCTGGACTTTTCCACGCTACTGCCGGGGCCGATGGCGACATTGCTCCTGGCTGAAGCCGGCGCGGAAGTCGTCAAGATCGAGCGCCCGGGCAGCGGCGAGGAAATGCGCGGTTATGTCCCGCGTTGGGGCGCCGACAGCGTCAATTTCGCAATGCTCAATCGCGGCAAGAAAAGCGTCGCCCTCGACCTGAAGAATCCGAAACAACGCACCAAGCTGGACCCTTTGGTCGCACGTGCCGACATCATCGTCGAGCAGTTCCGGCCGGGTGTTATGCAACGGCTCGGGCTCGATTATGAAAGCGTCGTCAAGGTCAATCCGCGCATCATCTATTGTTCGATTACCGGCTACGGACAAACCGGGCCGAAGCGCGATACCGCGGGGCACGACCTGAATTACATCGGCGATGCCGGTCTTCTTGCGTTGTCGATGGGGAACGGAGATCCGCCTGTGGTTCCGCCCGCGCTGATCGCCGATATTGCGGGTGGCGCTTACCCCGCAGTGATGAACATTCTGCTGGCCGTGACCGAGCGCGCTCAGACGGGCAAGGGCCGCTATCTCGATATCGCCATGACCGACAACCTCTTCCCCTTCATGTATTGGGCGCTGGGCGAAGGGATCGCAACCGGTCAATGGCCGGGCAACAGCGGCAGCCTCGTGACGGGCGGGACCGCCCGGTATCGGCTCTATCCGACGCGCGACGGCCAAATCGTGGCTGCCGCGCCGATCGAGCAAAGGTTCTGGCAGAATTTCTGCGCCATCATCGGGCTTGAGCCGCAATATGCTGACGATAAGGATTCCGCCGCCACCGCGGCGCGGGTCGCCGAGATTATCCGCGGCAAAGATGCCGCGCATTGGGAAAAATTCTTTCAGGAGCAGGATTGCTGCTGCAGCGTAGTCAAGAGTGCGCGCGCGGCGATGACCGATCCGCAGTTCGTCGCCCGCGGTCTGTTCGCGCACAAGCTGAGCAACGCTCAAGGCCGAGTCATACCGGCCCTTCCCGTTCCGGTGAGCGATGGTTTCCGCGGCTCGCCCGATACGCCCATCCCGGCGCCGAGGCTGGGGGCCCACAACGCGGATTACATCAAATGAGAGCGGTCTACGTTCATGCCTTTGCGCCATTTGAGACTGTTGGCGTTGAGGAGGTCCCCGATCCCCAGCCGGGTCCGGGCGAGATCGTGGTCGACGTGGTCGCCGCCGAAGTCAATTATCCAGATATGCTTGTCATTGCCGGGCAATACCAGTTCAAGCCGCCGCAGCCGTTCTCGCCGGGCAAGGCAGCGGCCGGGCGGGTTTCCGCGCTCGGCGCGGGCGTGCGCGACTTCGCGGTTGGCGACCACGTCGCCGTCCAGGTCGAATATGGCGCCTATGCCGAGCGGCTGAAGGCGCGCGCGGTGAATTGCTTCAGGATGCCGGCGGGCATGCCGTTCCATATGGCGGCGGCGCTGGGACTTGCCTATCAGACCGCCTGGTTTGCGTTGAAGGATCGCGCCGCATTCAAGTCGGGCGAAATCGTCCTCGTGCTGGGCGCGGCCGGCGGCATCGGTATCGCGAGCATTCAGCTCGCCAAAGCGTTCGGCGCCAAGATGGTCATCGCCGGCGTGCGCGGAGTGAGCAACGCGAAGGTGGCGAGCCAAGCTAGCGCCGATCACGTGATCGATCTCGACGTTCCCGATGTGCAAGATCGGTTGCGCGAGAAGGTTCATGCGCTGACCGGCAAACATGGCGCCGACGTGGTCATCGATCCCGTGGGCGGCGACGCCAACGCCGCGGCCTTGCGGGCGCTGGCTTGGTGCGGCCGTATGGTCATTGTGGGCTTCGCCAGCAATCAGATTCCGGCCATCAAGGCCAACTATCTCCTGCTCAAGAATATTGCGGTCATCGGCCTCCAATGGTCGGATTATCGCGAGCGTACACCGGAGCGGGTGTGCGAAGCTCAGCGCGAGATTTTTGCGCTCTACGAGCAAGGACGTCTCGACCCGCCGATTCGCGGGCGATTGCCGCTCGAGAAATTCGCCGATGGCTTGCGCGCACTGCGTGACGGCAAAGCGCAGGGCAAGATCATTCTTCAGGTGCGGCCGGAATGACGGCACATCCTCAGAGCGTTGTCGCCGTTCTCGGCGCTGGCACCATGGGTGCCGGTATCGCGCAGGCCGCGGCAAGCGCCGGCGTGCGAGTTCTTCTCCATGACGCGAGCGCGAGTGCCGGCGCTACGGTTCGCGCTTGCGAAAAGATCGGCGCGGCGCAAGCCGAGCTGGTGACGAAAGGCAAAGTCCATGCCGCCGATCGCGATGCGCTCCTGGCGCATATCCGTCCGGTCACAAC
>OCTA010004245.1_pt1 | contig 12572 bp, 11 predicted proteins | sample 1538991 | NCBI WGS metagenome assembly OCTA01 (sample SAMEA3539302, study PRJEB22396) | soil metagenome | biome: tundra; feature: field; material: soil | place: USA | collected 2010-05 | depth 0.15 m
CCAAAGATTACCAAACCCTCGGCCAAATGGCTACAGTTTTTATTGAAACGCTCTAGCGTGCCAGCCACTTTTTGTTCTCTTTTCCTTTGAAGCCGTTCTTTTTGTGCTTCTGCATCTTCTGTATGTTCAAATCTTATCTTACAACCAGCTTGTTCAAAATCAGCGAACAGCAACCCATAATCTTGCGCCTCAAATTGGTGTTTTATTCCAGTTTTTGACCGACACGGCATACCTGCTTTTTTAGATATTTCTTCCAGGGCTGGAATCGGATTGTAAACTTCGGACGGAATGTCGCTGGAGCAAGAAATTGTAATTTCATCAATTGCCCATGAATAGTCGCCAAAAAAACTTGCACCACGTCCTGTCATTGTTGACACGATTTTTTCAAAATCAGCGGAAGTAAATGACTCCTGCATTTTGCCTTCCAATGCGTCATTGCAGATTCTCGCAATGTTCCCCATTGTTTCATGGGAATGTAAATTGAACCCGTGTAAGAGACTTATCGGTGGACTAATCCGATTGAGATCAATGCCGGGCAAACAAACAGGGACAACTTGAATGTCTTTTGCGCAAGCATATCCAGTCTCAAAATGAATCCATTTTGAATCTATAGATTGTGCGGATAGAAAAACAAACATGACCTTGGCTTTAGCAAGCGCATCGCTGACTTTCACAACCCAGTTCCGTCCAAATGTTATGCTTTCGCCATCCGACGATAGAAAAAAATTCACGAATCCGCCGGCGCGTTCATCAAGGATTTTTTTCAACGCAACCAAAGGCTCTTTATCGAGAGACGAATGGCTCAAAAAAACTATTGGTTTTTCGTTGTTTTGCATTTGTCTTTTGAACGAGTTTTACGAAATGACGAGTTTCGTTCCCTCGAAATCAAACCGGAAGCGCACTTCCTTCAAGCCACTTTGCCTCATCGCGTGGCGCAGCTTGGCCTTGTCCTCCGCGTAAAACATCAGGAAGCCGCCGCCGCCCGCGCCGATGAGCTTGCCGCCGAGCGCGCCGCTGGCCATCGCCAGCTCATACCATTCGTTGATCTTGGGATTGCTCATGCCGTCGCTGCGCTGTTTTTTACGCTGCCAATGCACGTCCATCAACCGCGCGAACTCATGCAGGTTGCCCGATTCCAATGCAACCTTGCTTTGCAGGCCGAGGTCTTTGACGAAGTGCAGATTCTCAATCATGGACTTGTCGTCCGATTTCGATTTCGTGTCCTGCTCCTTCAAAATCGCCGACGCGCTGCGCGAATAGCCGGTGAAGAACAACAGCAGATTGTCCTCCAGATTGTCGCGGGTTTCATCGGAAGCTTTCAACGGCCACGCCTCGACTTTTCCGTCCGGCAAAAAATTGAAGCACGTCAACCCGCCGTAGGCCGCGATGTATTGATCCTGTTTGCCGATCGGCTCTTTCAGCCGGTTCAATTCGATGTCGCACGCCTGCTCGGCGAGTTCGGCAGGATGGACGAGATTTTTTTTGTGCGCGTGCAATGCTTTCAACAGCGCGGTGGTAAAACTGCCGGACGAACCGAGTCCCGTGCCGGAAGGAATGTCCGCCATTGAAGTCAGTTCCAGCGAATGGCCGTCAAGCCCCACCAGCGCGAACGCTTCACGGATGATCGGATGTTTTAATTTTGCCGCATCCGGCACGCGCTCCAGCTCCGAATACTTCACGATCAAATCCGCCACGAACGTATCATGCAGCGTGATGTAAACGTAGCGGTCAATCGCCGCCGCGATGAGGAAGCCGCCGAATTTTTCGTAATACGACGGCAAATCCGTGCCGCCGCCGCCGAGGCTGATGCGCAAAGGTGAACGGGCGATAATCATTGGGTGAAATGAAAAGCGAAAAATTCAACGCGGGAAAGCGAAATTTGAAACGCAATTCCGCTTCAGGCCCGCAAACTTCACAAAATCACCTCCCCTTTGCCGATAAATCGCATTTCAAAAAACAGCAAACATTCAGCAATTGACGGGTAGCGGCATCCGGCAAATCTAGTCATGCTTCATCCGAATGCATCGCATAATTGCCAGACAAACTTTAAGCCCAAACGTCACGCGGCTGGACGTTCACGCGCCGCGCATCTCCCAAATCCGCCAGCCGGGGCAGTTCGTCATCGTGCATCTCGCGGAAAATTCCGAGCGCATCCCGTTGACGATTGCCGATTCCAACCCCGCCACTGGTGCCATCACGCTGGTCATCCAGGCCGTCGGCAAAAGCACCAACGAACTGGTCGCGCTCCAGCCCGGCGATTTTATCAACGACGTGGCCGGCCCGCTGGGGCATCCGACGGAGATGATCGCGACCGGCCACGCGTTGTGCATCGGCGGCGGCGTGGGCACGGCGGTCGTGCATCCCATCGCGCAAGGTTTGAGCCAGCGCGGCGTGCGCGTGACCAGCGTCATCGGCGGCCGCTCGAAGGAATGGGTGATTTTTGAGCAGGAACTTCAGCGCTACGGCAACGTCGTCGTCTGCACGGACGACGGCAGCTACGGTCGCAAAGGTTTTGTGACGGACGCGGCGAAGGAAATTCTCGCAGCGGAAAAAATGGGCATCGTTTATGCCGTCGGCCCGGTGCCGATGATGCGCGCGGTGGCGAACCTCACACGCGGGCTGGGCGTTCACACGATTGTTTCGCTGAATCCAATAATGATTGACGGCACGGGCATGTGCGGCGGCTGCCGGGTTTCGCTCGGCAACGAAATCAAGTTCGCCTGCGTGGACGGCCCGGAGTTCGACGGGCACAAAGTTAATTTTGACGAATTGCAGGACCGGCTTTCGACTTACCGCGAGTTCGAGCAGAGAGCGCTGGCCTGCTCCGCTGAAAATTGCCGCGCCGAATAACAACTTTCCACCCAAGCCTGATATGTCCGCCCGAATCACCACCAAACAAAGAATGCAAATCACCCGGCAGGCGATGCCAGAACAGGACGCCGCCGCGCGCGCCGCGAATTTTCTCGAAGTGAATCTTGGCCTGCCCGAACGACTGGCGCTGCTGGAAGCGGATCGCTGTCTGCAATGCAAAGACCCGCGCTGCATGGAGGGTTGTTCCGTGGGCGTGAACATTCCGAAATTTCTGGATCTGCTCACCGCCGGCAAAATCGCCGAGGCCGCGCAAAGTCTGCTCGACGACAACGCGCTGCCTGCCGTCACGGGCCGCGTCTGCCCGCAGGAAACGCAATGCGAAGCCGTTTGCGTCCGCGCCTCAAAAGGTTTGCCCGTCGGTGTAGGTTATCTGGAACGCTACGTCGCGGATTGGGCGCGCGAGCATCGCGACCAATTGCCGCAAGCCAAACCGCAGCCAACCGGCAAGAATGTTGCCATTGTCGGTTCTGGTCCGGCAGGTCTCACCGCCGCTGGTGAACTCGCCAAGCGCGGCCATGACGTGACCATTTACGAAGCGCTGCACAAGCCGGGCGGCGTGCTGGTCTATGGCATCCCGGAATTTCGTTTGCCGAAAAAAATCGTGGCGCAGGAAGTGGAACGGCTTGAAGAAGCGGGCGTGAAAATCGAATGCAACGTCGTCATCGGCCGCACCTACACGATTCCGGAATTGCAGGAAAAATTCGACGCCATCTTCATCGCCAACGGCGCGGGCCTGCCGGTGTTCATGAACGTGCCCGGCGAAAATTTGAAGGGCGTTTATTCCGCCAACGAATATCTCACGCGCATCAATCTGATGGCGGCGTATGATTTTCCGCGTTCGGACACACCGGTGCTGAACGGCCAGCGCGTCGCGGTGGTCGGCGGCGGCAACGTGGCGATGGACGCTGTGCGCACTGCCAAACGGCTCGGCGCGAAGGACGCGATAATTGTTTATCGCCGCACGCACGACGAACTGCCCGCCCGTGCCGAGGAAGTTCATCACGCGGAACAGGAAGGCGTGAAGTTTGAATTTCTCACCGCGCCGCTCGAAGTGATCGGCAACGACAAGCGCTGGGTCACCGGCATGAAATGCCAGAAGATGAAGCTCGGCGAGCCGGACAGTTCCGGCCGCCGCCGGCCCGAACCGATTCCCGGTTCGGAATTCATTCTGGAATGCGATGTGGTCGTGGTGGCCATCGGCACCAAGGCCAATCCGCTGCTCACCGCCACCTGCCCGGATTTGAAATTGAACAAGTGGGGCAACATCGTCGCGGATGAAAACGGCGCGACGAGCATTCCTGGCGTGTTTGCCGGCGGCGACATCGTGCGCGGCGCGGCCACGGTGATTCTGGCGATGGGCGACGGCAAGAAAGCCGCGCAGGCGATGGATAATTATTTGAAGAAAACAGTTGCCACCACGGGCTAAAAATAGACTGAACCCTTCTGACTGTCTGCTCCATTGCTTGCGGAAGACTATTCCACTTCGACCGTAATCACTGCGAGAATTTTTGTTTCCCGCCGCTGCAGCAGGCGGCCCAGCGGCGCGAGCGTCTGCCAATAGATCAACGTCATCACACCCAAAAGCAGCGCGGAGCACAGCAGATTCACCGGCACAAAATCCGGCCAGTGCAGCCGGTGCCAGAGCAGTTCCAGCAGCGGCCCGGCGAAAACCGGCAGCATCGCGACCGGGAAAAACATGTGGCACATCATCAGCACCAGCATCGCCAAGCCGGGCATTTTGGTCGGCTTCATCGAGCCGGGCTGGATGCGGTAGGGCACGAGGATGGACAGCAAGTTGCCGGCGACTCCGGCCATCAGCAGCACGCTGGCCAGTTGCAAAAACGTCGCCAGCGCCGTCAGCGGCGGCAACTGCAGCCGCGCGGCGGTCAGTCCGGCCAGCAGCGTGCCGAACACGGCGCCGACCGGCAGTGTCGCGAGATTTTTTCCGAGCAAAATCAACCGCCGGTCCGCCGGCGACAACATCAAGGCGCGAAAACCGTCGCGGTCAAAGCCGAATTGGTTGCCGAAAAACTGCGCGAGAAAAAAAACCGGAAACACCACCGACCCGGTGGCGAAAAAGGGCTTCACGGCATCAGGCGCGCTCGCCGTGCTGCGGAAGAAAAAAGTCGCGCCGAGAATAATCGTCACGATAAACGAGCTGCCCAGCGTCATTTTCACCTCCGGCGCGCGAAACAGCGAGCGCAGCGTGGCCAGCGCGAGCGCGGCGGATTGTTCCGGCGCAAACGGAATCGAGCGTTCGAGAAAACTCGGGCCGTGGCTCGCGCGGGCAGCCGGCGTTTTGGCTGCGGCGGCGGAAATGATTTTTTTCACCGCCGCCTTGCCGCCGGTTTCACCGTGATAAAATCTTACGGTGCCGCGATACGCCCGGCGCAGGCCCAGCGTGGCGAGGCCCGCGCAGCCGAGCGTGCCCAGCAGCGCCGGCAGCGGATTGCCCCCGGCCAGTTCCTGCGCGCCGACAGCCACCCACAGCGGCGGGATGAAACCTTGCGCGGCAATCAGGTTATTGAACATTCCCTGCTGGGCGGCGTTTTTTGCGGCGTAATAGCGTTGCGCCTCCGGGCCGTTCATGGATTTGTGGCTGGAAGATGCATTGTGGCCAAGGACGTTGAAATAAAGATTGGGGCCTTGCGCGAGCAGGATGAACGAAAGGGTGATGCACATGATGACGGTGCGGCGGCGGCGCGGATTGCTCATCATCGTCGCCAGCCAGCCGCGCAGGCAATACGTCCACGCCGTCACCATGAACACCATGCTCATCGCCAGCGGAATCATCAAGATCATCAGCGGCCCGCGCGCAATCGCCAAACCGAGGCCCAAGCCGAATATCAGCGGCGTCATCAGGACGATGCTCATCGAAAAATGCGACACAAGGTAATTGATCGTGAACATCTGGCCGAGCGCGACCGGCAGATGCATCAGCTTCTGCAAATCAATCATCTCGGAGCGCTGCAATTCGGTCACCAACCCGATCACCCAGAAAAAAAGAAAGAACAGCGTGACCGCCAGCCAGACCAGCATGATGACCAGCGGCGGCTTGTCCGCCAGGCCGAACAGTCCACCGAGCAACCCGCCGACAAAACACGCCGCGCCCACGCCAAGCGCGCTTACGCCGATTACGACTGCGAAGATCGCGCCGAGAACACCGCCGCCGCGCCGGGCCTGGTTGCGCATCAGCCGCCAGCGCAGCCACAAAATGGTTTTGAGCTGGTCCCAGTTCATTCCAGCCAGCTTAATTTTTGCGCCTCGTGGCCGTCGGTGCCGACGACCGAGATGAATTTGTCCTCCAACGAGGAGCCGTCACGCCGCAACTCCTCCATCGTGCCCTGATGCACGAGCTTTCCCTGCGCGATGATGCCCACGTCGGTGCAAAGTTTTTCGACGATTTCCAAAACGTGTGACGTGAGAAAAACCGTCGCGCCGCGTCCGACGCATTGCTTGAGCGTGTCGCGCAACACCCGCGACGCCACCGCGTCCACGCCCTCGAACGGTTCGTCGAGAAACAGCAGGTCGGGATTCGGAATCAGCGCGGCGGCGAGGGAAAGTTTTTTCTTCATGCCGTGCGAAAATTCCAGCGTCAGCTTTTTTTCCTCGTGCGCCAGGTCCATCATCACGAGCAATTCCTCCGCGCGCTTCCGCACCGTCTCACGTGGGAGCAGATACATCCGGCCGATGAAGGTGAGATATTCGCGCGCCGTCAGGTTGTCGAACAGTGCCAGGTTTTCCGGCACCACGCCGATGCGCTGCTTCACCGCGAGAGCGCGTTTCGGATCGCCGAGGTCCTCGCCGAGGATGCGCATCGCGCCGCCGCTGGGCGCGAGCAGGCCGGTGAGCATTTTGATGGTGGTGGATTTGCCCGCGCCGTTCGGGCCGAGAAAGCCGTAAAACCGTCCCGCCTCGACGCGCAGGTTCAGTTCATTGACGGCGCGAAATTTTCCAAAATCGCGGGTCAGGCTGGTGGTCTCGATGGCGGCATTCATAAATTCGGACGCGGGACACTATCCCGCCCCGGCCCGGCCCGCAACGTGAAAACATGCGCCTGTCTTAAGGATTTCAAAAATGGACAGCATCATGAGGCGCGGATTTGGAGCAAGCGGGCGGGGCGAAAAGGGCCAGTCACAACAACAGTTACATCAGTTACAAATGATTCTTTTTTGTTGGCATGGCAGGGTGAAATCTGTGACCATGGCGGCATGAGTGAAACAGCAGTGATGACTTTGCGGATGCCTAAAGGCATCAAGCGCGGCGTGGAGCGGCTGGCCGCGCGGTTCGGACACAAGCCCGCGCAACTGGGCGTGCGGCTCATTGAGGAAGGTTTGCGGCGGCGCGACTTCCCGCACATCGAATTGCGGGAAACAGCAGCGGGGCGCGTGGCCTACCTCGCCGGAACCCGGTTCGCGGTGCATTGGGTTGCCGGACTGGTCCCCAATAAAATGGCGTTGGCGGCGTTTGCGCGGGAATACGATTTGCCGGACGACCGCGTGCGCGCGGCGGTGGCCTATGCCCAGGCGTTCCCCGAGGAAATTGACTCCGACCGGGAACACGCGGAGGAGAATCGGAAATGGATTGAAGGGCAGGACGCGGCGGCGCGCGGCCACAAAGCCACGAACGGACATGGCAAAGGCAAACCAAAGGGCTTGCGGTGAAATTGCTTTTGGACGTTCACATTGCCAAGGCGGTCATTGGCGCGCTGCGCAAGGCGGCTCCGCACGTTCACGCCGAACATATTTCGCAGTGGCGCGGCGGCGCTTTTCTGCGGGCGGACGACGCCGAAATCCTTGCCGCCTGCCACGCGGAAAAACGGGTGTTCATCACCTATGACATGGCGACGATTCCAGATTTATTGCGGCGTTGGATGGCGGAAGACCGCCCGCACGCTGGCGTTGTCTTCGCGGATGAAAACACGGTCAGGCCAAATGCGCCCGGGGAAGTGGCGTCCGCCATTGCCTCATTTGCAAGGGACATCGGCAACGCGAACACAACCAACCTGATCCGCCATCTTCGGCCCGCTCGCTAAATCATAGGCGTTATTTCATAGGCGCTATTCAGGATTCTGCGGCTCGCCGTAAATTTTTTCCACGACCGCCAGCGCCGCTTTCGCTTCTTTCAATCCCGCCACCGGCGTGCGTTTGAGTTTGATGTCCTCAAAAAATTCCGCCATTTCGATTTCCCACGACTCGTCGCCGCGCGGGAATTCCCAGATGGTCGTTTCCGGTGGACCCATTTGCGGCAGCATTTTGTAGTAGGTCAATTTTTCGATGCCATAGCTGCCGCCGAGTCCTTCCCAGTGCAACTTCGCGTCGCGCCCGTAGATTTCGAGGCTGAACAAATTTTTCCACTCGCTGCAACTGACGTGCAGCCACGCGGTGTTGCCGGCGGCGTTGCGCAAACTCAAGAACGCATTGTCGTCCACCGGCATTTTCCAGAAATAGGTCGTCGCGTGACCTTCGACCATTGTGAATTCGCCGAGAAAAATTCCCGCGAGATCAATCAGGTGAACGCCCTGGTCAATCAACTCGCCGCCGCCGGAAAGCTTCGCGTCTGCGCGCCATTCTTTTTCGTAGCCGATGCGTCCGCCCTGTCCGTAACGACCGCGCACAAACATCATCGGGCCGAGCGCGCCGCTGCGGAAAAGTTCCAGCGCCTTCAAACACGCCGGATGAAAGCGATGATTGTAGCCGACGCGAACAAGCGCGCCGGTTTTTTTCGCAGCGGCTTCGAGTTCGTCCAACTCTGCGACGCTGATGCCGGCGGGTTTTTCGACGAGGACGTGCTTGCCGCTTTTCACCGCCGCCAGCGCAATCGGCGCGAGCCAGGAATTGATCGTTGCGATCATCACCACATCCACATTGGGCGAACTGACGGCTTGCTCAAACGATTCCGTGGCGATGCAGTCCGGACTTTGCCCCGCAATTTTTTTGGCGCGCTCAAGCTGCGTGTCGCACGCGACGGTGACGCTGCCGGGCGGCAGCAAATGCAACCGCTTTTGGCCGATGAGGCCGCAGCCGATGAGGGCAACGCGCGGAGAAGGTTTGTTGTTTTCAGACATGGCTTGGTGAATGAATGACTAAATCCTAATGACGAATGACTAAATAATGTCCAAGCCCCAATGCCAAACAAGGGCATTTTTGGTCATTCGACATTCGGAATTATTTGGGAATTCGGATTTAGTCATTCGTCATTCCCATTTTTTCCCCCGGTCTTCCGGCACGATGCGGCGCAGGCAGTAAATGTCCGACTTCGCCAGCTCATCGTGATGCTTCTGCAAATCCTTCCACGGATCCCACTGCGCGCTGATGAGTTTGCCGGTGATGCCATCGCTCTCCGCGCTGGCGAGATAAACCGCCAGGTTCGCGCCGAGTTCCGGCGGCACTGCGCCTTTTTCCTTCCACGTTTTGTTCTTCTCAAAAAAAGCCGCGCCAACTTTTTCTGCGCCGGCCGCAAGAACTTCGTCAACCAACCGCGTCGCCAAGGCGCCGGGCGCGATGGCGTTCACGTCCACATGAAAAATTTTCAATTCCTCCGCCAGTGTTTCCATGAGGCGCACGGCCGCCGCTTTCGACGCGGCATAGGCGCTGATGTTCGGCAGCGGATTCGTCGCACCGCCGCCGCTCAAGACGACGATTTTGCCGCGACCGGCTTTTTTGAAATGCGGAATCACGGCGCGGCTCGGCAGCAAAACGCCGAACAGATTGATGTCCAGGGCGTGCCGCCATTCGTCGAGCGAAACCGATTCCGTCGGCCCCATCGGCCCGTAAATGCCGGCGTTCAACACGAGCGTCTGAAGCGAACCGAGTTCGCGCAACGCAAACGCCACCAGTTCGTTCACCTGCGATTCATTGGCGACGTCGCATGTTTTGGCGAAAACTTTTTGCGCGGGAAATTTTTTGGTCAGTTCATCGCGCGTGGCGGACAGATCTTTTTCACTGCGGGCGCACAGGACAACGTTCGCACCTTCGCGCAGAAAATGCCCGGCGATGACTTTGCCGAGTCCCTGGCTGCCGCCGGTGATGAGCGCATTGAGGTTTTTAAGTTTCATGTCAGGCACGACCGACGGAAAGATGCTCGACGCCGGGGAGGTTTTTCAATTCCTTTTCGAGAAAACGATTCGCATCTATAAAAACCTTCTGCCGCATCGCCGGAACAATTTTCGCCCAGTCCGCCTGCCGGAACTGCGGCCATTCGGTGCAAATGGCGACGGCTTCTGCGCCGGTCAGGGCGGCCGGAATATCAGCGGCGAGCGCAACGGAACTCAATTCGGGTGGCAGATTTGTTATCGCCGGATCAAACGCGGTCACTTTTGCACCCGCCTGCAAAAGCTGCTGGCACAATTCCACGGCGGCGCTGCGGCGGAGCGTGTCCGTGTTCGTTGTGTAAGTCAGGCCGAGGATGGAAATTTTTTTGCCGCGCAAGTCACCGAGTCGCGCTTGCAGACGGCGAAATGCCCAGCCGCGATGCAGGTCGTTGCTCTGTTTGATGGCCGGAATGACGGAAATTTTTTCACCGTTCGCCTCGGCGAGTTTCGTGAGCGTGACGACATCGCGCGCGAGCGTGCCGCCGGCAAACGGGCCGCCGGGGCCGAGATACGCCTTCGGCCCAATGCGCGCCTCGCTTTTCAAACCAGCGGAAACCTCTTTTGCATCCGCGCCGGTGTGTTCGCAAAGTCCTGCGACTTCGTTGATGAAGGTGATGGAGAGCGCCAGGAACGCATTGAGCGCGTGCTTGACCATCTCCGCCGACTCGGTGCGCATGAAAATTATTTGCGCCGCGAATGGTTTAAAGAGCTGCTCCAGCAAGGCTTTCTTCGTGTCGTTGCGGATGCCGACGACGGCGCGTTCCGCTTTTTCAAAGGCGTCAATCGCCTTGCCCAGACGTAAATTTTCCGGCGAGCAGGCGAAGTGCAACTGCGGAAATTCTTTCTCCAATTTCGCGCAGGTGCCGACGGGCAGTTGCGCGGAAATCAACACCAGAGCGCCGTTTGGCAGGTGCGGCAAGGCGCGGCGCAAATTTCCGAGAACGAATTCAACATCCGATTCGTCAGCGTCGTTGACCGGCGTGTCGTAAGTCAGCCAGAGAATGTCCGTATTTTCACAGGCGATGGCTGCGTTAGACGTGAATGAAAGTTTTTTGGCTGCAAGCCCGGCGGAAATTAATTCGTCCAGTCCCGGCTCCAAAAGCGGCGCATGGCCGGAATTCAATTTCGCAATGTTCGTCGCGTCAAAATCCAGTCCGATGACCGGAAAATGTTTGGCGCAGCACGCCGCCGTGACGCTGCCGAGATGCCAGAGGCCGAGGACGCAAATATTCATTTGGAATGACTAAACCCGAATGACGAATGACTAAATAATTCCAAATGACCAAACCCAAAGTGCGCGGTGTGAACCGCCGATTTTTGTTCGTCATTCGGGCTTGGGGATTCTTTCGTCATTATGGTTTAGGAATTGGGAATTTTTAGTGCCGATTATCATAAACCCAGCGATTCGCCTGGAGCCATTGGAGCGTGCGCCCGATGCCCTGTTCAATCGTCAGCGACGTTTTCCAACCCGTGCTTTGAATTTTTTTTGTGTCGAGAAAAATGAACGGGTTGTCGCCGACCCAGCCGCGGCTGCCGCCGGTGTATTCGAGCTTCGGTTTCAGGCCGAGCGCGCCGCAGATGTAGCCGATGGAATTGTTGACCTGCACATATTCGTCGTTGCCGAGGTTGTAAATTTCCACGCCGTGCTTCGCCTTTTTTGCCGTGCCAAGATTCATGACGTGCAACATCGCGCTGACGCAGTCCTGAACGTAGAGATAACTTTTCCGCTGCGAACCGTCGCCAAGAACTTTCAGACGGTCGGGATGCTCGAGCAGTTGCTGGTAAAAATCAAAAACATGGCCGTGCGTGTAGCGTTCACCGAGAATGGACACGAAGCGGAAAATGTAGCCCTCGAATTTGAAACCTTCGCAGTAGGAGGAAATCATGCCTTCGCCGGAAACCTTCGACGCGGCGTAGAGCGAGGTCTGCACGGGAAACGGCGCGTCTTCCGGCGTGGGAATTTTCTCCGCCTCGCCATAAACGCTGCCGGTGGAGCTGAAGGCGATGCGCTGGATGTCGTTGGCGCGCATGGCTTCAAGCACGTTGAACGTGGCGACGGTGTTTTGCTGCAAATCCTTCGACGGATGTTCCAGGCCGAAGCGCACGTCGGCATTGGCGGCGAGATGAAAAACCGTGTCACAACCGGCCATCGCCTTGGTCAGCGCGGGCAGATCGAGATTGTCGCCCTTGACGAGTTTGAAGTATTTATTTTTCAACGCGCCTTCGAGAAATTTTTCCTGGCCGGTGGAAAAATTATCCCAGCCGACAACCGTTTTCCCATCGGCCAGCAGACGGTCAACGAGGCTGCTGCCGATAAAACCTGCCGCGCCGGTGACAAAAATGGTGTTCATTCGAGAACGCAAAGCATAATGAAGCGCGGAAATTTCTGCCAGCACTTCCCGTCGGAAACAGACGGGGAAAATTTACCGGCCGCCGGAACGAAAAGTTTGAATTATTTTCCGTCTGGCCTGTCCATCAACGGTCAGGTCGCCGGGCGGCTTCTTTTGGCAATCTTTATCGGATGTCGTGGTGCGAACAAAAGTGGACAGGTCTGTGCGAACAAAAGTGGAATAATGCTTTGAGCCTCTTGTCATCGGGGCGAATGGGT
>OCTA010004246.1_pt1 | contig 12572 bp, 11 predicted proteins | sample 1538991 | NCBI WGS metagenome assembly OCTA01 (sample SAMEA3539302, study PRJEB22396) | soil metagenome | biome: tundra; feature: field; material: soil | place: USA | collected 2010-05 | depth 0.15 m
CGCTGGCGCCGCGGCGGCGCAGGGCGAGGGCTTCGATCGACACCGCCGAGCGGGCGACGTTGCGGATCACGCCGAGTAACGAATGGGTCGCGGCGAGGCTGGCCATCGGATTGAGGCACAGGACGTGGGTGCCGCGTCCGGCCGGCGCGGCGTCGAGGTTGGTCGGGCTCCATACGCCGCCGTCGACGTACTCGCGCCCCCCGATCTCGACCGGCGCAAACAGCCACGGGACGGTGCAGGACGCCGACACAGCCTGGCCCACGGTGGCCTTGGGGGCTCCGGGCTGCCCGAACACGGTCCGCCGGCCCGAGCGCCGGTCCACCGAAGCCACGCGCAGTCGGCCGTCAAACCGCGCCCCCGAACGGTCAATCTGCTGCCTGAGGCCGTCTAGCGTGTCGTGAGGCCGGGGCAGCCTGCGCAGCAGCGCACCGCGCACCAGCGCTCCGCCGGGCGCGGCCGCGCCGAGTGCGAGCGGAGCGAAGGTGGCCCCGGCGGCGAGCGCCATCGAGCCCGCGCGGCGCGCGGCCCGCAGGGCGGTCACTGCCAGCCGGCCGACGGGCTGGGCGTCGGCGAGCTCGAGCTCGGTCCCGATCGCCGACGGACGGCGGGGGGAATCCCCGGCCACCAGGTGGGCCGCGACGATCGCTCCGGCCGAGGTGCCGACGAAGTGCTCGCAGTCGCGCAGATCAAATCCGCTGGCGTCCTCGATCCCGGCCAGCAAGCCCATCATCCAGGCTTCGCCGAGCACGCCGCCGGCGCCGAGTACCAGCACGTCGGGTCTAGAGCGCATCAGCCTGAGGCTATCCGGCCGCGCGCGGTCTCAGACATCGCGCCGCCGACTTGTACGTGATAGCGTACGCTTGTATGGCGATGGTCGTCGAACCGATCACGGGCACCCGTGCGCTGGGGTCCCGCATCCGCGCCCTGCGCGAGGCGATGGATCTGTCACTTCGGGATCTGGCGTTGCGTTGCGGCGTCAGTGCGCCGATGCTCTCCCAGGTGGAGCGGGGGGAGACGAGCCCGACGCTCCAGGTCGCCACGCGCATCGCCCAGGGTCTGGAGCTCAGGCTCTCCCAGCTGCTGCGCCTCGACGAACAGGGCGCGGTGACCGTTGTGCGCAAGGGTGACCGCCGCCAGGGACCTGGCCGGGGCCGTGGCCACCGCTATGAGATCCTCACCCCACCGCTGCCGGGCCAGCGCGCCGAACTCTCGCGCCATACGCTGGCGCCGGGCGCGGTCACCGGCGGACCCGGAGATCCGCCGATGCACGAGCCCGGCAGCCGGGAGACGGCGCTGGTTGCCGCGGGCAGCGTGACGCTGCACTGCGACGGCGCTGCTCACGCGCTTGCGGCCGGCGACTGCGTGACCTTCGACGCCGACCTTCCCCATCAGTTCGAGAACCCCGGAGACGACGATGCCGTCCTGCTCGCAGTCGTGAGCGCCGGCCTGCGGAGGAGCTGACACACCATGCCGAAGAGCCTGTTCGACAAGATCTGGGACGCGCACGAGGTTGCCCCGGGCCTGCTGTACATCGATCTGCACCTGGTCCACGAGGTCACCAGCCCGCAGGCGTTCGACGGCCTGCGGCTCGCGGGGCGCAACGTGCGCCGCCCCGACCGCACGCTGGCCACCGCCGATCACAACGTCCCCACCGACGGCACTCCGACCGCCGCGCGGATCCGCGATCAGCTGTCACGCGTGCAGGTGCAGACGCTGGAGCGAAACTGCGAGGAGTTCGAGATCCCGCTGTACTCGATCGGCTCCGATCGCCAGGGGATCGTGCACGTGATCGGCCCGGAGCTGGGGGTGACACAGCCCGGTATGACGATCGTCTGCGGCGATTCCCACACCGCCACCCACGGCGCGTTCGGTGCGCTGGCGTTCGGGATCGGGACCAGCGAGGTGGAGCACGTGCTGGCCACGCAGTGCCTCGTGCAGACCAAGCCTCGCTCGATGCGCATCCGCTATGACGGCTCGCTCGGATTCGGGGTCACAGCGAAGGACCTGATCCTGGCCACGATCGGCCAGATCGGGGTCGACGGCGCCGTCGGCCACGTCGTCGAGTTCAGCGGCCTGGCGATCGAGGCGCTGTCTATGGAAGGCCGGATGACGATCTGCAACATGACGATCGAGGGTGGCGGTCGCGCCGGCATGATCGCGCCCGACCAGACCACCTTCGAGTGGGTGATCGGCCGTTCGGGAGCGCCGAGCCAGGTACCCGACGAGTGGCGCTCGCTGAAGACCGAGGAGGGCGCGGCGTTCGATCGTGAGCTGGCCGTCGATGCGGCGGCGCTCAGCCCGATGGTCACCTGGGGCACCAACCCGGCGATGGTGGTGTCCGTCACCGAGGCGGTGCCACAGCCGCATAGCGACCAGGACGAGCGCGCGCTGGACTACATGGGCCTGGAGGCTGGCACGCCGATCAGCGAGCTGAAGCTCGACCGCGTGTTCATCGGCTCGTGCACCAACTCGCGGATCGGCGATCTGCGTGCCGCCGCCGCCGTGGTCGGCGGGCGCAAGGTCGCCGACAGCGTCTACGCGATGGTCGTGCCGGGTTCGCAGCAGGTCAAGGCCCAGGCCGAGCGCGAGGGGCTCGACGAGGTGTTCAGGCGGGCCGGCTTTGACTGGCGCGGCGCCGGCTGCTCGATGTGCCTGGGCATGAACCCGGACATCGCGCAACCCGGCGAACGCGTCGCATCGACGTCGAACCGCAACTTCGAGGGTCGCCAGGGGCGCGGAGCCCGGTCGCATCTGGTCTCGCCGCAGATGGCCGCTGCCGCGGCGATCGCCGGCCACTTTGTCGACATCCGTCAATGGGGGGATCAATGAAGGCGATCGAGACGATCACCGGCCGGGTCAGCGTGCTGGCCCGCGATGACGTAGACACCGATCAGATCATCCCCAAGCAGTTCCTCAAACGAGTGCAGCGCACCGGCTTTGGCGAGTTCCTGTTCTATGACTGGGCCAAGGAGCCGGCCTGGGAACTGCCGCGCAACCCGATCCTGGTGGCGGGACGCAACTTCGGCTGCGGATCCAGCCGGGAGCATGCGCCCTGGGCGCTGGAGGACTACGGCTTCCAGGCGATCATCGCGTCGAGCTTCGCCGACATCTTCCGCTCCAACTGCACCAAGATCGGGCTGCTACCGGTGCAGCTGTCCGCACCCGAGTGCGAGGCGATCGCCCAGGCCGGCGAGGCGCAGGTTGATCTCGCCGGGCAGGAGGTTCGCTGGCCGGGTGGCAGCGCGCGGTTCGAGATCGACCCCCAGATCAAGCACCGGCTGCTCAATGGCCTCGACGACATCGCCCAGACGCTTCAACATGGGGACTCGATCGATGCCTACGAGCGCGACCGTGAGCGATCCGGTCCGGTGACCCTCGCGCTGTGATGAGCTCACGCGAGTGGGACGCCGCCAGCTATCACCGGATCTCCGAGCCGCAGCTGGCATGGGCGCGCGAGCAGCTGGAGCGCCTGGAGCTCTCCGGCGACGAGACGTTGCTCGATGCGGGCTGCGGCTCAGGCCGGGTTACCGCCGAGCTGCTGGAGCTGGTGCCGTGCGGTCGGGTCTACGCGGTCGATGCGTCCGAGGCGATGGTGCAACACGCTAGCCAGGCGCTGGACGGCCGGGCGACCGTGTTACGCCAGGACCTGGTCGAGCTCGAGCTGCCCGAGCCGGTTGACGCGGTCTTCTCCAACGCCACCTTCCACTGGATCCACGATCACGATGCGCTGTTCGCCGCCTTGGCGCGCAACATGAAGCCGGGCGGCCAACTGGTCGCCCAGTGCGGCGGGCTGGGGAACATCGACTCGTTTCGCCACGCGGCCGACGTGGTGGCCGTGGAGGAGCGCTTTGCGTCCTACTTCCGGGACTGGCAGCGGCCCTGGAACTACGCCGATGCGCCGGAGACCGCCGAGCGTCTACAGCGAGCCGGGTTCCATCAGGTCCGCTGTTGGCTGGAGCCGCGGCCGACCACACTTCCCGACGCGCGGACGTTCGTCTCGACGGTCTGCCTGGTGCGACACCTCGATCCGCTGCCCCCGGAGCTGCGCGAGCCGTTCGTCGAGCGCGTGCTGGCGCAGCTGGACGACTCGCGCGCCTCCCAGCCGGATGACTCGCGCGCCTCCCAGCCGGATGACTCGCGCGCCAAGCTCGAGGGCAAGCCGCTGGTGCTGGATTACGTGCGGCTCAACATGACCGCGCGCCGGACCTGAGGCGCCGGCGGCCGATCTGTTGGGGGATCGGTATCGACGCGGTCTGATCGCCAGCGGGCGGGTAGACGGGTACACGGGCGGGCGGCCAGATCAGATAGCGTCCCGGGCCGCTATGGCCCCCAAGGTGATCCTGCTACCAGGAGACGGAATCGGCCCTGAGATCCTCGGCCCCGCGGTCGAGATCCTCGACGCGGTGGGCGCCTCGTTTCACTACGAGGAGCACGCCTTCGGCGGGGCGTCGATCGACACCCACGGAACCGCGCTGAGCGACGAGACGCTGGCGGCGTGCCGCGCCGCGGACGCGGTCCTCCTGGCCGCGGTCGGCGGCCCGAGATGGGACACCACCGACCCTGACAGGCCGCGCCCCGAGCAGGGCCTCCTGGGGTTGCGCAAGGGCCTCGGGCTGTTTGCCAACCTGCGGCCGGTGAAGCCGTTGCCGGCCCTCTACGATGCCAGCCCGCTGAAGCGTGAGCTGATCGAAGGCACCGACCTGCTTGTGGTGCGAGAGCTGACGGGCGGCATCTACTTCGGCGAGAAGACCCGCACCAAGGACTCCGCCTCCGATGCCTGTGTCTACACGCGCAGCGAGATTGAGCGCATCGCCCGGGTCGCGTTCGGCGCCGCGCGGGCGGGTGGGCGCCGTGTCACCAGCGTCGACAAGGCCAACGTGCTGGAGACCAGCCGCCTCTGGCGCGAGGTCGTCCACGAGCTCCACGGCGTCGAGTTCCCAGACATCGAGCTCGAGGACCTGCTGGTCGACAACGCGGCGATGCGGCTGATCGCCGCGCCGCGCCACTTCGGCGTAATCCTGACCGAGAACATGTTCGGCGACATCCTCAGCGATGAGGCGGCGATGCTCACAGGCTCGATCGGGATGCTCCCGAGCGCCTCGCTGGGCGAGGACGGGCCGGGGGTGTTCGAGCCCGTCCACGGCTCGGCCCCCGACATCGCTGGCACGGGGGCCGCCAATCCGCTGGCGATGTTCCTCTCGGCGGCGCTGATGCTGCGCCACGGATTCGCTATGGAAGCTCAGGCCTCGGCGGTAGAATCAGCGGTCGATCGGGCGCTGGCCGACGGGCTGCGCACGCAGGACCTGGGGGGCGACGCCACCACCGCGCAAGCCACCCAGGCAGTCCTCCAACATCTATAAGGGAGCAGTCGTGGAACAAGCGGACCTCATCTGGCACAACGGAGAGCTCGTTGCCTGGGAGGACGCCAAGGTCCACGTACTGACCCATGGTCTGCATTACGGCACGGGGGTGTTTGAGGGCGTGCGTGCCTACGAGACGCCGCAGGGAACCGCGATCTTCCGCAATCGCGACCACCTCCAGCGCCTGCTCGACTCAGCCGAGCTCTACTACATGCCGGTTCCCTATTCGCTGGCGGAGCTGCAGGCCGCCACCCACGAACTGATCGCCGCCAACGAGCTGCGGGAGTGCTATATCCGCCCGATCGTGTTTCGTGGCTACGGGCAGATGGGCCTGTATCCGCTCGATTGCGATGTCGACGTGGCGATCGCGGCGTGGCCCTGGGGGGCCTATCTGGGCGAGGAGTCAAAGCTCCAGGGGATCCGCGCCAAGGTCTCCAGCTGGCGGCGGATCCCCCACGATGCGTTGATCCCCCAGGCCAAGGCCTCCGGTCAGTACCTCAACAGCGTGCTGGCCAAGATCGAGGCGTCCAAGGCCGGCTATCAGGAGGCGATCCTGCTCGACGCGCAAGGGTTCGTGTGCGAAGGCTCGGGGGAGAACATCTACACGGTGCGCGACGGTCAGATCCTGACCCCGCCGCAGACGGCCGGGATCCTGGACGGCATCAGCCGCAAGTCGATCATCAAGATCGCCCGCGATCTCGGCTACGAGGTCGTCGAACGCAACATCGCCCGCGCGGAGCTGTATCTGGCCGAGGAGGTCTTTTTGTCTGGCACGGCCGCGGAGCTGGTGCCGGTGCGTGAGATTGACGACCACCTGATCGGCGCGGCCAAGACCGGCGAATCCGCCGGCGCCGGTCCGATCACGCTGGAGATCCAGCGCGTGTTCGACGATGCGCTGCACGGTCGCGACCCCCGCTACGTCGACTGGCTCGATGTGGTCAAAGTGCCTTCCAAAGCGGCATGACTCGGATCGAGCTGTATGACACGACCCTCCGCGACGGGATGCAGGGGGAGGGTATGTCGTTGTCGGCGGACGAGAAGCTGCGCGTCGCCCACCGGCTCGACGAGCTGGGAATCGATCTGATCGAGGCGGGCTTTCCGAGCTCGAATCCCAAGGAGATCGAGCTGTTCGAGCTGCTGGCGCGGGAGAGCTTTGCCCACGCGCGGATCGCCGCCTTCGGGATGACGAGGCGCCGCGGCGTCGGTGCCGCGGATGATCCGGCGCTGCGCGTGCTGGCCGAGAGCTTCGCACCGGTGTGCACGCTGGTGGGAAAGACCTGGGAGCTGCATCTGGAGAAGGTCGTCAAGGTCGACCGCCAGGAGAACCTGCGGATGATCGCCGACTCGATCGCGTTCCTGGTCGGAGAGGACAAGACGGTCATCTACGACGCCGAGCACTTCTTCGACGGCTTTGCCGATGACCCGGCCTACGCGCTTGCGTGTCTGCGGGTGGCCGCCGACGCCGGCGCCGAGACAGTGGTCTGTTGCGACACCAACGGCGGAACGCTGCCCGACCGGGTCGCTGCGGCGATGGACGAGGTGAGCCGTGCGCTCGGTCTCAGCGGCGTCACGGTCGGGATCCACTGTCATGATGACGCGGCATGCGGGGTTGCCAACACCCTGGCCGCCGTCGGGCAGGGGGCGACCCACGTCCAGGGGACGATCAACGGCTACGGCGAGCGCTGCGGCAACGCGAACCTGATCTCGATAATCCCCAACCTGCAGCTCAAGCTCGGCTATGAGTGCCTGACCGGCGCGCAGCTGGCCTCGCTCACTCCGACGGCGCAGTTCCTGGCCGAGCTGCTCAACCTCAACCCCGATCCCGATGCGCCCTACGTCGGTCGCAACGCATTTGCCCATAAGGGCGGCATGCACGTCGCCGGCGTGTCGGCCGATCCCGCGACCTTCGAGCACATCGACCCGGAGCTGGTGGGCAACCGCCGGGAGGTGCTGATCTCCGAGCTGTCGGGCAAGGGCACGGTCCGCTCCCGTGCGCGCGATGCGGGCATCGAACTCGACGACGGCGCCGCCAGCCGCGTCGTTGCACGCGTCAAGGATCTAGAGCACCGCGGCTACCACTACGAGGCCGCGGACGGCTCGTTCGAGCTGCTGCTGCGTAAGGAGACCGGGGAGTACGAGCCGCTGTTCCGGCTGGAATCCTGGCGCGTGATCGTCGAGCAGCGTGCCGACGGCCGGGTCGAGACCGAAGCGACGATCAAGATCTGGGTCGGAGGCGAGCGCTATGTGCGCACCGCCGAGGGCAACGGTCCCGTCAACGCGCTGGACCGGGCGCTGCGCCAGGCGCTGGTCGAGATCCACCGCGACCTACAAGACATCGACCTGGTCAACTTCAAGGTCAGGATCCTCGATGAGGCCAAGGGCACCGGCGCGGTGACGCGCGTACTGCTCGACGCCTCCGACGGGAAGGAGGTCTGGGGGTCGATCGGCGTTTCAGAGAACGTGATCGAAGCTTCCTGGGAGGCCCTGGTCGACTCGCTGGAGTACGGCATGCAGGGAAGCCGGCGCCTGACGCACGGCGCGGCGACTTCGGCGCCGCTCGAGTGACCGATCAACAGGTCATCGAGGCGGCGGGCGACACGATCCCGCTCGCCCAGCCGGTGTTGGGCGCTGCCGAGGAGGAGCGGGTCCTGGCCGTGCTGCGCTCCGGGCGGCTTTCGCTGGGGCCGCTGCTGGCGCAGTTCGAGTCGGCCTTCGCCGCGCAGGTCAACGCCCTGCACGCGAGTGCGGTTTCGAGCGGCACGGCAGGACTGCACCTCGCGCTGAGGGCGGTGGGGGTCGTGGACGGGACCGAGGTGGTGACCAGCCCGTTCTCGTTCGTCGCCAGCGCCAACGTGGCTCTCTACGAGCGTGCCCGGCCGGTGTTCGCCGACATCGACCCCGTAACGCTGAACCTGGACCCCGACGCCGCTGCTGCCGCGGTGACCGAGCGGACCGCCGCGCTGCTGCCAGTGCACGTGTTCGGCTATCCGGCCGACCTGCCGGCGCTGGAGCGGATCGGGCTGCCGATCGTGGAGGACGCCTGCGAGGCGCTCGGCGCCAGCTACGCCGACGGCAGACCGGTGGGCGGCCGCGGGCATCCCGCGGTGTTCGGCTTCTATGCCAACAAGCAGCTGACCACCGGCGAGGGCGGCATGGTCACGATGTCGGCGCCGGCGGTCAAGCAGCAGATCGACTCGGAGCGAAACCAGGGCCGAGCCCCGGACATGGGCTGGCTCGATCATGACCGTCTCGGGTTCAACTACCGGCTGTCTGACATCGCATGCGCGCTCGGGCTCGCACAGCTCGAGCGTCTGGACGAGATGCTCGCCGGTCGCGCCCGCGTCGCCCAGCGCTACCGCGAGGCGCTGGGGGCCGTGGAGGGTCTCACGCTGCCGTGTGAGGACGCCGGCGGCAACCGGCGGGGCTGGTTCGTGTACGTCGTCCAGCTGCCGCATGGCGTCGACCGCGACGACACGGTGCGGGCCCTGGCCGGACGCGGGGTGCCGAGCAAGCCGTACTTCCCGGCGATCCATCTGATGAGCTACTACCGGGAGCGCTTCGGCCACCGCGAGGGCGAGTTCCCCGTATGCGAGGACGTCGCCGCGCGGTCGATCGCGCTGCCGTTCTTCCCGCAGATGAGCGACGGGCAGGTGGAGCGGGTGGCTCACGCGCTGAGCGACGTGCTGGCCGGCTGACGTTCCCGCGGTACGTCGACCCGCCCGCCCGGCAGGGGGCCCGTACTATGCGCTGGCCATGTCCCGCTTTGCCCAGCCCCCGGATCCAGTCTTCCGGACGATCAACGACTCGATCGGTTTCGACTGGCGCCTCGGGCCCTACGACGTGGAGCAGTCGCGTGCCCACGCCGCGATGCTCGCTGCCCAGGGGATCATCAGCGATCAGGACCGCCAGGAGCTCGACCAGGGTCTCGAGCAGGTGGGACGGGAGCTGAGCGACGGATCGTTTCCGTTTGCCGACGGCGATGAGGACATCCACATGGCCGTCGAGCGCCGCCTGACCGAGATCGTCGGTCCGGTCGGCGGCCGCCTGCACACCGCCCGTTCGCGCAACGATCAGGTCGCCACCGACATGGCGATGTTCGTGCGGGCCCACGCCCACGAGGCTCGGGCGCGGATCGCCGGCTTGGCCCAGACGCTGCTGGGGCTCGCGATCGAGCACCTCGACTGGCCGATGCCCGGTTACACGCACCTCCAGCGCGCCCAGCCCGTGTATCTCAGCCATCACCTGCTGGCCTACCTGTGGATGCTCGTGCGCGACCGCGAGCGTTTCGCCGCGGTCGTCGCCGCCACCAGCCGGCTCCCGCTCGGCGCCGGGGCCCTGGCGGGCGTCAATTTCGACACCGATCGCACCTGGGTCGCCTCCGAGCTCGGCTTCTCCGCTGTGGCACAGAACTCCATCGACGCCGTCTCCAACCGCGATTTCGTGCTCGACTACCTGTCCGCCGCCGCGATCTGCGCCACCCACCTGTCCCGGCTGGGCGCGGAGATAGTGCTCTGGTCCAGCGAGGAGTTCGGCTTCTGCGAGGTGTCCGACGCGTGGGCGTCGGGCTCCTCGATCATGCCCCAGAAAAAGAATCCGGACGCCGCCGAGCTGCTGCGCGCCAAGGCACCGCGGATCGTGGCGCACCTGGTGGCATTGCACGGTGTCATGCACGGCCTGCCGCTGACCTACAACAAGGATCTGCAGGAGGACAAGGAGCACCTGTTCGACTGCACGGACACGTTGGAGGCGTCGCTGGCCGCCGCCGACGGCATGCTGGCCTCGATCAGCTTTCGCCGCCCGCGCCTGGCGGAGGCCGCATCAGACGAGTTCCTGGCGGCGACCGACATCGCCGACCTGCTGGTGCGCCGGGGGATGCCGTTCCGCGAAGCGCACGGCGTCGTCGCGGGCCTGGTGCGCCGGGCGATCGAGCAAGCCAAGCCGCTGTCGGCGCTTAGCCGCGCCGAGCTGGCCGAGCACTCTGCGCTGCTCGACGACGAGTTCTATGCGTTGCTAAAGGACGGCGCCTGGCTTGAGACCAAGGTGTCCGAAGGGGGCACGAGCCTGGCGCGGGTGCGCGAGCAACTCGCGCTCGCCCGTATCGCATTGCAGTGAAGCGAGCCTTCTATGACCGGCCGGTGCTACAGGTCGCCCGCGAGCTCGTCGGGTGCCTGGTCATCCACGGAGCCTGCTCGGGTGTGATCGTCGAGACCGAGGCCTATCACGACTCCGAACCGGCCTGCCATGCGTTCGTCGGCCTGACACCTCGGACGCGCACGCTGTTCGGACCGCCAGGGCTCGCCTACGTGTATCGCTCCTACGGCATCCATGCGCTTCTCAACGCCGTGACCGAACCTGAGGGGGTCGGCGCCGCGGTGTTGATCCGAGCTCTGGAGCCGCTCGACGGGATCGAAGAGATGCGAGCTCGGCGGGGTGTCAGGCCGATCCGTGACCTGTGCTCAGGTCCGGGAAAGCTGACCCAGGCGCTGGGCATCGGGCTTGAGCACAACGGCATCGACCTCCATCACGGGGAGGTGGTGATCGAGCCGCCGCCGGGCGCCTGGCGCGGCATCCCTATCACCGTCGACCGGCGCATCGGGATCACCCGGGCGGTCGACCTACCGTGGCGCTTCTGCGCCGCCGGCAGTCGGTTCCTGTCCCGGCCCGTTGCGCCGGAAGCCGTGCGCTGAAGCCGGCGGGGTCGGGAGTGCCGGCGAGGTCGCTCCTCTGAGCGCGAGTCGCCCCGTCAGCCGGTCAACTTCGCACCGGTGCACGCCGAAACGGCGGTTGGGAAGTTGACGATGATCATCACGGTCAACTTCGCACTCGTCGTCTGGGCGTGCACGAGTGCGAAGTTGACCGGATCCGCGGCCCGGGTTCGTAGACGACACGCCGGCCGCCCTCATCAGCACCCTCTCACCAGCGCCGTTCTCGCCCCGGTGCCTGATGGCGGCCCAACAGTCGTCGCAGTCGCTCGGCAGCGGTCTCACCAGCGCCGTTCTCGCCCCGGTGCCTGATGGCGGCCCAACAGTCGTCGCAGTCGCTCGGCAGCGGTCTCACCAGCGCCGTTCTCGCCCCGGTGCCTGATGGCGGCCCAACAGTCGTCGCAGTCGCTCGGCAGCGGTCTCACCGCCGCAATTCTCGCCCCGGCGCCAAACGACCCCCAGGCATCGGCGCAACCCGGTGATGCCCCTTCCAGGCGGACGAACCGTCAGGCCGGAGCTGGCGCCTCCGGCGCGATCCGGCACACGGCAATGTCCTGACTACGCGTCGTGCTGTCGTCCCGTAGGCCGTAACGCCGCACGGTCGCCTCCGGCAGCTGCTCGAGGTAGGCCCGCAGCTCGACCTGAAATCCGGCGTCCACCAGCCGCTGAAGGTAGTCGTGACCGTAGGTCCGGACGTGGTCGGCCTGCCCCCAGCGGCGCAGACGCTCATCGGGATCGACGACGGCCGGATCCTCATCGGTTTGATCGATGTCATCGATCGGATGCTGGAGCAGGGCCAGCCCGTCGGGCCTGAGCACCCGCCGCAGCTCGCTCAGCGCCTGGCGGTCGTCAGGCACATGCTCCAGAACGTGGCTGCAGAGGATCAGATCGAAGCTGCCGGCGCCGAACGGAAGCTGGGTGATGTCCATCGGCCGGCTGATCATCGGCGAGCGCTGGAGATCTCCCGTCACATAGTCGACGTTCTCCATCGTCGTGAGGCGAAGGAAGAAAGCCAGATCGGGAGCGATCTGGAGCACCCGGATCGGCCGGGACAGGAGGTCGGTCTCACGTTGCAGATAAAGCCACAGCACCCGCTGGCGTTGAAACGAGCCGCACCGCGGGCATCTGGCGTTCTCCAACCGCCAGCCCGAAGTTCGAAAGGTCATGAAGCGCCTGAAATGCCCGTCGCAGCACGGGCATTCGCAGCGATCGCCGCGGAAGAACCACGGCAGAACGAGGCCGCCGGCCCGGCGCAGCCAGTAACGGAGATATGCCGCCCAGGCGCCCTCGGGAGCTAGCAGGCGGGATTTGACGCGCTCTACGAGTTCCATCCACAGGCCATCAATTAGGGCTCGCGACCTTAGCCGCCGCCGCCGATTCCAGCTCCGCCTGACCCGCCTGACCCCGATCCGCCGCCCGTTCCACCGCCCGTGCCGCCGCCGGTGCCGCCGCCCGTGCCGCCGCCCGTGCCGCCGCCGGTGCCGCCACCCGTGCCGCCACCCGTGCCGCC
>OCTA010004247.1_pt1 | contig 12572 bp, 13 predicted proteins | sample 1538991 | NCBI WGS metagenome assembly OCTA01 (sample SAMEA3539302, study PRJEB22396) | soil metagenome | biome: tundra; feature: field; material: soil | place: USA | collected 2010-05 | depth 0.15 m
GCCGTCAGAATTCCGCAGGCGCTGTAACACGTACACGAATTTCGACTACAACCAACGCCAACTTTAGCACCATGGCGCAACCGGCCGCTCACGGTATCGCCGCACCGGGCCTCAGCCGCGGTATTGAACGGTTTCCTGAAGCCCGGCGCCACTGCCCCCGAGAAGGTTGAGCAGCTCCCCGACAGTCCGTTTCCTGATGGGGGCTTCGGGCAGCGGAACGTGCGCCTGGACCTGGTACTTGTTGCGGCGGCCGTCCTTGTGCTTGACGAGGTAGCCGGCCTCGGTGAGGTCGCTGATGATCCCGTAGGCACTGCGTTCGGTGATGCCCACGCTGGCCGCGATATCGCGCAGCCGCGCTTCGGGGTCGCCCGCTACGTACATCATTACCTGGGCATGGTTGGTCAAGAACGTCCACTTCGGCACGTCTAATAATCTATCACAGATACCGGAAACTGATTGCTAGTTTCTTGGTACTGATGTAGGTTCAGGCCATGGCCCCCCCAGTCATGTCCAACGCAGTCATGCCCAACGCAGTCATGTCCCACGGCGACGCGACATTGCTCCGGTGCGGCGGGTGCGGGGACAGTGCGGTGGTTACCCAGGGCGAGCCGGACTACGGGCCGCTCGTCCACGGCTTCCTAGGCGGCCACGAGCTGTGCCGCAGCGCCGTGGAGATCACCCGCTCGATCACGGCGCCTCGTTGATCACGGCGCCTCGTTGATCACAGGGCCTCGTTGATCACAGGGCCTCGTTGATCCATCGCCAGCCGTGCGGCTCATCAAAGACCGGCCGCACAATGAAGGCCCCGGCCGCGTCGGACAGCTCAGCCAGGACCCGGATCAGCTCGCGGTGAAAGTCCTCCGGCAGGTGCGGGCCGTGCTGCGTGTTGGCCGCGACGAGCGTCACAGACGCCCCGTCACCGCCAGCCACCCGCGCCGTGATGTTTCCGTGAAGGTCCACACCCACCCCCACGATCGCCTCGGCGCGGACGATGTCGCTGCCGTCGGCTCGGGCCACCCACACGTGCGGCGTATCCATACGCGTCATCTCCCGGCTCACTGTCGCGGCGTCCTCCAACCCTGCCACACCAGACTCAGGAGTCAGTCCTCGGCGGCTTGCGCAGGAGCCGAGCCAGGCCACGGATGGCCCGTTCGATGTCCGTGCCGAACGGATTGTCCTGCACCAGGTAGGTCCAGGTCGCGGTGGGCCGCTTCAGCCCGGCAGCATCGAGATCGGCCCCGTCTGCGGTGATCGCCACGGTCCGGAAGGACTCGGCGGACCGGGTGGCCACCTCACCGAGAAGAGGCGCGAAGAGGCGGGTCAGCTCCTTGTAGAACTCCTCCAGCGGGCCGAGGCCGCGTCCGAGTGCCCGCAGGTGGATGCCCTCCCGCACGTCGGCGACCCGCGCCAGGTGCTCCGCCCAGCACCGGTCGAGGTGCCACAGGGTGATCTGCCGCGCGGCGCGGATGAGAACGTCCTCATCCCAGCTGGCGCTCAGCTCCGCGACGCGCTCGGGGCAGCTGCTGGCCAGGGCGCGCGGCGCCGCGTCGGTCCGCAGCACCCGCTCCCGCTGATCCATGACGATCCGGCGCTGGTCCTCGACGGGCTTGGTGTAGCGCCAGGTGTTCCGGTGGATCTCCAGGCCGACGCCCTCGGCGACGCGCTGGGCGTGGTCCACCGTGGCCTGCGGCCCGGGGTCAAGGATCCGGCTGCCCGCCTCGATCGCCGCTCGCGGAGCCCCTTCCGGGGCGCAGCGAACCACGAGCGCGTCGTCCAGGCTGGTGAAAAGGACCGACCCACCGGGGTCGCCCTGGCGCCCGGCTCGCCCGCGCAATTGCTGGTCGAGACGGCTGCTCGGGTGCCGGCCAGTACCGATCACGTACAGACCGCCTAGGTCCGCGACCGGGCCGGGCTCGCCGCGCGTGCCGCCGAGCCGGATATCGGTGCCGCGGCCGGCCATCTGGGTCGATACCGTGATCGCGCCCAGGGCGCCAGCCTCGGCGACGACCGCGGCCTCGGCGGCATCGTTCTTGGCGTTGAGCACGGCGCAGGTCAGCCCGGCACGGCCCAGCGTGCGGGCCAGCCGCTCGGATTCCGCAACGTCCAGGGTGCCGAGCAGGATCGGCCGCCGCGTCGCGTGCGACGCGATCACCTGCTCGACGATCGCCTGCTCCTTGGCCTCGACGGTCAGGTACAGCCGGTCCGGCTCGTCCCCGCGAACGCACGGCCGGTTCGGCGGGATCACCGCGATCTCGAGCCCGTAGAACTCGCGCAGCTGCTCGCCCACCGCCACGGCGGTACCGGTCATGCCACAGACCGTCGGATAGCGCCCGACCAGGGACTGGACTGTGAGGCTGTCGAGGACCTCACCGCTCTCGCTGGCGGTCAGCCCCTCCTTGGCCTCGACCGCCGCATGCAGGCCGTCCGGCCAGCGTTGCAGCCTGGCGACGCGGCCACGGGATTCGTTGACAAGGTGAATCCTGCCGCCCGCCACGATGTACTCAACGTCCCGCCGGAGCAGGGCATGCGCGTGCAGCGCGACGTTGAGCCGGGTGAGTGTGTCAACGTGCTCCGACGTGTAGAGGTCAATCCCGCCCAGCGCCCGTTCCGCGTTCCGCGCCCCCGCGGCGGTCAGCTGCACGGAACGGGCGTCCTGGTCGATCTCGTAGTCCACGCCGCGGCGCAGGCCCGCGGCGAGTTTGGCCATGGCCCGGTCGGGGTCCCCCGACTCCGCCGCGCCCGCCAGCACGAGCGGAACCATCGCCTCATCCACCAGGACCGAGTCCGCCTCGTCGATCAGGACCACGTCCGGGTCACCGGCCACCAGGTCGGCCGGGTCGGTGACGAACCTGTCGCGGAGCACGTCGAAGCCGATCTCGCTGACCGACGCGTACGTGACCTGGGCGGCGTAGGCGCGACGGCGCTGCTCGGGTGTGGACGCCTGGCCAATCCAGCCGACGCTCACCCCGAGCAGGCGGTAGACCGGGCCCATCCACTCGGCGTCACGGCGGGCCAGGTAGTCGTTGACCGACATCACCTGCACGCTGCGGCCGCGCAGCGCGTACCCGGCGGCGGCCAGCGCGCCCGCCAGAGTCTTGCCCTCACCGGTGGCCATCTCGGCGACCTGCCCGGCCAGCATGGCCAGGGTGCCGAGAAGCTGGACGTCGTACGGCCGCTCGCGCAGACTACGCCGGGCCGCCTCACGGCCGAGCGCGCAGATTTCCGCCTCGCCCCCGGCCTCAGCCGCGGCCGCGGCCGCGGTGAGCCCGCCGTCGTCCAGCCCGGCCGCATGCTGCTCCCGTTCCGCGATCTCCGGCAGCATCGCCCGGTAGCGGCTCAGGTCAGCTGTCCCCGGCTTCTGCAGGAATCGCCGGACCCGGTCCCGCAGGCCACTCACCGCAAGCCCGCGCACCCTGGTCCCGTGGATCCCGGCCCCGTGGATCCCGGCCCCGTGGATCCCGGCCCCGTGGATCCCGGCCCCGTGGACCGTGGCATGGTGATACCCCCCGATGCGGCGTCATGGCTGAGCGGCACGTTACCTTAACGCCGCGGCGCCGCCCCGGGTTCCGCGGCTCTTCATGATCACGAAGGATTCGCGTCAAATAGAGCCGCGAATCCTTCGTGATCATGGAGGGCCATGGGGAGAGGGCTGGGCGCGGGGAGGCGGTCAGGCGGGGAGGCGGTCAAGTTGGGGTGCAGGTTAGGGATGACAGCGCGGGGTTGCTTCCGGTGACGACGATGCCCCAGGTGGTCGAGCCGCCTGCGCTGAGGGAACCGTTGTAGCTCTCGTTGCTCGCCGTGACCGCGGTGCCGGACGTGGTGATCGCCGCGTTCCAGGAACTCGTGATGCTCTCCGCGGTGTCGGCGAACGAGAAACCGGTCTTCCACCCGGTGATGGGGGCTGTCCCGCTGTCGGCCACGGTGAACTGGAGCTGGGCGCCGCCGGACCACGAAGTGACGACCGACGAGGTGAGGGTGCAGCTACCGGCTGGTGCCGCGGTCCCGGTCGGGCTGGCCGATGGGCTGGACGTCGGGCTCGACGATGGGCTGGCGGATGGGCTCGATGACGCGCTGGGCGATGGGCTGGGCGACGCCCCACCACCGCTGCTGGTGTAGCTGATCGGGGTGTACGCCGCCGGGCAACCGTTCGTGCAGCCAGCGGGCAGCGTGAAACTGTATATCTCGCCGTTGTTGACCAGGTTGCCCGAGGCGTCAGTCACCCGGATCTGGTACTGGGTGCCCGGCGTCCCAGTGCCCGTGGTCGGCCCGATGATGTAGTCGTCGCCCTGGTCGCTGTCCATTGCGGCGCTCACCCAGGCGCCGCTGGCCAGGTACTGCACGCCGTGGATGCCGTTGGGCAGGTGCGAGACGGCGATCGCGGGCCAGTACGTCTGCGCGCCCTGGATGGCCCCGATCTTGATGTCTCCCGTGTAGTTCGGCGCGGCGATGAACTGCCAGCTGACCTGGCGGTTATTCCAGGAATTGGGGTACATGTCGCCGACCGGCTGACCATTGAGCTGGAACAGGTTGAGTGACGCCTGGGCCAGATCGATGTGGTACGGATCGTCCTTGCACCAGGCATTGCCGTCGTCGCAGCTGTCGCCGACGATCATGTTCAGAGTCGCGCCGTTGAACTGGTCGGCCACCCAGGAGCCGTTGCGGCAGAAGGGCTGGTTCGGTGCGCCGTCGTTGGTGCCCGTGCAGTAGTTGCCGATGGTGACCTGCACCCAGCGCCCGCAATTGAGGCCATTGTCGAACATGCCAATCTCGCTCGCGTCCGCCGCCGGTATCGGCCGCGGCAGGTTGGTATAGACACCGGGCGAATTCTGAACGTTGAGCGCGAGGAAGTTCTGGCTGTCGAGGTCCGCCTGGGGCAGGCCGCACCCTCCGTAGGGTGAGCCCAGCCCGGTGAACCAGGTGGCGTTCCCGGTCACCGGCGATGGCGTGCCTGACACGTCGATCGCGCTCGCGGGCACCGCCGCGAGCAGCAAAACCACGGCCGAAGCCGCCGCGGCCAGCGTGGCGAGCACGGCGCGGCGGGCCCGTCGGGATCCGGCAAGATATCGGTGCGGCATCGTCGGCCTCCATGGCTGAGCCCCGCCTCGCGGCGTGTCCCGCCCAACGTGCCGCCGCAGGCCGGGGCGCACAAGCGGCCGCCTCAGGGCAGCGATCAAATCCCAGGTGGCGGCGGGTCGGGATGACACACGTCAATGAAAAATTCGCGGGATCAGCGGCGCCTTTCGCCACGGCGATCAATATCGTCCGTTTCGCCCGCTCCGCAGCCTCTTTGAGCAGCTCGCCGCAGTAACCCCAGTAGTACGGCCTGTTACTGCTGGTAGTATTTCGACAGTTCTTGCTCCAATGAGCAGGACTCTTGGGAGCGGACCGGGACATGGGCAATCGGCGACTCGTGCCGCGCAACGGCTTGCGGATGACAGCGGCATTGGAGCCGGTCATCCGGTCCAGGTCGCAGCTGGTGCTTGATGTGCTGCCGTTCCTGATCATGGGTGCGGCGGCCGTTGCCGCGACCGTGGCTGGCTCGGGCACCGGGCTGCTGCCGCTGCTGTCGCTGGGCCCCGCGTTCGCCGCGGTGTCCAGCGGGCTGCGCAAGACGACGGCGGTCGGCATCATCGCGCTGGCGCTGTGCGCACTGATCGCCTGGTCCCATCAGGCGACCGGCCTCGGCCAGGAGTCCTTTGACTTCGCCACCGTGGCGGGCGTGACCGCCGCCGCCGTGATCGCCAGCACGATACGCCAGCGGCGTCAGCGCGAGCTGGCGGAGATACGGGCCATCGCCGAAGTGGCCCAGCGTGTGCTGCTCGGGCCGGTGCCGTCCCAACTGGGGCCGGTCCGGCTCGCGGTGCGCTACGTGTCCGCGGCATCGAGGGCGCGGATCGGCGGGGACCTGTACGAGGTCGTGGCCACGCCGCACGGGGTCCGGCTCATCATCGGCGACGTCCAGGGAAAGGGCCTGTCGGCGGTCAAGACCGCCGCGACTGTCCTCGGCACCTTCCGCGAGGTGGCTTACGATGCATTCGACTTGGCGGCCATCGCCGACCGCATCGAGATCAGCCTGGCTCGCCAGCTCACCGATGAGCAGTTCGTCACCGCCGTCTTCGCCCAGGTCAGCGAGGATGGCTCGAAGATCGATCTGCTGAACTGCGGGCATCCCGCACCGCTCCTGGCCAGCGGCGGCGCGGCTCAATTCGTTCAGCCGGCCGACCGCAACCTGCCCCTCGGCCTGGCGCACCTGGCTGATGAGCACCGCGACCAGACGACTGTCCCGTTCGGGCCGGGCGACCAGATGCTGTTCTACACCGACGGCGTGAGCGAGGCCCGGGACAAGGCAGGCACCTTCTTCCCGCTGACCCTCACCGGGCACGACGATCTGGATCCCGACGACGTTCTGGACCGGCTGAGCGGCGATGTTGCCCGGCATGTCGGTCATGCCCTCGATGACGACGCCGCCATGCTCCTGGTCCGCCACGGCGCGGAACCCCGGCGTCTCCCCCAGCCGCTGACCGCTACCCCGGGTATGCGCACGGGCTAGCGCGGGCAAAGAACCATCATCACCCGGCCTTGCTGATCCACACCGAGACGTGGGCCGGCTCAAGGGACCGGTGAACGACGGCCGCGAGATCCGCGCGTACCGTGTCCAGGTCTACGGCGTCCTGCAGCCGGGCCGCGAACGCCGCCACTGTCCGGTCGGCGTCATACCGGGCCCGGTTGAACCGCCGGTCCACCACCCGCTGCACGCGCCGCCGCAGCGGGCTGAACAGCGCCGCCGCCGCCAACGTCGCGGCGGCCACAGACACCGGTGATGAGATCGACAGCACCTGGGTAGCCAGCAGCACCAGCCCCGCATAGACCCCGACCAGCAGCCCGGTGACGATGGCATAGCCGACGGTCCGGGAGATCAGCCGGTCAATGTCATACAGGCGGTACTTTAGGATCGCCAGCCCGATGCTCACCGGCAGGGCAGCGATGCCGACCATGGCGATGTTGCTCACCAGGAGTTCGCCCGGCGCGGTACTGCCACCGGTGAGCAGGCTCACGATCAGGCCGCTCACGCCGACGACCAGGCCGCTGGCCAGCCATTTCAGCTGCTGGCGGCGCTCACCGGAGGAGCGCCGCCAGTTCAGTAGCTGGCGGGCGACGCTGCACAGCAGGACGGCCAAGCTGAACAGCACGAAGATTCGCTGCGCCACCGCGAACCAGCCGGTCGGGTTGTCGATGGCGGCGAGCCCGTCGAACGCGTCGAGGTGGACGCGATGCCCGTCGATCACCGTGACCGTGGCCACGGTGAGCGCGATCATGAAGACAATCAGCACCGCGCACGTGGCCCACGCCGTCCAGCGCCAGAATCCCGGCGGCAGCCAGCCATCCGGGAAAAGCAGGATCACCAGCGTGAGCGCGGCGATGGCCGGAAACCAGAACTCGTACAGGACCAACGCCACCGGCCCCAGCGGCAGGTGATGGCCCTGACGGTAGACGAGAACGGCGTAGAACCCGCTGTCCGTGCTGAGCATGAAGCACGCGGCGACGGCCATCGAAAGCCAGCCGATGGGGTTGCCCGGCCGCCGCACGGCGACCACGAAGCCGACCACCGCGAACGGCATGACGATGAGCGTCTGGCCACCATTGGTCAGCGGACTCTGCCCGGCTAGGATCGACAGAGGTATCAGGGCCGCGGCCAGCACGAGGACCAGTATCCCCAGCACCGCCGCCGTCATCGGTGAGGCCAGGCGCACCGGCGACCGTCCGGCCAGGGCCGTCATCCCTCGCTCCCGGCTATCCACACCGAGACATGCGCGGGTTCCAGGGTCTGCTGGACCACACCAGCCAGGTCGACGCGGACCGCGTCCAGGTCGACGGCGTCCTTCAGCCGGGCCGCGAACTCGGCCACCATCCGGTCGGCGTCATAGCGGGCCCGGTTGAACCGGCGGTCCACCACCCGCTGCACCCGCCGCCGCAGCGGGCTGAACAGCGCGGCCGCCGCCAGCGTGGCCGCCGCCACCTCCACCGGCGAGGAAAACGACGCCGCCCCGGCCACCGCCACCACGGCCGCGTACACCCCCACCAGCAATCCCGTCACGATCGCGTAGGCCAGCGTCCGCGAGATCAGCCGGTCGATGTCATACAGCCGGTACTTCAGGATGGCCACGCCCATGCTGACCGGCAGCGCCAGAACCGCGACAATGCCGATGCTGCCCACGATCTGCACGATCTTTGACGGGTTGTCCGAGAGCGGAACGCCGAGCGCGCCGCCGACGATGGCGACGGCCGACCCCCCCACGAGCCACTTCAGCTGCAGGCGGCGCTCACCTGATGAGCGTCGATAGCTGAGCACCTGGCCAACCAGGGTGGCCAGCCAGAATACCCCCAGCAAAGGGAAGAACACGTCTTGGACCGCGCCCCACCAGGCCGCGGAGCCCGTCGGCCGGTCAAGGAGCAGCAAGTCTCCGGTGGCAGCCACGTGAACGTTGTGCCCGATGATCGCCCCAGCGGATATAAAGACGACCCCGGCCACCCACGCCCCGGCCACCGCCAGATAAACCCACAGCACCCAGCGCCACCGCGGTGACGGCACCCGGCCGTCCGGGAACAGCAGGACGGTCAGCCCGAAGAGGGCGATCGCCGGCGCCCAGCCTGGTTGCAGGAGGACAGCCACCCAGCCGAGGGGCAGCCCCCCGTGATGAAGCCGGTAGTCGGCCACTGCGTAGGCCCCGGCATCCCCGCCGAGGACCAAGAAGCCCGCGGCGCCGAGCATGAGCCAGCCGAGCGGGTTGCCCGGCCGGCGCCAGGCCACCACGAAGCCCAGCACCCCGAAGACCGGGGCGAGAAAGGCGCCCCCACCAGAGGTGCTCAGACCCTGATGGGCGAAATCGCCGAGCGGGATCAGGGCCACCATCAGTGCCAGCACCAGTCCACCGAGCGCCACGGCGCCCCTGGGCGATGCCAGGTGGAAGCGCCCAGCGGCGACCTTCATCTTCATTGGCCACCTCGGGCGATCCAGACTGAGACGTGGGCGGGCTCCAGGGCCTGGTGCACCACTCCGGCCAGGTCATCACGGACCTGGGTGGTCATCGTCGCCCGCTCCGTCCCCGGCCGACCGGGTGTCATGGCGCCTTCCGCATGCCCGCGGCCGCGGCTACCGGCGGCGTGATTCCGATGTCGGGAGGATGGCGCACGCCGAAGACGTCGCGCAGTGCGGTGAGCGCCGCGAGTTCGCCGCACCGGCCGTGCACGCCGGGGCCGGGCGGGGTGGAGGCCGAGCACAGGTACACGCCGTGGATCGGGGTGCGGTAGGGGTTCCAGCGGGCGGCCGGCCGCGCGAACGTCTGGCGCAGCGTCTGCATCCCGGACGAGATGTCCCCGCCGACGTAGTTGGGGTTGTCCGCCTCCTCGTCCGCGGCGGTGCGGGTGGCCCGGGCCAGGACCAGGTCGCGGAACCCGGGCGCGAACCGCTCGATCTGCGCTTCGATCCGCGCGGTCATGTCCACTGTGGACCCCGATGGCACATGGCAGTACGCCCACAATGTCTGCTGGGCACCGGGAGCCCGGCCCGGATCGGCCACGCCCGGCTGGACGACGAGCACATACGGTGCGTCCGGGTGCCGCCCGGCGGCGACCTGCTCCTCGCCGCTGGCCACCTCGGCGAAGGTGCCGCCCAGATGCAGCGTGCCGGCCCGGCGGCAGGCATCATTGGCCCACGGCACCGGCCCGGAGAGGGCGAAGTCGACCTTGCACACGCCCGCGCCATAACGGAACCCGTGCAGCGCATCCCGGTAACCGCCCGGCAGTCGTTCCCCGGCGATCGAGAGGAGCGCGCGTGGCGTGATGTCCAGCAGCACGGCCTGGGCCGGAGGCAGTTCGTCGAGGGAGCGCACCCACCGGCCCGTCTCGACCTCTCCCCCGGCGGCGGCGATGGCCTCGATCATCGCTTCGGCGATCCGGCCGCTGCCGCCCGCCACGAGCGGCCAGCCGACTGCGTGCGCGAGCGCCCCGAACATCAGGCCGACCCCGGCGGTCGGCGGCACGGTGAGCGGCATCATCGCATGCGCGGATAGTCCGGCGATCAGCCCGCGGGCCTCCGGGGTGTGGAACCGCCGCGCGACGGAGGATGCGCCGCGCACCCCATGGCGCGCGTAGGCCGCGAGCACGCCCGGATGCCGGGGTGGCCTGCGCATCGATGAGAGCAGCCCGTCGATGATCGCATCGGCGTGCGCCGTGAGCGGGCCGAACAGCCGCAGGTAGGTGGCGGCGTCAGGGCCCAGGCGCGCCGCGGTCTCCGGCACCGAGCGGGTCACCACGGCGGCCCGGCCACCGTCGAGGGGATGCGCGAACACCACCTCCGGATGGGCGAACCGGACGCCGCGCGCCGCGAGGTCGAACCGCCGGAAGAACGGTGAGGCGAGTGCCAGCGGATGCGCGGCCGCGCACACGTCGTGCTGGAAGCCGGGCAGCGTCAGTTCCCCGGTCCGGCAGCCGCCGCCGGGGGTGGCCGCGCCCTCGATGACGTGCACCCGCAGCCCGGCGGCGCTCAGCGTCACCGCGGCAGCGAGGCCGTTTGGCCCGCTGCCCACGATGATCGCGTCGGCGCCGCCAGACATGACCCCCCCTTTGGGCCCAGTGCTTCGGTCAGTACAGTGCTCGGTTAGTACCGTGCTTCAGCCGGCCCGCTGTGCGTGCCGCCGCCGCGCCGTGAAGGGCGCCGCGATGGTCTGCAGCACACTGCGCACCATGGAGTTGTGCCAGATGTTGCGGGCGTTACGCCACTGGCGCTTGGAGTCCACGCAGACGGTGCGCGTCTGCACCGCCGCGGTCGGCACGCCGAGCTTCTCGCCCAGCGCCGTGAGCGTCTGCGCCCAGAACTTGTCTTCCTTGCCATGCCCGCCGAAGGTCATCGCGAGCTCGTACAGCGGGTCGTTCGCCCGCATGAGCACCTGCGCCTGGACGGCCGTCACGGCGGCGGTTCGTTCCGCGGAAAAGGTGATCCAGCCCGCGAACATGTGCCCTTGCGGGGTCATCAGCGTGAACGACTCATCATCGGCGTACAGCACGAACACGCCGGTGGACAGCTTGACACCGCCACCGATGGCCAGATCGAGGAGGGCCACGTCGCCGGGGCTGATGCCGGTCAGCGCGCCGGCGAACCGGTTGCCTTTCGGCCACAGCTCGGGGAAGTGCGCCTTCCAGGTCCCGATAGCCTGCTCCGGCGAGACCGTGTCGCCGACCGTCATCCGGTATGTCTTCTGCCACATCTTGCCGAAACCCTGGACCGGCCCGGTCAGCCGCCGCCCGGCCACGTTCGTGCCGCGCACGCCGTCGCGCTGCTCGACCGCCAGGCGGTCCACCTTGGCCGCCCAGCGCCCAGTATCTTTGGGCACGACATCTTTCGGCACGACGCGGCCGGTGGGCAGGACGCCCGATTGCGCCTCCAGGACGCTCACCTCGATCTGCTCGGCCGGGGTGACCCGTTCCGGCCCTGCTGCCTCTGGTCCTGCTGCCTCTGGTCCTGCTGGCTCTGGTCCTGCTGGCTCTGGTCTTGCGGGCTCTGCCATGACGGCCTCCTCAGGTCGCTACACCGACCAGCGCCGATGCTTCGTTGTCGTAGATGGTGATCGCCTCATCGAGGCGGGTGAGCTCGAAGATCTCGCGGTAGTGGTCGCTGAGGCCGTAGGCAGCAAGCTTCTGCCGCTGCCGGTTGGCGCGGACCAGCAGCGTCACGAGCATGCCGATCCCGCCGCTGTTCATGTACTCCAGACCGGTAAAGTTGAGCACAAGCCGGCTGGCTCGCGGGCCGCCCGCTTCCTCGTACGCCGACATCAGAATCGGCTCGCACGCCGCGGTGACGTCACCCTTGATATCGACCACCGCCACCGCGTCGCCGATATGCCGCACATCCATCGTGACTACCGGTGCGTCCATCCCAGTTCCCCCCTTGCTACTTGACCCTGTTACTGACTCTGCAGCTGGCTCACGGCCGCGTCGAGGTCTCCGAAGAGCTCGATGAAGTCCGAGAGCCTGGTGATATCGAAGATCTCCCTGTAGTGCTCCGACAGGCCGCTCGCGACCACCTTGCGGCGCTGCGACCTGGCCCGGGCGAGCACGCTGACGATCAGCGCGATCCCGGTGGAGTTGATGTAATCGACGTGGGCGAAATCGAGCACGACGGTGCCCGGGTCGCCATCGGCGACGGCGCGTTCATAGGCCGCCGTGAGCACTCCAGCGGCGCCACCGTCGACCTCACCGGTCAGCTCGATGACCGCCGCACCCGGTAGCTCGCGGACGCTTGCCTCACAGGCCTTCTTCATGGCCATCTCCTTCAGCCGCGGGCGCGGGCGCGCTGCCCGTCCGCATAGTGAGCCAGACCGTGTGGCGCGGGCCGTCGGTCGTCACGTCCATGCCGTCAACCATGTTCCGGATGAGGAACAGCCCCCAACCGCGCGACCGCTGCTCGCCGTTGAGTTTCGCCAGCAGGTCCGGCTCTTCGCCCGGCCCGGCGGCGTGCTCGCCGCCGAGGTCGCTGATGGTGACGACGATGTCGTCGCCGTCCTCGATCACCTCGA
>OCTA010004248.1_pt1 | contig 12571 bp, 11 predicted proteins | sample 1538991 | NCBI WGS metagenome assembly OCTA01 (sample SAMEA3539302, study PRJEB22396) | soil metagenome | biome: tundra; feature: field; material: soil | place: USA | collected 2010-05 | depth 0.15 m
TCAGCAGACTCGCCGGCGGCAACTTCCGCGTGTTGCTGTAAATGGAATACGGCGCGGGAATGCAATTGTGGCGTAAGTAAAGCGCGACAGCATTCAGGTCGATCTGTCCCACAAACGCGGGATGCGCCCGCAAGGCCTTCAGCTCCGAGGCAAACATGAACGTGCCACCAACCACGCTGTAGAAAAGCGGCTTTTCCCCGAAGCGATCGCGTGCCAGCGTCAGCGTGCGCTCTCGCCGGTCCCATAGGCCAAAAGCAAACATTCCGTTAAAGCGCCGCACCGAGTCTAGTATGCCCCAGCTTTCAAAGGCAGCCAGCATTACTTCCGTATCCGAGTGACCGCGAAAAGCCGGCGCCTCACCGCGGTTGGTCAGTTCGCGACGCAGTTCTTCACAATTGTAGATCTCTCCATTAAAAACGATGACGTATCGTCCCGAGACTGATTGCATGGGCTGATGGCCTGCCTGCGACAAGTCCAGGATGGCAAGCCGCCTCATGCTGAGGGCGATACCGGCTGCCGCATCTACCCAAGCTCCGCCGTTATCCGGGCCACGATGGCGCAGGGTATCGGACATGCGCAGCGAGATTTCTTCTAGGACCTCAGATGATCTGTGCGGACTGGATTCGAGGAAGCCGGCGATGCCGCACATTCGTGACTCCGTGCCTTAGAATGCTGATTGTCCCAACTGAGGAGACACACGGCTTTGCACCCGGGGATATCGCTGGAAAGCCGGAGACACGATTTTGTTCTTAACCGGAAGTCTTGCACAAAACAACATCAGAACGATGGGAAACAGCATCATCCTCTCTCGGGCAATTATGCCGAAATTGGCAATCCCTGCCGAGAAAATGATGATGAACACAAATGTAAATGCCAGGATGAAGCCAACATAAGTCTGGCGCCAAGCGCGCACTACCGGCCAATACTCACGGCGCTTGCGGTATACCAGAAATGCCAACCCAATCCCCTCTACTGACGAAACCGCAGACATGAAATTATGTACCTCCCAGGGAAAGGGCCGAAACAGAAGAAATGGACTTTCGATGATGCGCCTGGGCAGGGCGGTACCTTGGTTGTATAGTGAACCGCCCTCTGAAGTGACATTATGCTCCTGCTCAAGCACATGCCTAGTATCCCCGAAATCGTTGCCGCCTCCACTCACAAAACTCTGTGCTTCCTTCGCCATAAAGTAGGTCGCGCCCAGCAGCACAGGTATCAATACGATCTTGGCGGCCACTGTCATCCATCCGCCTTTTATGTTGCTGAATGTAAAAGGCAGAAGCATGCTAATGGCTAGCATGGCACCGATGTGGGGCCTGAAAGCGGCAGCGCCGGTAACGCCGATCATGGAGATTAGGATTGCGCGGCTGTCAAGCTTCCTGGCTATTCTCGCAAATCCATAGGCCGCTACTCCGATGAAAAGTTGCTCCATGGCATCTTTGCCAATGGCGCTGGACCAGAATAACATCGACGGCATAAAGACGACCAACAAACCGTATAGGCCCCGATTCCCGTTAGGAAAAGCAATACAGAATGCGCGGTAGAAGAAATACCCTCCCCACAGTGCGGCAAACGCAAAAATGATAAATAGGGTTGGCAGCGCGTCACCGATTACCAACGCGATGATCCCGCTGATGCTGAAAACAAGATTACTGCTCGTGTAAGGAGGCGGAAACGCTGCCCAGCCAACGGCAGAGAATTGGGCCGCTCGTTCCAGGCCAATCCAGTAATAGTGAAAAGCATCTACAGAATAGAGATAGAAACCTGCCCATACGTAAGCGCCCGCGGCAGCCACCCGGACCGCTATTCCGCCTCCGAACAGCAGCTTGACGAATCGGTCTCCGCGCCACACGCGACTAAATAACAAGACGCATCCGTAGGTCAACAATGGAACAAATAGCATGGATGTCAGGAATGGGTAGTCTTTCGGGCTACTGTAGAACAGGGCCCAGAGTGAGAATGGCGAGCAGAGAACTCCCGCGAAAGCCATCAGTCTGGCGATGCTGTAGTATTTTGTCCAAGCCCGCATTTCGGTCAATTGCGAGACGTTCAGGGCTCGAATCGTAGCGGTGCTCATTTACCAGTCTCAATTCGCACGAACAATGTGTGTGAGCACATAGTTTAACATGTGCATCTTCAGCACCTCACGTCGAAAGAATCAGAATGCGCATTCTGCAGGTGATCGACTCTCTCGCCCTCGGTGGGGCTGAGGTCTTGGTTAAGGACGTTGCACCGCGGCTTCGCAACCGAGGCCTCGACTGCGAGGTGGCTGTGCTTTGCCAGCTTTCCAGCCCCCTGGAATCAGCATTGCAGGCAGCGGGGGTACCCTTGCAGACCACGGGAGTGAAAAAGCTGTATTCGCCCAGACAGGTGCTCCCCCTGGCCAGACTGATGCAGAATTATGACATCGTGCATGTGCATCTGTTTCCTGCGCAACTCTGGGCGGTCCTGGCGCAGAAGCGCACGGAGGGCCGCGCCAAGCTAGTAACGACCGAGCACAACACTTGGAATGCCCGTCGGCGCTGGTGGTTACGCCCTTTCGACTCGTGGATGTACCCGAATTACGAACGGATCGCCTGCAATAGCGAAGCGACGGCACAGGAGCTAGTACGCTGGTGTCCGGGAATTGCAGGCAAGGTTCAGGTGATTCCCAATGGCATTCCGCTAGAAACCTTCGACACAGCCCAACCTGCCGAGCTACCTTACGTGCCCGATTGCGTCATACGCCTGGTGTTTGTGGCCCGATTTGAACCTCAAAAAGATCATCGAACCGTTTTGCGAGCATTAGCTGCAGTACCTCGGGCGCAACTTTTGTTCGTTGGTGATGGTCCACTGCGCGGGGAACTTCAGCATTTGGCGCGCTTACTTGGAATTGCTGACCGTGTCACCTTCCTCGGCCGGAGGAGCGATGTCGCCAGCATTTTGAAAGCTTCGGACATATATGTCCACTCCACCACATCAGATGGATTCGGAATCGCAGCCTGCGAAGCTATGGCGGCAGGACTACCGGTGATCGCCAGTAATGTACCCGGATTGGCACAGGTTGTGGAAGGAGCCGGAATACTGTTCCCGACTGGAGACGACCACGCCCTGGCTCATGAAATTCAGAGTCTGATAGCATCGCCTGACCGCCGTCGCCAGATGAGTGAAGCCAGCCGCCAACGCGCCCAGTGCTTCAGCATCGAAACGACGGTTGACGGTTATCTCGAATTGTATCAAGAGGTGCTCGAGCTCGAGCCTAAAGCTGAACAAGGCGCAACCCCAGTAGAGTAGCTCTTGTCAGTCAAGAGTAGAACAGGCTGTATCAATGAATCTTCGTAAAGTTTTGCGAAAATCGCCGCTTGCCCGCCAGATCTATTTTCGCACCTGGGTGGGGCGCTATTTGGCAGCTAAACTCTCGAAACGGAGAAGTTTCGCCCAAGCCGGGGAAGATCTGAAGATTGACGAACTCATCGGGACCGTAAGATGGTTCGTAGATATTGGTGCGAATGATGGGATTTCCGGATCGAATACGTTCTATTTCGCCCTCCGGGGTGCCCATGGAATATGTTTTGAGCCGGTCTCCGAGACCTATACGAAACTAAGATGGCTGTATCTCCTTAATCCGCGTGTTCGCACGGTGCAATGCGGCATTTCCGATAAAAGCAGGACCGCTGAGATTGTCGCAGCAGACTTTCTGTCGTCTCTGCCTGAAACGGAGGATAAAGAACACGTTTCGGAAGGAACTAAAGACATTGACGAACGGCACAAGGAAGAGATCACGCTCCTGCGTTTTGAAGAAGCTGTTAAGGGATTGAATCTACCGTCGCAATGCGATCTACTGAGCATCGATGTCGAAGGTCATGAACTGAATGTGCTAATGTCCATTCCATTCGAGCGGTACACGTTCCGCGCAATCGTCATCGAGACTCATCTGTTCGACTCTAATAACAATCGCTGTAAGTGGCGACATCGTGACCTTGTAGTCATCGAGAAAATGCTCTCAGATCACGGCTATCAACCGACCCACCGCACATGGCTCAACACGATCTATACTCGGAATTGAGCAAGCATCTGTGCGTCGTAAGTTGTTGCCCTTGGGGCAACCTTTTGGCAAATACAACTATGCTTGTCCCGATGAAGGCTGAAGGCGCACGATGAGCAACGCAGACAAGAGGGTAATCGAGGCCTTCGGCCAGGAATGGAGCCGGTTCGACCAAAGCGCTGTCGCTTCGAGCGAACTTGAGGCCATTTTCACAGAGTACTTCGCGGTTTTCCCCTGGGCGCAGTTGCCGGCGCAAGCGACAGGATTCGATCTCGGCTGCGGCAGTGGACGATGGGCGCGATTTGTGGCGCCAAGAGTGGGGCTATTGCATTGCATTGATGCAAGTGACGCGGCGCTGGAAGTCGCCCGTCAAAACCTGGCTGGTCAAGACAACTGCCAGTTCCATTGCGCTTCGGTAGACGCCATACCCCTGGCTGATGCTTCCGCTGATTTCGGGTACTCACTCGGCGTACTCCACCATATCCCCGACACACAGATGGGCATTGCTGAATGTGTCCGCAAGTTAAAGCCAGGCGCCCCCTTCCTGCTGTATCTCTACTATGCTTTTGACAACCGGCCGTGGTGGTTCCGGATGATTTGGCGAGCCTCCGACCAATTCCGACGATTTGTCAGTAGATTGCCGTTTGCGCTGAAGGCTCCACTATGTGATTTTCTTGCCCTAGTCGTGTATTGGCCACTCGCGCGTGTTTCCAGGACCTTGGAGAGACTTGGGGTGAATGTCTCACACCTGCCACTGTCCGCCTATCGTGATCGCAGCTTCTACGCCATGCGAACTGATGCGCTGGATCGTTTTGGCACGCGACTGGAACGGCGCCTTACTCGCGAGCAGATGCGGGAGATGATGGAACAGGCAGGGCTAGAAGGGATAACTTTCAGCGAGACGACCTTCTGGTGCGCCGTTGGCTACCGAACTGGGACGGTCGCTTGAGGATTGCAGTCTGCCAGGAACGGTTGACGGTGATGTTAGCAAATGGCATGTGCATCGCGCAAGCTGGCGAGATTGGCCGGCCGCAGATGCATCGACAGCCGCCCTTCGGGAGGGTTTCGCACGAATGGCAAATTTTCGTTCTAATGCGATCATAATCGTCATTCTAATCATTGCGGCAAACATCAGCGCTCAACTGATTGTTTTCCGGCACAGCCTCAACAATGAAGTGATACGCACTGGTGCGGCAAAGAACACCGAGACGGATGCGAAAGGTTACGTAGCTTTAGCGAGAGGTCTGGCGGCGGGGGAGCATTTCGGATCGGTATTTCAAGACGGTAGACGGCCGCCAGGCTACCCGTACTTCTTGGCTGTATTTGTGCGCTTCTTCGAACAGCCTTTGTTCGCCGCGCGTATCGCGCAGATTCTGCTGTCGGCCGGCGCGATTCTTTTTAGCTTTCTTGCTATACGGAGGATAACGTGTCGTTCGGAGTCAGGGATTTTGGCTGCGCTCTTGGTAAGTGTGTGGGCCCCTATCTATTACTTCTCTCCGATTTTGTACGCAGAGACTTGCGCGATTTTTATGCTCTCGCTCCTTATCTACCTAGTAGCATGTATAGATATCATGAATTTTATGACGATCGCCGCTTTATGCGGCATTACGGTTGCTGCATTAACATATCTGAGACCAAACTTAGTCACGTTTTTTTGTCTTCCGGCCGCCGCAGCATTTATGGCACTTCCCAAACTACGTCAGGCTGTTCTGTTTGCTGGCATCATGGCCTTGGTTACGGCAACGATGCTCTTGCCATGGGAACTTTTCATGAGTGCTCGTTTCGGTAAATTTCCCGCTCCCCTCTCGACTTTTCAGGGTGAAAATTTGTACGACGGTGCGGGGTATGGGATTCCGACTCAGGCTAATTTAGCTGATATCGTTGCCCGAAGGTTTCATCTCTACGACTCAGCCCGCGACGACGAGTTGCGAGCAGAAGCCAACTCGCTCTCTCCGACGCAAGAAAGTAACTTCTACCAACACCTTGCTTTCCAGCGATGGCGTTCAGAGCTTTTTCCACTCATTGCTTTCGGTTTATGCAAAATATTGCACTCATTCGGCTTCTCATTGCGCGCTTGGTATCAGTATTTTACGGCGTTGTTCACCGTTGTCTCATTGACTGCCTCGGTATTCCTGTGGCGATGGCGAAAGTATCGGGAATGGGTCGTGGTGTTCTGGACGTCTGCGCTGGTTTTGTCGGCGCAGAGCTTTTGGTTTAAGGCGGATATCCGCTATAAGGTGGTGGTAGTGGATTTGCCGGCTCTGTTTGTGTGTGCTCTATTTGCGTTTGAGAGTGCGCAGCGTTTCTGGCATCTCTCGCCTGGAAGTCAAGTCGCCCAAACAATCCCGTGACAGACTACCATCTCGTTTATGGATATCCAGGGGCGTCATCTTGACGCAGGTAAACAGTGTTCGGGATTCGCCGAGAGGGTGTCGGCAGCACTAAACACTTCTTTCACCGCTTAAATAAATCAAGAAATTCAGCGGCGGTACTCTTCCATGAGAACTTTGCTGCTTGTAGCTGTCCTCTTCTGATCAGGCTCTCCCGCAAATCATTTCCTGCAAGAACCCTCTCGATCGCCTCAGCGATCTGATCGACATCCGTTGCACGCACGTAAATGCAAGCATCCCCGCAAATCTCGGGAAGGCTGCCAGCGTTTGACGCAACTACGGGACACCCGCAAGCCATCGCCTCCAGAGGGGGCCAACCAAACCCTTCGCTTATGGAGGGAAAAACCAACACATCAGCGAGGTTATAAAGAATAACTAGGTCTTCGTCGTTAAGATTATTAAGTTGCCGAACGCTTTCCCGGATACCCAGTGCGTCGATCAAAACCTCCGTCTCCCGGGTCAAGTCTCCAACGAGCACCAGCAACAGATCAGGCCGGTTGAGCTGCGCGAATGCTCGGACAACGCCCGCCTTGTTCTTGTAAAATACGTCACTACCAACGTGCAGTACAGCGCGTTTGCCCTTCAGCTTATGCAGGATGCGGTAGCGGTCGAGCAGCTCAGGCGAAGTAATCCGTTTCCAGCGCTCCTCGAGGCCATTATGGACCGGAATGACTCGCTCTCCGGGAATGAAAGGACAAAACCTTAGAAGTTCAGTTCTTGTGTTCTGTGACACGGTGACCACAAACCTGGCCTTCGGTAAAAAGCGAAGGTTCCACCGGTACCGCAAGTCGTACAGATGGTGGTGCAAGTCTTTTGGCCCTGAATACGACAGCGCGTGCATGTCATGACAGACGCAGATCGTCCGGGCCCCAGGCAGACCCATTAGTAAATAAGCACATCCTTCGCTGGCAATTATGTTGTAGTCGCCCTGCTCCCTGCGTGCTAGTTGTATGTATCCCCAGTACCGATCAATTTGTTGGCGGATACCACCTGAGCTAGGATGAAAGTAAATCGCCTTGGCTTCAACAGTTTGCGGAAAGTTCCGGACTAGCTCACGAACATAGCGATCGATACTGTGAGTGCTCACGGTATTGGCAAAAACCGTGATCTTTACCTTGCTAGCTGAAACTTCTCCAGGCTGTGCCGCAGTATTTTCTCGTGGTTGCAATTTTGATTCTCTCTGCCTCAAGGGAAAGTTCAAACCCCTACAACACTGCCCGCGTCTGCACTAACCTGTCAGCGGTTCGCAGTTGTTGAGCTTCCAGGTGCTCGCCAACGCGATTCCCGAAATGAGATATGCCGGCAAGAAAAAGCGATCCTGCGGAAATGGAAAAATTAGGAAGCGAATAGCCGTGCTGGCAGCAACCATGCTCAGCAACTGAACCGAACGGTTCCCCGTCCCTAGCCGCTTCACAGCCAGAATCCCAACGAAAATCCAGATCGCAATTTCACTGGAGCTACAGAAGCTGCGTATTCCCAAGAAAAGCCCTTTAGCATAGTCATGCAGAGTGAGATGAAAAACATGCTGGGCTGGAAATCCAACCGCTGCCACCGAGTTAAGAAATATAGCTGTCCAACCAAAGAAACCGGACAGCCAGCTAATCATGTGAAAACTTACAAGGGCCAGTGCCGACAATAGCGCCCCATGGATCAGCGGCATCTCGCGCTTGTAAACCAGCCAGAGGAAAACAAGCCCGCAGATCACGAGATTGTCTGGACGTGCATAGATCGAAACTATCAGGAGAGCGCACCCCCACCAATTCCGCTTGCGAAACAAGAGGTAAAGGCCGGAGATCACCAGAGCTGTGGAGAGTGCATCGGGTGTGACGGCCCTCCCCGCAAAGAGCACCGTTGGTGTGAGTAGCAGCAGCGCAGCGGCAAGCGGCTGGCGAGTCCAGAGCAAAAGCACTATGCCGATCGGGATGAGGCAAAGCGCCGAGACCAGATGCAACGCATGAAATGCATCGAGCGGGGTATGGCGAACCAACAGCCTGGCTGCCGCTACGTAAAGTGGTTTGACGGAATAGAAGGGCAGCTGCTCCAGTAGACCCTGCGGGCTGCTCATCATGGCGGACCACCAGGGGCTGGGATCACAAAGCAGAGATTGGTACTTCTCCTGACCAATTTCGCTGATAAGCTCACGCTTAACAGCCTCATGAACAAGTTGAGGATTGTGTTCGTCCGCGGAAATTACTGCGGCGGCATAGGGAACAACATCGGGATAGAAGAACGGGCGAAAATACGCTGTGGCTGTCACCACAACCAGAAGCAAAGCGAACGCCGATACCTGAACGGAGTGAACCCGATTGGCACATCGACTATACATATCCCTTTATAACCCCGTGCGTTGGGCCCTCAAAAGGTCGTTTTAAACGACTGTTCGAAGACACAGCGCTCAAACCAAATGAAGATCAGCGGATCACATCGTAACAACACGTTCGAGGGCAGGGCATTCTTCGAAACGTCAACAGAGTGATTTGGCGCCGAACAAGTCCTTCTCACCGGGTGCGTTATCGCACATACCTCCTCTAACGCGACTGGCTCAGCGCTCGGAGAGCGAAGTAGAACGTGTTTGAACCGGTAACCCCATCGTTTGCCCCGATATCCACGAACCATCTTACATCTCCGATGAGCTCCTCGAGCTTGAGGTCTTCCCCCGCTTGGGCGAAGCTTCTCTTCTTCGACATCTTAGCTGCCAAATAGCGGCCCACCCATGTTCGAAAATACAGCTGCCGCGCCAGAGTGGAACTTCGCAAGCGTTCACGCAAATTCATTGTCACCCCCGGCCAAAATCCGTTTTCAATATATCAGTGGAGCCACGAAGACCCCGAGCCAGGCAGAAAACTACGGGCGTTGGCTCGCCCACACGATTCACATGGTCGTCTTTGACGAACTGCACTGCAATCTTCGCCGATTGGTGGCGGATAGCTGGCAGCCAGAAATCACGCCTATCGCGAAGAAGTGCGAATCCCTGCAAGTTACGCGAACAACTGTGGCGGAACCTCGGGGATCTGGGGGAACAGCGTTGAGCTGCGGTTCTCCACGAACAGCTCGATACCGGCAGGATCAAGTACTTCCTGCTTGAAATGGTAAATCGCGTCCTGCGCCGAAAGCCGCCACTTCAGCCGCAGCGTAGTAACTTGGGGTTCAAAGCGCGGCATGAACTCCCAAGCACTGGCTTCAGGGTATCGGTTGGCATCATGGTAGAAATAGTCCGCGTTGCCCAGATCAATGCCGCAAAGCACGATGCGGCGGTAGTTCATGCGCGCGGCCAGACTCATGGCAGCAATCACCGAGCTGCCGTACTTGAAGTGCCAAGCAACGTGGTTCCCGGGCTCGAAGATCCCCCGCCGGCGCAGGTAGCGCATTCCCGCAATGAATTCCTGCTCACTTCGCGCGACCACGCCGGTGGAGTAGCCGATATACAGGTTGGGACGGAAGCTTTCTGGAATCTCGAAAACCAGTTGCCTCGAGTTCAGGGGCCGCAGTTCACTGATGACCTTGGTGACGTTATGGTAATCGGGGGCCCGACTTTGCAATAGGTTCTGGAAGCAATCGAACATCGTTTCATTGCCTTCGGTTCGATCGATGTTTTCGAACAAATGTATGCGCGGCACGAATGGATGCACCGGCCAGAAGTTAAGCGCGATGGTATCGTGGCGACCAATAACTTCCCATCGCCGGTCGGAAATTTCATTGATAGACGAACCACTGCCGAGCACGAAAACCGTGCCGCTAGTCTTGGTCTGGGAGAAGTCGAGCGTCTCAACCAATGGCAGGCCAATTTGATCCGAAATTGCACGCGCTAGAGTGGATTGGCGGTGCAGATCGTAGTAATGGTGAATGCGCATCAGGAGCGGATGAGGAAGGTTCTTCGCGAGTGCCTTGAGCATTGTGAACCGAAACCTGATGTTATCGTGCAGCCCTTGCTTCTGCGGCTGACGACCTCTGGCACGCGCGGGTTAGCATGTCAGCCAGCTCCATGTCAGCCGAAATTTCTCTCAAGTTAGCCATCGGCCTCGCACAATAACTGTGGTCACGAACTAATTCTAGGAATGCCGCGGCTTGACCGTAAAAGCCTGGTTTGAATTGCTGGTCCTCAACGGTCGGCTCAATGGTCTCCGGAGCTTTGCCGCGAGCATACAGCACGGCCGTTTCCAGAGGTGCGCTAACCATGCGAATATTCGGAGCGTCCACCACGACTCGCCATCGTCCGGGCACATCCCAGCTAGATTCGAAACGAGCGTAAGCTCCGCGCTCGGTCTGTCCACAGAGGTACATCTGCCACCGAAACGAATCTCCGGACTCGTCGAGATCGCGCCCCCATAGCCAGGGATTTCTCGGGATGCCGGCAAAAAAAACCAGTAAATCTAACCCGTGAATGCTGGTGGAGAAGCTCAAGAGCGGAATCATTTCCGCCGGATGGCCAAGCCCCAACATTTTCTCTGGGTCCTCTGACCACTCCACACTTACCGCGGTGACGGCCTCAACTCCGCCCATGCGCTGCAGTGCGCGTTGATAGACCGAATAGTACCGTCTGTTCAGCGCCACCATCACTGGTAGGCGTCGCGCCTCGATCTGGGCCCGCAACGAATTCCAGTCCTGGAAACTGACTGCAGGCGGCTTTTCCACCAGAAGCGGAATATCGTAAGGAATTAGATTGCGAACGACTTCAAACTGCGAAAGCACGCTGGCTGACACTAAGACGCCGTCGGGGCGTTCACGTTCCACCATGATCTGGGCATCGGAATAGGTACGCTCAATGCCCCCATCTTGTTCGGCCTTTCGTCGTCCTTCTAACGAACGGTTAGCCGCGGCAACAACGTTCACACCCAGCGCGCGAAACGCAGCGAGGTGTTTCTTCGCGATATCGCCAAACCCGACAACCGCAAGCCGAATATTCGAGTTGTTCACGTGATAGGCAACCATTTGGCCTTCGATTCAGGGTCGTTAAGCGGAAGAGAAACGGGGGCATGCCCGCGATCATTGGAAAGGTGTGCTGCGACCACCACCTCCAAGGAGCGCAACCCGTGTTCGGCAGCACAAGTCATTTCTCGATCTTCCACCAACTCACGCAGGGCCTCCGCTGAGCAACGGACGATATCGAGGGCTAGCAGTGCTTCAGGGGGCGGCAAAACCGGATCGTATTTTGGCGGCCGCCCCGGACCTGGCTTAACGGAGAGATCCCGTAGGAGTACGACAACCGACCGTGCGTATTGGTCCACTACGATCTGTGTCTTGGTGGTTTCGATTGCCAATGAGCCTGGTCCTGCACCATCCTCTGCCTGCTGATGAACGTAGCGCGTACCCGACGCAGATGTTGCCACAATCATTCCTCCCGGGTCGGAAAACTCCGCGCCCCGGGGATTCCGTCCGCGCACTGGATCGACCCAGCCAAAAACCGTGTTTATTTCCTCGCCGCCCAAAAAGCGCCAGAGGTCGACCATATGCGTCGCTAAACATCCCAATCCGATTCCCGGCCAACTGGATTGAATCGAACGCAACTCTCCCCAACGACCGGACTGCAATTGCTGAGCCAACCAGCGGTATGCAGGTACGTGGCGCAGGGTATGATTAACCGCTAGTTTGCAGCCCTTGTCGCGGGCAGTACGAACCATTTCTTCGGCTTCGTCTACCGAGCACGCCATCGGTTTCTCGCAGAGAATGCCGCTCGCGCCTGCGGCAATTGCCGCCAGTACGAGCGAATGATGGCTTGGTCCGTTAGTGGCAACGATCGCCACATCAGCCTGAGCCTCGGCCAGCATGGTGAGTGGTTCGGTATAGGATCGAATGCCGTTTAGGTCAGCTCCAGATAATGCTTCCGGGCGCGTGTCGGCTACCGCCGTCAGTTCGGCATTATCCACCAAGCGCAAGGCTTCGACGTATCGCCGACCCATGGGTCCCATACCAATGATTGCAACTCGCCTCCTCTTGCTCAAGTATTCTCCTTGGTCCAGCTGGGCTTTAACCTGTGATCAGCCACAGCTTTAATAACGATGGTCTTTTACGAGGCGCAGGTAGCGAGTGATGCGCTTGGATCCTATGATCGATAGCAAGCCAAAGGATACAACCAACATTCCAGCCATCGCAATTGGGCGACGTGAAGAACTCCAGTGAATCTGCGTTACTGTCAACACTGCTGCAAAAATCGCCACCG
>OCTA010004249.1_pt1 | contig 12571 bp, 10 predicted proteins | sample 1538991 | NCBI WGS metagenome assembly OCTA01 (sample SAMEA3539302, study PRJEB22396) | soil metagenome | biome: tundra; feature: field; material: soil | place: USA | collected 2010-05 | depth 0.15 m
ACCGGTGCGCCGGTGCCGTCGCCGGCGGACAGAGAAGCCCTGGCACAGGCGGTCTATGACCAGCGCTACGGGCTCGGCCCGCTCGCCGGATACCTGCGCGACCCGCACGTGGAGAACGTGGACGTAAACGGATGCGACCAGGTGTGGGTGACCTATTCGACCGGCGAGCGGGTGACCGGTCCGCCGGTCGCGGCCAGCGACGAGGAACTGATCGCGCTAATCCGCAACTGGGCAGCGCGGGGCGGCCAGACCGCCAGGGAGTTCTCCGCCGCGGCGCCGCTGGTCAACGTGGCCCTGGCGGGCGGGGCCCGGATAACCGCGACCATGTCGGTCACGCCGCGGCCGTGCCTGTCACTGCGCAGGCACGGCCACCTCGACGTCAGCCTGGGCCGCCTGATGCAGCTGGGCACGGTCGACGCCACCACGGCCGGATTTCTGGCCGCCGCGGTCCGGGCACGCTGCAACATCATCGTCACCGGCGGGGTGAACGCCGGCAAGACCACGCTGCTGCGAGCCCTGGCCGGCGAGATACCGCCAGGCGAGCGGGTGGCGACCCTGGAGTCGGAATACGAGCTGTACCTGCACGCGATGGCGCAGCATCCGGACGTCATTGCCTTCGAGGCACGGGAGCCGAACTCCGAGGGGGCTGGCGGCATTCCGCTGCACGACCTCGTCGCTCATGCCCTCCGGCACAATCCGCAGCGCATCATCGTCGGTGAGGTACGCCGCGGCGAGATCATGCCGATGCTCGAGGCGATGAACTCCGGCCAGGAAGGATCGATGTGCACGCTGCACGCCAACTCGCCGACCGAGGCCTTTGACCGCATCCTGATCCTCGGCCTGCGCGGCGGCCTGGCCCTGGCCGAGCGCGCCATTCACATCCTCGTCGGGATGGCCGTCGATGTGATCGTGCACGTCCGCAAGCGCTACGACGGAAAGCGCACGCTGCGGTATGTCGCGGAGATCCTCGAGGTCATGCCGCCCGGCGATACCGAGCGGCCATCCGGCAACAGGCTCTTCCTGCCCAGTGGACCGGGCGGCGCCGCTGTCGCCGCGCATACCCCGTCGCCCGAGCTGCTGGAGCGGCTCGTGGCCGCCGGTTTCGATCCCGGCCTGCTGGACCGCCAGCGTGCCCTGGCCCGGACCGGGAGCCGGACATGACGCCGCTGGCAGCCCTGGCGGGCGCGGCCGTCGTCGCGGGCATCGTGCTGCTGGTCCGGGAACTGCTGCGGCGCGAACCGCCGCCCGGCCTGCCGCCCAGGCGGATGCGGACAGCCGCAGTTCTGTCGGCCGGCACGAGCCGGCAGATCCTGCTGGCCGCGGCGGCCTGCCTGGCCGTGCTCGCCATCACCCGGTGGCCAGTGGCCGGGATCGGAGCCGGGGCAGCCGTCTTGTTCCTGCCCCGGCTGAACTTCTTCGGCGGCGAGCGGCACCGCACCGCCGTGCTCGAGGGCCTTGAGCAGTGGATCCGGCGGCTGGCTGACATGCTGACCGCCAGCCGCGGCCTGGAGGATGCTCTCGAGGTGAGCGCCCGATCAGCCCCGGCGGCGATCAGAGCGCCCGTTACCGCCCTGGTTGGCCGCCTGTCGGCCCGGACCGGGACTGAGGCAGCCTTGCGCGCGTTCGCCGCCGATGTCGACGATCCAGCCGGTGATCGCATCGCCGCCGCGCTGATCATCGCCACGGGCAGGCGCGGCGGCGGGGCCAGGGACGTCCTCAACGCACTGGCGGTCATGCTGGCCAGGGACGTGGCCGCTCGCCGTGAGATCGAGGCGGAGCGGGCCCAGCACCGGACGACCGTTAAGTGGATTACGGCTTTCGTGGCGGCGTTCACGATCTTTGCCGTGCTGAACCGCGCCTACTCCGCGCCGTACGGGACCTTCGCCGGCCAGGTCGTGCTTGGCCTGGTGCTGGGCCTTTACGCCGCGGGCCTCGCGTGGCTGCACCGGCTCGGCAGCAGCCCGGCGCCCGGCCGGTTCCTGAACGGGCCGGACCAGCTCGCTGACGCCAGTCCGCGCGGCACCGGACTATTTGCCCGCGCCGCGGATCGCCGCCCGGCAGGGATCCAGCCGTGAGCCTGTGGGTGCCCATCGCCGGGCTCCTGGCCGGGCTCGGCGTCTTCCTTATCGTCCGTGAGCTGATGCCGGCTCCGGTCCGGCTCGACGCTGCGCTGAGGCGTCTTGACTCGGCTGCCGGCGCTGTCGTTGCCGGCACCGTGGCCGCCGGGCCGGCCGCGCCGTCGGCAGTGCGCCAGCTAGCTGCCGATATCGGCTCGGCCGCGGGGTGGCTGCCGGTCCCGTCAGCCGACCTGGCCCTACTCGGAGAGGATCGCGAGGGATTCCTGGCCAGCAAGGTCATCTGCGGGCTGATCGGGCTGGCGACCGTGCCGGTGCTTGCCGCCGTGCTGGCCCTGGGCGGCGCCAGCCTGCCGCTCGCCGTCCCGGCGGTGGTGTCCCTGGCCTTGGGCGGGCTCCTGTTCTGCGCCCCTGACCTGGTGACGCGGGTCAATGCGGCCGAGAAGCGGGCGGATTTCCGGCACGCGCTCACCAGCTACCTCGACCTGGTCGCGCTGGAGCGCGGCGCGGGAGCGGGACCGACGGAAGCGCTCGAGGCCGCCGCCGACATAGGCCGGGGCTGGGCATTCCGGCGGATCGGCGCCGCGCTCGAGCAGGCGAGGCGATCGGGGGCCGCGCCCTGGACGGCGCTGGCGGCCCTCGCCGCCGAGACCGGCATCGGCGAGCTCGCTGACCTGGCCGACATCGCCGAGGTCGCCGGGCACGAGGGTGCCCGGATCCTGGAGACCCTGGCCGCCCGCGCCGCGTCGATGCGGGCCGAGGCGCTCGCGGCCGACCGGGCCAGGGCCGGGGCGCGCAGCACCACCATGGTGGTGCCGATCGCGCTGCTCGCGGCAGGGTTCCTGCTGCTGCTGATCTTCCCGGTCGTCTACCGAACGCTTGGCGCGGGCTAGCCCGGCCCGCGCGCCAAGGAAGGAGGGTCCCGATGGATCCGCTGCTGCAGATGGTCTGCTACCTGTTCGATCGTGCCCGCTGCCGGGCCCGGGCCGCCCTGGACGGGCACCCCGAGTCCGGGGCCCTGACGCTGGAGTGGATCGTCATTGCCGGGATTCTGGTAGTCGCAGCCGGCGCCGCGGCCGTCATCTTCAAGCATGCGATAAGTGCCGCGTCGAAACAGCTGCCGTAGCGATGCGACGGTTGCGAGAGCGGCCAGCGGGCCGGGCGGATGACGGGGCGCTGACGCTCAGCTACGTGATCATCGTTCCGGTGTTCCTAGCCGGGCTCATGGTGATCGTCCAGGCGTCAGTGTGGTACCTGGCCCGTGAGGCCGCACTGGCGGCGGCGCGGCAGGGCGTAGACGCCGCCAGGGTGCTCGATGCGGCGCCGGGCGCCGGTCCGAGCACGGCGGTCGCGTTTGCCCGGTCGGCGGCGCCGGGCTTCCTGCTGAACCCGCGCGCCTACACGGCGGATCCGAAAGCCACAGCGCAGGGCACCATCCGGGTGACCGTCACCGGGACGGTGCCCTCGCTGGTTCCGGGCCTGCCGCTGCACGTAACACAGGCGGCCGCGGGTCCGGTCGAGCAGTTCACTACTCCCTGAGTCTGTCTAGCTTCGGAAGCGGAGGTTCCGCGATGGGTGGCGGCCGACGTGACGGCGAGGCGGGCAACGCCCCGCTGGAGCTGGTGCTGATCGCGCCGATCGTGCTCGCCCTGATCGGACTGGTGATCGCAGCCGGCCGGACGTCGCTCGCCCAGGGATCGGTCCAGGCGGCGGCGCGCCAAGCCGCCCGGCAGGCCTCAATCGCGCGGACACCGCAGCAGGCCCTGCTGGCCGCGGTGAGCAGCGCGCAGGCAGAGCTGTCGCAGGAAGGGCTGAACTGCTCGCCCGCACCTGCGGTCAGCGTGAATGTGACCGGCTTCGCCATCCCAGTCGGCCAGCCCGCCACCGTCAGCGCCACGGTGACCTGCCGGGTTCCGCTGGCTGACCTGGTGGTGCCGGGCGTGCCGGGCAGCAAGCTGCTGCACGCAACATTCAGCTCGCCGCTGGATCCTTACCGGGGACGGTGATGTCACAGTGACTGTCACACGCCAGGCCCATACTGGGCGCCGTCCGGCCCGCGGTGGCGGGCCCGGGATCCAGGAGCGGCGGCGGATGAGGTTACCCGGCAGCGCGGCCGCGGCGTCGCGCGCCGCCGACATGCGGCGCGCTGCGGCGGATGATCGCGGATCGCTGATCCTCATGCTGGCGGTCTTGCTGATCGCGCTGATCGCGCTGGCCGGTCTCGTGATCGACGGCGGCGCGAAGCTGGACGCGGCAGAGAACGCCGCGGCCGCCGCCCAGGAAGCGGCGCGGGCCGGCGCGGGCATGGTGAACCAGGCGAATGCGTACTCGGCCAGCACGTTCACCATCGACCAGGGCCAGGCGCTGGCCGCGGCCCAGCAGTACCTGGCCACAGCCGGCTACCGGGGGACCGCCCAGCCGGCCGGCCGGAACTCGATCCGGGTGACCGTGACCATCACCGAGCCGACGAAGATCCTCTCCATCATCGGCCTTAATTCGATCACTGCGACCGAATCGGCGACGGCGGTCCTGGTCACCGGCGTGACGGGGCCAGGACGATGAGCCGCTGCCGCCGCCGCGGGCGGGCCGGCCTGCTGCGCAGCGTAGCCGCGCTGGTCGCGCTGGTCGCGCTGGTAGCCGGGCTGCCGGTGCTGCTTTACCGGCTCGGCGGCTCGCCGCTGCCGGCGCATATAGCCAGCTGGCAGTACATCGGGCAGACCCTGCTGCGCCGGGACAACGGCGCGATATTTCTGGCTGCCGTGCGCGACGTCAGCTGGCTGGCCTGGGCCGCGTTTACGCTCGCGGTCCTGACGGAAGCGCAGGCCGCGCTGCGCGGTCGCGCGGCCCCCAGGCTGCGGCTCGGCGGATGCCAGACGGCCGCCGGTCACCAGGTGGCGCTGGCGCTGCTCAGCTTCAGCGGGCCGACGGCCGTGCTGCTGGCCGGCCAGCCGGTCGCCGCGGCGGCAGTCGCCCCTGCCCACCCCGGCGCGACAGCCCCGGCCGAGGTGCCGACAACCGGGGCCGCGGATCGCCCTATCCCGCCCGAGCCGGCGACCGACCGCCCGGCAAGCCAGGTACCCGGATCGCCCGTTTCGCAGGTGATGAGCATGGGCTTTTCTCAGCTGGTAACCGTTCGGCCGGGCGATTGCCTGTGGACAATCGCGCAGCGTTACCTCGGCGACGGCGACCGCTATCCCGAGATCGTGCAGCTCAACCTGGGCCATGACATGGGCGGCGGGCAGCCGTTCACCGACCCGTCGATGATCATGCCCGGCTGGGTCCTGCAGCTTCCGGCAGCGCGAGTCGTGCATCAGCAGCAGGGCCAGCGGCATTCCGGGCCGAACGGCCACGGGCCGCATCCGTCCAGGGAGCAGCGCTTCCGCCGGCCGCACCCGTCGGCGAGCCCGGCACGAGGCCCGTCAGTCAGCCCGGCCATGCCAGCCGAACAGGCTGCGTCGGCTCATCCGGCCACGGCGGCCGCTGCCCCGTCGACCGCGGTCCCGGAGCCCGGCCCGGAGCCCGGCCCGGAGCCCACTGCGGCGGCCGCGCAGGCTCCGGCAAGTCCGCCGGTAAGTGTCACGGCAGTCAGCGGTAACGGCGGCGCCGCCATGGGTGCGCTGACCGACTCGCAGCGGATACCGCCGGTGGCGGTCTTCGCGGCGGGAATGCTCGCCGGGGGAGCGGCCATCACGCTCGCCCGGATGCGGCACCGGCAGCGTCAGTCTCGTCGCCGCGGCAGGCGCGTCCCGCTGCCGGTGAGCGCGCCAGTGCTGGCGGCGGAGCGGCGGATCCGCGCCGAGGCCGAGCTGCAGCCCGCTTCCGCGCTGCGTGCGGCGCTCAGCAATCTCGGCGCCGGGCTGGCGGTCGCCGGCCAGCAGATACCGGAGATCACCGCGATCCACGTGTGCCCGGACTGGATGGACGTCTTGCTGGCCAGTCCCGGCAGCGAGGCACCGCCTGCGCCGTTCGCCGTTCCCGGCGGCCGCCAGGGCCTGGCCTGGCGACTGTCGCTGGCCGCCGGCGCGCCGCCGCTGGCCGCGCCAGGCAACGGTGACCTGCTGCCCGGCCTGTTCACTGTCGGCGCCACGCGGGACGGCTACCTGCTGCTGGACCTTGAGTACCTGCGGGTCACCATGGTGGAGGGGCCGCCGGAGCTGGCGGACCGGGTACTGTCGACGGCCGCAGCCGAGCTGGGCACCAGTGAGCTCGCGGGCTGGTATGAGCTGATCCTGGTCGGTTTTCCCGAACTCGCGGCCACAGGCGGGCGCGCGACCAGGTGCGGCGGCCTCGACGAGGCGCTGGACCTGCTAGCCACCAAGGCGGTCGCGCTGCAGCGCCGGCTGGGCGGCGCAGCGGCCGACATCCGGCGGCACCGGCTGGCCGCTCCCGACGATGAGGATTGGGCACTGACCTTGCTGGTCAGCCGGGTGGCACCGACCCCGAGTCAATTTGCGCTGCTGCTTGATCTTTGCGGCGACCCGGCCGGCATGGCCGCGCTGGTTCCGGGCGGGACCGCCGCACCGGCCGGGCATCCGGCGCCGGCCAGCATCGAGCTCACAGCCGGTCCTGGCCCAGGCGGCGAGATTACGGCGCGGATCTGGCCGCTCGGGCTCGAGGCCTGGCCGCAGCCGCTGACCGAGGCCGACTACGAGGCGCTGGCGAGCATGTTCGCGACCGCCGCGCAGGAGCACGACGTGGCAGCGGACGCGCCGCCCTACGACGGCTCGTCCTGGCCCCCGTGGCAGCCGTCAGTCGTCGCTGACCTGCCCGCGCTCGATGATCTGGCTCCGGTCGGCCCGCATGGCCAGGACGACTCCGGGGGGCAGGCAGATTCCCGCGACCAGATCCGCCCGCAGGACCCGGCTCTCCGGCAGTACGAGACTGACCGGCAGGAGGAGACTGACCGGCAGGAGGAGACTGGCCGGCCGGGGCACGGTCAGTCTCGGGAGCCGGGCGCGACCCAGGAGCAGCCGAGCCTCCGGGTGGGCGTGCTGGGCAGCTTCACGATCAACGGTTCTCCGGCTGCGCTGCTGCCCGCGCAGAGCCAGCTCGTCCTTGCCCTTGCCCTGAACGGCCAGGACGGCCTGTCCAACCAGCAGCTGTGCTACCTGCTCGGGGCCGATCCCGACCATCCCCGGCCAAGCGACTCGCTCCGGCAGCTGATCGTGCGCACCAGGCGCCAGCTCGGGCGTCTTCCAGACGGCAGGGAATGGATCGAGCACCGGGGCTCCGGCCAGTACGCGCTGCACCCGACGGCGCGCTTCGACTGGGCCGAGTTCGATGAGCTCGCCAGCAGCGGCATCCGGGACCGGGACGCGGCATGCCTGCGCCATGCGCTGGGGTTCATCCGGGGTCAGCCGTTCACGGACTGCTATCACTGGTGGCTCGATCCGGCACTGACCGAGACGGTGCGCGCGCAGATCGTCGACGGGGCCGAGATGCTGGCCGAGCTGGAGCTGGCCGCTGACGATTCGGCCGCTGCCGGCCGTGCCGCGCGCACCGGCCTGGCCGCGGATGCCGGCGCCGAGCAGCTGTGGCGGGCGCTGATGCAGGCCGAGCACGCCGCCGGAAACCTGACCGGCGTGCGGGACGCGTGGAGCCGGTGCCTGGACGCCATCGCCGAGATCGCCGCGGACGGGCAGCCCCATCCGCGGACCGCCGCGCTCTACCGCGAGCTCCTCGCGCAGCCCGATCCGCGGCCGCTCTGGTCACGCGGCTGATACCGCCCGGTGCGCTGATCGGCCGGTCGCGTGCCGCCGGCGGAGCTAAGGGTGAAACGATCGCATTGTGACATCGCCGGAACCAGATCCGCCGCAGCAGCCCGCCGTGCCCAGAGTGGCTGCGGTTGCTGACGGCGCGCCGGCGATCAGTATCGAAGATCATCTGGAATCGCGCGTCCGGCTGCCAGCCGATGCGCTGCGCTGCGTCGTCGAGTGTGCCGAGATTGCCCTGCTGGTCGGCCTTGGCCTGCTGGCCCACGCGACGGTCAGCGGAGTCGAGACAAATGTGGTGGGCGCGAGTCAGCTGGCTGACAAGAAGCTGCTCACCGGGGTGCTGGGACTGGTGGGCCTCCTCGCGCACCTTGCCCTGCTCATCCTGCCGCTAGCGCTGGCGGTCCGGCTGCTCATCCGCCGCCAGCCGCGGCGGCTGGCCGAGGCGGTCGGCGCGGGCGCCGCCGCGGTCGTCGTGGTGGCGATATTCAACGCGCTGCTCCGCCTGCCGGCGGCGGCTCAGCTGTACGACGCGCTGACCCTGTCGGCGTCCCATAACCGGAATGCGGACGTGCTCGACTGGTACCTGGCAGGCCTGGCTGCGTACGTCACGGTGGTCGGCCTGTCCGGCCGCCGGCGCTGGCGCAGCGCGTACTGGGTGGCGCTGGGCTTTTACCTGGTGGCCAGCCTTGCAAATGCGAAAAACACGCACGTCACCTTGCTGTCGCTGCTGATCACCTTGCTCATCGGCTCGGCCGTCGGGTCCGGCCTGCGGTATGCCTTCGGCTCGGCATCGGATCGGCCGACAGCGGCTGCGATCGCCGCGGCGCTCGCCGCGGTCGATGCGCCCGTGATCGCCATGCGCAGAATCTGGGACACCCGCACGGAAACCCGGCGCTACGCTGCGACAGTCCTGGGCGGCGCGCAGCGTGATATCACGGTCTTCGACCGTGACCAGCAGGCCGCCGACGCGCTCTTCCGGCTCTACCGGCGGCTGCGGCTGAAAACTCAGGTATCGCGCAGCGGCCCGCTGACCGTGGAGCGGGCCGTGGAGCGCCGCGCGCTGCTCACCTACGCGGTGGAGGATGCGGGCGTCGCCACCCCGCGGCTGCGCGCGCTGGTCCGGGTCGGGCCCGAGGCAGCCGTCCTGGCCAACGAGCATCACGACGGCACGACGCTGGCGGAGCAGGACGGCGAGCCCACGGATGATCAGCTGCGCCGCGTCTGGGACGCGGTCCTGCAGCTGCACCAGCACCGGGTCACCCACCGTAATCTGACCGCCGACCGCATCCTGTTCGCCAGTCCCGGCTGCGGCGGACCTGGATCCAGCGGCCCTGGCCCCGGCGGCGGCGATGGCGCGGTCATGCTGCTCGAGCCGGGCGACGGTGATGTGGCAGCCAGCGACCTCCAGCTCCGGCTGGACCTGATCCAGCTGCTCGCCGAACTGGCCCTGGTGGTCGGTCCCGATCGTGCCGCCGACGTCGCGGCGGAAAAACTCGGCAGCGCCGAGCTGGCGGCCATAGTGCCGTTGCTGCAGCCGGTGGCCTTGCACCGCACCACCCGGATGGCGGTGCGCCACCACAAGGACGTGCTGCCTGCGCTGCGCCGGCGGCTGCTCGGCACCACCCCGGACGGCGAGGTCGCGCCGGTCCAGCTCGAACGCGTGCGTCCGCGCACGCTGATCACCCTGGTTGCCGGGGTGGTCGCGGCCTACATCCTGCTCGCTCAGCTCTCCAAGGTCAGCCTGGCCACGGTCCTGAAGAACGCTGACTGGCGCTGGGGTGTCCTGGTCATTCTCCTGTCGGTGCTGACCTATGTGGGCGCTACCTTCGAGCTGACGGGGTTCGTCCTGGAGCGGCTCAATCTCGTCCGCACCCTGCTGGCTCAGATTGCCGGATCGTTCGTGACGCTGGTCACCCCGGCGGCCGTGGGCGGGGTGGCGCTGAACATCCGCTACCTGCGGAAGGCCAATGTGAGCCCCGCGGACGCCGGGTCGAGCGTCGGCGTCTCGCAGGTCATCGCCTTCAGTCTGCATATGCTCCTGCTGGTCATTTTCGCGGCGCTCACCCGCACCACCCGGAAGGACTCACTCCGGCCGCCGGACTGGGTCTGGATAGCACTGGCCGCGCTGGCGGCGGTGATACTCATCGTCGTGGCCATCCCGGCTGGTCGCAGACTGCTGCGCTCCCGGCTGGCACCCGCGCTGAGCCAGGTCATCCCGCGGCTGCTGGACATCGTCCAGCGGCCCGCGAAGCTGGCCGTGGGGATCGGCGGCGCCCTGCTGCTGACCGCGGCCTACATCCTCTGCCTGGACGCCTCCGTCCTCGCGCTCGGCGGATCGGTCGCGCTGGCCAGCGTCGCCGTGGTGTATCTCACCGGTAGCGCCATCGGCTCGGCCGTGCCGACTCCCGGTGGCGTCGGGGCGGTCGAGGCGGCGCTGTCGGCCGGGCTGACCGCAGCCGGCATGCCCGGCGCGAAGGCAATCAGCGCGGTCCTGCTGTTTCGCCTGGTGACCTTCTGGCTGCCGGTGCCGATCGGCTGGGTGGCCATGAACTACCTGCAGCGGCACGACGCGCTATGACCGGCCCGCGCCGCGCCTGCCCACCCCCCGCACGCTCCGCCCCCGCATGCTCAGCTGCAGCTAGGTGACCGAGTTCCCGGCCAGATTGGTGACCCAGGCGCGGCTGCCACGGGCGGCGATGCCGTCCGGGCTGTCGAAACCGTACCGACGGCCGTCGAGCGCCCGGATCAGCGCGCCGCTGGCTGCATTGATCTCTGACACCGAGTCGCCGCCCTCGTTTGCCACCCACAGCCGGGCGCCGCGGGCGGCCAGGGCAGCCGGGTCATTGAAGCCCTAGGCCGTGCCTGCCAGGACCTTGATCCCGGCGCCGGTAGTCGCATTCATCTCGGTAACCGAGCGGCCGCCCACATTCGCCACCCACAGTCGCGGGCCGGCCCGGGCAAGTGCATACCGGGCATTAAGGACTGCTAACCAACAAAATGAGTCAGCCCACGGTGGCAAGCTGGCCGGGTGGCTGAGCTCTGGGATCCATCGGACATAGGTGTTCTTCGCCTGCCGTCCGGTCGCCTCGTGCGGGGCCGTGGCCTGCGTCAGCCGTTCCCACCGGGGCCAGTGCCGACGTTCGCCGTCTACCTCCTGGGAAAGTCACCACCCGGCACCCCATGGGAGAGCCGGTGGTTGCGCTGGCCTGACTTCTCGCTGCCCAGCGACCGCTCGCAAGCGAAGGACATCCTCGCCGAAGCCTGGGACCGCGCCTTGAACGAGCGGGTCGAGATCGCCTGCTGTGGTGGTCGTGGAAGAACCGGCACGGCCCTTGGCCTGTCTCGCCCTCCTGGACGGAGTTCCAGCCAACCAGGTGGTGTCCTTCGTGCGCCGACACTACGACACCCGCGCCGTGGAGACGCCGTGGCAACGACGCTATGCCGCGCGCTTCACCGCTGGGTAGAAGCGCAGGCACGACAGGGTTCGCGCCCGAGCCACGGGCCCGGCCCCAGCCGAGGCATTCAGCTCAATGACTCGGTGCATCACCATGAGATCTTCAGGCGTCGCCAGCAGATGATGGCTCAGCCCAGGGTGAGGAAGGCTTCGTGGATGTGGTCGCCTATCTCCCAGCGGATGCGCAGGCGGCGGAACCAGTGCAGCAGGGCGATGGTGGCTTCCACGACCCAGCGGTAGGTACCCAGTCCGGGGCCGTGTGCGGTGCCCCGGCGGGCGATCATCGGTTGTCTGCCCAGGGCGCGGACCTGGCGACGGTAGATGTCGTGGTCGTAGCTGCGGTCGGCGTACACCACGTTCGGGCGCCAGCGGGTCGCCCGCGCTTGCCCCTGATCGGGGGGACGGCCCGGATCAGAGCACTTCGTGCAGTCACTGCCAGACCCCGGCGTCGTTCCAATCCCGCAACCTGCGCCAGCAGGTCATCCCGGAGCCGAAGCCCATCTCCTGGGGCACGAACTCTCACCGGATCCCGGCGCAGAGCACGAACAGGATCCCGCACAACACCTTACGATCATCCAGGCGCTTACGACCCGGATGACCGTAGTTACGCTTCACGACCGGCAGCAGCTGAGCGATCCGCTCCCATAACCCGTCGTCGACTTCCCACGGCTTACGCCCGACTGTCTTGTTGGCTGTCCCGCACCCCCAACCGAGACACCAATAACGCCAGCTGCCGTCATTCCCCACCGCCAATCTCATTCTGTTAGCAGTCCTAAGCCCGAGGCCGTTGTAAAGTGTGCGCTCTAAGGCTCCAGCGGCCGAATTCAGCTCGGTGAAGGAATTACCCGGCACATTAGCGATCCAGATGTGACTGCCGCCAATGGCGATGGCGTCGGGTCCGTGGAATCCGTCCGTGCCGACCGGCAGCACCGCGGCGCTGGCACCGGTGCGGGCGTTCAGCGCCGTGACGGAATTGCCGAGAACGCTGGTAACCCACACCCGGCTGCCGGTCGCGGCCACCGCGCTGGGTCCGCTGAGCCGATCTTTCGCTCCCTCGTACACGCTGGCGACGACTGCCGTAGCAGTCGTCGGGCGGACGGGCCCGCTGCTACGGCCGGCATCGCCAGGGCAGCGCGCACCCAGGGCCGCTGCCGCCGGTCGGCGGCAAGCCGCGGCGCGCGGCGGCTGGTCGCTGACGGCGGCGAGCGCTGCGCCGCCGCACAGCGGGTGCACCAGGGCTCCTGACATAGTGGCTCGCTGACGGGGCGTTACAGGGCTGCTGGCCTGGTTCTTTCCGTGTTTTCCGGCGTGTCGTTGCGTGTCTCCGC
>OCTA010004250.1_pt1 | contig 12571 bp, 11 predicted proteins | sample 1538991 | NCBI WGS metagenome assembly OCTA01 (sample SAMEA3539302, study PRJEB22396) | soil metagenome | biome: tundra; feature: field; material: soil | place: USA | collected 2010-05 | depth 0.15 m
CCATGTCGCCCAAGACGCGGGGTGAGGGTGCGTCGCTGGTTCCCGCGGGCTCGCTCGGTGCTGGTGGGACCGGGAACCTGGAGGCGTGGGTGACCAAGCGCCCAGTTGGCCGCGCACCTGCAAGTGACTCCTCGCTGGATCGAGCTTCAGTATCCGCATGGGCTGCCGCACGTGCGCCGGGACGGCATCGTGCGCTATCGGATCTCCGAGGTCGAACGGTGGCTGCGCGACGGCGAGCAGACGAGGGTGATCGATGCCGCACAATAGGGGCACGCGACGCAAGCCGAACTACGTGGGCGCCGCCTCCGTCGCTGGCTGGACAGCCGGCGGGACGCTCACCCGCCGAAAGCACGCCGGACTAAACGTTCACGTGAACATGTCCTAGCTCACACGGCACAGGCCACACCACCGGCCGCGAGCACCGTGACCGGACCCGGCCAACCGTGGCTGGCGTGGCGCGCGCGGCGCTTCTCGAGCAGTGCACCAACGGATCCACGCCGCGACGAGAGCGCCCAAAAAAAGATGTGCCTATATTTGCGAAAGGCCAATATAGGCGCACATAATTTTGCTATGCTTGGGCCTATGCCTCCGACGGCCAAACCCGCTACTCGCCTAGGACCGGTCTCTCTGGAGGAGCGCGCGTTCCTTGCCACGAAGGAGCGCAGAGGCGAGCGACACGTTAGCCAGCGAGCAGACGCCGAGCTCTTGCGTGAGCATTCGGCTGACCCGTACGGGATGGTGCACCGGATGGCGTCCAAGGGTCTACTCATCCCGGTCGCGAGCGGCAGCTATCTCATCGCTCCGGCGACCGGCGGTCGGCGACTCGAGCAAGCGGCTCCCATCCAGCTTGCGCTCCACGCACGGCTTTCCCCTTACACCGAGTACTTCATCAGCTACTTCAGTGGTCTGATCGAGCACCGGCTGACCGACCTCGACGAGTCCGCGCTCTATGCCGCAGTTCGTGGTGGCAGCCTGCGAGAGGTCAAAGTCGCTGGACGTCGCGTCGTGCTCGCGCGCATCACGACCGAGCGCAAGTGGTTCGGTGTCGAGACGGTCCGCGTCGGGGAAGGCCGCCGCGCACCACACTACTTCCGCGCGACCTTGGAGCGGACGCTGCTCGACACGCTCGATCGACCCAAGCTCTGCGGATCGCCAGAGATCGTCGTCCGGGCCTGGGAGCGCGCAGCGCGCGAGAAGTCCATGAATGTGCGCCAGCTCGTTGCCGACGCTCCTCGAATGAGCCACGCCGTCGCGCGTCGGGCCGGCTTCTGGCTAACACAACTCAAGCAGGATCGTGCGGCCGCACGGCTGCACAAGGACCTCGGCAACCTCTCAGTGCCGGTTCTGCTCGACGCCTCGAAGCACTACGGCGACGGCCCGTGGCCCATCGACCGTCAATGGGGCGTGATCGTCAACGTTCCCGAACACGCCTACGCCGGCTGGATCGGCTACGCCAAGTAGCAAGGGGCTGGCTCTAGTCAAAGAGCCAAGGGATGACGAGCTGACGGACGATCTGCTTGGCACGCCGCAGGCGGATCGCACCCTTGCCGTCCTCGGAGACCACAAACCGGACCTCACGCCCAAACTCCGCGGTAACGAGATGGCGCTCGGGCTCTTCGAGCGGCGCACGCAAGGCCGCGTAGTTGGGCACGCGCGCATAGAGCTCCCGGCCGGCCGGGCCGCCACGCGCAGCCACTTCGCGACCTCGCTCGAGCTTGGTCTCAGCGAGGCTGCGCAACGAAGCCTTATGCGCGGACATCAGGCCCTGAAACCCGAAGGCCAGGAATGCCACATCCGCGTAGTGCTTGCCGAGAACATTGACGCAGTAGCCGACCACCTTCTCAGCGAGCATCTCACGCGGGTCCATAAGAGGCACGTCGCGGCCCTCGATGCCGAGCACCCAGGGAAAGTCGTGTCGAAAGCCGCGCTCGACGGGCGGAAGATCGAGACCGCGCATGTTCACCGTCAGCTCAAACTGCGCCTGACCCTCGGTCAGCGCGATCTCCGAGAACAGCGGCTCAAACAGGATCGGCTTGGCCTTCTCGAGGTCGACCGCCTTCTGATACCAGCCGACACCCATAGTCCTGACGACGAGCTCGCCCTCTATCTCCCAGTTCAGATGAGCATCCAATCTCCCTAGGGCAACGCGCTCGTTTGTCGACGTATCGACGTCGGTAACCGTAAAGCGATGCCCTCCGTAACAGCGCAGGGCCATTCCCCCAGCGAGCACGGTGTCCCGATCGAAAAACCCAGCGTCCTGAAGGTGGAAGATCGTCGCGATCCGAGCCAGATCACGGAGGACCACATCCGCCTCACCGATCCGCTGAACACAGGCGAACTCGAGGATCTCCTCGTCAGACGGAAACTCGATCATCGTCGGCGAACGCTAGCCGAGGTCGCCGCCGCGGCCGAAACTCCCTCCTGCGTCTAGCGCACGGTCGGTCGGCGTTGGTCGCCCGCCCGATGGAAGCGGCTGCGCCGGCAGACGTGACGCGCTAAACACCCCAGCTTCCCCGCTAAACGTACAAGTCAGGGCCAGTTACTAGGTCGTTTGTCTGGTTCTGGCGTATCCCTGACGAGATAGCGGAACACATCGCTGGAGCGAGCCATCAGTCGATCATGCCATGACCGGCCTACCTGACGGTATGGCGCCGGCCTCGGCTACGCTCGCAGCTTTTGGATCCGATAGCCCCCCGCTCTAAGATGTGCATCGACTGTGCATAGCGTGGCCCAAGACCGTGCATCTGGCGTGTGCGGCGTTTGCGACACGTTTGCGAGCACCCCAAAAACCCATTGGTAGAGCCAAATTTACCGGATCGCGCCCATCCCCCCATGACAACAACCGACTCCAAGATACGTGTGGCCGTAATCGGATCTGGCCCCGCCGGCTTCTATGCCGCCGGGCACCTTCTCAAGGACTCAGCCGACCGATTCGAGGTCGACATGATTGAGCGCCTGCCCACGCCCTGGGGTTTGGTTCGCTCCGGTGTGGCGCCCGACCACCCAAAGATCAAGTCGGTCACGCGCATCTATGAGAAGACCGCCGCACACCCGCGCTTTCGCTTCTTTGGGAACGTCGTCTTCGGCGAGCACGTCTCGCGCGAGGAGTTGCTCGAGCACTACCACGCGATCGTGTACGCAACCGGCACTCCCGTGGATCGGCCGCTCGGCATCCCCGGCGAAGAGCTTCCAGGCTCGCACGCGGCCACCGAGTTCGTCGGCTTCTATAACGGCCACCCCGACCACACCGACCTCGAGGTCGACCTGCGCTCCGCTGAGCGCGCTGTCGTGATCGGCAACGGCAACGTCGCGATCGACGTCGCCCGGATGCTCGTGCTCGCGCCCACCGAGCTCGCCCCTACCGACACCGCCGATCATGCGCTGGAGGTACTGGCCGAAAGCCACGTGAAGGAGGTCGTGATCGTCGGTCGCCGTGGCCCGGCGCAGGCGGCCTTCACCAACCCGGAGCTGCTCGAGCTGGGGGAGCTGAGCGACGCCGACATCGTGATTAACGAGACAGAACTGGAGCGTGCGCTCGCGATCCACGATGCTGACGCCGAGGAAAACATCACCTCGCGACGGAACGTCGAGATCCTGCGCTCCTACGCGGAGCGTCCCCCCACGGGCCGCGCCAAGCGGATCGTCCTGCGCTTCCTACTCTCGCCGATCTCCCTGATCCCTGACAAGCACGGCCGTCTCGGCGGCGTCGAGCTCGCCCGCAACAAGCTCGTCTTCGCTCCGGGGGGTGGCCTGCGCGCCAGTCCCACCGAGGAGCGCGAGACGATCCCCGCAGGCCTCGTGTTCCGCGCGATCGGCTATCGCGGCATCGCCCTCCCCGGCGTCCCTTTCGATGAGCGCTCCGGTGTAATCCCCAACGACGGCGGCCGAGTGCTCGACGCTGCGGGCGGCGGGCTGATGCGCGGCGAGTACGCGGTCGGCTGGATCAAGCGCGGGCCCTCCGGCGTGATCGGCACGAACAAGAAGGACGCCCAAGAGACCGTGGACGCAATCTTCGCTGACGCCTCTGACGGAGACGGACTGCCTAGACCTGATTCTCCTGACGCCGCCGCGGTCGAGCAGTTGCTGCGCAAGCGCCAGCCCGAGCTCGTCACCTACGACGGCTGGACCTCGATCGACCGCCACGAGCGTTCCCTCGGCGAGTCCTCTGGCCGGCCGCGTGTCAAGCTCACGCGGATCGAGGAGATGCTGCAGATAGCGGCGGGCGATTGACAGACTCATCTGGCAGACTGGGCCGCGCGAGCCCCGTTAGCTCATCTGGTAGAGCGCCGGACTTTTAATCCGGTGGGGCGGGTTCGAGTCCCGCACGGGGCATGCTCGCGCCTAGCGCTGGCGCCTGGTCAGCCGCTCCAACTCGCGGCCGAATGCGTCCTCCACCTCTTTGGACATCGTCAGCTGGTAGGCCGCCAGCAACGCCTGGGAGGACAGTGGGCGTAAGCGCTCGATCGACTCGGTCACCTCCGACCAGCGCTCCTCCGGATAGCCGGCGTCGGCGAACGGCTTCCACACGTCCTCCAAGAACAACCGCACGAACTCGCGCGCCACCGCGCGACAGTGCTCCTGTAGCTTCGCGGTGACCGTCAGCGCGTGCTTAAGCGGGACGCCGCGCCTGACCACCTCCTCCGCGGCGTCGATCGAAGAGGGCATCGGCGCCTCGAAGCGATCCTCGGCCAGCGCCACCAGCAGGCCGATCCTCTCAGCGTGCTTGATCGCCCGCGCGTCTGCCTGCTCCCCGAAGCGCTCGCGCAAGTCCTCGAGCGTGAACACCCGCGGCTGCTCGGTCTCCCACGGCACATTCACCGCCTGCTTCAGGCTCATCAGCTGCTCGGGCCTGCCGTGGGTCTCCTCCAAGAGCCGCCCGATCGCCCTCAGGTTGAAGCCGTCAGACTGCATCTGCAGGATCAACCGCAGGCGCTCGAGGTGTTCGGGGCCGTAGTAGCCGACCCGCTCGCGCACCTCCGGCGCATCCAGCAACCCGCGCGCGCGGTGCGCGCGGATGTTGCGCACAGTCATCCCACTCTCCGCCGCCAACTGCTCGATCGTCAGCGTGCTCTCCAGGCTCATCCTCTCAGCATAACGCCAAACAACGTGACATCAAATGATGTAACATCGATTGGTGTGGAGCACACCAGCCTTCCCCCAGGCCCGCGTTTGCCGCTGCCCCTGCATGAGATGAGCGAGCACCATCGCATCGCGATCGTCGGCACAGGCTTTGCCGGCCTCGGTAGCGCAATCCGGCTCAAGCAGCGCGGTGAGCACGACTTCGTGCTGCTCGAGCGCGCCGAGGCGCTGGGGGGTACCTGGCGGGACAACAGTTACCCGGGGTGTGCCTGCGATGTGCCCTCCCACCTGTACTCGTTTTCCTTTGCGCTGAACCCCGACTGGACGCGCCTGTGCTCTCCGCGGGCCGAGATCCAGAGTTACCTGGAGCGCGTCGCCGAGGAACACGGCGTTCCACCACACATCCGCTTCGGCCACGAGATGCTCGAGTCGACTTGGAACGAGGAGCGCCGGCATTGGGAGATCCACACGTCGGCCGGAGATTTCACTGCCGAGATCCTGATCAGCGGGATGGGCGGCCTGAGCGAGCCCGCCGTGCCGAAGCTCGAGGGCCTCGAGAGCTTCCAGGGAACCGCGTTTCACTCCGCGCAGTGGGATCACCAGCACGACCTCGCCGGTGAGCGGGTGGCGGTGATAGGCACCGGCGCATCCGCCATTCAGTTCGTTCCCGAGATCCAGCCGGAAGTGGGAGAGCTGCAGGTCTACCAGCGCACGGCGCCGTGGATCGTGCCGCGACGCAACGCCGAGATCCGCCCTCGCCTGCGAAGGCTGTTCAAGCGTTTTCCGCTCGCGATGAAGCTGGCGCGCGGCGCTCTGTATTGCTTCCTGGAGATGCAGGTACTCGCCCTGGCCAAGGAACCGCGGTTGATGAGCATCTTCGAGCGAGCCGCGAAGTCAAACCTAAAGCGCCAGGTCGCCGATCCCGAGCTGCGCCGCAAGCTCGAGCCGAGCTACCGCCTGGGCTGCAAGCGCATCCTCTACAGCGACACCTACCTGCCGGCGCTGACCGCGTCGAACGTCGAGATCGTGAGCTCGGGAATTCGCGAGGTGCGCCCACATTCGATCGTCAGCGAGGACGGCAGCGAGCGCGAGGTCGACACGATCATCTTCGGGACCGGCTTCCACGTCAGCGATCAGCCGCTGATCGACCGCTTGCGCGGCAGGGACGGCCGTTTGCTGGCCGAGCACTGGCACGGGACAATGGCCGCGTTCAACGGCACCACGGTCACAGGCTTTCCGAACCTGTTCATCCTGCTCGGCCCCTACACCGGCCTGGGTCACACCTCGATCGTGATCATGATCGAGGCTCAGATCGAGTACGTGATGAAGGCGCTCGACGCGATTGACGAGCACCGGGTGGCCGCGATCGACGTGCGCCCGGAGGTACAGGCCGCCTTCGTGTCCGAGATGAGCCGCATGGCCGAGGGAACCGTGTGGACCGCGGGCGGCTGTCAGAGCTGGTACCTGGACGCCTACGGCAACGCGTCGGCGATCTGGCCCGACTTCACGTTTCGCTTCCGCGCCCGCACCAAGCGGTTCGACGCCGGCGACTACGACCTGCTTCCACGTAAGGAGCCCCTGACCGCATGAGCCGAAAGATCGCCACACCGTTTGATGTCAACGGACGCACCGTGTTCATCACCGGCGCCGCACGCGGGATCGGCGCGGAGACGGCACGGCGCCTTTACGCAAAGGGCGCCAACGTGGCGCTCGTCGGCCTGGAGCCCGAGCGCCTGGAGGAGCTCGCCGCCCAGCTCGGCGATCGCGCCGTGAGCTTCGAGGTCGACGTCACCGACTACGAGGCACTGCAGAGGGCGGTCCGCGGCACGATCGAGCGTTTTGGGGCGATCGATGTCGCGATCGCCAACGCCGGTGTCCAGTTCAACGGGGCTCTGGCCACCGCGCCAGTCGAGCAGATCGAGCGCACGCTGGCGGTCAACCTGCTCGGCGTGTGGCGCACCGATCGCGCCGTGATCGAGCACATCACCGCGCAGCGCGGCTACCTGCTGAACATCTCCTCGCTGTCCGCGATCGCCCACGCGCCGCTACTCGGCGCCTACTCGACGGCCAAGGCCGGGGTCGAGGCATTGAGCGACGCGCTGCGCTTGGAGACCCTCCCGTCGGGCGCGCGGGTGGGCTGCGCCTACTTCGGCTTCATCGACACCGACCTCGTGCGCGGCGGCTTCGCCGGGCCATCGGGTCAGGCCGCGCGCAGCCAGATGCCCGGCTTTATCGGTAAGCCCGCCCCGCTCGCCAAGGCGATCGACGCGATCGAGGACGGCATCGAACGCCGCGCCGCGCGTATCTGGGCGCCACGCTGGATCGGGCCGATGCTGCTGCTCCGGGGCCTGGTGGCGCCGCTCATGGAGCGCGGGGTGGAACGGGACACCGAGCCGCTCGCCGAAGGCCTGCGCCTCGCCGAGCCAAACGCCAGCGAGGTCGCAGACCAGGATCCCGTGCTCGGCGTCGCCGCGCGAGCGGTCGAGCCGAAACCCTAGGCGCCATCGGCCTCTGGGTCGGAGGCGTCCTGTGGATCGCCGTCGGCGAGGATGCGGTACAGGTCTTTCCTCGCGGCGGCGAGAACCTTGCGGGCCTCTGCCATCTGCGCCTCGCTGCCGGTGCGCATCACCTGCGCAAAGGCGTACGCGACCTCGCGCATCAGCTTGCCAAGCTCGTGTGCCTGGTCTGAGACGTCGCCGCTCATCTGCTCCCACGGCGCCGGCTTATCCTCGCCGCGCTGCTTCACGTTATCGCGGCCCTCGTCGGTCAGCTGGAACAGCTTGCGTCCGTCTGACTCCTGCGAGCGGATCAGCCCCTCGTCCTCGAGCTGTTGGAGCGCCGGGTATACAGAGCCCGGGCTCGGGCGCCACACGCCATCTGAGCGCTCCTGGACCTCCTGCATGATCTGGTAGCCGTTTCGGGGCTCCTCGCTGAGCAGCAGCAGTGCCGCGGTGCGGATGTCGCCGCGACGGGCCTTGCGACCGCGTCCCCGGGGGCCGCCGCCTGGACCGAAGCCGCCGAACGGACCGCCGCCGAAGCCGCCGCCGTGCAGGCCGTGGCGATGGCGATGTCCGCCGTGGCGGCCGGGCCCACCGTGGCGGTCACGGCCCTCGTCGCCCGGATCTCCTCCGGGGCCACCTCTGCCGCCGCTCATCGCGTGCAGCAGGGCGTGGAGGTCGAACCGATTGCCTGAATAGCAGCGGTCCTCTCCTGCTGTGTAAATAGCATTCGCAAACATGTGTTTCTCCTATCGTGAACTATCAAAGTACGCTCACGATATATCGTTATCTAACCTCCTGTCAAGTCCCCTTTGCAGGCGGAGTCTCTTACACGGGGTCTCATGTGGGAAGGGCGGGAAGTGGCTAGTGGCGAAAGTGGCGGCGGTCTGTAGCCACCATCGCGATGCCCGCTGCGTCCGCGGCGGCGATCACGTCGGGGTCGCGGATCGAGCCGCCCGGCTGGATGATCGCGGTGACGCCCGCTTGGATCGCCAGCTCGGGGCCGTCGGCGAACGGGAAGTACGCGTCGGAGGCGAGCGCCGCACCGGTCAGTAGATCCGGTTGAGCGGCCTGGGCCTTCTCGATCGCGATCCTGACCGAGTCCACCCTGCTCATCTGCCCCGCGCCGATTCCAATCGTGGCGCCGCCGGTGGCGAGCACGATCGCGTTCGAGCGCACGTGCCGGCAGACCTTCCACGCGAACAGCAGGTCGTCCCATTGCGCCTCGCTCGGCTCGCGCTTGGTCATCACGCGCGACTGCTCGCGGCCCTCGGTGACCGCATCGCGCTCCTGCACGAGCACCCCGCCGAGCACGGGCTTTGCTTCGATCTCGTGGCTGGGCGGCGGCCACTGGGCCAGCTCCAGCAGCCTCACATTCTTTTTCCCCCTCAGTACCTCCAGCGCATCCTCGTCGTAGCCGGGCGCGAGCAGCACCTCGATGAACTGCTTGTTCATGGGCTCGGCACACGCGCGATCGACCCGGCGGTTGACGGCGATCACGCCGCCGTAGGCGCTTTCCGGGTCGCAGGCGAAGGCACGTTCGTAGGCCGTCTGGCCGTTCTCACCGAGCGCGCAGCCGCAGGGGTTGTTGTGCTTGACGATCACGCACGCCGGCCCCGCGAAGTCCTCCACCAGCTCGCGTGCCGAGTTCAGATCGAGCAGGTTGTTGAACGACAGCTCCTTGCCGTGCAGCTGCTCCACGCCGTCGAGCAGGTGGGTCGGTGAGCCCACGCGTGCATAGAAGGCAGCGCTCTGGTGAGGGTTCTCGCCGTAGCGCAGGTCGCTCACCTTCTCGTAGGCGTTTGCCAACTGCTTCGGGAAGCCCTCCTCCGTGCGCGCGGCGAACCACGTAGAGATCGCTACGTCATAGCGGGCGGTGCACGCAAACGCCTTCGCCGCGAGCCGCTTGCGACGCTCGAGCGTTAGACGTCCCTCAGACTCCCGCAACTCGTCCAGCACATCCCCGTAGTCCTCAGGATCGACGACCACGGCGGCAAACGCCTGGTTCTTGGCGGCGGCCCTGATCATCGTCGGACCGCCGATGTCGATGTTCTCGATGATCTCCTGCTCGTCCGCGTCGCCGCGCGCGACGGTCTGCTCGAACGGGTAGAGGTTCACGCACACCAGATCGACCTGCTCGATCTCGTGCTCGTCGGCCGCACGCAGGTGCGCATCGTCGTCTCGCCGCGCAAGCAGCCCGGCGTAGAGCCGCGGGTGCAACGTCTTCACACGCCCGTCCATCATCTCCGGAAAGCCCGTGAAGTCCTCGATTCCCCGGGTCGCGATCCCGGCCTCCGCGAGCGCGCGCGCGGTGCCTCCGGTCGAGACGATCTCCACGTCCAGCTCTGCCAGGCCGCGTGCGAAGTCGACGATCCCGGCCTTGTCGGAGACCGACAGTAGGGCCCGCTTCACGCGCACCTCACCGGCCTGCGCACGCTCGATGCCGCCAGAGCTGGCCTGCTCGTTATCGGCTGTCACGGCTGGCAGATTATCCGGCGCGGGTTCTCGGGGTCGGAGCGCAGCGCACCGCGCGCGAACAGCCTGACCGCCTGCGGCAGCAACTCGTGCTCCAGTGGGCGCAAGGCCTCCAGCACCGCGGCGCGGTCGTGGGCGTCGGGCAACTCGACCGCGCGCTGCAGGATCACCGGCCCCGAGTCCACGCCCGCATCGACGAAGTGCACGGTCACGCCAAACGCCTTTACTCCATACGCCAGCGCCTGCCCAATCGCCTCGAGCCCCGGGAAAGCCGGCAACAGTGAAGGGTGAACGTTGATCACCGCTTCTGTGAAGCGCTCCAGAAAGGCCTCGCCGAGCAGCTCCATGTACCCGGCCAGCACGACCAGGCGCACGCCCTTTCCCTGGAGCCAGTCCGCGACCGCAGCGTCGCGCGCCTGGCGGTCGGGGTACTCCGAGCGGGGGAACACCGCCGTCGGCACCCCGTGCTCGGCCGCACGCACCAGCGCGGGCGCGTCCGCGATGCTCGATGCCACCGCCACGATCTGCGCCTCATGCCCGTGCACCGTGTCGAGCAGCGCCTGCAGATTCGTGCCCGTACCCGACACGAGCACGGCGATCGGCAGTTTCTCTTGCACGCGCTGGACCATACCGGCCGCGCGCCACCCGGCGGTCGGGCGGTACCGGCGGGTGGGCCGTGTGACTCAACTCACCATGAGCCCTTCTACGTAAGCGACTCAATTGTGCCGCGTACGCCGGTTTATGTCGTGGGTCGACGACATCGAGACCCCATTTTTGCGTCATGTCGCAAGTCTGGCTGTTTTTCCGTCAACTATGCGCTATACTGGCGTAGACATGACGGCAATGCACGACAGCATTACGACAAAGGGAGGACCGTTGTCGGGATTAGTTCTTGATCGGAATCCGGAGCAGCAAGAGCTCGCCGACCTGGAGCGACGAATCAGCGAGGGCCTGACAAAGCTCCGCGAGGCAATCGAGGCGGCTAGTCCGGCTGCCCCGAACGGGGTCGATCCTGAATACGCAAAGCGATGGATCGAGACGGCACGGCGACTGTCCGTGCAGCTCAGCAACGACCTTCCGCCGCAACTCGAGCCGGAGGCCGTGGCTGAGATCCGAAAGATCATCATCAACTTACTCGCCGCCCTTCAAGAGTCCGACGAGGCCCGACCGCTCGATGCACTCGACCGGTTCTTCGTCGACTCTGAGGCCATCCGCCAGATCGTGCGTGATGCGCTTGACGAGCACGCCGGGTGCCGCGATGACGACGCTCGGCCACTTGTGGCTTACCTACAGCAGGCGCTCCCCCGCGTCACACAAGCGGATCAAGCACGCCTTGCCGGCGTCTCGACCCGTCATCTACAGCGTCTGGGGAAAGAAGGCGGTACGCCTCCGTACCAACTGGTCTTGGCAGTCCGCCTGGTGCGGCTACTTCGACACGTATGGAACCCGGAGGGGGTCGTCGCCTGGTTCCACAGGGAGCGGACGGAACTCGACGGTCACGCCCCAATCGACCTCGCGAGCGAGCCGGGCTTTGAAAGGGCTCTCGTGCGCCTGGCGAGACAAGGGAGAGCGGGGCATGGCGCCTGAACCAGAAAAGATCTCAATCGAACGACGGATCGCGCACCGCTATTCCAGCTACGACACGCCGTTCTGGGTGCGCGAGAACAGCCAGCCGGGCCGCTGGCATCGCCCTGGCGACGGACCGACTCAATACCTATCGCTGAGCACCGACGGCGCGTGGGCCGAGCTGATCCGCAACGAGGAGCTACGCGTCGAGGATGAGGTCGCGATGATTAGCGTTTCCATGTGGGCGGTCCTCATCGAGGAAGCGGCTATCGCCAACTACTCGACTTTTGAGCAGGCAGAACGATCCGGTTTCGACCCCGCAGCCCTCGTCTCCGAGGATTACGAACAATGCCAGAGCGAGGGCGCGAGGCTTCGTAAAGAAGGCTTCTCCGGGGTCATCGCTCCGAGCGCTGCACTGCCGGGCGGGTTGAATGTGACGCTGTTCGGTGCCCGGATGATGTCGACCTGGGATCGGCCGAAGTTTCTCGCGTCGTCTATCCCCGCGACGATCATCACGAAGGGCGCACCGCCGCCTGGCCTGCTTCTGAGGGTTCGGCACCTCGGCGCCCCGCACAGCGGGCTGGTCGAGCATCTGGCGAAACGGGTTCAGAAGCCCACGGCAACCGATCCCGATCAAGGGGGCGCCGCCGCCGGTACGTGACTGCGTAGCCATAGCTCGGGGCTCGTCCAACGGCAGGATGCATGGCCGTTCAACCGTGTTATCTCGGTTCGATTCCGAGGCCCCGAGCTATGGCTATGCGCCGTTTCTTCCGATAGGGTCTTGGTTGAACGGCCGTGCGTCTTGCAAACCTTCGGGCCAGCAAGATTGCCTGGCGAAGGGTCCGTCGAAAGGCGGACCCTTCGTCGTTCACGCTCGCGATGACGGGCGCTTATACACAGATGCCCAAGATCGGAAGAGCACACGTCTGAACTCCAGTCACTGACCAATCTCG
>OCTA010004251.1_pt1 | contig 12570 bp, 15 predicted proteins | sample 1538991 | NCBI WGS metagenome assembly OCTA01 (sample SAMEA3539302, study PRJEB22396) | soil metagenome | biome: tundra; feature: field; material: soil | place: USA | collected 2010-05 | depth 0.15 m
CAACAACCACAAGGGATCGCGGCCCTCAGATCAGTGCTAGGCCAGGTAACTTCGGTTTAGGCCGACCGTGCCATGGGCGGGACCGGGTGCGAGTATCACGTAGTTGGCCGGAGAGTTCGTGCAGGGGAGGCTCACGGTCACCATGCTGTCCACATGCGTGCTGGCCGAGACATTCGAGCAGACCGGCGCCGGTGACTTGGTGACGGTGATCGTGACGGTCGCAAAGCTCGAGCAGCCGCCAGCATTGCACGCGTTATACGTAAACGAGTCGGATCCGCTGTAGCCCGCGTCAGGCGTGTACGTGACGGAAGGGAACGAGCCGCCGAGCGTCCCATGGGCGGGAGTGGCGATGTTTTCGGCGATCGGGGAGTTCGTGCAGGAGAGGCTCACCGTGACCGACTGGTCCTCAACCGTCGAAGCGGAGACGTCCGAGCACACGGGCGGCAGCGACCCGTTGACGACGATGTTTGCCGTCGCGGCGCTCGAGCAGACGGTGCCGGCACAGCCGCTTTACGTAAACGAGTCCGGGCCCGTGTAGCCCGCGTCCGGCGTGTAGACGACGCTCCCGTTGATCGGGTCGATCTGTCCGAGCGTCCCGTGCAGAGGCCGTGTGTCGATCACGTAGCTGCTGGGTGATCCCGTACAGGAGAAGAACACCGTGACTGCCTGGTTTGGGGCCGTTGAAGCGGAGACGTTCGAGCAGCTCGGCGGCGGAACGATCGTGATGTTGGCGGTGGCCTGCGAGCAGGGAGGCTGGAATTGGTTGTTGCAGGCCTCGTAGGTGAACGAATCAGAGCCGACGTGTCCGGAGTCGGGGGTGTATGTGACGGTTCCTGCCGACTGGTCGATCGTCGCCAGGCTCCCGTGCGATGGCGAGCCGATGATCGAGTAGCTCGAGATCAAGCCGGTGCAGGAGAAGCTCACCGTGACCGATTGGTTCTCCTGCGTGGACGCCGACACGTCCGCGCAACTCGGGGGCCCAACCGACGCCGACGCCGGCGCTGCCGCCCACACAGCCAGCACGCAGGCCACCCCCAACGCACCAGCGACCCGCAACCACCTCCCCATCCAGGGTCCACCACGCGGTCTCGGCCCGGTCATCACATGTCACCCTATACGCCGCAAAGACTAAGCAAAGGTCGCACGCCACACAAGGGCAAGCCTCGGCGCAATCCGATACCGAGCGCGCGACGGTCACGCGCTCGACCGCGCCGTTGCCGGCAGCATCACCGCGCGACGGTTGCCCCAGAAGGCGTCTCGAGGCCGAGCCACGGGACCTTGACTGCCCTATAGGACGACCGATGAAAGCCCGGCCGTGGTGGCTTTGGATTCAGATCGGAAACCAGAAGCCTTGCCGAACCAACGGCAGCCGCCTCAGTTGGGCTACCTGCAACAGCATCCGCCGCGTCGATCAACCCTCGCACGCTGCTGGTTTGGAACCCTCCGACAGCACCGTCGGTCGGAGGCCGAGCTCCTGCTCCGCGATTGAGCGAGCGGCAGCGGCTCCGACCGGCCGGCGAGCGCCGCCTCGGCGGTTCCCCTTGCCGCGCAAGGCAGGGAAGTCGGCGTCCCGCCAGAGATGCTCGTGGCAACCGCAGAGCAGGTCTCTCGTGACCGGTCACTCGCTTCGCAGCGGGACTGGCCCGGCGCTGCCGGATTACGCCTGATGCAGCAGTCCGGGCGATGCCGGCGAGGCTGCTGCTCCTGTGCTTGCTACCGAGGAGTTCGTCGCTGAACGGTGGAGCGCGGCCGCCAGGTCAGCGCCGCGGCCGCCGGAGTGCTGCATCGTCAGGGCGGACGGGCATTCGCCCGTGTCGGTCGGCGTGGTTGGTGGCGTTCCGAACCAGCAAGCAGCCCGATGCAGCCGTCTGATGAATCTGTCGGAGAGTGCCCCTATTCGCGCTATGCGGCAGCGCAGGTCAGGCCGCGGCGACCTTGCGTGCTTGGCTCTCGGCGACCGCGCTACGTCGTGTCGTGGTGGCTGTTCAGGCGGCGTACCCCTTGACTCGGATCTCTCCGGTCGAGAAATCAACCGATCCAACCCCCCAGACCTGGATCGGGTTGACCCAGGCGTACTCGGGGTGGGAGGTCGTCAGCTTCACGTTCTCGCGCAACTGAAGCACCGGCGGGGCGCCCATCGCGACGCCGTCGGCCGACAGCGCGATCTTCTTGCCGTCCGCGGTCGTGACCTCGGCCTGGATGTTCAGCTCCGTGCGGCCATCCGCACGCATGTGGATGTAGTCCACACCCTTCGCCGATCCATTCAGCTTCGTCCCGGTCACAGGCCCTTCGAAATGCACGTCAAAGCGGACACCTTCGGGCGGCGGTGCGACCTGCCCGGCCATCAATGCCTGAATCGAGACCCCGTACTCCACCATCTGCGTCGTCTGCAGCACGTACTCGTAGAGCAGCTCGGCTGGAATCTGCGTCTGGTCGGACACGACTTCCCCCCTCTCAAGATCGAGCGCGACCGGATGGCCGTGCCCGCACAACCTGACCTCTCCAATCCAACCGGCGTAACCCTACAGTCCGGCCCCCGCGCCAGAGTGCCGCTCCCGCGTGACCTGTGCGCTGCTGCTAGTCGCGCGAAGCGGCCCCCACGTTGGCGCTGGCGCTCCCGTGGGGGCTGCTGCCGGCGAACAACAGGGGCCACGAAAGCGCGCCTTTGCGTACCCGCGCGAGCTCGAATGCAGGTCTCCTCTCGGCGGATGGTCGCGTCTCGCATCTCGCCAGCCGAGGGTCTCTCGGGCCAGCCCTGGCCGGCTGGTCACGCGCGTGGCCGGGTCGGCCGGTCGGACCGGCCGACCCGTGGTGGGGTCTGCTGGCGCCTATCGGGTGATCTGGAGCCCGGCGCTTGCGGAGATCACCGGCGACGGTCGTCCGTGGACGGTGTCGATGATCTCGGCGCTGTCGATTCCCTGGAGGTAAATGCTCGTGATGCCGAGGTTGGCGTGTCCGAGCTGGCGCTGGATGACGACCAGCGGGACGCCTTCGTGCGCCATCTCGACCGCGTGCGCATGCCGGAGCTGATGCGGTGCGAAGCGCCGGCGAACTCCGGCGAGGGCCGCGGCGTGGCGCAGCTGCTTTCGGGCTGCGGAGGGCTCCCAGTGCCGTCCCGCGGTGGGGCCGTGGATGACGCATAAGACCGCTCCGATCGGGAGTTCACGGCGGGTTTGCAAGCCACGGCTCGAGTTGTCGCCATGCCCACCGGTCCGTTCCGACTTCCCGGCGCTTGCCGCCCTTCCCTCGTTATGCCGGGGTGTGCGTAATGCCGAGTTGATCGGTCACGGCTTGGGTTTCTGCTGCTCAGTGAGCTTTAGGACGTTGATCGACTCGGCATAAAATCGTGAAGGCTCAGAGCCCGTCGAGGAAGGCGAGGAGGCTATCGCTGGCTCGGTAGCGCCCGGGTTTGGTGTCCGGCGGTGTGGTGCGGTCGAGTGCTTGTTGTTTGAGGCTCAGGTCGCCGTGCAGATAGCCCCGGGTGGTGGTCTCTTGTTCGTGCCCGAGCCAGAGTGCAATCACCGTGGTGCTGATTTTGGATTGCAGGAGCGTCATTGCGGTGGTGTGCCGCAGAACGTGGGCGGTGACTCTCTTGGCGCGAAGCGAGGGGCAGCGGTCGGCGGCGGCGGTGGTGTGTTTGTTGATCAGCCATTCGACTGCGTCGCGGCTGAGCGACCCGCCGCGGTTGCTGGGGAATAGCGGGTCCTCGGGCTCGCCTTGGTGTTCTTTGAGCCAGACGGTTAGTACCTTGACGGTCTGGGTGGTGAGGGGACGGTGCGTTGCTTGCGGTTTTTGCCTTTGGTGAACAGGTAGCTGATCGTGCCGAGGCGAACGTCTTGGCATCTGAGTCCGGTCAGTTCGGAGACGCGCAGCCCGGTCTGGATCGCGGTGAGCAGCAGCGCATGATCGCGCCGACCGGTCCAGGTGCCGCGGTCCGGGGCGAGGAGCAGCGCGTGCACTTCCTCTTTGGTGAGGAAGTTGATCAGCGCACGATCGAAGCGTTTGGCGGGGAGCGCGAGCACTCGAGCGATCACGTCGGCGTGCTCGGGATGGCGCAACGCCGCGAACCGGTAAAGCGAGCGGATCGCGGCCAAACGAACGTTGCGGGTGCCGGCGGTGTTGTGCCGCTCGTGCTCGAGATGATCGAGGAACGCGCTGATCAGCCGCACGTCGAGATCGGAGACCTCGAGCCGTGATGGTGGTTTGCCGGTCTGCTCGCTGGCGAAGCAGAGCAGCAGTCGCATCGTGTCGCGGTAGCTGCTGATTGTGTGCGGGCTGGCTTGCCGCTGGGTCATCAACCGTTCGGTGAAAAACGTTTCAAGTGTCGGGGCGAGCAGGGTCATGGCAGGTCTCCCAGGGTGATCTCGAGGCGCTCGGCGGCCAGCGCGAGCAGCTCGGGCGCGGCCGTCAGGTACCAGTAGGTGTCAGAAGGCTCGACGTGCCCCATGTAGGTGGAGAGCCACAGCATCCGGGCTTGCACGTCGACTCCGGCGCGATGCCAATCGAGCAGCGTGCGCACAGCAAAGCTGTGCCTGAGGTCATGCACCCTCGGTTTGGGTGATCCCCGCGGGCCCTCGAGTCCGGTGCGCCGCCGCAGAAGACGGAAGACACGCTCCACGACGCTCTTGTCGAACCGGTTGCCGTGGATGGAGATGAAGAAGGCAGGCGCGTGGGGCTTGGGGCAGAGCTCGTCTCGTTGGCGGTCGTAGCGGGCCAGCGCCTGCACGGTGGAAGCGTGCAGCGGCAGCTGCCTTGACTTTCCGAACTTGCCCAGCCGGATCGTCAGCACGCCGGCGTCGAGATCGACGTCGTCGCGGTCGAGCCCGAGCGCTTCGGAGATTCGCATGCCAGCGACCGCGAGCAGGCCGATCAGCGTGTAGTAGGTCACCGCCCGCATGGGCGGGGTGAGCGCCGCCGCGGCGGCGAGCAGCCGGCCGATCTCCTGATCGGAGTACAGGTACGGGATCGCGTGCTGCTTGCGGGCAATCAGGATCCCGGTAGGCGGGATCTCGGTCGCCGGGTCGATCGTGCGCAGATAGTTGGCGAACCCCCTGACTACCGACAGCCTCGCCGCTCGCCAGCTCTCGGTGCCGCGCGACCGGGCGGCCCATGCGACCGCCAGCTCGGTGGTGACCGTGCTCGCGCCGGCCTGCTCGAGGAATGCGGCGAAGTCGTTCAGCAGTCGTTCGTGCTCGACGAGCTTGAATCCGAGCGCCCGACGGATCATCAGGTAGTCGGCGACCGCGTCATGCGGCGCTGTCATCACGGGCTCCCTGGCCATGGGCGGGCGAGCTCGCGCAGCCGCTCCCAGTCGACTTTCGCGTAAAGGACGGTCGTGGCGTGCCGACGGTGGCGCAAAAGCGAGGCGACCTCCTCAAGCGGCGCACCCGCTCTCAAGACCTCTGTCGCGACGGTGTGCCGCAACCTGTGCACCCCGACCGGCGGCAGCCCGGCCCGCTCAGATGCGGAGCGGACGAGCATTCCGATCGCGCCGGCACCCCCGGTCAGCGGCCCGAACGGTGCGCGCGCCGTCAGGAACAGGTGCGGGTCCCTGCGATCAGGACGCCCGTGCCGTAGATAGTCCACGAGCGCGTCACCGACGTCGCTGGGGAGCGGGATGCGCTCGTGGCGATCCTGCTTGCCACGAACGATGATCTCGCCCGCGCGCCAGTCAACGTCACCGAGCTCAAGCCTCGCGACCTCGCAGGCGCGCAACCCCAGCCGGGAGAGCACGGTTAGGACCGCGAAATCCCGCCGGCCGACCGCGCTGGTCCGATCGCAGCTGGCCAACAGTCGTGCCACATTGGTCGATGGGAAGCGCCTTCGGCAGCGATCCGCCTCGCCATTTGGCGACTCCCAGCACCGCCCCGGTCAGGTCGTGAGGCGTCAGCCCCTCAACGAACAAGAACCGCAGCAGACCCCGCAGCGAGCTGACCAGCGCCCAACTCATTCTGCCGCTCCGCTGCCGGCACTGAGCCAGCACGAACCGCGTGACATCGCCAGCGGTGAGGCGCTCCAGACCGACGCCATCAGGATCTATGCGGCCAGACAGGAACAGGCGGGCGGTCCGCTCGTACTCGTAGACCGAGTGAGAGCCGACCGCCAGACCACGCTTCCGCACCAAGTACTCAACAAAGTCAGCCACCAACCGGTCGAGCGGATCGCTCACCACCAACGCCTCAGGCTCCTGCACCAAGCCCAAGCCGCGCAGATACACCAACAACTGTCGCTCCGACGTTTGCGAGCACCACGGCATCCCCGCCTCCCGGGCGCGCGCAGCCACGAGAACTCCTCCACCAACGCCAGCGTCAGCCCCACCGGCTCGACGCCTCGCGCCGCCATCCAAGAACTCAGCTCGGCCATCAATCGCAGCCGCGCTCTCTGAGCCGTCCACTCGTAACCCAGCTCGATCAGCCAGAACACAAAGCCGCTCGCAAACGGCTGCAAAGGCCCGGTCACGCGATCGGCCGTCGGTTTACCCATCGAACCCTCCTTCACCAGACTCGAAGTTCCGGTAGAAGGAAACGCCCACCCCGCAGCCCCCGATTTATGCCGAGTCGATCAACGTCCTAAAGCTCACTGAGCAGCAGAAACCCAAGCCGTGACCGATAACTCGGCATTACGCACACCCCGGCATAACGCGGACAATGCCGAATTCGGCATTGGCCGTGGCGGACCAGGATCGCGCCGCGGGAGCTGTCGAGATCGCTCTCTTGTAGATCGAGCGCTTCGCCGATCCGCAGCCCAGCCCGCCAGAGCAGCACGATCAGCGCGCGAAGACGTTGTCCGTCTGAACGATCGCCGACAGCGCGCATCACGGCGACGATCTCGTCGGCGGTGGGCGGGTCTGCCGGGTAGTGCTCGCCCTTGTTGCGCGGTGGGCGTCCGCGGTGATACCCCGGCATCGTCGCCGGCGAGCGGCGATGACCGGCGACGTCCAACATGACTGACTCCATGAGTCCTCCCTCAGAGAATGGGGTTCGCTTGACAACCGAGGCATCGGTTGCCGTCGGAACACAACGATAGTATTGTGTTGCGATACCCGATCTTGACGCGGCCGGCAACCTTTCGGCCGGGATCCACGACGCCACCTGGAATGAACTCGAGACCCGCTACGGCACCACCGCTCACCGGCGCCAACTGCTCGACGGGCTACGACGTGCGCTCGAGTCACTGCGAGACGCTGGCTGCCGACGGGTCTACGTCAACGGCAGCTTCGTCACTGCCAAGGACCAGCCCGGCGACTTCGACGCGTGCTGGGAAGCCGCAAACGTCGACCCACGGCTCCTGGACCCAACCCTGCTCGACTTCTCCGATCGGTGCCGAGCCCAGAAGACGAAGTTCGGCGGCGAGCTGTTCCCGGCAGAGGTGCCGGCCGACCCAGCTGGGACTCGCTTTCTCGACTACTTCCAGCAGGACAAGACCACGGGCGCACGCAAAGGCATCGTCGCCCTCGATCTGAAGGATCTTCCGTGATCACAAACGAGCGCCAATACCGCATCACCCGAGCACAGCTGAAGCGGTTCGACGACGCCGCCCAAGCCCAAGCCGCTCGTGACCCGAGCCCCGACGTGGATCCGCGGATCCACGCAGCGATGGGCGACGCCCTGCGAAGCGAAGCCGAAGAACTTCGCCAGCAGCTACATGACTACGAGCAGCTACGCGCCGGCGAAGTCAGGACGCGGAACCTGCGCTCGCTCACCGACCTTCCGCGCGCCCTCATCGAAGCCCGCATCGCTGGACACGTCACGCAGAAGGAACTAGCGGACCGCCTCGGGCTCGCCGAGCAGCAGATCCAACGGTGGGAGGCCACCAACTACGCCGGCGTCGGCGTCGAACGGATGCAGAACGTCGCCGACGCGCTCGGAGCGCGGATCACCGAAAAGATCAGCTTCGGCGCGCCCGCGCGCGCGAAGAGGCGCTTACGAAGCACCGCCGAGGCCGGCCGAGACGACGACGCCGTACCCGCCAGGCGCGCTCGCTCCGTCGACTGACGCGCCCTCCTGTCCGCGCGTTGCAGGACAGCCCCCGGTGGCGACGAGATGCTCATCCTGCGATGAATGCAGGAGCGCCCACGCGGGTCGACCAGTGTGCTGCAGGTGCTCAAAGGCAGGCACCTCGATCCGCCGCGTCGAGACGGTCGCTTGGCGCGTCAAGCAGGCGTCACGACGATCACGCCCGCTCTCCCGGCAAACAACACTTTCTGCTGGCCCCGCTCGGTGTCCGCTGAGCGTTACGGCGCGCGACGGCGCTTTCCGTGCGTGGTAGGTTCATCGAGTGCCCTCCTTTGCGGTCGTTGGTGCAGGCTTCGGTGGTGTCGGTGCGGCCGTGATGCTGCGCCGAGCCGGTTATGAAGACGTTACGGTGTTCGAGCGGGGCGAGCGGGTCGGGGGTGTCTGGCATGACAACACATATCCGGGTGCCGCGTGCGATGTCCCGTCGCATCTGTATGAGTTCTCGTTCGCGCCGAACCCGCGCTGGTCGCGCCGGTACGCGCCGCAGGCTGAGATCCAGGCCTATCTCGAGGACGTGGCACGACGCGAAGGTGTGCTGCACAGGATTCGAACCAGCACCGAGGTGCAGCGGGCAAGCTTTGACGAGGCGCGCGCCAAGTGGGTGCTCGAGACGAGCGCCGGCGTGCACGAAGCCGACCTGCTAGTGACCGCGTGCGGACAGCTGTCGGTACCGAGCGTCCCGTCGCTGCCCGGTCTCGACGGCTTCGAGGGGCCGGCCTTCCACTCCGCACGCTGGCGCCACGACGTGCCGATCGCGGGCAAGCGCGTGGCGGTCGTCGGGAGCGGCTGCAGCGCGATCCAAATCGTGCCGGCGATCCAACCGATCGCTGCACACGTCGACGTCTACCAGCGCTCCCCCGGCTGGACGGTGCCGAGGCTGGACGGGCCCTACAGCGAACGGGCTCAGCGGCTGTTTGAGCGCTTCCCTCTCGTCCAGCGGCTCGACCGGCAGGCGACCTTCGGGTTCATGGAGTTAGGCGCGCTGGCGTTGACGAGCCGGCCAAGGCTACGGACGCCGTTGCGGGCCGTCGGTCGGTGGCAGATAACCAAGGCGATCAAGGACCCAGAGCTGAGACAGAAGGTCATGCCTGCGGATGAGATCGGCTGCAAGCGGATGATGCTCACCGACGAGTGGTACCCGACGCTGACGCGTGCGAATGTGTCACTGGTCAACGACCCGATCCGCGAGGTGACACCGTCGGGGATCCGGACCGATGACGGCACCGAGCGTCCGGCCGACGTGCTCGTACTCGCGACCGGTTTCAAGACGCACGGGTTCGTCGCTCCGATGGAGGTGCTCGGTACCGGCGGGCGCAGCTTGGCGCAGGAGTGGTCTGAGCTCGCGCGGGCGTACCTCGGCATGAGCGTCCCAGGATTCCCGAACCTCTTCCTCCTCTACGGCCCGAACACGAACGGCGGCACAGGTTCGGTGATCTACACGATCGAGGCGGGGGTCCAGCACGTCATCGAGGCGGTCCACGCGCTCGAGCGCTCCCGCGCGAAGACGATTGAGGTCCGCCGCGACGCGGCTGCGAGCTTTGACCGGGAGCTGCGTCACGCGCTCAGCACCACCGTGTGGCACACCGGATGCACCAACTGGTACGTGGACGAAAACGGCAACGACCCGAACCAGTGGCCGTGGACGTGGAGCACCTACCGGCGCAGGACCGCCCAGCTCGCTCCCGGCGCCTACGAGCTTGACAGAGGAGCCGTTTCTCGCTGATCGCTGCGCAACCAGCGAGTCGATCCACGCATAGGATCGGCTCACAGGTCGGACACGACCTCCTGGGGCTTCACGCTGAGACCCGGTCGCCTGCGGCAAGCTCCACGGTGCTTGCCAAACGCGCTCGCGAGCAGCGCAGCGTCGTTCGCTTGGCTTTTGGTGAGCCGGTGCGGGCACGTCGGACCGGGTGCCCGGTTTCCGCGCACAGCAGCGAGGTTGTCGTCGACGTCGTGCTGCTTGGTTGGTCGCCGAGCAGTCTGCTTCAGTCAGAGGCCGTCGGTTAGCTGCGGCGTCGGACTGAGCGGCGTCCGAGCTCCGAGGCGGCTCGCATGGCGCGTGGGGTGCGCCGCGCGATCTGGAGCGCTATCCGATCCGAGAGCCGCATCTCCCGCTCCGTGGATCCGCTTCCTGGGGGCTGGACGGGTCGGTCTGCGGGATCACCGACTGCGAACAGCCGCCAGCGACCGGCAATGCCCTTGAGCTCGTGCTCGCCGCGGTCCGTGAAGCGAAGCCCGGAGCCGACGACCAGGTCCGCGACTGTCCTTGAGACGAGGATCTCGTCCGCTTCGGCCAACGCGCCGACGCGAGCGCCGATATGGACCGCCATGCCCCCGACGTCGTCTCCGATCAGTTCGCACTCGCCGGTGTGGACGCCCGACCGGACGCTGATGTCCAAGTCATTCAAATCGGTACGGATAGCCTCCGCACAGTGAATCGCGCGGGCCGGCCCGTCGAACACCGCCAGCATGCCGTCGCCGAGGGATTTCACGATCCGGCCTCCGTGATCGGCCACTTGCTCGCGCACCGCCCGGTCGTGACGCTCGAGTAGTTGGCGCCACGCGCTGTCGCCGAGCTCCGAGGCGCGGTTGGTCGACCCGACGATGTCCGTGAAAAGGATCGTCGCCAGCGCCCGCTCCCGGCTTGCTGAGCCGCGGGAGCCGGTCACGAAGCGCTCGATCTCTCGTACCGACTCCTCAAAGTCGCTAACCCAGAACATGTGATCGCGGCCCGGCAGGATCCTCAACTCCGCGCCCGGGATTCCGTCGGCGAGAATGCGGGCGTTGAACACGGGAATGATGTCGTCCGCGTGGTGGAGGACCAGCGTGGGCACGCTGATGGCTTCGAGCACGCCGCGAACGTCCATCTGCCGCGTCGCTTCGATCACGCCCCGGATCAGCGCGGGGCTGGCGGCTGCTCGTTCGAAGGTCGCGAACGTCGAGCGCTGGAGCCGGCTCGCGACGCTGGGGGCGTAGTAGTCGATCAGCTTTCCCTGTCCCCAACTCTTCAAGAGGTCCGCGTGGGCGGCCTGGACGCGCCTCTGCGCGGCCACGTCGGCTGGGTCACTGAGCTCCTTCTCGGCGATGCCACCCGAGATGAACGCTCCGTAGAGCACCAGTGATTGGACGCGATCGGGGTGCGTGGCGGCTAGCACGAGGCAGGCCGAGCCACCCTCTGAGAAGCCGAGCAGCGACGTGCGCTGCGATGACGATGCGTCAAGCAGGAGCAGGATGTCGTCGCGTCGCTCCTCAAGCGTCGGAACGTGCAGGATCGGGTCAGACAGTCCCGTGCCCGGCTTGTCGTAGACGATCACACGGGCGAACGTCGCCAGCCGCCGGAAGAGTCGGGCAAGGTCGGGATCCGCCCAAGCCAGGTCGAGATGGGACGCCAGACCCGGCGCAACGAGTAGGTCGGGCCCCGCTCCGAACACCTGATAAGCGATGCTAACCCCGTCCGGCCGGGCAAGATAACGCGTCTCGGGCAACTGCACAGCGCGAGCCTAGCCGACGTCACCCGCACCCGCGGGCGTTGCAGCTCTGCCTGGACCAGGCGAAGCCGCAGCAGCGGTTGTCGGTGGGAGCCAGGGGAGCTACCCTCGCGCCGATCCTTGTAGAAAGGCACCCATGGCGACCGATACCACTCCAACCATTCGCGAGCGTCGCGAGGCGATCGTGCGGGAGCACGTGGAGGCAGAGAATCGCCACGATGGCGAGGCGACGATCGCCACCTTCGACCATCCCCGCTACGAGATCATCGCCACGGGGGAGATCTTTGACGGCGCGTCCGAGGTTCAGTCGTTCTACGACGAGAACTGCGGCGCGTTCCCTGACTTCTCAGTCACGATCGAACACACCCACCACGCGGAGGAAAGCGTCGTCGCCGAGGGCACGATCACGGGCACGCATCTTGGCACTTACCGCGGGTTGCCCCCAACGAGCCGCTACGTGCGTTGGCCGTACTGCGCCGTATTCGTCTTCGAGCAGGACCGCCTACTCAGCGAACGCGTCTACTTCGACCTCGGCACGCTGTTGCGCCAGCTCGGCGTCGCAAGGGACCCGAACAGCATCGGCGGCAAGATTGAGATGACTCTCGCACATCCGGTCACATTCGCTCGAGCGCTCTTGCGTCAGCGCACCCGCCGCTGAGAGCAGCACTCGGCGCCGTCGTCGCTGAGGTCTGCATTCGCAGCTGAGCAGGGCTCGCGCCCCGAATGGTCATAGACCTGCTCCTCGCCAGATGCGCGTCTCGTCCCATACGATCGGAATGTCGCCCATATGGAGGAGCGGTTGTCAAGGGGTAGGGGTTGATGGCCATTGTCTGGTTGGTGGTGATGGGTGGTGATGTGGTTGCGGCTGGCGGGGCGGTCCGGGCGTCCGCGGGTTCGTGACGTGGGTGATGCTCGTTTTCGGGGGCTGGGTACCCCAAGGCGTTGGTTCGTGGCACGTCGGCTGTCTAAGCGGAAGTTTTCGCATTTGAAAGGTTGAATCCCGCGTGGTGGCGCGGGATTCGGGTGTTGCGGGCTGGTTTGGCTTTGGCTACTCGTGGAGCTTGACG
>OCTA010004254.1_pt1 | contig 12565 bp, 8 predicted proteins | sample 1538991 | NCBI WGS metagenome assembly OCTA01 (sample SAMEA3539302, study PRJEB22396) | soil metagenome | biome: tundra; feature: field; material: soil | place: USA | collected 2010-05 | depth 0.15 m
CAGCAGGCAGCCGCCACCGCAACGTTAACGTTATTGGTCCATATGCACAAGGGGTGCACAAGGGATGCACAGGGGACTCTCCCGCCAGCAATACCGGAGGATGTCCGCAGCTCCAAGCTGCCATCAGCGGCTAAATCGGCCTCTCTCTCCTCCTCGGGAGGAGAGGGCAGGGGAGAGGAGGCCGTCAACCCGCGAAGCTAGCCCTCGTCTGCCACTGAACTGCAACAGTCGAAGTTGTTCGCAAGCTGCGAAGATGGTTGTTGATGAACGGCCACGCGAAGCGTTTGGAGTGCGTGGAGCTTGCTCCCGCTTTACGACAGCGCCAGCAAGCTGGACGCACTCCAAGCGCTTCGCGCAGTTGGGTTGCGGCTTTGCTGCCCTGCGTTTGTGCCCCTCTTCCCAGACCTTTGCCCGCGGTTCGCCCGGCGGCAATGCCGAGCCCCCGATTTTTAGTGAAACGGAATAGTGTTGCCGCTGTCTAACCTGGGTGTATGGTCGGCGAGTGGAAGCGGTTTGGAAGATGAACGACCGAGATTTCAGGAAGCTGAAGGCAGGAAGGGCGCGGGCAATCCTGGCGGTTTGTGGCTTGCTCGGGCTCGCGGTTGCTGCGGTGGTGCCGGTCCGCGGGCAGGAAGCGGGGGCGACGAATGCGCAGTCCGGGTCGGTGGTGACTGCTTACCTCGATTACCAGGAAGTCCCTTACGCTTTCACCACTTGGGGCGTCGCGCTCGGCGGGAAGGCTCCGGCCTTCAAGAAGGTGCCCGCCTTGAGCGGGAGCAAGGTGAATCGCGGGACATTGCAGTTGGGTGCCACCCCGAGCGAGGAGATGGGCTTTGTGTGGGACCGCGCGGCCGGGAAGCTCTACTTGGATCTGAATCGTAATCTTGATCTCACCGATGACCTCGTGGCGGTGTGTTCGCGCTGGGGAGGTTCCGCAGACAGCTACCAGTGCTTTACGAACATACACCTTCCTTTCAAGACGCCGGCGGGCACTCGTCAAATCCTGGTGGACATTAATCTATACAGCTACAACACACTGAGCTGCAGCGTCGCAATGCGGTCCTTCTGGCAGGGCAAGGTGAGCTTGCAGGGCGACGAATGGCAGGTGGGCTTGCTGGAGAATCCATTTGGCCAGCGGGCGTCCTTGGAGAGCGGTCACCTGTTGCTCCGTCCCTGGAGAGAGCGAAACCGGCCCTTTAGCCTTTTAGGCGGGTCGCTGGACGCCGTGCCGTTTTCGCCGAAGCTGTTTGTTAACAACCACGCCTACCAGTTGCAGTGTACCAACGAAGTCCAAGGCGATAGTGTCAAAGTGCGGCTGCAATTCACGGAACAAAGTCCGAAGTTAGGCGAACTGAAGATCGCAGGTGCGTATGTGCAGCGCGCGACACTGGAGCGGGGGCCTTACCTGGTCGTGCTCGACAAGCCCGGGGCTACAGTCGGAGTGCCGGTTGGCCAATACGCTGCGGCCAAAGTGCTCCTGAAGAAGGGTGACGCGGAGGCGTATCTCGATGGGCGGACGCAGTCCGCGGTGGGACAGATCACCGTAAACGAGAAGAGGCCGGCACTGCTAAACGCGGGCGGACCGTTGACCAACTCTGTATCCGTCAGCCGCCGGGGGACCAGTCTGGCTCTGAACTACCAGTTGGTCGGGGTGGGCGGGGCGTATCAACTGGTGAACCAGGATCGCTCGCATCCGCCGGAGTTCACGATCTACCAGGGCGACAGGAAGATTGCGTCAGGTAAGTTCGAGTTTGGCTGAGGCAGCACATGCTCGTACTCATGGCGAGTACCCCTTACGACTGCCGGTAAGCTGAAAGTGGCCGCCTATGCGGACTTGGGCGGTCTCGGATCTAAGCAGGGCACAGCGGTCGCGTATGATTGGGTGATGCCCAGCATAATGCCGCAGGTGCTGCCGTGGCTGGCGATCCTGGCGTTGCTGTCGTTGAAGCCTAATCGGTGCGCGTCAGCTTGGTGGGTTCTCGTCCCGCTCATCTGTGTGACTGGCGTGGCCAGCGCGCCGCAACCGGTGTTGGACTTTCTGCCGTCTTCCCAATTTGAGATATTCCTGGAACTGCTCGGCGCTTTGGGCTTTGGGCTGGCTGCGCTGTGGTTGCTGTCGAGCTACCTGGGGTGGAAGCATCGCATGTTGGCGTTTTTGGGGACCTTCCTGGCGCAAGGGGTATTTAGCATGGTGGCGTTCGTGGTGCTCAAACAAGTGTGGGTGGACAAGGACGTTTGGCCTGAGACGTTGCAATTGGGGATATTCCTGCCCGTAAGCGTCCTCGTCATTTCCGTGGCGATGAGCTTGGCCGGGCTGTTGTGCCGGCGCCAGTATGGCTGGCTGCGGCTAAGCTTGTGGCTGATCGCGGCGCTGGTAGTGGTTTGGGTGCTGGTAATCGGGCCATTCTTCGTCTTCGCAGTAATTTCGAGCAACGGCAGCGTGCCGTTGGTGGCGGTATTCGGGGCCGTGGGGGTGGCGGTCGGGTTCACGTTTGGCGTGCTGCTGCCGTTCCTGGTGCTGTCCTTTGCCAACCGGTTTTACCGAGAGCGGCTGAAGGCTTTGCTGCACTTGGGTGGCGCGGCGACGCCTCCGGTGATTGCGCCCTCCATGCCCGCCATGGCTGCGGTAGGCGGAAGATGAATGGCGATGGATACCCGACAGCCGCAACAAATACGTGTGATTGGGGTTCGTAAAGTTGGCGCGGGTTTGAATAAAGGAACAATCACGCTAGTCATAAGAATATAGGTGGACATTGAGGCACACGGATAGAAAGGCATTGTCAACGGTGCTCGCGGTGTGCTGGAAGCGCGCTGGAGCTAATCGAAAGGTGTGTTTTATGAAGCAAGTCACGGGGATGGTTAAGTGGGCGGCCCTGGCTGCGATGGCCTTGGCGACGACGGCGTTGGCTCAGAAAGAGCAATGGCTGGACTACCACGTTAGCACCGAGGGCCGGGGTTATCGCTACCTGGATCTCACAACGAACCCGCCGCCCAACGTCAAACTGCCCAAGCTCAACGCGCAGCCTTACTTCGCGCACTGGACCACGCCGCTGGACCCTGCGGGCCGGTGGCTATGCCTGGACCGCACAAAGAAGTCCGGGCTCTATGACCGCGTCTATATTGACAGCAACGGCAACGGGCGATTGGATGACAAGACGCCCACGGGCACGTCGCACAGCGATCAATACAGCGCCTATTTCGAGCCCGTGCGCGTGGTGTTCAAAGGCGAAGACGGACCGATTACCTATCACCTCGTACTGCGGTTTATGCAGTACGAGGCGGGCCAGGCAAACCTGCTGGCCTCCTCGGGAGGGTATTACGCAGGCAAGGTCGATATCGGCGGCAAGAAGCGGCGCGTCGAGCTGATTGATGGGAACGTCAACGGAACGTTCAACGACCGGGCGGCGGACATGAGCGACAGCGACTGCGTGACGGTCGAGGGGGATAAGGTTGGCCAGCGCTACTTGGGTAAGCTGCTGGAGGTGGATGGGCAGTTCTACCAGATCGAGGTCGCTCGCGACGGGGCGTTCATCAAGCTGCAGAAGGCGGAGAACGTGGTGCTGGGCCAGGTGCGCGTGCCAGAGACCATATCTGAATTCGTGGCCTTCGGTGAGAACGGCCATTTCGTGCGCAAGCCGACGAAAGGCGCTTTCACAATGCCGGTGGGCAAGTACCGCATCCAGGAATGGCAGATTGACCGCAAGGACGACAAAGGGGCCGCTTGGCAGCTCTCTGCTTACAATTTCAATGACTCCGCTCGATTCGAGGTGGCGGACGCCAAACCGGTATCGCTGGAGGTTGGGGAACCGATGCGCGCCGTGATGGAGGCTCCGGAGCCGAGCAGCCGGCCGGGTGCCCGAGACTTAACCAAACAAGTCAGTTTCAGTCTCCGGTTCGAGGGGCATTACGGGGAGACTCTGCAGATCATGAAGGGCAACCAACGCCCACGCGGGCCGCAGTTGACACTAACCAGCCTGGACGGGGCATATCGATACACCAATACCTTCGAGTTTGGGTGAGGTGGCGTTTGTTCGCTCTCATGGCGAGAGCCCAAAACGGTCAAACGTCCCATTATTGCCACCGTCGGCTTTGCCAGCCCATTCCAGGTGCTGACACGCCAATTGACGCTGAAAGCCAGCGGCCGCAAGCCGCCTGAGCTGGGCCCAAAGGTGCGCGTAGAAACGGCGCATCTGAGCCCGGCGGGCGACGAAACAGGCTTGGCGGCACTCGTCAATGGGGCCGGTTTACGCGACTGGGACAAGGACGGTTTCCTGGAACATGACACCGCCGCAAAGAACATGTGGCTGGGGCCTTGCTCCACGAATCTTAGTCTTGAGTTCGAGCTGCCTGAGCCGGTGGCACTGGGGACCATCGAGGTGTGGAACTACAACGCAGAGTGGCAAACAACTTGCGGGGTGCGCAAGGCAGACTTGGCTGTATCCCCTGATGGCACGACTTGGCAAACCGTGTTGCGCGGCGCGGAGTTCGCTGAGGCCGAGGGTAACGCGGATTACGACGAGCCGATAAGGTTGAAGCTCAATGGCGCGACTGTGCGCAAGGTGCGGTTTGAGAATATTGTGCCGTGGAGTGCCAGCGGAAAAGTAGGCTTGAGCGCCGTGCTCTTCCACCAGGCCATGAGCGCACAGGCCGGGCCACGCCTGCCCGAAGACGGAGCGACCAGCGTCGGCATCGGCAAGCTCGCGCTGGATTGGGTCGCGGGCCAGGGCGCGGCGGAACACCGGGTTTACCTGGGAACCGCTTCCGACAACCTCGCGCTTATTGGAACGACTAAGAAGACACGTCTTGACGCACCGCAGTTGAAGCCCGACAAGACCTACTTCTGGCGCGTGGATGAGGCGCAGGCAGACGGACGCGTGGTGACTGGACGAGTGGCGCGCTTCGGGACCAGCGGGTTGGTCGCGTGGTGGAGGCTCGACGAGGCCAAAGGGTCAAAAGCCGAGGATGCCACGGGACATCAGTTCACTGGCAATGTGGTCGGCAGACCAAGCTGGGCGCCAGAGCAGGGCCGGATCGGGGGCGCGATGGACTTTGATGGCAAGACCACGTTCGTCAACTGCGGTAAGGCGCCGGAGTTCGACTTCTGCGACGGAATGACCGTTGCAGCTTGGATTAAGGTGCGCGAGTTCAACAAGACGTGGCAGGCCATTGTGACCAAGGGCGATACTGCGTGGCGGCTCCAGCGACAGGGGGATACCGGGACGGTTACGTTCAGCTTCAACACAGGCTCGTCAGTGGAGACGGGTGACCAGAACCTTGTAAGCCTGGTCTCGAAGCAGAAGGTTGATGATGGTCAGTGGCATCACTTGGTGGGGGTTTCTGATGGCCGCCGGGCTGCCCTTTACGTGGATGGCGAACTGGAAGACTCGGGTGACGCAAAGCCCATCGCGCGAAACAGTGCGCCGGTCATGATCGGCTGCAACTCGGTTGCCTACGAGAGACGATTCAACGGCTGGATAGATGATGTGCGCCTATACGGCTACGGCCTTAGCGAAGCTGAGGTCAAGGCGCTGTATCGTGGCGGCGGCGAGGCTTTCCGGGCGGCCAAGTAGAGCCATGAGAACAATCCAAACCTTCATTCCTGTTGTTGGGCTTGCCTTGGGGTTGGCTTCCGTGGTCAGCGCGGCGGAGGCGGCCCCAGCCGGCGAGATCAAGGCCACGGAACCGCTCACCCTTGACCTCTCCAGCTTTCAGAAGGAGAAGTTCGTCACCGGCGACAAGACGAATGCCAGTTGGCAAACGGTCGTCGGCCGGCAGGTGTTTGATGGGTTGCCTTTCCAGATTGAGGGGCGCGGGTGCGTCTATGGCAAGAAGATGGGCCCGGAGACACGGGGAGACACCAACACCTACCCCGACTTCATCGGCATCCAAGTCGGGCGCAAGTTCGACGAACTCCACCTGCTGCATGTGACGCAATGGGCGGATGTGGAAGGGCAGGAGATTGCGCTCATCCGCTTGAACTACGCCGACGGCACGAAGTATGAGTTCCCGATCCGCTTCGGCGGCCATGTCCGTGACTGGCATCGTATGCCTTCCGAGGAAAGGGAACTGCTGACGGATACCAACACAAAGATCGTCTGGCGCGCGCCCGGCGTCCCGCGCATCAAATCGACCTTGCGGCTGTTCAAGACCGTGCTGGCCAATCCTCACCCCGAGGGAGTGGTGACTGCCATAGACGTGGTCTCGACCAAGAGCCTGGCCGCTTACGATTTGATCGCCGCCACCGTGGCCAACCATGACTCCAGCCGCCCGGTCACGCCGCCGCGCCCTGCCGACGGGCCGGAACGCCACTTTGACGGCTCGCTGACAGTCCGCGTGACCGAGCGAGTATCAGGCCATCCGGTGCCCGGCGCTCTCGTGGAGCCTACGATGGGCGTGGACGAGGTCTCTGTGATCGCCATTCCGCTCCTCACGTCCGCTAGTGGGGAAGCTGTCATCCGTTATCCAGTGGGTCGCGCTACTAGAGTTTCGGTTTCTGTAAACAAGGAAGATTTCGGTTCGCGACAAGCGGCCTTGGACCTCGACTCTAACCCCACGAATAGCCTTGAGGTCGAACTGACTTCCCCGCCGAAGTTGACTGGAATAGTGAGGGATAGCACGGGCGCGTCGTTGGCGGGTGTGGACTTGGTGTTGTGGCCGCCCTGGCGTGCGAACTCGAAAGGGGCTACGACGGACGGCAAGGGCCACTTTGCCCTGACTTGGGAGCCGCAGAACCAGAATAACACGGAGTATGAGCTGTTCCTCATAGCGCGGGACTTTAAACGCAACCTGGCCTTGGCGCAAACCGTGGACGAGGAGACTACCAACCTCGACCTGCGTCTGGAAGCGGGGTTGGTGGTGACTGGCCGTGCTGTGGGGGCAGGCGGCAAGGTCCTCACCAATGCTGAAGCGGAGGTGATGTTCTGGACTGAGCACATGGGTGCTTCCTTGGGCAAGGCGGTGCGTGGGGATGCCGAAGGCCGGTTCGAGATCAAAGCGCTGCCGCGCGGTCGGCACTATGGCGTGAACGTCTCTGCCAAAGGGTACGGGCGTTTTACCCGCGACGTGTCCCAGGAGGCGGAGGGCCAGCGCATCGAACTGGAGCCTTGCGAACTGGCTTTAGCCGACCAGCGCATCGCCGGCGTAGTTCTCGATAGTGACGACAAACCGGTCGCCAATGCCAACATATACGGTTACGGAGAAGGCCAGCCCACCGTGAACGGGAAGACCGATGCCAAGGGGCGATTCGCTTTTAAGCAGGTTTGCGCCGGGCCGATCCAGCTCAATGTCAACACGCCAAACGGCGGCCTTGGTAGTGTCGCCACCGAGGGCGGCGACACGAATATCACACTACAAATCGGGGTCAGGGAAACCTACGCCGTCTCAAGAACCGCTTCCAAAGTCACCGGCACGGTTACGGACCCCGAAGGCAAGCCTGCGCCTAAGGTGCTGGTGAGCCTGTTTCCTTCCTTCCAGGCAGCCGAGAAGCAGACGGACAGCGAAGGCCGCTTCACGCTGACCTTCGATCCCAACCAGTTCGGCCCGATGGGGGCGACTCAGCCTATTGTGGTCGCCCGCGACCTGACCCGCAACCTGGCCGCGGCGCTCGATCTGGAGGAAGGCGCCACCAATGCGAGCGTGCGCCTGGAACCAGCTTTGACCCTCGCGGGTCGCATCACCGACCTCAACGGCAAAGCCATTACCAATGCTCAGGCACAGGCGCTATTCCACACCGAAAGGATGGCCGCCCATCTGGGATCTCCCGTCCATGCAGACACCGAGGGCCGTTTCGAGATCAAGGGGCTGCCGCCTGGCCGCCAGTATAGCGTCAACACCTCGGCCAAAGGCTTTGGCCAGGAGCAGCGCGATGTGGCTGCCTCGGATACCGCGACCAACCGCGTCGAGCTTGAGCCATTCCAACTGATGCCGGCAGACCAGCGCATTGCCGGCGTCGTGCTGGACGACAACGACAAACCAGTCGCGCGCGCCTCCATTTATTCCTATGGCAACCGGCAACCAAACCTCAACGCCCAGACGGATGCCAAAGGTCAGTTCACCATGGACAAGGTTTGCGCCGGTCCTATCCAGCTATCCGCCAACAACCGGGGCGGAGGCTACGGCAACGTGACTGCTGAAGGCGGCGACACCAATATCGTCATCAAGATTAGCACCTCGCGCGTGATAGGCCGGGCGTCGCCCCGAACCGCCAATCTAAAGGGCAAGCCTTTGCCCGACCTCGCCCCACTGGGCTTGACGCTGGCCGACGCACCCGCGGACCAGGCGCTGCTGGCGGTGTTGATTGATGCTGAACAACGCCCGTCCCGGCGTGCCCTGCGGCTGCTGGGCGAGCAGGCTTCCGCGCTCAAAGAGAAGGGCGTAGCCGTTATCGTGCTGCACACCGGCAGCATGGCGGACGATGCCTTCAAGGCTTGGAAACAAGAGGCCGCCTCGCCATTCCCGATCGGCTGCCTGAAGGGAGATGCCGAGAAAGCCCGCGCTTCCTGGGGCGCCGCGGCTCTGCCGTGGCTCATCCTGACCGATAAGGCCCGCCGCGTGACGGCTGAAGGCTTCGACTTAGAGGAACTGGACGCCAAGGTCAAAACCGTTGCCCAATAGGTCCACTTGTTCTGGCATTTGCGCTCAGTCTTGATATTAGCGAGCCTTGCCCGGATTGAGGTTGAAATGGCCAGGCAATTGCTTCATAACTGCACCTGACGTGACGCGCGTACTGAATGTCGAAGCAGGGCCCTGCGGTGCCATCCGACGCCGCGGTGCGTCTTCCCGGAGGCGTAAGGCGACCTGGTGGCGCTCCTGGTCTTCAAAACCATGGTGGGGCTCAACAAAGTCCCAGGTGGGTTCGATTCCCATCCGTCTCCGCCAATTCGGACTGTCCCCAACAGTTTGACTATGCGGCGCGTCCCTCAACCCCCCTTAGTCCCCGCGTTGCGCGATGTGGAGCGCCATGACTTCTGGCCGGGCTTCATTGCCGCCTTGATTGGCATCATCCTGATGTTCTGCGGCGCGCGGCATCTGACCAACGTGGATACCGTCGATGGCGGCACCGCCTGGGAAACGCAATTGGTCAAAGCCTTTTCTTTCGATGGTCTGCAATACCCCGATCAAGTTGCGGCACCACCGCCGCCGAGAGGGGATGATCCCGAAGCACTCGAGCGCTGGGCCAGACAGAATCGTGACGCCAAGGCCCCGACCTGGAAGGTCCGGGTCGATACGGCGGCCAAGACACCGTGCCCAACCTGAGTAAAGTAACTTTTCGGCCGCATGGCGCGGCCATACCAACAAGAAGTCTAAAGTCCAAAGTCCAACGTCCGAAGTCCGAAGCCTGAGTTAGTTATGGAATGCCCCGTGCCAGAGTGTAAGCAGCGCCAGCCCACCGAGCTTGGGCGCAAGCTCAAGCGGCTGCGTCCCTGGGTGCAGACGGGCTTCCTGGGGGTCTGGCTGGCGCCGGTGGGCCAGTGGCTGCACGGCATTCCAAGCTGTGTCTTCCACTGCTATTCGTGCCCGCTGTCTTCGTTTGCTTGCCCAATAGGCGTCGCGGCCAATTACGCCGCGCTGATGCCTGTGGCGCTGGAAGTGCCTTACCTACTGGTCGGCCTGCTGCTGCTCGTGGGCGCCGTGAGCGGGTCGCTCGCCTGCGGCTGGGCCTGTCCGTTCGGGTTCCTGCAGGACTTGCTGGGCAAGATACCGATTCGAAAGGTGAGCTTGCCAGCCTGGGTCGGCTATACCCGCTATGTCGTGTTGGTGGGCCTCGTGATTCTCCTGCCGCTGATTCTTGGCTTCAAAGGCATTCCTTACGGGGACCAGGTCATCTCCATTTGCCGGCTTTGTCCTGCGGGCGCGCTCGAAGCGGGCCTCCCAACTTCTACCCAGAGTCTCATGGCGGGGCATGGCTGGCCGATGAGTTGGTTCAAGACGCTGATCCTGGTGGCCTTCTTTGCATCGGCGCTCTTCATCAACCGCCCCTGGTGCCGCATCTTCTGCCCCTTGGGCGGGCTGCTGGCGCTGTTCAATCGGTTCAGCCTATTCCACCTGCGCTTCAAGCCCAGCGAGTGTGTCGAGTGCAACCTCTGCCGCAGCCGCTGTCCGATGGGGGTGAACGTGGACCAAAAGGTGAACGTATCCGGCTGCATCCGCTGCCTGGAGTGCAGCACCTGCGGGGCGCTGGAAGCATGCTTCGCCGTGCCGAAAGAGAGCGCGAAGGGAGCGCCGCTAAAGTAGGGCAGTGCGTCTCGCCTGCCCCACCCTGGAGATTGCCAGTCGAAAAAAGGGCAGGCGAGACGCACTGCCCTGCGTTGAGAACCATCACCGGACTACGGTCACCGTCCGACTGGCGTTGATCTTCCCGTAAAGCTCCAGCGTGTCATAGTGGACCTCCACGGTGAAGGTTTCTGCTTTGCCGCTCAGCTTGAGGTCTTTTGGCACTCTCCATGAGTACCCGCAGGTGCCGTCTCAGCCAAAGGGCATAACGCCCTCAGCCACCTTTTCGCCGTTGGTCCGTGTGATGATCACCTGCGGATCTAGGGAGAGATTGCGCTCATAGCCCAACGGCTGGCCATCCGGCCCTTTGTTCCGCTTGCGCGTGGTGTCATCGAGGCCGCGGATCATCATGTCCAACTTTGGATCTATCAGCACCGCCTTGACCTCCAGCGACTCACCCAGCTTCACCCGCTGATCTTTCGCCGGCGAGGCAAACATCACCTCGGGCTTGTTCGAGAAGTCCAGCGCGAAAGGCTTGTCCTTGCGAATCGTAATGCCATAGACCGCCGCCCGGTCGCCCCGGTCCCGCGGTTTGCCATCCGAGTGATAATTATGCGACGCCGCAATCGACAACCGCCCATACTCAATCGAAATATAGTTGGGCCGGTAGTCGCCCACCGGGAGCTGACAACTTCGCGCCGCCTTAGGTGAGCCATCGACTACGTCGCCGCCGACGGCCACCGCCCGCTCCTCGCCTTCCAGCGAACCGGCGACGGTCATCTTGTCCAGCGTTCGCCCGCCCGGCCCGATCTCGAACGTGCCCAGGTCACCGCGGTAAGGATGCACGGTCAGTTGGTCGCCGGTCGGACTGGCGGAAAACGTGTAGAAGTGGTCGTTCACCTTATGGGCCGCCATCAAACTGTCCGCGCCCCACCACCGCACCTCGCTGCCGGCATGGTTCTTGGGCGTCAACATCAAGACCGTGCCTGGGTTGTCGAGGCGACCGTTGATCGTATAAGCGTTGCCAAGCCGGGCCTCGTATGCCTCGCCGCCCATCCTGATGTCTCCCATGCAGAGCTGCGCGCGCACGAAAGTCATCTGCTTGTATTCCTCCTTCTCGTAAACCGAGATCATCAGGCGCGGCATCAGTTGAACAGGACGCATACCACCGGGACCAAAGTCAAAGTTGACGGCCAGGCAATCGAAGATCACCTGCGTCTTGATCCCGCTGTAATTGAGCCGGGCCCTATCTGGAGGATGCCGCTGCGCCTGCACGACCGGATCGTTGCGCAGGTCGAGGTCGCCGTTGGAGTCAAAGTAGAGGCGGTCATAGCCTTTGCCCGTGCCCTGGCTCTCATCGACGGCATAGTAAACGATGCGCGCGGACTTCGGCTGTCGGCGGTCCTCGTAAAAGTGAATCGAGCCGTAGATCGGCTTCTTCGAGGCAAAGGAAGGATACGTTTTAACTTGCGCAAAAGGTTTGTCCTCGCACTCGCCGCTCTGGCCTCTGAGGAAGCCTTCCTGGCCATGTTCGAAGGCCGAGACTTCACGGAGCTTGAAGGTTTCGTCCTCGGTGCCGGCCTCAGCGGCGACAGCGGCTCGCAGGACCAAGCCAAGGCTGGCCAGCCCACAAGTGAGCAACCGAAGTGACATGTTGAAGCTTCCCATCCCCAGCCGGCAGTCAATAGCCGTTTTCATGGCCGGAGTATGGCATGATCCGGGGAATGCAACAAGACGTTTTCGCCATCCTCCGGACATTGTCTCAGACGTCCACTCAGGTCTGTTTGCGGGTGATTGGCGCTAGGAGCGGACCCGACGGGCAATGGCCGCGTTAAATGAGCGTGGCGTCTTGGTGGTGCTATGGAGATGGCGCCGACTGCCGTCGGCGGCTACTCGGGTATGGAACGCGCGGGCCAGCGATCTGCTTCGGCGCGGACAGGGGCCTCCAAGCCAGGCACAAGCCAGGAACAAGCCACAACCGTTGGAGGCGCTCTCTAGTGTTTCTCTATTGCTCCTCTATTATTCCTCTATTCTTCCTCTAGTCCTGGGCGTATTTTCCGGTGCTACCCTACGCCTCGCCGCGGCGGGGCCACCGAGTTTCTGCCCTGCTTTGACGGCACAGGCTGAACCGTTATTTAATTGCTGGTTTCCGGCACCGGCTCCTTTGTGGTCTGCGCGACATCTTTTGCTTCCACGAGCACAGCGGGTGCACTGAGGGACTTGGCGAACAACCCCGTCAGAGTGGCCATCAATCCATTGGCGGCGTTCCCGTCACCACTTCCACCAGTAACCAGGATGCTGGGCATGAACGGCACCGTGCCCCGGGAGAGGACATCGGCCACGTTCACCAGGG
>OCTA010004256.1_pt1 | contig 12562 bp, 8 predicted proteins | sample 1538991 | NCBI WGS metagenome assembly OCTA01 (sample SAMEA3539302, study PRJEB22396) | soil metagenome | biome: tundra; feature: field; material: soil | place: USA | collected 2010-05 | depth 0.15 m
GCGGCGGATGCGCTGCGGCACCAGCTCGCCGGGCGATCCGGAGCCGAGCGCGACCGGATGATGCTCGATCTGGTGCGGACCCAGGCGGCCGCGGTGCTGGGGCACGCCTCGGCTGAGGCGGTGGAGCCGGGGCGGTCGTTCAGTGAGATCGGGTTCGACTCGCTGACCGCGGTGGAGCTGCGGAACCGGCTGCACGCCGCGACCGGGCTGCGGCTGCCGGCCACGCTGGTCTTCGACTATCCCTCTCCGGCCGTGCTCGCGGCCCGGCTCCACGCCGAGCTGCTGGGCCGCCAGGACGCCGCGCCGCAGCTCCCAGCGGTGGCGGTAGCGACCGGGGAGCCGGTCGCGATCGTGGCCATGAGCTGCCGGTTCCCCGGCGGGGTGACCAGCCCGGACCAGCTGTGGGAGCTGCTGGCCGCGGGTGGCGACGCAATCTCGGAGTTCCCGGCCGACCGGGGCTGGGAGGCCGGCGGCCCGCACGACCCCGAGGCCGGGACCCCGTATACCCGGGCGGGCGGGTTCGTGGCGGATGCGGCGGAGTTCGACGCTGGCTTCTTCGGGATCAGCCCGCGGGAGGCGCTGGCGATGGACCCGCAGCAGCGGCTGCTGCTTGAGGTGTCGTGGGAGGCGGTGGAACGGCTGGGTATCGACCCAGCCTCGCTGCGCGGCTCCCGGACCGGCGTGTTCGCCGGCGCCCTGGCGTCGGGATACGGCGCGGGCCTGGAGGGGACGGGCGGATCTGAGGGTTACCTGCTGACCGGGAACGCAGGGAGCGCCATCTCGGGCCGGGTGTCGTACGAGCTTGGTCTGGAGGGCCCGGCGGTGACCGTCGACACGGCGTGCTCGTCCTCGCTGGTGGCGCTGCACCTGGCGTGTGCGGCGCTGCGGTCAGGGGAGTGCGACCTGGTGCTGGCCGGCGGCGTGATGGTCATGGCCACGCCGGGGGGTTTCACCGGATTCGCCCAGCAGGGCGGGCTGGCCGCCGACGGGCGGTGCAAGTCGTTCTCGGCGGCTGCGGACGGCATCGGGATGGGTGCGGGCGCGGGGATGGTGATGCTTGAGCGGCTCGCCGACGCGCGCAGGAACGGGCACCAGGTGCTGGCCGTGGTGGCCGGCAGCGCGGTGAACTCCGACGGGGCGTCCAACGGCCTGACCGCGCCGAACGGCCCGTCGCAGCAGCGCGTGATCAGGGCCGCGCTGGCCACCGCGGGGCTGCGCGCGGACCAGGTCGACGCGGTGGAGGCGCACGGGTCCGGGACCGCCCTGGGCGACCCGATCGAGGCGGAGGCGCTGATCGCCACCTACGGGCAGGACCGGCCGGCCGGGCGGGCGCTGTGGCTGGGGTCGGTGAAGTCGAACCTCGGTCACACCCAGGCGGCCGCCGGGGTGGCCGGGGTGATCAAGATGGTGCTCGCCTTGCAGCATGGCAAGCTGCCGGCCACCCTGCACGCCGGGGAGCCGTCGCCGCACGTGGACTGGTCATCCGGAGCGGTCCGGCTGCTGACCGAGGCGACGCCCTGGCCCGCCCAGGAACCCGCGGCGAGCCGGGGTCTCCGCGTTCGGCATCAGCGGCACCAACGCGCACGCCATCATCCAGGAGGCTCCCGCCGATGCCCGCCTCCCGGCCAACGCCGGCCGGGACCGCGGAGGCCGCCCGGAGCCGGTGCTGGCGCCAGAGGTGATGGCGTGGCTGGTGTCGGGGCGGACCGCCGCAGGGTTGCGGGCCCAGGCGGGGCGGCTGGCCGAGCGGGTGGTCACCGGCCCGAGCCTGGATCCGGTTGATGTCGGGTGGTCGCTGGCCACCACCCGGTCGGTGTTCGAGCACCGGGCCGTGATCATCGGTAGTGATCAGGAGGAACTGACCGCCGGGCTGACCGCGCTGGCGGCGGGCCAGCCCGCGTCCGGGGTGGTGACCGGTGCGGTCTCTGCGGCCCGCGCGGTGCGGGTCGGGTTCGTGTTCGCCGGTCGGGGCAGCCAGCGGGCCGGGATGGGCGCGGAGCTGCACGCGGCGTCCCCGGTGTTCGCGGCCGTGTTCGACCGGGCCTGCGTGTTGCTGGAGGCCGGGCTGGGTGTGCCGGTCGCGGGGGTGGTGCTGGGCGGCGGCGCGGCGGATGAGCGGGCGGATCAGACGGTGTTCGCGCAGGCGGGGCTGTTCGCGGTGGGTGCGGGCCTGGTGGCGTTGCTGGCGGCGTGCGGGGTGAGTGCGGATGCGGTGGCGGGTCATTCGGTGGAGGCGGTGGCGGGGGCGTTCGCGGATCGCGGGGTGCGGGTGCGGCGGCTGCGGGTCAGTCACGCGTTCCATTCGGCCCGGATGGATCCGGTGCTGGCCGAGCTGGGGGAGGTGGCGGCTGGGCTGGAGTACGCCGCTCCGCGGGTGCCGTGGGCGGGCGGGCTGTCCGGGGAGCTGATGCCGGAGTGTGAGCCGGGGTACTGGGTGCGTCAGGCGCGGGAGCCGGTCCGGTTCGCCGACGCGGTGGCGACGCTGGCCGCTCAGGGCGTGTCGGTGTTCCTGGAGATCGGCCCGGACGGGACGCTGTCCGCGCTTGGCCCGGCCGCGCTGGGCGACGGTGATGGGGTGTTCGTGCCGGTGCTGCGGCCGGGTCAGCCTGCCCCGGCGGCGGTCATCGGCGCGCCGGCTGAAGCCCACGTGCGGGGCGTGCCGCTGGACTGGGACGTGGTGCTGCCGGCCGGGCGGAAGGTGGGCCTGCCCACCTATGCGTTCCAGCATCAGCGGTTCTGGCCGGAGCCGGCCGGTGCCAGCGCCGGGGATATGGCGGCGGCCGGGCTGGCGGCGGTGGGTCATCCGCTGCTTGGCGCGGCCGTGGAGCTGGCGGGCGGTGAGGGGTATGTGCTGACCGGGCGGCTGTCGGTGCGGTCTCATCCGTGGCTGGCCGACCATGCGATGGCGGGGACGGTGCTGGTCCCGGGCACGGCGTTCGTGGAGATGGCGGTCGCGGCGGGGATCCGGCCGGGTGCGGGCGGGTTCAGGAGCTGGCGCTTGAGGCGCCGCTTGTGCTGCCCGTGGACGGAGCGGCCGCGGTCCAGGTGCAGGTGGTGGTCGGCGACGCGGATGCCTCGGCTGGCCGGGCGGTGCAGGTGTACGCCCGCGGTGAGCAGGCGGCGCCTGGCGGGTCGTGGACGCGGCATGCCAGCGGGCGGCTGGTGCCGGCCGGACCGCCTGATCCCGGGCTGGCGGGGCTGCTCGCGGTGTGGCCGCCGGCCGGGGCGGTGCCGGTGGAGACCGAGGGGCTGTATCCGGGCCTGGCCGCGGCCGGGTACGGTTACGGGCCGGCCTTCCGGGGACTGCGGGCGGCGTGGCGGCGTGCGGGCGAGGTGTTCGCGGAGGTCGCGCTACCGCAGGAGACGGCGGCGGGCGCGGGATCGTTCGGGGTGCATCCGGCGCTGCTTGACGCGGCGCTGCACGCAGCCGGGCTCGTCGGAGAGGCGGTCGGTGCCGGGTCAGCCGCCGGGCCTGGTGAGATCTTGCTGCCGTTCGCGTGGCCCGGAGTGTCGGTGCATGCCCAGGGCGCGTCGATGCTGCGGGTCCGGCTGGCCCGGGCCGCCGACGGTTCCGGGGCGCTGGTGGTGTCGGCGGATTCGCTGGTGTCGCGGCCGGTTCCGGCCGGGCAGCTCGCGGCAGCAGGCGGCGGACCGCTGGAGTCGCTGTTCACCGTGGAGTGGAACCCGGTAAGCCCGGTCCCGGTGACCGGTGAGGTAGCAGCGGACCGCTGCGCGGTGGTCGGCGATGACCAGCTGGGGCTGGCGGGGGACGGGCTCCGCGTGTACCCGGATCTGGCGGCGCTGGCGGCGGCGGGTGAGCCGGTCCCTGAGGTGGTGCTGGCCTGCGCCGGTTCCGCCGGGATCGCGGCCGGTCAAGGCGACATGGCCGGGGCGGCGCGGGCCGGGACTGGCGCGGGCCGGGACCGGCGCGGTGCTTGGGCTGGTGCAGGCCTGGCTGGCGGACGAACAGCTGTCCTCGGCCCGGCTGGTGCTGGTCACCCAGGGGGCCGTCGCGGTCGATGCGGGCGAGGGGGTGGCGAATCTCGCCGGTGCGGCGGTGTGGGGTCTGGTCCGTTCGGCCCAGTCGGAGCACCCAGGCCGTCTGGTGCTGGTCGATCTGCCGGCCGGGGATGCCTTCGGGTCGCTGGCGACCGCGCTCGCGTCGGGTGAGCCGGAGCTGGCCATCCGGGCGGGAACGGTCTACGCCCGGCGGCTGGGCCGCCCGGCGGGAGCCCTGGTCCCGCCGCGGGACGGCGGTCCGTGGCGGCTGGAACCGAGCGGAGCCGGGACGCTGGACGGCCTGGCCCTGGCGCCGTGCCCGCAGGCGGCCGCGCCGCTGGCGGCCGGGCAGGTGCGGGTGGCGGTGCGGGCGGCGGGGCTGAATTTCCGGGACGTGCTGATCGGGCTGGGCATGTATCCCGGCGGCGGGGTGATGGGCGGCGAGATCGCCGGGGTCGTGCTCGACACCGGCCCGGACGTGGCCCACCTGGCGGCGGGCGACCGGGTGCTAGGGATCGCCGGGGGCGGGTTCGGCCCGCTGGTGGTGACCGAGGCGCAGGTGCTGGCGCCGATCCCGGCGGGATGGTCGTTCGCCCGGGCCGCGTCGGTGCCGGTGGCGTTCGCCACCGCGTGGTATGCGCTGGTGGATCTGGCCGGGGTGCGGGCGGGTCAGCGGCTGCTGGTGCACGCGGCGGCGGGCGGGGTGGGGATGGCCGCGGTGGCCATCGCCCGGCACCTGGGCCTGGAGGTGTACGGCACCGCCTCGCCCGGCAAGCACCCGGTGCTGGCCGGGCTGGGCCTGGACGCCGCGCATGTGGCGTCGTCGCGGACCGCGGAGTTCGAGCCTCAGTTCCTGGCCGCGACCGGCGGTGCGGGGGTGGATGTGGTGCTGAACGCGCTGGCGGGGGAGCTGACCGATGCGTCGCTGCGGCTGCTGCCGCGCGGCGGGGCGTTCGTGGAGATGGGCAAGACCGACGTCCGCGACCCCGCCCAGGTGGCCTGGGATCACCGGGGGTGGCCTACCGGGCCTTTGATCTGAGTGAAGCGGGTCCGGTCCGGCTGGGGGAGATCCTGGCCGAGGTGACCGGGCTGCTGGCGGGCGGGGTGCTGGGGTTGCCGCCGGTGCGGGCGTGGGATGTGCGGCGGGCACCGGAGGCGTTCCGGTTCATGAGCCAGGCCCGGCATACCGGCAAGATCGTGCTGACCATCCCGCCAGACCCGGCCGCGCCGCGGCCGCCGGGGACGGTGCTGGTCACCGGCGGGACCGGGACGCTGGCCGCCCGCGGCGCCGGCGTGCGGGTGGTCGCGTGTGATGCCGCGGACCGGGCCGCGCTGGCCGGGCTGCTCGCGCACATCCCGCTGACCGCCGTGGTGCAGGCGACGGGCATCGTCGATGACGGGGTGATCGGATCCCTGACCCCGGCGCGGGTCGATACCGTGATGCAGGCCAAGGCCGACGCGGCCTGGCACCTGCACGAGCTCACCGCCGCCGCTGACCTGGACGCGTTCGTGCTGTTCTCCTCGGCCGCAGCCACCTTCGGGGCGGCCGGCCAGGGGAACTACGTGGCCGCCAACGCTTTCCTGGACGGCCTGGCCGCCCAGCGGCAGGCCGCGGGACTGCCCGCGGCGGGGTGAGCGCGCTGACCGCGGCGCAGGGCCTGGCGCTGCTGGACGCGGCGGTGGCCCGGGACGAGGCACTGCTGGTCCCGGCCCGGCTGGATGTCGCCGGAGTCCGCGCGGCCGCCTCGCGTGGTGAGCAGGTGCCCGCGCTGTGGCGGGCGCTGGTGCCCCGGTCGGGGCGGGCCACGCGGGCGGCGGCCGCCGCGCCAGATCAGGCCGGTACGCTGCGTCAGCAGCTAGCGGCCCTCGCCCCGGCCGACCAGGATGCGCTGATGCTGGATCTGGTCCGCGCGCATGTGGCCGCGGTGCTCGGTCACGCGGCGGCTGAGGCGATCGAGCCGGACCCGGGCCTTCGCCGACCTGGGTTTCGACTCGCTGACCGCGGTCGAGCTGCGGAACCGGCTGCACGCCGCCACCGGCCTGCAGCTGCCCGCGACCCTGGTCTTCGACTACCCGGCACCCGACGTGCTAGCGTGCCACCTGCACGATCAGCTCAGCCCCCCAGCAGGCCCGGCCGCCGTGGCGAGCCCGCGCGGCGGCGCCGAGGATCAGCTCCGCCAGGCCCTGGCCGGCATCCCGCTGTCTCGCATCCGCCAGGCCGGCCTGCTCGAACCCCTGCTCCAGCTCACCGCCCTGCACGACAGCGCCACACCCGACGAGCCGGCCAGCACCGCCGCGGCCATCGACAGCCTGGACGCGGAAAGCCTGGTGAGCCTGGCCCTCGACGCAGAAAGCTCCGACTACTGATCACCTGGGACACGCCAGGGACGGGTCCACCCCAGGCACGCCTCTGGCAGGCGCTGCTGGCTCTTACTCCTGTAGGGGGTTACCATCCGGGTTGGGAGAGAAGATGGGCAGCAGGAAGCGCCGGCTCGACCCGGTGGGGCCGTTTGGCAATCCGGACGGGTCACGAGCCGACATCGAGGATGTGATCAGCGAGTTCGTCGACTTTGGCGGCGATCCCGCGTATGGCCACCTCGCGACGCGTGCGAACGACTCCATGGTGCGGGTCATCGTGGGGAAGCTCGGGTCTGGCAAGACGGTCTACCTGCGGCGTCTTCAGGATTTCCAGGTACATCAAGACTCCGTTTACGCCGATGTGCCGCAGCAGAGCTTGCCGAAGACCGAAGTTGTGGTGAAGGCGTGCCAGTGGTTCTCGGACCGTGTGCTGGTCGAGAAGTGGATGCAGATCTGGGAGCGGGCGATCATGCGGTCGCTGGCCTCGTACCTGCTGTGCCGTCCCGAGTTGCGTCAGCAGCTGCGCGACGAGCAGGCGAACGAGATCAGGCAGTCGTACGCGCGGCTGCTCGGCGACTTCCGCCGGCCCAAGTCGATCTACAGCCAGGTGCGCGACATCATTAATGAGCGGCAGACCGCCCATCAGCTATCTACGTACCTCGACGATCCGCTCTGGGACGACCTCGAGGATCTGCTGGGCGAGGTTGTGGGCCAGTGCAAGCCGATCTATTTCTACCTTGACGCGCTGGACGAGGAGTTCGGCCACGCCCCGATGTACTGGCTGAAATGCCAGGAGGGGTTGTTCTATCAGGTCATGCGGATGCTCCGCGATCACAGGCTGGGCGGCCGCCTGCATATCGTCGTTTGCATCCGCGACATCGTCATGTCGTCGGTGTACCGGTCAGAACATGCGCCGCGGTATTACAACGAACCGCACATACGCGTCCTGACCTGGGACCGAAGCTCGCTGCTCTATCTACTTCAGAAAAAACTGCAGCGGCTGCCGCCGTCACTGCTGATGCGACGCGCCACCAGCGGCCCCCCCACGATCGGCGACTGGCTCGGGGTCAATGGTCACTGGCCGGGATCCGATGGCGACGAAACGATCGAGGACTACCTGCTCAACCACACGAGGCTGATCCCGCGCGACATCATCTCGCTCGGCAATGACCTGAACGAGGAGGTCCTGCGGCAGAAGCAGGCTGGCCATGAGGGCCTGCCGCCGGCGGCTCTTCAGGGGGTGGTACAACGCTGCGCCAAGCGGTTCGGCGACTCCCAGCTGGCCCAGTGCGCCAACCAGATCTCGTCGGACCTGATGCCGAAGAACGCCGCCCTGCACAACTATTCCGAATTGTTCACCAGTACCCAGGCCTACATCAGCGGCGTGCAGGAGGACGTTCGCTCCTTCGTCCGGCTGATCGGAGTCGACCGGTTCTCGCGTGGGGATCTGGAGGCACTGCAGGAAGTGGCGGATCTGCACTTCGAGAAGGCGACGGATCTCGCCTCCGTCCTGTGGCAGAACGGCCTGCTCGGGTATATCGACGAGTCCGGGCGGCGCCGGTTCTACTCCATGGGCGACATCGAGGAGTTCCACTTCCCGCCGGACGTAGGCACGTACGTGCTGCATCCATGCCTGGTGCACACCGTCGGGGGAATCCGGCATGTGCAGGCGGACTCCCCCGGGGCCGGAGATGAGCGCCGCACCAGCTCGCTCACAATTCCTGAACGCAACGATCTTCCCGGGCCATCGGCCCCTGCACCGACCTCAGGCGGCAGCCGGGCGCTCCCGGAACCTGCCCCGGCAGAGGTGCGATCCTCGGTCGGGGCCAAGGCTGCTGGCTACGCTGTCGGCGACGTCCTTGAGGGCCGCTTCGAGATTCTGGGCGTACTCGGGCGGGGCAGTTTTTCGAAGGTCTATCGCGTGCGCGATGACGTCGAGGGTGAGGAGCGAGCGCTCAAGCTCTTCGACAGCGCCGTCGGCGATGAGGCGGTGCGCCGCGAGATCGGCGCCCTGCGGAAGATCCACCATCCCAACGTGGTGGAGGTCTTCTGGGCCGGGCAGACCAGCGTCGGTGACTGGTATCTCATCACTGAGTTCATTGACGGGGAGTCACTCGATGAGTTCGTCACCGGAAAGAGGTGCCTTCGCGACCGGGAGGCGGTAGATGTCGCACTCGATCTGCTAGACGCGCTCGTCGCTTTTCATCCTGATTCGGCGCGCCTCAGGCAGCTGGATGCTAAACGTCGCGAAGGCGGCCTGCCGGAAGCCGAGTCGCGCGAGTGGATGGAGCTGAAGGATAAAGGGCTGGTCCACCGCGATATCAAGCCGCTCAACGTGATGCTCACTCGGACAGGAGCGAAACTGCTTGACTTCAACATCGCATCCCGGGTCGGCGACCCCGTGCATACGCAGTCAGGCACGCCGCCGTATCAGCCACCCGACGCCGGCCTGGATCGCTGGGACGTCTCCACCGACCTGTTCGCCGTCGGCGTACTGCTCTATCGGCTCCTCTGCAACGGCCACCACCCGTTCCCGAATGCGCGGCCCATGGCCGGCGTACCGGTGACTGACCCGAGAACGATTCGCTTTGACCTCAACCCTGGCCTTGCCGGGTTTCTTATCAAGGCATGCGCCCCAGTCAGAGTTGATCGCTTCTCCACGGCTGCTGACATGCGGTTCGCCTTGCGTAACGTCCGCGCTGACCTTTGACCAGCCGATCCGGAGGTGTTCTCTCACCAGCGGACCCGACTCATCAAAGGCAAGAACCCCCGTAAGCCGCACACCGTACGGTACTGGGCTGATGCAGGCAGCGTGAGCGCTCGTTCGCAACCGCCAGGGAAGCAACGGACTTCAAGATCAAGACGGATCATGACACGCGGGCTCAGATCTTCGTGGACGACAAGCTTGGCCGCGAGGACACCGAGGTTATCGAAGAGGGCTGCGAGATCCTCGGCGTCGTCTTCAGGAAGCGCCACGAGCGTCCGGAGGGGCTTGCCTCCCTGCTGAACCGCTGTCGTGTGCAGCGCTTCACCATGCACGGTGTTGCGGAGAATCCTGCGAGATCGCCGGCCATGTGGCCGCCCACTCGGTCACCGATGACGCTACGCCTGCCGGCAGGCTCCGGCTGCTGGCCGATTATCTCGAGCTGGTGAAGGCGTGGACGCTGCGCTTCGGTTCGCCGGGAGGATTGCCGCGACGGAAGCAGCCGGGACGCGCTAGGCTGACTCGCCGTTCCCACGGCTTGCCCGTGTCCAGCGAAGGGATGCACGTTGTGGCTACCACGCGTCCGGCGTCCTGCCGGGTCGATGTGTTCTCCCTGGGCGGGACGATCGCGATGAAACGGGAACCTGGCCAAAGTGCCGGGGCGGTCCCGGCGCTGAGCGGGGAGCAGCTCCTGGCAGCAGTGCCCGGACTCGCAGAGACAGGAGCTGACGTTCAGGTCCATGATGTGCGGCAGGTTCCCGGCGCCTCGCTGGACATCGCTGATGTCATCGAACTGGCCGGGATGATCCGCACGTCCGTCAGCTCCGGGGCTGCCGGGGCCGTGGTGACGCAGGGAACCGACACCATCGAGGAGACCGTCTTCCTGCTCGACCTGCTCTATGACGGTCAGGCACCAGTTGCCGTCACCGGGGCCATGCGCAACCCGGCACTGGCCGGTCATGACGGCCCGGCCAACATACTTGCCGCTATCCAGGTGGCCGCCAGCCCGGCGTGCCGGGGGATCGGCTGCGTCGTCGTGTTCGCCGATGAGATCCACACCGCCCGCTGGGTATCCAAGGCACACGCCACGAGCCTGACCGCGTTTACCTCGCCATCAACCGGGCCGGCCGGGTATCTCACCGAAGGCTGTCCCCGGCTGCTGTGGCACCCCGAACGCCTGCCGGCGCTGCCGCCCGGTATCCCGGCCCGCCCGGTGCGGGTCGGGATCGTGACCATGGCCCTCGGCGATGACGGCGAGATGCTGCGTGCCGTCGAAGGGCGGTTCGACGGCCTGGTGATCGCCGCGTTCGGTGCCGGGCACGTGCCCGCCGCTACCGTCCCTGTCCTGGCCAGGCTGGCCGGGCAGATCCCGGTGGTGCTGGCCTCCCGTACCGGGGCCGGCAGCGTCCTGGCCGCCACCTACGGCTTCGCGGGATCCGAGCAGGACCTGCTGGGCCAGGGCCTGATCAGCGCCGGATTCCTCGCCCCGCTCAAAGCACGGCTCCTGCTGCACCTCCTGCTGTCCGGCGGCGCTGACCGCGACCGGATCACCACGGCGTTCAGCACCGTCGGCGTGTGCAGCGGCGTGTGCTGAACATAGGTCAGTACTGCGGACTGCGGAAAGGACCAGGATCTGCATGCACAGCCACCACATCCGCCAGGGCTACATCCCGATGTTCCTGGCCGCATTCGCAGCAGCCGACATCGTCGGCACCTGCGACAAGCTCGACAATCCGGCCGCGCCGGTCTGGTCCAAAGTGCACCTCACCAACGCCGAGGCGCTCGGCTGCGGCACCATCGCCTATGACCAGCAGGCCGGGCGCATCCTGCCCCACGTCCACGTCACGCTCGGCCTGAAGGAGCGCGCCGCTGACGGCTACACCAGCCATCTGCTCGACGCCCGGGTCCAGTTCCCTGGTCGAGATGATCCTCGTCGAGGTCACCACCCCAGAGATGACCCGGCCCGCAGACCCCGGACTCTACGATGTACCGCAGCTGCGCTTCGGCGGCCCGCCGGCATCCTGACCGGCCGGTGTCACGGCAAGCGGTGCACTGTCCTGCCTTTTCCCGGAGATGCCCGACGTCGCCCGATTACTCCGCTATCGGTATAGCTCCGCATGCCGGTAGCCATGTCGGCGGTCGTCGGCTGCCGAGCAGGCGGACTGGAACCCCTCGCGGGCAGGCCGGGGTTGACGTGCAGCAGGATCCAGGCCGCCAGCATCCATGTTCTCAAGCCGGCCCCATTGGTTACGTTCGCGAGAACGAGAGCCACTTGTTGACCATGGCTAGGAGAAGCGGGCCCGGGCGAGGCCGTCCTGGTAGGGCGGGCGGCCGAACAGGCTGCTGTAGCCGCCGCCGGAGGCTTCGGTGTTGTCGTTCCAGGCCATCTCGCCCAGGTAAGTGCCGCCTGGGCTGGCGTCCAGGACGGTTCCGCCGACCCCGAGCACCAGCGGGTCGGAGGCGGGCATATTGACCTCCACGGGCGGGCCACCAGGATGGCTGCTGATCGCGCCGCCGTCGCCGGAGGAGCCGAGGATGGTGACGTGCTGCTTGCGGGCCTGTTCCAGCGCCGCGTGCATCCGGGCCGCCTCGGCGCTCGTGAGGAAGTGCTCGCCGACGCTGGCGCTGATGGAGAGCACTGCGGCGTGCAGGGCGGCGCTTTCGCGGATCGCCTTGGTTATCGCGGCGGCGAAGTTCGCGGGGCTGGATATGGCGTCGGCGGGGACCAGGATGATGTCGAGGGGGGCGCCGGGCGCGAACGCGTGCACAATCTCGGCGTCCCCGAGTTCCTCGCCGTTAGCCAGGTAGGGCGTCGGGGACCCCGCGATGGCCGTCACGACGTGCAGCCTGGCCCGGGGGAGGCCGAACTTGCTGTCGAAGGCGGCCAGGTCCTTGCGGATGTCGGTGGCGCCGTGGGAGGCCGGGGTTTGGGCCAGTTCGGGCATGGCCACGGTCTCGCCGCGTCCGTCGATGCCGCGGCTGAGCAGCGGCGCGACGCCGTAGGCCACCTGATACGCCCGCGGGCTGTAGCACGGTGGCGCCTTCACCCCGGGCGGCGCACAGTCCACCTGCGTGGTCCCGGCGGCCGCGGCCGTGCTGTCGGCAGCGGCAGCAGCCGGGTACGCGGCGGCCAGGCAAGCTGCCAGGGACACGGCGGCCAGCCACCGCCGACGCGGCCGGCGGCCTGGCGCCCGTGCGGCGGGCGGTGGTTTCGGCGAGATCTTGTTCATGTGCATCGCGTCTCCTCATTCGGGTGTTAGCGGGCCTGCCATCCGGCAGGCCCGGGGCGTGCTGAACCACCAGCAGGTGAGCACCGTGGTTTCCCGGGCCGTCAGTCCGGAGGGAAAGACGTGGTGTTACTCGGCGGCCCGTCAGGGGGTGGGTCAGGCGGCGCGGCGGTGGACCAGCCAGATGGTTGCGGCGATGAGCAGCGCTGACAGCGCGAGCAGCCAGCCGCCCTCGATCCACTGGAAGGGCCAGAACCGGCTGGCCGGCTGGTAG
>OCTA010004261.1_pt1 | contig 12551 bp, 8 predicted proteins | sample 1538991 | NCBI WGS metagenome assembly OCTA01 (sample SAMEA3539302, study PRJEB22396) | soil metagenome | biome: tundra; feature: field; material: soil | place: USA | collected 2010-05 | depth 0.15 m
TGACGCACGGCGACCGCTGTCCGGAGTGTGGGAAAGGCAACGTATACGGGCAGAAAGAGCCGAAGGTGCTGGTGCGGATCGTCGGACATCTGCTTCCACTGCGATTCTTCGACCACAAGTTGTTTCTTGCCCTTTTCCGTCAATCGGTAGTATTTGAATTCCCGGTTTCGGTCCGGAGCCGTCTCCCATTTGGCGCTCACCCATCCTCTTTCTTCCAGACGATGCAACGCGGGATAGAGTGAACCGTGCTGCATCTGCAGAAATTCATTTGTAGTTCTCTGAATATGTTTGCCGATCTGATGACCGTGAGCAGGGCCATAGAGGAGGGTCAACCCTCAATCTGACGATGATGGTAGACACCCGACTATCGCGATTGTCAAGGTGCAGCAGAGTGTGGATTCTGCGTTGACGACTTCAGGCCAACGCGCTCATTGAGCCGGATCGTGTGCACAACTTGCATATTGTTGGCGGTTGAATGGTGGAAAGGAAAAACGGGTCCTGCCACATCAATTCCCGCCGCGTTTGCCAGTCCTGATTCGTCGTATCTCTTCCATGCGCTGAGCGAGGAGTTTTTCGCGGCCTTCCTGGGTGGGCTTGTAGTAGCTGCGGCCCTTGAGGGAGTCGGGCAGGCAATCCATATCGGCGATGCGGTCCTCTTCATCGTGGGCGTAGCGATAGCCCCTGCCGTAGTCCAGTTCTTTCATCAGGCGGGTGGGCGCATTGCGCAGATGGAGGGGAACCGGCTCCTGACGGGTGTGCTCGATCTCCGACTGCACGGCGCTGTAGGCCGTATAGACGGAGTTTGATTTGGGAGCGAGCGAGAGATAGACGACGGCTTCCGCGAGGGCCAGGTCGCCTTCGGGGGAGCCGAGGAAATCGATGGCTTCCTTGGCGGAGAGGCAGAGGTTGAGGGCTTCAGGAGCGGCCAGTCCGATGTCTTCGACGGCCATCCGGACCACGCGTCGCGCGAGGTAGAGCGGGTCTTCTCCGGCGGCAAACATGCGCGCCAGCCAGTAGAGCGCGGCGTCAGGGTCGCTGTTGCGCACGCTCTTGTGCAGCGCCGAGATCAGGTTATAGTGCTCTTCGCCGGACTTGTCGTACATGAGCACGCGCTGCTGGACGGCTTCAACGGTCAGGGCGCGGTCGATGTGTTTTGCGGGCTTTGAGCGTGCCTCAGGGGCTAAAGCCCCATCCGATTCCTTTGCGCTGATGTCCGGGCTAAAGCCCGGACCTACCGCTCGCCTGTTATTTTCAGCAGCCGATTCCAGAGCTAGCTGTGCGGCGACTTCGAGGGTGTTGTAGGCGTTGCGGCAGTCGCCACTGGAGTAACTTGCGATGAGTTCGAGGGCATCGTCGTCGGCTGTGAGGCCGAGAGAGCCGAGGCCGCGCTCCTTGTCTTCAACTGCACGCCTAAGGAGCGCGACGATGCGCTCCTCGCTGAGCGGCTGCAAAACGTAGACCCGGCATCGCGAGAGCAGCGCTGAGATGATTTCAAACGAGGGATTCTCGGTGGTGGCGCCAATGAGGCGGATGGTGCCGCGCTCGACGTAGGGAAGGAAGGCGTCTTGCTGGGCCTTATTGAAGCGATGGATTTCATCGACGAAGAGGATGGTTCGGGAGTGCAACTCGGCGGCCTGGGCGGCGGAGACCATCACCTGCTTGATCTCCTTGATACCGCTCATGACGGCGGAGAACTCGATAAAGCTGGCCTGGGTAGTTTCGGCGATGATTTTGGCCAAGGTGGTCTTGCCGGAGCCGGGCGGTCCCCACAGGATCATGGAGCCGGGGTCGTCGCGCTCGATCTGCACGCGCAAGGGCTTGCCGGGGCCGAGAAGGTGTTCCTGACCGCTGTACTCCTCAAGGGTGCGCGGACGCATGCGCTCGGCAAGGGGCGCGGTGGCGAGTGGCGCCTTGGACGAGTATTTTGGTGGATCCAGTTCGCCGTCGAAAAGGCTCATCGCTTGACCCCGTGCGCGGCGACTGCGGCTCGCTGGCGCGATGCCTCGTAGAGAAGGACTGAGGCGGCGACCGCTGCGTTGAGGCTTTCGACACTGCCGGGGCAGGGAATGGTGACGGTGCCGCCGGCCCGAGCTGCGATTTCATTCGGGACACCATTGCCTTCATTGCCGATGAGGAGAGCCACGGGACCATCCAGATCCACCTGATCGGCGGGTGCAGCCCCTCTGAGGGCCGTGGCGAGAATCCTTACATTCGCCTCGCGGAGGCGGGTGAAACACTCGTCGGCTGTGGCCGAGAGCAGGGGTACGCGGAAGACGCTGCCAGCGGAGGCACGGACCGCCTTGGGATTCCAGGCGCTTACCGTGCCGGGCAGGCTCAGGACGCCATTAGCGCCAAATGCCTCGGCGGAACGCAGGATGGCGCCCAGGTTGCCGGGATCCTGCAATCCGGCCAGGACAACGACCAGGGGGGACGTCTTGCGGTGACAGCCCAGCAGGTGGGCCCATGTCCAGTCGGGCGGTTCGACCAGAGCGGCGATGGGTTGCGGCGTTTCGGTGACGAGGGCGGAGGTGAGCAACTCCAGCGGCAGCAGCAGCACGTCGATTTCGAGCGGGAGGGTCAGGCCCTCGAGGAGGTGCTCCGAGCCTTTTGCGATAAAGACAGCGTGGAGGCGGAGACCGGCGCGCAGGGCCTCGTTGAGGAGGTTTGGGCCTTCGATTCCGACCAGCCCGGCGGCACCTTGACCGGGGTGAGCGATGGCTCGACGCAGTTCTTTCAGGCGGCTGTTCTGCTTACTCTGTACAATACGAAGAGGCATCTCAAGCGAACCATCTCGGCTCTAAGCAGATTCTATGCCGTTTTGATCCGCCGCGAGTTGCCCTGCGATGCCCATCACTTGCCCGCTGCAGCGGGCTGTGATAGCTTCCGTCTTTGTGGCGTCTGCATTTGCGGTGGTTTTTCCAGCGACGTTGCTCTTTTGACCGGGTGCGATGCGTCGACCTCGCGGATCGAGGCGCGGTTGACCGGGTCGGTTATGGGGTAGTGCAGCAGCAGAAATGCCTGAGGGAACCGAGGTAGACCTTCTTGTCCGCGGAAATCTTGCGCGTCCATCCCGATGAGCCCCAGCCGGACCGGATTGAGTACATTGTCTCCTGTCTACGCAAAGGCGATGTCGTAGCCTTACCCACCGATACCTTCTATGGCCTTGCGGTTGACCCGGTGAATCTGCACGCGGTCGAGAGCATCTACCGCATCAAGACCCGCCAGAAGCACAAGCCGCTTTCGCTGCTGATTTCCGGGCTGGCACAGGCCTATGAGCTTGCGCGTGACACGGACGCAATGCTGGATAAACTGGCGGATCGATTTTGGCCAGGTCCGCTGACGATCATTGTGCGTGCGGGTACCAAGCTGCCTTTGCGCTCCACGGCGAACACAGGCAACGTAGCGATTCGTGTTCCGGATGCGGCCATTGCGCGCGCGGTGGTGGAGCGGTTTGGCCTGCCTATCACTGCTACCTCGGCGAACCTGCAAGGAGCGGCGGACTGTACGCATGCGGCGTGCGTGCGCGACCAGATCGGCGATCGCATTCCGCTCATCATCGACGGCGGCCCCACCGGCCGCGCGCTGCCGACCACGATTGTCGATCTGACACTGGGACCGGGCCGATGGGAAATCCTGCGCGAAGGCGCAATTCCGACTCATGAAGTGGTTATGGTTTTGCAGCGGTAAGTTGGCCGCATGAACGTGAAGGACAGTCCGCAACGGCGCAAATGGATCCTTCCCTCGGTTCTCCTGGTCCTTCTCGCCCTGGCGACGGGCACCCTGGGCTGGTGCTATTGGGTCTACATGCAGATTGAGCGCTACGCGAGTCAGGACGAGGCCGCTCCTGCCGACGCGATCGCTGTGTTTGGCGCAGCAGAATACGACGGACGCCCTTCACCGGTGTACCGCGCACGGCTGGATCATGCCGAGGTCCTTTTCAATCGCGGCATCGCTCCGCTCATCATTACAGTGGGGGGCGATGGGGGCGATGAGTTTTCAGAAGGTGCGGTGGGCCGCGAGTATCTCATGGGTGCGGGCGTTCCAGAGTCGGCGATCATTGCCGAAACTGAAAGCCGCAGCACAGAGGAATCTGCGCGCCGCATTGCCGTCATCGCCCGCACCAACGGGCTTCATCGGCTGGTTGTTGTCAGCGACGATACTCACCTGTTTCGCATCCACGAGATATGTGCGGCAGACGGGCTCAATGTACTTACATCGCCGCGGCCTCACGTGGCAGTCGAGGGCGGCACAACAGAGACAGAGCCGATCGTGCACGAGATATTGAGCTACACGGCCTGGCGGCTGGGGTGGAACTAGGTTTCTGACCGCGTGATTTCGTGCTTTGAGTTCATGTTTTCCCAAGTCCCAAAAGCGGGACCTCCACCCCAGCGAGCAACGGCCACTCGCCGGGGACCCGGGGACCTGGGGCACCCATAGTTGGTACAACAACAAGCGGTGATCTAGAGAGATTGGCGGAAGCGGCAGGCCAGTTCACCTCCCTTGCGGAACACACCCATTTTCCTGAAGCAGCTTGATGAATCGTTCGGCAGGCACGGCTCGGCTAAAGTAGAACCCTTGCGCCTCGTCACATTCCTGAGTTTTGAGGAATGCCAATTCTTCAGCCGTCTCGACGCCTTCGGCGATTACCCGGAGTTTCAGGCTTCGGCCAAGATTGATGATGGCTCTTACGAGTGTTGTATCTTGAGGGAAACTTGTGATTCTGCGAACGAATGACTGGTCAATCTTGATGGCATCGAGCGGGAACTGTTGCAGATAGCTGAGGCTGGAGTAGCCAGTGCCGAAGTCATCTACCGACACGCGCACCCCTCGCTTGCGAAGGATCGTAAGAAGGGGCCCGGCAAACTCGTGATTTCGCATGAGGGCGCTTTCTGTCACCTCAAGTTCCAGGCGTCGAGGATCAAGGCGGGATTCCTTGAGGATCGCGAATAGCTCTTCAAGGAAGTCCCCGTTGCGAAGCTGGAAAGCGGAGATGTTGACCGCGATGTCGATCAAAGGCAGACCCGCATCTGCCCAGGCTTGAGCTTGCGTGCAGGCCTGGCGGAGGACCCAGGCACCCAGGGGTAACATCAGGCCGGCGTCTTCGGCGATGGGGATGAATTGCGCGGGAGGAACCAGTCCTCGTTTGGGGTGAGCCCATCGCAGCAACGCTTCCGCCCCCGTAATGGCCCCTGTCGTGAAGTTGATTTTGGGTTGGTAGTGGAGGGAGAGCTCGTGCCGTTTCATGGCACGCCGCAAATCCTCCTCAATGGATTGCCGATTGACGGCGCGCGTACTCATCTCCGCCTTGAAGAACTTGTAGGTATGGCGTCCGTGCGCCTTGGCCTGATACATGGCGGTGTCGGCGTTCTTGATGAGCGTCTCGGTATCGAGACCATCTCCGGGATAGACGCTGACACCGATGCTTGCGGTGATGTGCAGATCGTGCCCCTCAATGATATGAGTGTCAGACAAGGCGTTCAGGATCCTTTGGGCTGCAATGGCCCCGTCTTCGGGATGTGCCACCTGCTGAAGCAGGACAATGAACTCGTCGCCTCCCTGGCGACTGATGGTGTCAGGAGCGCGCACGCATTCGAGCAGTTGCCTGGCAACGGATTGAAGCAGTTTATCGCCAACCGAATGTCCCAGAGAATCATTGATGTGCTTGAATCCATCCAGATCGAGGAAGAGTACCGCGAGCAGTCCGGAATTACGATGTGCCCGGGCGATGGCCTGGTCAAGGCGGTCATTGAAGAGCAGGCGATTGGGCAATCCGGTGAGAAGGTCGTGTTCCGCCAAATGAGCCACCCGCGCTGCCAGTGCGCGTGCCATGGTTACGTCGCGAAAAACGAGAACCGCTCCGTCAACAAGCCCGTACCGGTTGTGAATAGGAGCGACGGAATCTTCGATGAAGACTTCATGGCCGTTGCGACTGATCAGAATACAGTTGACCGGAAGCGTACCGACCTTGTTGTGCTCCGCGACCATGGCCATCGGATTCAATACGGGTTCGCGGGTGATTGCGTCGATGATCCTGAACGATTCGCCCATGGGCCGGCCAATTGCTTCATCCAGGGTGAAGCCAGTCATTCTTTCCGCGACGGGGTTGAGGAAGGAGATGTTTCCTTCAATATCGGTACAGATAACCCCGTCGGCAATGCAGTCAAGCGTGACTTGAGCTCGCTCCTTTTCCTTGAATAGGGATTCCTGAATGCTTCTTCGCTCGACTGAGCTGCGTAGGGCGCGCATCAATTCGCGGGGCTGAAGCTGATCCTTGATGAGATAGTCATGTACGCCATCCTGCATAGCACCAATGGCAAGCGCTTCATCCTGCAGGCTGGCGAGCAGCACCATAGAGACCTGGGGCGCGGCGCTGCGGACCATTCGTGCGGCCTGCTGCGACTGCGAGTCAGATAGCCCAAGATCAATAAGGACCACATCGATGGGGAAAGCGGCAAGATGTTTTATCGCATCGCTCACGCTACGCACGACCTTTAGCACAAAGGCGTACGGGCCCTGATGATGGAACAATTCCCGAATGAATCGAGCATCTGCGGGGTTGTCCTCAATCAAGAGGACTTTTTTTGCTGTTCTATCTATCACCGCGTGACCTCCATGGCTTGCAACGGGTCCCGGGCATCCTTAGAACGTTATGGGATGATCTGGATGAATAGACGAAACTGCTGGTGTATGGTGTCACAAGTTTGACTTACTTACAGAGTTATTTCGAGCTTATTTACTAAAGATGAACCAAAATGCCCGGCTCGCGGGCGGGGAGTTATGGAGCGCTTAAACGATTGGGAGCAGGGCCATTATGGCAAGCGCGAAGGCTGCGGCGCCGGCGGTGGACAGGAAGTTAACCATGTCGTTACCGATCCATCCACGCCGCTCAAGGGTGGCACCCAGCAGGCTATCGAAGAACAAGCCGAAGACGGCGCCGGCAAATGTGATGAGGAGCGTGAACAGATCGCCACGGACTGCATAACTCCCGATAAGTGCGACGATTCCGGCCGCAGCTACTCCGGCGAGCGTTCCGCCGAAACTGATGGCCCCGTCGGTGCCGGGCGCCGCCTTGCGGAGCGTAGTTATCATGCGCGGCTCAGTGCTGAGCACCTGTCCCAGTTCAGAGGAGACAGTGTCGGCTGCTGCCTCGGCGAGCGCTGCGAGGCCGACAACGATGAGGGGCATGGGTACGAGCGAGGGGCGTGCGAACCAGTTGGTATCCGTCAGCAGGGACTGGAATAATCCATTCGAGACGAGAGCGGCGACGCCGAGATTTGCAGCTACCTGCGATGCACTGCGCCCGCGGCGCTTTTCAGCGATGCCGAGGCGTTCCTTCTGTGCCCGCCCGAGCCGGGTGGCCAGGTGCGCGAGGATGGCGACGGCGAGTACCGGAAGCAGGGCCGTGTGCCAGGGCTCATAGGGAAAGGTCACGGTCGAGAACATGAGGCTGGCGGTGATGACAAAACCTGTTGCGGCCGCGGCGAGGGTGGCAGCGCGCAACTTGAGGACCACCAAACCGAGAAGCAGGCTGAGGCCTAGTGTCCAGATGGCCACGTGGGGAGCCTGCACGGCCCACCAGTGGGCTTCGAGCACGGCGCTGGCGGCCACAAAGGGCACCACCAGAAGGAGCACGAGCTTTGACTGCCACGTCAGCTTGGTTTGGGCCACGCTTCATCGTACCTTTTCAGTGAACGGCGCAGAAGGCGAGTGGCGGGAAGAGCCGGGTGAATCGGTTTACACTCATTGGCGCGGCAGTTTTCGTTTCTTCTGAGTCATCCAGGGAGTTTTCGATGAAAAGGTATTCAGCCATTCTGTTGCTCTTGGCAGCAAGCATGTTCGTCACGGTCAGTTCACCGGCCCAGAGCCCGGGGCAGCGTCTGGAACTCGACAGGAAGGGCGAGACAATCGTCCTGGAGCCGTACGCGCCGAACATCATCCGCGTGACATTGAGCCTGAAGAAAGAACCGACATTGGCGGCTCCTGGCTACGGCCTGATTGCCTCGCCGGACGCGGCTGGATGGAGCGCAAACCAGACTGAGAAGGCCGATGAGTACAAATCGTCGCAGATGGTTGTCACGGTGGATCGCGAACGTCCTGCGGGGCCTCCGCGTTTGAGAACCATGACAGATATTGGCAAATACTTTGGGGGATCTACGCCGGGCGCGCATATTACGTTGCGGACTCCCGAAGGTAAAAAGCTGCTGGAAATGACGGGATGGTCGCAGGCAGCTCCGAATCATAAAGACGGCACGGCAGCGCTGTTGAACGACCGCCGACCCACCGATCCCGAGTTTTACATTGTGGGGGCGACTTTTGTTTCGCCGGACGACGAGCACTACTACGGACTAGGAGACAACCAGGAGGGGTTCCTGGATCACCGTGGGCATGCGGTGGATTGCTGGCAGAACTACACATCGCCTGCGGGCCCCACCTCGTGCGTTCCGTTTCTGGTGACGAACAAAGGGTATGGACTGGTGTGGGACAACCCGTCGAAGACGACCATTGAGCCAGGATTCAACGAGCAGACGCGCTGGACTTCGGAAGTGGGAGACCGGGTGTCGTTCTTTGTCATTGCCGGGAAGACGGCCGATGAGATTTATGAAGGCTACCGGCTGCTGACCGGGCCAACGCCGATGCTGCCCAAGGCGGCTTATGGATACATCCAGTGCAAGCAGCGCTACGCAAGCCAGGCTGAGGTGATGGCGGTGGCCAATGGCTACCGGCAGCGCCATCTGCCGGCCGACGTGATCGTGGTGGACTGGTTTTATTACACGAAGATGGGGCAGATGGATTTCGATCCACAGTTCTGGCCCGATCCTGCGGCAATGAATGAGCAACTGCATAAGATGGGCTTCCAAACCATGATCAGCGTGTGGCCGCGCTTTGTGCCGGATGACCGGTTCTATGCAGAGATACTAAAGAAGGGCTGGTTCATTCACCTGGCCGACGGCACGCCGATCGATGGATTGCCGTATGACCGCGCCGGGTCGGACATCGACACCACCGATCCGGACGCGGCGAAGTGGTATTGGAAAACGATTCGCGACAACATCATCAGCAAGGGATTTGATTCTCTCTGGGCAGATGAAACGGAGCCGGACCTGCCTCCGAATGGAGCTTATTTCCACATCGGACCGGGAACACAATACTTCAATGTTTATCCGCTGCTGCACACTGCGGCGCTCTACAACGGCTTCCGCGAAGATGAGCCGGGACGGCGGGCGCTGATTCTTTCCCGCGACGCTTACCTGGGAGTGCAACGCAATGGTGCGATTGTCTGGTCGTCGGACATATATCCTACGTGGGACACGCTGCGGCGCCAGATTCCGACGGGGCTCGACTTCGCGGCTTCGGGGATTACGTACTGGTCGAACGACACCGGCGGGTGGCAGTATTTGCCGGGAGAACACCATCCTGCGCATACGCCGCTGATTGATCCCTCGGATGCGCGCGCGAATGTGGGGGGCTACGACGATTACCCGGAGCTTTATACGCGCTGGTTTCAGTACGCTACTTTTCTGCCGATCTTTCGCAGCCACGGCAGCAGGCGGTCCAACGAGGTTTGGTCATACGGCAAGCAGGCCGAGCCAATCCTGGAGAAATACCTGCGGCTGCGCTACGAGTTGATGCCCTACATCTATTCGCTGGGGTACAAGACATGGAAGACCGGTGCGCCGTTCCTGCGCGCGCTACCGCTCGACTTTCCGGACGATCCCAAGGTCGCGGATCTGCGCGACGAGTACATGCTGGGGCCTGCGTTTCTGGTTGCGCCGGTGACGGAACAGGGCGCGACGAGCCGCGAGGTTTATCTGCCGGCGGGCGCGGACTGGTACAACTACTGGACCAACGAGCGCGTAAAGGGAGGGCAGACCATCTCGGTGGCTGCGCCCATCGACACGATTCCCTTGTTCGTGCGTGCGGGGTCGATTGTTCCGCTGGGCGCCCCGATCGAGAGCACGCAACAGAAGCAGGCGATTGCAAAGGTTCTGGTGTATCCCGGCGCCGATGCCAGCTTCACACTATTCTCAGACGACGGCATGACCTACGCGTACGAGAAGGGAGCGGGGGTAATTACGAGGCTTGCCTGGGACGATGCGCAGCACAAGCTTACGCACGAAGGGGCCGCTGCGTGGAGCGGAGCAGACGGCGAAATTGTCCGCGTGATCGGCCAATAGAGTTGGAACGGGACGCGGGGATTTTCGAGAGGCGGCGCCTCTTGGATTCGGAGCGAGCCAAACCGGCGTTCGTGGAGTCTAAGACATAGAAAAGGTACAGGTAAGTGCAAATCAGCGGCGAGGGTCCGTCTGCGCCCGGGCTAGGGTGCCTGGTTGAACTCTCCGCCGAGTTTGCAGGCAGGCTGGGAGCACGGAACCCCGAGGTCGCTGATTTACAATCAGCAAGTAAGCAGGAAAGAATTGAATGAGTCTTTTTCCCATGATTTCAGGCCAGACGCGTGTGCGGTTGGTTCAGGCGGATGCGGCCTTGTTGGCTGCCGCCCTGGTTGCCGGATGCGGAAGCGCATACCGGCCGGTGGTTACGCCCATCAATCCCAGCGGTCCGGCTCAGCAGCCTTCAGCGTTTGCGGTCGTCGTTTCTTCGCCTTCATCCACATCGCCCGGCATTGCCACGATCATCGATTACGCAGGCGACACGGTGATGGCATTGGCGCCCATTGGACCGGGCCCGCTTGCGTTCACGGTGGATGAAACGGGCAGTACAGGCTATACGGTTAACAGCGATGGCACCTTGACCAATTTTCCGGTCTCAAGTTCATTGCAGGAAAAGCTGATCACCTATTCGACGTTGCCGGCAGATTCACAGCCTTACGGGTTGTCTTCGCCCTCGGCGGGATTGTGGGCAGCAGACCTGAATGGGAATCTCGTCGACGTGCTGACGGGGTCCCCCGAGACTTTCAGATTGGCGATTCCGGTTGCGCCGACTCCGATGCAGGTTGTTGGCCCCGCGCTCGTTGGCCAGCACAACTACGCGATTAGCCAAAACAATTCCACCACGCCTGCCGGCAGCGTTATCCCCTACGGGGTCGCGTGCAACACCGGGCCGTCGTTGGTGGGACAGAATGGCGAAGCCGACGCTCTGGAGATCACCAGCTACACAATTTCGGCGCGCATTCCTTTGGGAAAATGCCCCGTTTACGGGGTGACCAGCAGTGACGGCAAGCGCCTGTTCATCCTGAACCGCGGAAGCGACACGGTTTCGGTGATCAACGTCCAAGACAACACGCTGGATGAGTGCACGCCGTTCACCAACCAGAACGGTCAGACGGTCACCTGCCATCCGACTCTGCCGCTTTCGACGACTGCCGTGACGACTACCGGAATTGCGCCCTTAAACGGAACATCCGGCATGGTCGCGACTGCAGGGCCGGTGTACGCCGAGTTCAACCAGGCAACGAGCCAACTGGTGGTGGCAGACTATGACGGCGGCACCATCAGCGTGATCGATGTGAGCCTCGATGAATATGGAAACGACAGCCAGACGTTCGGGACAACCTTCACGATCAAGGTGGGTAACACGGCGACTCCGTTTCCTTCTGCCGTAACGGTGCTGAACGATGGAAGCCGTGCCTATACCGCCAACCAGGGGGATGACGGCGGAACGGGGAACGGGACGGTTACGGTGATCAACCTGAGCAGCCATTCGGTCGAGAAGACGCTAGCTGTTGTCGGTCATCCGCGCACCGTGGTTTCCACTTCCAATTCGCTTTACGGCAAGGTGTATGTGGCGGCACCGGACAGCCCGTATTTGACCATTGTCCGGACCGATCAGGATATTGTGGACACGACAGTCCTGGTGCAAGGCAACGTAGTCGATGTTCGGACGAGCAATCAGAATGGAGTTAGCGGCAACGCCATCGTGACAAGCCGCCGGCCCGGCGCCGGTCAGCCGTGCTACCTGCCGCCGAATCTGGAACCCGCACCTACCGGCACACAGACGGCGTTGCAGGTCTGCCAAACCTTGCCCTGAGGGACGTTCTCAGTCACGTATCGGGGCCATTCTGCTTGACGAGAATGGCCTTTCTTTTTTGTCGGCGTTCTGTTTCGATGAACACGGCGGCGGCCGGACCCTTGATGGAAAGAGCGACAGTGGGAAAGAAGACCCGCGTGGACCTGTTGCTGGTGGAGCGCGGGCTTGTGCCCAGCAGAGAGCGTGCACGCGCACTGATCCTCGCCGGCCGTGTGTTGGTGAGCGAACAAAAGGTTGACAAGGCCGGCGCAGCAGTTCCAGACGACGCAGTGATTCGCCTGCTGGGCGACGAGATGCCTTATGTAAGCCGCGGCGGCTTCAAACTGGCTGAGGCGCTGGAGCACTGGAAGATCGACGTTAAGGGCAGAGCGTGTCTTGATATAGGAGCGTCTACCGGCGGGTTCACTGATTGCCTGCTGCAACGGGGCGCTGCCCACGTGACCGCCATCGACACAGGGTTTGGGCAGATCGCCATGAAACTACGCAATGACCCGCGTGTGCGCCTGGTGGAGCGGACCAACGCAAGGTTTCTGGCGGCGGGAGCGCTCGTGGAAGCCGGGATGCCC